>Ga0335075_10005670_pt1 | contig 19330 bp, 19 predicted proteins | sample Lox_Sample_24_FD_206723 | JGI IMG/M metagenome (GOLD analysis project Ga0335075, IMG submission 206723) | Soil microbial communities from Loxahatchee National Wildlife Refuge, Florida, United States - Lox_Sample_2.4 | ecosystem: Environmental > Terrestrial > Soil > Wetlands | place: USA...
AGTTAGCGCCGCCGAGACCAAGCTGCGCTCGTGCCTCGTAAAACGACGGTTCGTAGATGGGCTCAAATGGTGGATGCCCTGGCGGGCCTGACATAGGACCCGCAAGCATCGAGGACCAGCAAGACGGAATCGTCCGAAGCTAAGCCCAACTCTGCTCTCGGAGAAAAGTGCGCACATGGTCTATGTCCTGCTCGGAGAACGGCTCAGTCGAAATAACGGCAGACGCGTAGCTGATTGGGTGGCCATACTCGGGAGCTGCTTTCCACCCAGCGGACTGCTCATGCGACCATTCGCCCGCGCGCTTCCCGCCATACACGGCCAGCTCGCGCAGCGTGTTCTCGATCACCTCGCGCTCGTCCGCCGGAAAGGCGCTCATGTCTGCAACCGCGTTGGGGTCATCGGTCGTCGTTGGCACTTTCCGGGTATGCGATCCCGCGGCGATGGATTGCCAGCGCAGCCTCCCTGCCGCCCCGAGTTCATCCAGGATGATCGGCAAATCGCGCGCGACTGGGCCGAACTCCTGCTTCTCGTAGGTCTCGCCTGTGATCGAATGGCCGAGCAGGCGGTATGCCTCGAAGTCCGCTCGGTAGAGCAGCTTGTTGAGCTTGACCATCCCGAAGCCTTCGTCTCCTTCACGCTCCGACGTGGCGCACAGGTAGACGACCAGCTCCTTGAACTTCCCACGGCTGAACTGCATGGCCTGGATCATTCTTGCCGTCCGAGCGCCCCGGCGGGGCGCCGAGCGCATTGGCACCGTTGTTGGGATACCTTTGGGATATCAGTAGCGTAGCGACGGGTACGGATGGCGAGGGCAGATCGAACAACCACGAAGATCGACAGCGCTGCACTGCGGCGTCTGGCAGTCCTGACCTCCGAGGTTCAACGAGACTTTGGGGTGCCAGCATCGCGTGAAGCAGTCGTCTCCGCCCTTGTCCTCGATATCACCGTTCCACAGCTCGCAGGGATACTTTTGGGATATCACCGACGGAACGCGCCGCCCGTGGGTGACTCTCTTGACCGCTCCGATGCTTGATGCTTGCGTCAAGGTGCGCCCAGCGCGCGCTCGCGCTGGTAGCGCCGCCACGCGCTGCGTCCGCTGAGGACGGCTGCGATGACGAGCGCCAGCGGCACGAGCACGGCGCAGGCGATCAGCAGCACGATCAGCGTTACGAGCAGCACGCGGCCGGCGTCGTGCAGGCCGGTGTGCAGGGTCAGCCCCGTGCTCGCACCGTGTGTGTTGCCGAGCACGCTCACTTCCACTTCAGCCGTGCTCGCCTTTTGCGAGACGGCGTTCACTGATGCTTGCGCCCGCGAGATCGCGCTGCGTGCCTGCGCCAGGCGTTCGCGCAGGCTGTCGATCTGGCCTTCGGTGGTGGCGGCGGCAAGGGCGCGCAGCAGCGCGCTGCGTACGGCCAGCGCGTCGGCGAGCTGGCGGTGGGCGGCTTCGTAGGCACCCGTAATGTCTTCCAGCGACTGGTTCTCCGCGCGCACCGGCGCCAGCCGGCCGATCGCCGCCAGCGCGGCGCTCAGCTTGGCGCTGGGAAGCCGCAGCGAGAGCGTGCCTTCGCTCGTGCCCTGCTGCTGCACGCGCACGTTCGAGGACTGCACGTAGCCGCCCTCGCGCACCGTCAACTGCGCCACCTCGTCGGACACCGCCTGCACTTCGCTCGCGGACGTGCCCAGCGTCATCGACGCCGCGAGCTGCTGCACGCGGCCCGGCGCGGAGGCCGCGCCCGTCGAGCTCGGAGGCGAAGCCGCCCCCGACGCGGCGGCTTGCGCAGGTCCCGCCTTGCTGGCTCTCGGCGTCGGAGCGATCGACGGGGAGGCTTGCGCTTGCGGCGCGCGCGGCACGCGCCCGGCCGGCGCCGACAGCTGTGCCGGTGCGCGCGATTCGCGCGGCGTGGCGATCACGAGCGCTGCCGCGAACGCGACCGCTGCCGCGAGCGCGCCTGCGAGGATCGCAAGTCGGCGGTGGGCGAGCGGCCGATGTACGACCGTGTGTAGGTGGCCGGCCAGGCTGGAAGGAGTCAGACGCGGGCGGAGGATCAGCCGGCGCGCGACTGTGCGCAGGCGGTCGGCCAGCGCGCGGCGGGCCAGCGCGCGGCGGGCCAGCGCGGGACGGGCCTGACGCGAGGGCACGACCTCGCGTCGAAGGAGCTCCCGCTCCAGGCGTGCCTGGAAGGCGGGGTCCATCGGCGGCGCCAGCGAGCGCACGTCCTCGCGCAGCTCACGCCAGGCGTCCGCGCTCGGGCCCTGTTGCTCGCCTGACAGCGCTGCCTCCAGCTCCGCGATCCAGGCATCCTCTCCCGGCAGCGGCTGCTCGGATGGGAAGGGGATGATCCTCATGCGACCTGGTCCTCCTCAGACGGTGCGCACTGCGCGCGCAGATGCGTGAGCGCGCGGTGCAGGCGGGTGCCGACGTTGGACTCGCTGATGCCCAGCGTGTGCGCGAGCTCGGCGTTCGTGAGCTGGCCGTGGAACTTCAGCAGCACGAGCTCGCGCTCGCGCATCGGCAGCGAGGCGAGGGCCGCCGCCACGACCATGCGCCGCTCGGCCTGCTCGAAGCCCTCGTTGCCCGCGGCGTCGCCGGCGGGCGGCTGTGCCGGGCTGCCCACGTCGGCTTGGTAGCTGCTCGTGCGCCTGCGCCGGCGCAGCTCGTCCAGGGCGGCGTTGCGCGCGATCGCGAACAGCCACGCCCGCGGCGTGCCGCGGCGGCGATCCAGGCGCCCGCGCGAGCGATACAAGCGCTCGAACGCCTGCGCGGTTATGTCCTCGGCGGCCGAGCGGTCGCGCAGGAGCGAGATCAGATAGCCGTGCACCTCGCTCGCGCACTGCCTGAACAGCGCCTCGAACGCATCGGCGTCCAGGGCTGGCCCGCCCTGCGGGGGCGAGCTCTCAGCGGGCGACACGAACGCTTGCATCAGCTTAACTACGACACACCCGGCGCCTGCGTCACAACATCTTGCGGGGGCTCGCCGAAGCTGGCGGCTTCAGAGCTCCCCGGCGACCCCGCCGGTGCCGGCGGCTCCACGGCGCTTCGGCGAGTTGACGGCGCCGGTGCCTCAGAACACCGGCGACTCGGTGTAGTCGCCGAACACCTGCTGCAGCGACTCCACGATCTCGCCCTCCGACGCACGCGCGCGTGCGCACGCCAGCAGCGGCTCCATCAGGTTGCGCTCGGGGTGCGCGGCGTCCTCGCGCAGCGCCGCCAGCGTCTGCTCCACCGCCGCGCCGTCGCGCCGCGCGCGGGCGGCGTTCAGGCGTTCTATCTGCTTGCGCTCCAGCGCGGGGTCCACGCGCAGCGTGGGGATCGACTCCTCCTCGGCGGCCACATACGAGTTAACCCCCACCACCATCCGCTCGCCCGCGTCGATCTCCTGTTGCAGCGCAAACGCCGCGTCTGCAATCTCCCGCTGGGGATAGTTCAACTTCACCGCATCAACCATCCCGCCCAGTTCGTCGATTTTATTAAAATAGTCGTACGCGCGCGCTTCCATGCGATCCGTCAGCGACTCCACGAAGTACGAGCCACCAAGCGGGTCCACGGTGTTCGTCACGCCGAACTCGTGCGCCAGCATCTGCTGCGTGCGCAGCGCCACCGTCACCGCCTGCTCCGTCGGCAGCGCCAGCGCCTCGTCGTAAGAGTTCGTGTGCAGTGACTGCGTCCCGCCCAGGATCGCCGCCAGCGCCTCCACCGCCGTGCGCACGATGTTGTTCAGCGGTTGCTGTGCCGTCAGTGACACGCCCGCAGTCTGTGAGTGAAAACGCATCTGCCACGAGCGCGGGTCCTTGGCGCCGAACGTCTCGCGCATCTCCTTCGCCCAAATGCGCCGCGCCGCCCGATACTTGGCGATCTCCTCAAAGAAGTCCGTCTGCGCGTTAAAGAAAAACGACAACCGCGGCGCGAACTCGTCCACGTCCAAGCCGCGCGCCACCGCCTGCTCGACGTACGTCAGACCATCCTTCAGCGTGAACGCCAGCTCCTGCTGGGCCGTCGCCCCCGCCTCGCGGATGTGGTAGCCGGAGATCGAGATCGGGTGCCAGCGCGGCATCCGCCTGGTGCACCACTCGATCATGTCTCCACACAGGCGCATCGCCGGGTCGATCGGGAAGCACCACTCCTTCTGCGCGATGTACTCCTTCAGGATGTCCGCCTGGATCGTCCCCGACAGGCGCTCCGCCCGGATCGACTCCGGGCCGGCGGCGTCCAGCGCGCCGGCGCCGCTGCCGTTCTCGCTGCCGCGCGACTCCGCCGCCGCCACGTAGAACGCCAGCATGATCGCCGCCGGCGCGTTGATCGTCATCGACACCGACACCTCGCCCACGTCAATGCCCGCAAACAGCGTCTGCATGTCCTCCAGCGTGTCCACCGCCACGCCCTCGCGGCCCACCTCCCCCAGCGAGCGCGCGCTGTCGGAGTCGTGGCCCATCAGCGACGGCATGTCAAACGCCGTCGACAGGCCCGTCTGGCCGTGCTCCAGCAGATAGCGAAAGCGCTCGTTCGTCTCCTCGCTCGTGCCAAAGCCCGCAAACTGGCGCATCGTCCACAGCCGCCCTCGGTACATCGTCCGGTGGATGCCGCGCGTGAACGGGTACTCACCCGGCCTGCCGATCGGATCGTCCGGGCCGCCCAGGCCCGCGCCGATCGGCAGGTCGTCCGCCGTGTAGCACTCGCGCACCGGCTCATCCGACAGCGTGCGAAACGACCGCTCCGGCTCGCCCAAGCGTGGGTCGCCTACTTCCCCGTGGTGCCCCGAGCTGATCGCCATCTCCTGGCCCATGCTACTTCCCGCCTGCACGCGCAGCCTGCTGCAGCTGCAGCTCGCCCTCCAGCCGCGCCAGCCAGCCCTCGACAGACGCATAGCTGTCCGCGCCCAGCGTCGCCACGCGCGCCGGATAGGCGACGCCGCTGGCCTCCAGCGTCTGCGCCAGCGGGACTATCTCCTCGCGCATGCGCTTGCCCTCCCTGCCCGCCGGCGCGCCTACAGCGGCGCTTGCACGTGCCCACAGTCTGAAACTGCGTACGCCGGTTCGCAGTATGTCTGCGCTTGCCACCGGGTTTTGAATTCGCGCACAAATCGGCTCAGCGCCTGCTTTTGGCTGTGTGCTCCGTGATGTCCGGCGATCACCTGCCTCTGGATCTTCGCCGACAGCAGGTTGAGGCGGACGCGGAACAGAAGGTCGGCGACCGTCTCGCCGGAGCTCTTCAGAAACGCTTTGAATTCTCTGTTTCTAGGAAACTGCTGATGGCGAATGTGATCGTAGGTGTGGCGCACCTTCGTTTCGGAGATAACGATGTGCCGTTCCTGCGCTTCGCCAATCACCCAGTCGCTGGAGATCAGGAAGCCCATCACCTCGCTCACCAGCTGGCTGTCCTTGCTGGGGCTGTGCTTGGATGCGGGTCCGTCGTCCTTGCGCGCCACGGTCAACCAATCCAGGAACGTCGCCCCGGTGATTGGCTGGGCGCTCACGCAGGCGACGATTTGTTCAGGCGTCGGTTCAGCGGCGCCCAGCGCGGTTTGCGGCGCAGGTGCGCCCTGCGTGGGGGCGGGGGGCGGACACGCCGGTGGCTGTGCCTGGGCGTGGGCATGGCCGACGATCATCAGGCACACCAGCGCGAGCGACGCGAGCGCACTGAACACCACGCGTCGCGCTACGTAGGCAGTGAGCCGTCCCGTTCGCATCTCGCCGGCGGGCACTCTATTCCTCTGCGCCGCAGACGCAACGGGCGAGCGTCCACTAGCCTCGCGAGCACCGATGTCCAACGCCACCCCGGCGATCGTCCGCGAGCTCGCCCGCCTGGTCGGCTCGGCGTACGCCCTCGACGCGCCAGCCGCCTCGCCATACAACCGTGACTGCTCCAACCGCCGCGGCATCGACGGCCGCGCGGACGCCGTCGTCCTGCCGGCGAGTGCACAGGAGGTGGCAGCCGTGCTGGCGTGGTGCTACGCGCACGACGTCGCGATCGTGGCGCGCGGTGGCGGCACCGGCCTCACCGGCGGCGCGGTGCCGCTGCAGGGCGGCGTGGTGGTCTCGCTCGAGCGCCTGCGGGCGGTGCGCGAACTGGAGCCCGGCCTGTGGCGGCTGTTCGCGGAGGCGGGCGTGAGCACACGCGACGTCCAGCGTCTCGCACGCGAGAACGGCCTGATGTTCGCCCCCGACCCAGGCGCCGCCGAGCAGTCGCAGATCGGCGGCAACGTCGCCACCAACGCCGGCGGGCCGCACGCCCTCAAGTACGGCGTCACCGGCGCGTGGGTGGCCGGCGTGGAGGCGGTGCTCGCGCCGGGCGAGCTGGTGCGCCTGGGCGGCTGGGCGGGCAAGGACGTCGCCGGCTATGACCTCAAGAGCCTGCTGATCGGCTCGGAGGGGACGCTCGGCGTGCTCACCGCCGTGCGCCTGCGGCTGCTGCCCGCGCCCGAGGCGGCGATCCCGCTGGTCGTGTTCACGCGCACGCGCGCCGACGGCTGCGCGGCGATGCGCGAGCTGCTCGCCGCGGGCATGCGCCCGTCGGTGCTCGACTTCATGGACGCCGGCACGCTGGCCGCGCTCGCCGGCGCGTACCCAGGCTCCCTCCCACCCGAGCTGCCTGCGGACGGCGGCTTTGCGCTGCTGTGCGAGTTCGACGGCTCGCTCGCGGAGGCGCACGCCCAGCGCGATGCGCTGATCGAGCTGCTCGGCGACCAGGCGGTGGCCGTGCACGAGCCGCAGGACACGCGCGCGCTGTGGCGCTGGCGCGACGGCGCCAACCCCGCGGTGTCCGCCGTGCGCGGGGGCAAGGTGAGCGAGGACGTGGTGTTCCCGCTGGAGCGCCTGCAGGAGGGGCTGGAGCGCTTCGAGCAGATCGCCACCGCACACGGCATGCGTTCGTGCGCGTGGGGCCACGGAGGGGAGGGCAACGTGCACGCCACCGTGCTCGTCGACCCCCGCAACGAGGCGGAGCTGGACGCGGCCGACGCGGTCGGCGAGGAGCTGTTCGCGCTGGTCGTCATGCTGGGCGGATCGATCGCCGGCGAGCACGGCGTGGGCTGGCACAAGCGCGGACGGCTGGCCGCCCAATGGGACGCGCGGGCGCTGCAACTGCACGCGCAGATCAAGCACGCGTTCGACCCCAAGGGGCTGCTCAACCCAGGAAAGAAGCTGGCGGTGTACCCTGCGCGCTCGCTGGGCACATCTGGCGCAGGCACATGAAGCACACCAACTGAAAGGAACGGCGGTATGAACAAGTCGCAACTGATCGACGCGATCGCAGCGGACAGCGGCCTGACGAAGGCCGACTCCGCGCGCGCTGTGGAGTCGCTGGTGGACACGGTCGCCAAGACGCTCAAAAAAGGCGACGAGGTCAGCATCACCGGCTTCGGCAAGTTCTCGGTCGTCAAACGGGCGGCGCGTCAGGGCGTCAACCCGCGCACCGGCGAGCGCGTGAAAATCAAAGCGTCCAAGGCCCCCAAGTTCTCGGCCGGCGCCGGGCTGAAGCAGGCGGTGAGCCCGAAGAAATAGCGGCAAAGCCGTATCCCACACGCCTGGCGCGGCGATGACGCTGGTCAGCGAGCTGGAGCTCCCCGAGTTCGACTACACGGACCCGGCGCTGCGTGGAGCGCGCTTCCACGCGGCGATGGCGGAGCTGCGCAACCCCGCCCACGGGGTCGGCACGGGCTGGCTGGCGCGCGGGCCGTACGGCTACATGGTGCTCGACCGCGAGGCGGCGGAGTTCTTCCTGCGCACGCGTGCGGCGACGTTCCCAGGAATGAAGATCGCGGAGATCTTCGGCGTGAGCGAGGGGCCGCTGTACGAGCAGATGCAGCGCAACATCCTGCACGTCAACGGCCCCGACCACGCGCGGCTGCGCGGCCTCATCAACCCCGCGCTGTCGCCCCGTGCGGTGCAGCGCTACGCGCCCGCCATGCGCGAGTTCCTGCAGGAGCTGCTGGTGGACGCGATCGCCGGCTCGTCGGGGGAGCCGTTCGACGCGCGCGCGTCGAACGCGGGCGCCACGGTGCGCTGCGAGTTCGTCGGGGCGTTCGCCAAGCGCTTCCCCTCGCAGGTGATCGCGACGGTGATGGGCGCGCCGCTCGCCGACGCGCCGCGGCTGCACCACTGGTCGAACTGGATCCAGCGCCAGTTCGACGCCGCGAGCATGGCCAGCGAGCGCGATCAAATCGAGCTGGCAGTGGAGGAGTTCTACGCCTACGCCGAAGCGCTGCTGGGTGAGCGCCGGCGCGCGCCGGGCGACGATCTGATGTCGAAGCTGCTCGCCGCCACGTACACCGGCGAGGACGCCGACCCCGCCCGCCCGGCGGAGCGCCTGTCCGACGTGGAGTGCATCAACCTCGTGTTCAACGTGCTCGCCGGCGGGGTGGACACCACGCAGAGCCAGCTGGCGCACGCGATGCGTCTGCTCGCCGAACACCCCGAGCAGTGGCAGCAGCTGGTTGCAGACCGCTCGCTCGCGCAGGCGGCCGTCGATGAGGCGCTGCGCTTCGAGCCGATCACGCCGTTCACCGCGCGCATCACCAGCGAGCAGCTCACCTACCGCGACGTCACCTTCCCGCAGGACACCATCGTGATGGTGTGCGCGTTCACCGGCAACCGCGACCTGGCCGCCGACGAGCAAGGTCCGGGAGGCCCCGACAGCTTCGACATCGCCGCCGACCGCGGTCACGCGCGGTCGCTCACGTTCGGCGCCGGCGTGCACTACTGCGTCGGCGCCAACCTCGCGCGCCTGGAGCTCACCGAAGCGCTGTCGTTCCTCGCCCAACGCGTCCGCGCGGTGGAGCTGGACGGCGAGCCGGTGTTCGAGAGCATCACCGGCATCTACGGCCTCGCCGAGCTGCCGCTGCGCTTGACGCTCGCCTGATTCGCCCGGCGCGTTTGGTGGAACAATTTAGGCGGGGGGCGACGGGCTGGACCTCCGAGTGAGACAGGGTTGCGATGGCGATGGCAGGATCGATGTCTGGGCGGCAGCGGCGTGTGGGCTGGCTGACCATAGCCGCGCTGGCCGCCATGCTCGTGCTCGCCGCCAGCGCGCTGGCGGGGGAGTATCACGTCTATGCCTGCAGGACGCCGTCCGGCGAAATCGCGCCCGCGGACGGGTGGAGTGCGTCGGAGACCGGCACCGCCGCCGTGGCCGAAGACACCTGCTCGCAGCCGGGCGGAGCGCTGGTAGCGGGACTGCGCGCTCACACGGCGAGGACCGCTAACTCGAGCAGCGCCACCTGGGCATTTGCGGTTCCCTCGAACGAGACGCTCACTGGGGCGACCCTCTGGCGCGCGGGAGACGCCGAAGGCGGTGGCGCAATCAATGCTGGCTATCAGTTCTGGCTTGCCGGACCGACCGAAGAAGAACCATTCAGCGAGTGCGCGTATCTGTCGGGCTGTACGAGCGAAGAAGGCGATTCCGCTGAGCCACTATCGTCCGTAAATCGAGTCACAGAGCCGGCCAGCAGTCTGGGGTCACATCTATATGTTCGGGCTTCATGCAGTGGAGTCGCTAACTACGACTGTCCTTCAGGAGCCGGCGACCCCGACGACTTCGCGGCAGTCGTGTACCTCTACGCCGCGGACCTGACGCTCGAACAGTCGGTGCCGCCGACGGCGTCGAACGTGAGCGGGGAATTGACGAGCGCTTCGACGGTGGCGGGCACGAGCGACGTGGCCTTCGATGCGAGCGACCCTGGCGCGGGGGTGTACGAGGCGGTGTTCAGCGTGGACGGGCAGGTGGTGCAGAGCACGGTGCTGAACGAAGACGGCGGTCGCTGCAGGAACGTGGGGCAGACGACGGATGGGCTGCCGGCGTTCCTGTACGTGCAGCCGTGCCCGGCGTCGGTGAGCGCTGACGTGGGCTTTGACACGACGCGGGTGGCAAACGGCGAACACCACCTGGTGGTGGATGTGATGGACGCAGCGGGAAACACGGCGACGGTGCTCGACCGGACGATCACCGTCGACAACCCGGCGCCGCCGGGCGGCCCGAACGGGACGAACGCGTCGCCGCAGGCGAGCCTGGACGTAAGCTGGGCGGCGACGAAAGGCGCGCGCCTGGTCAGCGGCTACGGGCGGGCGGAGACGATCGTCGGGCGCCTGACCAGCACTGGCGGCACGCCGATCGGCGGGGCGCGGGTGAACGTGCTGGCGACGCCGGACTACCTGGGGGCGAGGACGGCGGCGATGGCCGGCGTGAGCACGAACGCGGAAGGGCGGTTTGCGATGCGCCTGCCCGCCGGCACCTCGTCGCGCACGCTGCGCTTCGAGTACAGCGACAACCTGGACTCGCCGCCGGTGGTCGTCAAGACGCTGACGCTCACCGTGCGTGCGGGCGTCGCGCTGCACATCGCGCCGCGCACGACGAGCGTGGGTCGCGCCATCCACTTCTCCGGGCGCCTGCGCGGCGGGCCGATCCCCAAAGGCGGCAAGCTGCTCGTGCTCGAGGCGCGCTCGCCGGGCGGTGCGTGGCTGGAGTTCGACGTCATCCGCTCGAACGCCCGCGGGCGCTTCCACGCGAGCTACCGCTTCAAGTTCCCCGGCCCCGCGCAGTACCAGTTCCGCGTGCTGTGCGAAGCCGAGGCCGACTACCCGTTCGCGACCGGCGCCTCGAACGTGGTGGGGGTGTTCGAGCGCTGAGCGGCACCTCGTCAGCGTGGTCAGAGGTCCAACAGGAAGCGCAGCCCGCGTGCGATCTGGAAGACGGCTTCGTCGCTCACTGCGCCGAGTCGGCCAACGAGACGCTCCTCGGAAACGGACTTGACGTCCTCGCACTTCGCATAGCTGATCTCGTCGAGCCCGGAGGTGCCGGGTTCGATCTCGATGTGAGATGGCAGGCCACGGTAGGCCGTCGTGATCGGCACCACGATCACGACACCAGCATGACTTTCGTTCAACAAGTCGGATGAGATGACCACAGCCGGTCGCCGGCCGGACTGCTCCCGCCCGATGGGCTCGCCGAAGTCGGCCAGCCACACCTCACCCCTGCGAGGGCTCACGGTGAGCTGTCACGCAGCGTGCCGCTCTCGGCCGCGCGTTCGGCCTCGATCTCGCCCCACGCGTCGCGGTCAGCACGCAGAATCTCATAGCCGGCAGAGAGCTGCTCGAAGAATACGCGTCGTTCCAGCGCATCGGCCGCCTCATCTACCAGCTGGCTCATCGGACGGCCCGTGGCTTGTGCCAATCGCGCAAAGCGATCCCGAGTAGGCTCGCTCACTCTGATGGTGGTGCTCATGAACTCAGTCTACTATAAAGGCGCTTGATTCGTCTACAGGTCTCATGTGGCGGCGCCGCTGCTTGCGTCCGAGCCCGCCGGCGCCTCGTCGCCCTCCGCCTGCGGCACATCCCGCCGCATAACATCCCGCCGCACATACAGCAGATCCACCGGCGACAGCCAGCCGTGCTCGACGTAGCGCCCGCCGAGCACCGCGTCCACGGGCGGCTTGTCGTGCGCGCGATCGTGGAGCTCCACGAGCACGTAGCGCGGCGCGTGGCGATCGAGGTCGAGGCCGTCAAAGCCCTCCACGTCCAGCGACAGCAGATCCACTTCCGGCGCACCGAGCTCGTCGAGCAGCGATGACAGCGTGCGCGCCGGCACGTCCAGGTCGTACGGGTCGCGCCAGCCGAGCACGGTGCCCAGCCCTGTCCAGTGCGACTCGCGCGCGCCGTCGACCATCGACATGAGATCGCCGAAGCGCATGCGCAGCGTCGCGCGGGGCTCGTCGGCGGCGACCAGCGCGCACTGGAACACCGTGGCGGCCGGGCGCGACAGGCGCGCCTCGGCGGCCAGCTCGGGCATCGGCTCCACCAGCACGCCGCGCCAGCCGCGGAAGCGCTCCAGCCAGTAGGTGTTCGACTGGGTGAAGCCGTCGTGCCCGCCAGCTTCCACGTAGAAGCCGCCGTCGCGGTCGATGATCGCATTGAGCTTGAAGTCCAGTTCGTGCAGCGCGGGATGCGACAGGCGGTCCTCGCCGCGGGCCTCCGCCGCCGCGCGGCGCGCCCGCGCGCGGGCCAGCCGCCAGCGTACGAACTGCTCGCGCACCCCCAGCGCGCGCAGCAGGCCCGTGGCCGCGCGCGTGAGCCGTATCTGCGCGCGCCTGCGAAGCTCCGCCACGTGGACGGTTCTAGCGAAAACCCCGCCGCGCTGCCGCCGCGCACCGACCGCGCGCCGCTGCCGCCGCGTATCGACCACGCCGCGCTGCCGCCGCGCGTAGGCATCAACGCGGTGTTCCTGCAGCCGCGCATGGGCGGGCTGGACACGTACGTGCGCGCGCTCGTGCCCGAGCTGGTGCGCCTCGCGCCGCACGTGCGCTTCAGCGTGTTCTGCAACGCGCAGGGCCGCGACTACCTCGCGGCGGAGGGCTGGGGCGAGGCGGTGGAGCTCGTCACGCACCCGCTGCTCGGCCGCCGCGGGCTGCGCGCCGCCTCCGAGCTGACGCTGCTGGGGGCGCTCGCCTCACGGCGCGTGGACCTGCTGCACAGCGTCGCCCTCACCGCGCCGCTGCGCACGCGCGCGGTCAGCGTGGTGCTGCTCGCGGACTTGACGTGGATCGTCGCCCCCGAGCCCGGCGAGGCGGCCACCATGCGCCTGTGGCGGGTGATCGTGCCGCCCGTCGCCCGGCGGGCCGACCGCGTGCTCGCGCTCTCGCAGGCCGGCGCGCAGCATGTGGTCGAATACCTGCGCGTGCCGCGCGAGCGCATCGACGTCGTGCCGCTCGCCGCCGGCGGCAGCGCGCGGATCGCGCCGACCCCCGCCGGCGCGCTGCGCGCGCGCCTGGGCCTCGGCGAGCGGCCGGTGATCCTCACGGTGTCCGCCAAGAAGGCCAACAAAAACCTCGTGCGGCTGCTGCGCGCGATGGCGGCGGTGCGCGAGCGCCACCCCGACGCCGTGCTCGTGATGCCCGGCAACCCCACCCCGCACGAGCGCGAGCTGCGGGCGCTCGCGCGCGAGCTGGGGATTGCCGCCAGCGTGGTGTTCCCCGCGTACGTGGACGCCGCCGACCTCGAGGGCCTGTACGCGCTCGCCAGCTGCTTCGTGTTCGCGTCCGTCAACGAGGGCTTCGGCATCCCCATCCTCGAGGCCATGCGCCGCGGGGTGCCGGTGGCGTGCTCGCGCGCGTCCGCGCTGCCCGAGGTGGCTGGAGACGCCGCGCGCTACTTCGACCCGTACGACGTCCACGACATCGCCGGCGCGCTCAGCGAGCTGCTGGGCGACCGGGGGCTCGCGCAGCGCCTGGCCGAACGCGGGCGCGCGCGCGAGGCGCAATTCACCTGGCGGGCGACCGCCCAGGGAACGCTCGACTGCTACGCGCGGGCGTGGCAACAGCGCGCCTATGCTCGTACACGATGAGCAGCATGCGCGCCACGGTCGCGCGGTCCGCGCGCGGGCTCGCCGGGCACCCGCGGTTGCTGCCGGCGACCGCGCTGGCGCTGCGGGCGCGCACCGTGCGCCCGTCCAGCGCGTTCCTCGCGCGTGCGCTCGCCGGCGCTCGCGGGACCCACGTGTATCGCCTGCGCGAGAACGGGCTGCAGGTGGCGATCCGCCACCGCACCGGCGACGTGGTGACGCTCGGCGAGGTGTTCCACGAGCACGACTACCGCCCGCCGCCGGCGGTCGCGCAGCAGCTGACGGACGTTGCGCGCATCGTGGACCTCGGCGCCAACATCGGCCTGTTCGGGGCGTTCGCAGCCGCGCGCTGGCCGCGCGCCGAGATCGTCGCGTTCGAGCCCGACCCGCACAACGCTGACGTGCACGCGCGCACGATCGCGCTCAACGGGCTGCAAGCGCGCTGGTCGCTCACCCGCGCCGCCGCCGGCGCGCGCGACGGCCGCGCCGCGTTCCTCGCCGGCGAGATCGCGCTCTCGCGCCTGGCCGACGAGCGCGACGCGAGCAGCACGCCCACCACGCCCACCGCGGGCGGCACGCCCACCGCGGGCGGCACGCCCACCGCGAGCAGCATCGAGGTGCCGATCCACGACGTGCTCGCGCTGCTCGCCGGCGCGGACCTCGTGAAGATGGACATCGAGGGGGGCGAGTGGGCGATCCTCTGCGACCCCCGCTTTCGCGCCGCCCCGCCGCGCGCGCTGGTGCTCGAGTACCACCCGCGCGCGTGTCCCGACGGCGACGCGCGCCGCGCGGCCGAGTCGGCGCTCGCCGCCGCCGGCCTGACCGTGCAGCCGCTGTGGCATCGCGCCGACGGCCACGGGATGCTGTGGGCATGGCGGGGCTGAGCGTGTGGGCATGGCGGAGCTGAGCGCAGCCGCGTCGTCCGCGGAGGGTGGGCGGCCCGCGCACGGCCCGGCGGACGGGGTCGCCGACGTGCTGGACACGACCGCCGCCGGCGGGCTGATCGTGCGCGGCGGGGCGCTGCGCTTTGCCACGTACGTGGCGATGGTCGCGCTGTCGATCGTGTCCGCCGCGCTGCTCACGCGCCACCTGGGCGTGGTGCGCTTCGGCGAGTACACGACCGTGCTGTCGCTCGTGGGGATCGTCTCGTCGATCACCGACGCGGGCATGTCCACGGTGGGCACGCGCGAGTTCGCCGTCAAGCAGGGCGCCGAGCGCGACGCGCTGATGCGCGACCTGCTCGGCCTGCGCATCACGCTGACCGCGTTCGGCGTGCTGCTCGTGACCGCCTTTGCGCTCGCCGCCGGCTACAGCACGGCGCTGCTGGTGGGCGCCGTGCTCGCGAGCCTCGGCACGATCGCGCTGGTCGTCCAGCACACGCACACGATCCCGCTGACCGTCGCGCTGCGCCTGGGCACGCTGTCCGCGCTGGAACTCGCGCGCCAGGTGCTCACCGTGGGGGCGATCGTCGGGCTGGTGCTGGCCGGCGCGGGGGTGGCGCCGCTGCTCGCCGTGGTGCTGGCGGTGAACCTGGTGCTGATCCCGCCCACCGCGCGGCTCGCGCGCAACCAGATCTCGCTGCGGATGGGGCTGCGGCCGCGCGCGTGGTCGGCGCTGCTGCGTCTCACGGTCTCCTTCTCGCTGGCTACGGCCGTGGGCACGATCTACATATTCACGGCTCAAATCCTCACCAGCCTGGTGGCGAGCGAGCACCAGAGCGGCCTGTTCGCCGCGTCGTTTCGCATCTTCATGGTCATCGGCGCCGTCCCCGCCGTGCTCGTGGGCGGCGCGCTGCCGCTGCTCGCGCGCGCCGCGCGCGACGACCGCGAGCGCCTGTCCTACGCGCTGCAGCGGATCTTCGAGTCCTCGCTGATCCTCGGCGTGGCCGCCGCGCTGGGCCTGCTGGGCGGCGCGCAGTTCATCGTGCACGTGGTCGCCGGGCCCAAATACGCGGCCGCCGCCGGCGTGCTGCAGATCCAGGGATCGGCGCTGATCGCCACCTTCGTGCTCGCCGGCTGGAGCTTTGCGCTGCTGTCGCTCAAACGCTACCGCGGCCTGCTGCTCGCGAACCTCGCGGCGTTCGCCGTCAGCTTCTGCGCGACGCTCGTGCTCGCCAGCTCCCACGGCGCCACGGGCGCCGCGATCGCCACCGTCGCCGGCGAGAGCGTGCTCGCGTTCGGCTCGCTGCTCGCGCTCTCCTACCGCCACCCCGACCTGCGCCCGCGCCTGGGCATCGTGTTGAAGGTCGTGCCCGCAGCCGCCCCCGCGGTCGCGCTCGCGCTGCTCACCGGCGTGCCGTCCGTCGTCAGGGCGCTGCTCGCCCTGCTCGCCTACGGGCTGCTGATCGTGCTCACGCGCGCGGTGCCCGCGGAGATGCGCGATCTGCTGCCCGCGCGCATGCGCCGCCCGTCCTGACGCCCCGCCGGCCCGCCGGGCCGCGACGCGCCCCACGGCGGGGCGTTCGCGCCCGCGCCTTGGATAGCCTGAGCGGCGGTGTTCCGCGACGACGACGTCCGCGGTCGGCCCCTGCGGATCGGCCTGAACCTGGTGTTCCTCGGCGAGCGCGCGGGCGGCGTCGGCCGCTACGCCGGCGAGCTGCCGGGCGCGCTGCTGGAAGCGGAGCCCGACAGCGAGCTGCACGTGTTCGTCTCGCGCGACGCGCCCGAGCAGCTGCGCCGCGCGCCGTGGGCGTCGAGCGTGCGCTGGGTCGTGCTGCCCGTGCGCCTCGCCGGGGCGCCCACCCACCAGCTCGCGCAGTTCGCCGCGCTGCCGGCGCTGGCGCTCGCGCGGCGGCTGGACGTGCTGCACAGCCCCGCCAACACCGGGCCGACGATCGTCCCCGGCGTGGCCAGCGTGGTGTCGCTGCACGACCTCATCTGGCTGCACCGGGCGGACGAATGGGAGCCCAGCACGAGCGTGCAGCGCCGCATGGAGGTGCTGGTGCGCCACTGCGTGCGCCACGCCGACCGCGTGTTCGCCGACTCGCACGCGGCTGCCCACGACATCCACGACACGCTCGGCTTACTGCGCGAGCGCATCGACGTGACGCCGCTGGGCGTGCACCCGCCGGGCGGCCCGCCGGCGATCCCCGCGCGCGAGCTGCGCGCGCGCCTGCAGTTGGGTGACGCGCGCGTCGTGCTGTGCGTGGCCCAAAAGCGCCCCTACAAGAACCTGCGCGCGCTGCTGCAAGCGCTCGTGGATTTCGATGATGACGTGACGCTCGTGCTGCCCGGAGCGCCGACCGGGCACGAGGCGGAGCTGCGCTCGCTCGCCCGTGGACTGGGGGTCGCCGCGCGCGTGCGCTTCCTCGACTGGGTGTCCGAGGAGGAGCTCGACGCCCTGTACGCGCTCAGCAGCGTGTTCGTGCTGCCGTCGCTGATCGAGGGCTTCGGCATCCCCGTGCTGGAGGCGATGGCGCGCGGCGTGCCCGTGGCGTGCTCGGACGTCTCCGCGCTGCCCGAGGTGGCCGGCGACGCGGCGCTGCTGTTCGACCCCCACAGCCACGAGCAGGTGGGCGCCGCCGTGCGGCGCATCCTCGACGACCGCGCGCTCGCGCAGTCGCTGAGCGCCGCCGGGCGCCGGCGCGCGGCGGCTTTCACCTGGCGGCGCACCGGCGAAGCGAGCCTCGCCGGCTACCGGCGGGCGCTGCTCGCGCGTCGCGGACAGGTCGCGGCCGCGTAGATCTCCGGTTGGCCCGATGCCGCGCATCCTGATCGTCCGCGGGCACCTGGTGACGCCGTGGGAGCTCGGCCCCTGGCGAGAGCTGCCGGAGCGCTTCGAGGTCTCCTACCTGCTCACCCGCGCCAACGGATATGCCGCGCCGCAGGGGCTGCGCGCGGTGCCCGCGCGCTCGCTGCGCGACCTGCTGCCGCGCGGTCCGCTGGGAGAGGTCGGCGCGGGCCTGCTCGGCGACCGCTACCTGTCCGCCGAGCAGGCGTTTGCGGATGCTGACGTGGTGCACGCGGAGGAGCTGTCGTTCTGGTTCTCCGCCGAGGCCGCCAAGCGCAAGCGCCGTCACGGCTTCAAGCTGGTGCAGACGATCTGGGAGACGCTGCCGTTCCTGAATGCCTACCGCAACCGCCACGCGCGCGAGCACCGCCGGCTGGTGCTCGCCGAGACCGACCTGTTCCTGCCGGCCACCGAGCGCGCCGCGCAGGCGCTGCGGCTGGAGGGGGTGGCGCAGGAGCGCATGCTCGTGTGTCCCCCCGGCATCGACGTCGAGCGCTTCGCGCGCGTGGGCGCCAACGGGGCGGCGGCTGCCGCGCACGAGCACGTGATCGTCTCGCCCGGACGGCTCGTGTGGGAGAAGGGCCACCAGGACGTCCTGCGGGCGCTCGCCGCGCTGCACCGCGGCACCGTCACGCTGCCCGACGGGTCGACGGCCCGGCCGCGCCTGTCGATCGTGGGGTCGGGCCCCGAGGAGCAGCGGCTGCGCGCGCACGCCGCCGAGCTCGGCGTGGGCCACGCGGTGGAGATCGCCGCCGTTCCCTACGAGCGCATGCCCGGCGTGTTCGCGGGCGCCAGCGCGATGGTGCTCGCCAGCCACGACACGGCCGGCGCCGCCTACCACCCGTTCGACGTCCCCCGCGTCTTCTGGGAGGAGCAGTTCGGCCTGGTCATCGCCGAGGCGATGGCGGCGGGGCTGGCGATCGTGACCACCACCAGCGGCGCGATCCCCGAGGTGGTCGCTGGTGCGGACGTCGCGCTGCTCGCGCCGGGCGACTGGATGGGCATCGCCCGCGCGCTCGCCGCGGGGCCGCTCGCGCGCGCGGCCGGCGCGCGCGTGGCCTATCCGCAGGAGCTCGTGCAGGGCTACTCGAACGCCGCGGCCGCCGCGCGCCTGGCGTCCGCGTACGACCGCGTGCTCGCCGGAGCGGGAGCTGGCGAGTGAGCATGCCCGGCGCCAGGGGCCTGCTCGCGCGGCTCACCGACCCGCACCAGTTCGACCTCGCGCCCACCGGCCCCGGCGCGGTCCTCGACGTCGGCTGCGGCGCGTCGAAGCTGCCCGGCGCGGTCGGCCTGGACATCTCCCCGGACACCGCCGCGGACATCGTCCACGACCTCGACGAGCTCCCCTACCCGATCGCGGACGCGAGCTTCGACCAGATCGTGCTGCAGGACGTGCTCGAGCACGTGCGCGAGCCGATCCGGGTGTTCGAGGAGCTGCACCGCATCGCCCGGCCGGGCGCGCGCGTGCAGCTGCGCACGCCGCACTTCTCCTCGGCGCTCGCCTACGGCGACCCCACGCACCGCCACTACTTCTCCACGATCGCCATCCGCTCGCTCGCCGAGCCGCGCTTCGCGCACTACACGCCCGTGCGCTTTCGCGTCGTGCACGTCACGCTCGACCTGTGGCTTGCCCACCGCGCGCTCGGCCTCGGGCTGCTGTTCAACCGCGCGCAGGAGACATACGAGAAGTACTTCGCGTTCATGTGCCCCGCGATGAACATCCGCGCGGAGTTCGAGGTCCTCAAGGAGTAGCCGCGGATCAGCCGCCCAGTAGCCTCGACCGCGCGATGCACGTCGGTCTCAACCTGATCTTCCTCGTGCCCGGCGAGACCGGCGGCATGGAGGTCGTCGCCCGCGAGCTGATCCCCGAGCTCGTGGCCCGCGCTCCCGAGGTGCGCTTCACGGCGTTCGTCAACCGCGAGGCGGCGGCTGCCGCGGACGGGCCGTGGGGTGAGCTGATCCCCGCGGTGACGGTGCCCGTGAACGCGCGCAACCGCGTGCAGTGGGTGCTCGGCGAGCAGGCGCTGCTGCCCGTGCTCGCCGCGCGCGCCGGCGTCGATCTCGTCCACAGCCTCGCGAGCACCGCGCCCATGTGGGGCCGCTTTCGTCGCGTGGTGACCGTCCACGACCTGATCTACGCGCGCTTCCCCGACACGCACGCGGGCCTACGCGACAAGGGCATGCGGGTGCTCGTTCCGGGTGCAATCCGCCGCTCCGACCGGGTGACGGCCGACTCGCGCAGCACCCGCGACGACCTGATCGCGCTACTGGGCATCG
>Ga0335075_10005671_pt1 | contig 19327 bp, 14 predicted proteins | sample Lox_Sample_24_FD_206723 | JGI IMG/M metagenome (GOLD analysis project Ga0335075, IMG submission 206723) | Soil microbial communities from Loxahatchee National Wildlife Refuge, Florida, United States - Lox_Sample_2.4 | ecosystem: Environmental > Terrestrial > Soil > Wetlands | place: USA...
CGGATTCTTTGAGACGTGCGGTCTGGTAGCCCAGAACCTCGTCTTCACCGATATCGACCAGCAGTTTGTCCCCAAGGTGTCGCACAACGTGGCCGACCGCATATTCGGCGAAGGTGACTCCGCGAAAGCGCAATTTGTAATCCGTCAGATATTCATCCGCGATGTCCCGCAACAGACGGATACGAATTTCGCGCTTCTGCCGGAGATTGTGATAGCCCTGTTCGAGTTCGCGCCGTCGTTGGTTTTCGGCGTCCCTGGCGACGGTTTTCGAGGTCGATTTTGACGATTCGCGGATTAATTGGCCGGCGAAGTAGAACTTGTACCACCACACTCCGCCTCGTTTGAAAACTGCCATAGAGCGCTCCTGTCTCTCGGTAGGGCGCGATGCCAAAACGGCCGCGCGAATGGAGATTGGAGCAGGAAGGGGATTCGCGCAAATGAGGCGATCAACCGAGGTCAGGAAGCGTTTCGAGTCGATTCACTGAGGAAGAAAACAACTGAGCAGGATTGCTATGGACAGGGCGTCCATTTTGAAGGAGCGTGGGCACAAAAATGGGCACAATTTGAAAAATTGGCGGATTTCTGGCTGCTCTTGTCTGCTCTAAGTTGTTGATTTGATTGGCTCCTCAGGTAGGACTCGAACCTACAACCCTTCGGTTAACAGCCGAATGCTCTGCCATTGAGCTACTGAGGAGTATGGCACTCGATCCACTAGCGCTGGGGGAATTATAGCAAAGCCGCGCCCCGCTTCATCCCCAGACAAATTCCACCGGGCCCTCGACCTCCGGATGCAGGCTTCTCTGCACGGGACACGTCCGCGCCGCGCGCTCCAGCTTCTCGCGATTTTCCGGGTCCTGCTCTTTGGGCACATGAATCTTCACGCGCAGCCGCTGGATTTTGCGTGGGCCCGCTGTCGTCATTTCCTTTTCCACCGTCGCCGTGCTGCCTGCGATATCAAGGCCCAGCGCGCGCGCCAGAATGCCCATCGTCGTCAGCATGCAGGTGCCGAGCGCCGTCGCTACGAGATCGGTCGGCGAAAAACTCGCGCCCCGCCCCTGATTATCCACGGGGGCATCCGTCGCCAGTTCGCGGCCCGACGGCCCATGCACCGCCTTGCAGTGCAGATCCCCCTCATACTCCATCTGGATCTTGACCATGATTCCCCTTCGACACAATAGGATGGAGCGCCAGCCCCAAAAACCTCTCGCGCAAACTCCCCACTCTACCATCGTAGAGGTTAGCCGCCATCGATGCTCACTGCCCTGCTCTACTGCTCCCGCAGCAGCACCATGGGGTCCACGGCTAGCGCGCGCCGTGCCGGAATCCACGCCGCCACCAGTCCCACCGCCAGCATCGTCATCACCACTCCGCCCAGCACCAGCGGATCCTTCGGCGTCGCTTCGTACACGATATACGCCAGCACGCGCGCGGCCAGCACACCCAGCCCGAGCCCTGCAAAGGACCCAATCGCCAGCAGGCGGAAGGCCCGCCCCAGCGCCGCGCGCAGCACCTCCGGCTGCCCCGCGCCCAGGGCCACGCGAATCCCCAATTCGCGCAGCCGCTTGCTCACAACATACGACGCCATGCCGAAGATGCCCGTCACCGCCAGCACCGCGCCCAGCATCCCAAGAATGCCGAGCGCAATCGTCGACACCCGCGCGGGAAACAGCGCCGTCGCCATCTCTCGGTTCCACGTCCAGATCCCGAGCGGGAGCGCCGGATCCACGGAGTGCAATTGCCGCTGCATGGCCCCGGCAATCTCCTGCGGCGCGCGGTTCGACCGCGCCACCAGCGTCATGCCGCTCGATCCGTGCTGCAGAATCGGAAAGAACATCGCCGGCTGCTGCTCTTCCGCCAGAAACCGGTATTTTCCGTTCTCCACCACGCCCACCACCTGCGCCCGATTCCCGCTCCAGAACTTGAAGTACGCGCCCATCGCCTTATCGATCGAGCCGAATACCTTCCGCGCAAACTCGCGATTCACGACCGCCACCACCGGAGCTTTGCTGTCGTCGTGCCAGGTGATGTCACGCCCAGCCAGCATGGTCGTGGCCGCCGCGGCAAAATATCCCGGCGAAACGTTGTAGTTCATCGCATCGGCCGCGTAGTTGGTCGGCCGATAATCCGTGGTCGCATCCCTGTACACATACGAGTCGCCCGACCCCACGCTGAGCGGCGTGCTGTTGATGTACCCCGCCGCCGTTACTCCCGGAATCGTGCGGATCGCGTCCAGCATCTTTCGCTGCATCAACGGAACCTGATCTCCCTTGTAACCCGCCCACGTAAGATCGGTTTCCGCCAGCATCGCGTGATCCGGATTAAAGCCGAAGTCGCTGTGCAGCGACCGCTCCATGCCCCGCAGCGCTACCAGCGACGACGTCACCAGCACCGCGCAGATGGCGATCTGCCCCGCCAGCAGCAGGTCGCGCATCGTGAACCGCCTCATCCCTCCGGCCATCTCGCCCGTCCGGATCACCTGCCAGGGATCCGCCCGCATCACCTGCCGCACCGGCACCATCCCAAACAGAAGGCCGCTCCCGATCGCCAGCGCGAACGCAACCATATACGTCCACGCGTCGGGCATCACGATCACATTGATTGGCACGTTCGGAATCGGCTGCCATGCGCTCAGCCAGCGCAGAATCACAATCCCGCCCGCCAGACCGCAGATTCCTCCCGCCAGCGCCACCACGATCGCTTCCGTCTGCAACTCCCGCATCACCCGCGCGCGCGGCGATCCCAGAGCCATCCGCACCGCAATTTCCTTAGCCCGATCGGCCGCACGCGCCGCAAACAGGCTGCCTAGGTTCGCGCATGCCGCCAACAGAATCATCCCTGCCAACAGCATCAGTCCCGCCACGAACGCTTTCGCGGGATTACCCAGCATGTCCCCCATCAGTCCCGGCCGCGCCAGCGTAAACGTCACCCCATCGTCGTCGCTCGGATACGTCTTCGCAAGCCACGTCCCGATCGTGTTCAGATCCGCGGTCGCCTGCCCCGCTGTCACTCCCGGCTTCAGTCGTCCACCCACCAACATCGAGTGGTCGCTGCGATACTGCTGGGGATTGAAACCCTGCACCTCTTCCTGTTCCACCATCGGGATGAACATGTCCGGAGCGAAAAACAGTTCGGTCCCGCGAAATCCCTGCGGCGCAATGCCGATGATTGTCAGGGGATGCTTATTCACCTGCACCGTCCTGCCAATGACCCCGGGATCGCCGCCGAAACGGCTTCGCCAGTAGGCGTAGCTCAACACCATCACCGGCGCGCTGCCCAGTCCCTTCTCGTCCTCTGCGTGAAAAAACCGCCCCATGCGCGGCCGAACGCCCAGGGTATCGAAGTAATTGCCCGTAACCACGTACGGCCAGGCCACCGTCGGGCTTCCGCCGTTCGTCACGCCCACAGGGCCGCTGATGTCGAAGCCGATCAAACCTGAGAACGTCCGGTTTCGATCGCGCAGATCAACGTAGTCGAGGTACGACTGCGATGGATATCGCATCCGCTGCACCAGATACAGATTCTTCGGGTGCGGCACCTCGAGCGGCCGCAGGACCAGCGCCTCCAGCACACTAAACACCACGGCGTTCGCGCCGATTCCGAGTGCCAGCGTCACAATCGCCGTCACCACAAAACCCGGCGATCTCCGCAAATTTCGAAATGCAATTTTCAGAGCGTGGATCATGGCTGCCATTCCTGTACGTGCATTCCCGGCGCAATGTTCACGCCCGGCGCACGTTTCCCATGTCCCCGCCAAACCAGGGTAATCAGATGGGGAGCGAATCGGGCGCACGCACGCGCGTCCTAAATGACAGGTGAGAACCCACTCCTGCACCGGCGCTGATCCGCTAACTTGCCAACTCGCTGACTTGCCGGCTCGCTCGCCCTCAGTACAGCAGGACTGCTACCCGGTACATCGTGAAGGCGCCCTGCGGCGCGATCGGCGCGCACGCCCCCACAGCCGCTTTTGTGTACGCCCCAGGATGCACCTGCTGCTGTAATTGTGCCTGCGCCTGTTGCATATCGGGGGTCTGGAAGCGCACCATCAGCCGCGGCGTCACTCCCTGCGGAAATCCATGCTGCATCGCGCATGCCTGTTCGGCCTCGGCCGCCGGCAGCGATGGATCGATGCTCATCCCGCGCAGAATCTTCTGCACGCTCTGCTCCACCTGCTGGGTCGTCATCGTCTGCGACGCCTCGGCAAAATCCTCCACGGCATACAACGCGCCACCGCGCTCCACCACGCCGATCCCGAGTGCGTTCATCTTCGGATCCAGAATGTTCGTCCGGTGCGGCGTCGAGTGCATCCACGCCTGTTCCACGCCGTCGGGATCGGGCGCCATCGCCACATTCTCCGCGATCGCCTCGAAATGCGCCCCCGCCTGCGCCGACCTCTGCATTAGCGCCGCCTCGCCGGGATACTGGTGCGAGAGCGTTCCCTCCTGCGCCATCCGTTCCGCATGCGCCTGCGCCGCCGCCGCCAGCGCATCATTCCAATGGAGCGCCGGCAGCCCCTGCTCGTGCCGGTCCTGATTCGTCAGATCGAAAATCTTCCGCGCATCGCTCGCCGATTGCGCGCACACATGTATCGCGCCCGCCAGCAACAATGCGCATCCCGACCACGCCAGCCATCTGTATCTGCTTTTCATGTCTTTGGTTGGATGTCGGAGAGCCTACGCCGAGAAGTCCCCCGGCACATCCCGCTTCCAGTCCGCAAACGCCTCGTCCAGAGTGTACTGCCACTCGTACCCCAGCTCCCGCAGTGCTCGCGGATCCACCGATGTGGAGCGGAACAGCTTCCGTACGCGCACGGGGCTCACCGGCGTCCGGATGCCGAAGGTTCGCGCCACGCCCTCGATGGGATATGACACCCCCAGCAGAGCCCATCGCGGCACGCTCATCGGATGCCGCTTCAGCCCCGCCACTTTCCGGATTGACGCCACAAAATCCTCCAGCGCCGGCAGCGGATTCATCGAGAAGTTCAACAGCAGCGCATTCTTGTGCAAGTCCAGTTGTTCGAGCCCGAACTGCGCCACGCGGCACAGTTCTTTCACATACCCCCCGGCCTTTCGCGTTTTCCGATTCCCCATGTATACGAAATAACCCTTCACCAGGCTGCGCACCAGACGCGTCACATTGCCGCCTTCGCCCGGACCGAATACCACCCCCGGGCGCAGGATCAGCAGTCGCCGCTCCGCGTGTCCGGCCTGCCACCCCAGATGGATCTTCTCCGCCGCCAGTTTCGAACTGCCATACGCAGTTTCCGGCACAGGCACCGATCGCTCGTCCTTAATCTCTTCCGAAGGGCCGTACGGCGAAATGCTGCTGGTGAAGACGATGCGCCGGCAACCCACCGCGGAAGCCCACTCGCACACGTGGTCCGCGCCTCGCAGATTCGTTTCGAAGTATTCCCGCGGCTCGTGTCCCGGTTCGCGATGCACCGCAGCGAGATTGAAAATCAAATCTGCGTGCTCCGGCAGTTGTTTCGCGGCAATCGGCTGCCGCACATCGCCGGCCACGTACTCCACCTGTCCGCTGCGCAGCCCCTCCTGCAAACCTGCGGCATAACCTGCTGTTCGCGGAGGCGCGGTATCCAGCAGAATGATTTTCTCTGCCAGTCCTTCGCGCAGCCAGTGCTGCGTCAGGTGTGTACCGATAAACCCGGTGCCGCCGAACAGAACTACCGTCTGCTTCCGTATCATCTTGCTCCGCTGGACTAAGAGAAAGCGGCCGGGATCAGGCCTGCCGGATCAAAGCTTCCTGCTGTTCGGCTACCGGTATCGTTTTCGTGTGTGCTCCGCCGCTCAGGACCCGCAAAAATCGCTCTGCAATGCCGTCGATCGCGAAGGTGCGCTCCGCATAGGCCCGGCTGTTCTCTCCATATTGCGCCACCAGAACGCGGTCGCCCAGAAACCGCTCGGCTGCCGCAATTACCTCATTCGGTTTGTCCGGTGATACCACCAGCCCGGCTTGCGCCCGCTCCACCACGCGCGCCGCTTCGTTCGCTGCCGGAGCCGCCACCATCAGCGCGCGCCCCGCGCACAAATACGAAAGCGTTTTCGACGGCACAGCAAACGCCCCAGCCTCGGAATCCAGAAGCGTAATCAGCACATCGGCCGACGCCATCACCTCCGACAAGCGCTCGTAAGGTTGAAAGGGCAGCAGTTTCAGCACGTCCGAGCTGACTTCGTGCGTCTTGTCCCGCAGCCAGTCCGCCCCAGCGCCTCCAGCAATCACTACCAGCCGCGCGCCTCCGCGATCTTGCAGGTGTTTGGCCAAATCCAGCAGCAGTTCCGGACGATGCTTCATCCCCAGCGTGCCCGAATACATGAAGCAGAATCGATCCCCCACACCCTGTTCGCGGGCCCACGCCGTCTCCCGCGACATCGGCTTCACTTCGTTCAGGGGCGCCCAGTTCTCGATCACATGTACCTGCGATCCGCTAATGCCCCACGTCTCCAGGAACTCCGCGAACCCCGGCGCGATGCACACAACCTCGTCCGACTCCCGCAGCAGTCGCTTCTCCAGCCGCTCGAAGTACGCTCCACCCGCGATCGCCAGCAGTTTCGATTTCTTCCTCAGTACGAACCGCGCCGCAGCGCTGTAGACATCCTGCAGCCAGAAGACGAATCGCGCCTGCTGGCGCTTGGCTGCGTGCTGCAGAATCGCCTGAGCGTCCAGCGGCATGTTCGCCGAGATCACCACGTCCGGCTGGAAGGCTTCCATGCAGCGCGCCACCACCTGGCCGTATTCCACATCGGCTTGGCGGCGCTTCAGAATGGAGTGCTTTTCAAAGGCCTGAGTAATGTGCAGCCCTTCGATTTCCAACCCCGCGGGATCGTTGGGCCGCTTCTTCGTCTGCCCTTTCGGTGTCGATTGATTGTCCGCGAAGTAAACATGATGGACCGCGTGTCCCATCCGCGCCAGTTCCCGGCTCAACTCCATCTGAAACGGATGGCCGCAAAACTCATTGACAAAGATCCGCATAGCTCCGGGGAATCACCTTTCGCAGATGACGAACTCGCCGTCGGTAGAGAACCAGCTCAGGAAAGCGGGCTGTGGGATCTTCGTACTCCGTCCCTCAGTGCTTCGCGCCCACCAGCATCTGCTCTTCAATCCATGCGTAGGTCTTTGCCAGACCATCCTTGAGCCGGATCGACGGTTCCCAGTTCAGTTCCTGCAGAATCTTGGTGTTGTCGCTGTTCCGGCCATTCACGCCCTTCGGGGCATCCAGCTTATAGTTCCGCTTCAGCTTCACGCCGGCGATCTCTTCGGCAATGTCCACGAGTTGATTGATGGTCACAAGTTCGCTGGATCCCAAATTGATCGGATAGTTAATATCGCTTTCTGTAATTGCGACCACGCCCTTCGTGCAGTCGTCGATGTACATAAAGCTGCGCGTCTGCTTGCCGTCGCCCCAGATCTCGATCTCGTTTTTCCCGGAAGCCTTGGCCTCGATCACCTTCCGGCAGATCGCCGCGGGCGCCTTCTCGCGTCCGCCGTTCCAGGTCCCGAGCGGCCCGTAGACATTATGAAAGCGCGCAACCCGGCACACCAGTCCGAAGTCCTCTTCGAAGTGCCGGCACATCCTTTCGCTGAACAGTTTTTCCCAGCCGTAGCCGTCCTCGGCCAGCGCCGGATACGCATCCTCTTCCTTCAGCGGCACAACATCGGCGCTTTTCTGTTTGTCGCCGTTGTACACGCACGCTGACGACGAATAGAAAAACCGCTCCACGCCCGAGTCTTTGGCGGCCATCAGCATGTGCGTGTTCGTCAGGACGCTCAGCATGCACAGGGCTTTGTTGTTCTCAATAAAGCCCATACCGCCCATGTCCGCCGCCAGTTGGATGATTACGTCCATCCCCTTCGCGGCCGTGTAGGAGTTTTCCTTTTCCTTAAGGTCCAGGACCAGATTCTCGACGCCGGGCGTCACCTGATACCACCCTTCCTGCGGCTTGATATCGATCGAGCGCACTTCCGCGGCGCCGTTCGCCAGCAGATACTTCACCATGTGGCCACCGATAAAACCGCCACCGCCGCAAACCGCGACCTTTTTCCCTTCAATTTTCATAGATTTCCAACACTCCGTGGGGTAGCGGCTTGCGGGAGCCGCATCGTTCCGTTGATTGCGACACGATTCCGCACACCGCGACTGGGTCGAATCTGCACACAACTGAGTGCGCCCTGCGAATGGTTATGCCCGGAATGATTCTCTGCGTGGTTTCATTCTCCAGGTGTGTACCATAATTGTCAAGCAACAACTCTGTTGCGACTTGGGACCCATCACGGCCGCAGACCGTAAACGTTTTAGCTTAAGATACTGCCCCGCAGGATTCTCATGCTGCCTACCTCATCCCTGAATTCGCCTGTGCCTCAGGCCGATCCCGGTCGGCTCTCCCTGTTCGCCGCGCTCCGGCGCCAGCCTCTGGCCTTCTTCGGACTCGCGCTTCTTCTCCTCTTCACCTTTTTCGCGCTGTTCGCCCCCATCCTCGCGCCGCACAATCCCGCCGCCCTCGATCTCCTCCACCGTCTGGCGCCGCCCAGCCGCGCCCATTGGCTTGGCACCGATGAGCTCGGCCGCGACATCCTCTCCCGTGTCATTTACGGCGCGCGTCTTTCTCTCACCGTCGCTGTTTCCGTCGTCGCTTTGTCTCTTGCCGCCGGTATCGTCCTCGGAGGTATCGCCGGCTACTATGGCCGCGCCTTCGATATCGCCATCAACACGTTCCTCATGAACGCCTTTATGGCGCTGCCCGGCATTCTCCTTGCCCTCGCCTTCGTCGCCTTCCTCGGCCCCGGCCTGCTCAACCTCATCCTTGCCCTTTCCATTGGGGGGTGGGTCGGCTACGCCCGCCTCGTCCGCGCCCAGGTGCTTGCCGTCCGCGAGCGCGAATTCGTCGAAGCCGCGCGCGCTCTCGGCGCCAGCGACCTGCGCATCTTTACCCGTCACATTTTGCCCAATATCCTGCAGCCCCTCATCGTCCAGGCTGCCATCGGTATGGCCGGAGCCGTCCTTGCCGAAGCGACCCTCAGCTTTCTCGGCCTCGGCGTCCCGCCCCCGGCCGCAGACTGGGGAGGCATGCTCAACGACGCGCGCCCCTTCCTCTTCGACGCGCCCCATCTCGTCGTCTTTCCCGCCATCGCGGTCATGCTGTGTGTGTTGTCGTTTAATTTTCTCGGCGACGCCCTGCGCGATTACCTCGATCCCCGCACCCGCATCGCCATCGGCCTCTGATTCGGCTGAGCCTCGGGCTCCAGCTTCCGGGCTTGCGCTCCAGGCTCCTGGCTCCCGGCTTTTCCCTGTGCCCTGCACCCCTTACCCAGGTTTCATCCCGCCGTCGACACCCCGGAAAACAGCCTTGGCACCCCTGCTGGCATATCTCCCGCCGAGAAGAACTTCACCTGGTTCCGCCCGGCCTGCTTCGCTTCGTACATCGCCACATCGGCCTCGCGCAGCAGTTCCTCGGCCGAGACAGTCCGCCGTCCCTGCGTGCTCGTCACCCCAAAGCTCGCGGTCGCTCGCACTTTGGCATGCGGCAACAGTTCCGCATGTTCGCGCACGCTCAGGCATAGATGCTCCAGAATCGGCACTGCCTCGCCCCTCTCCGTGTGCGGCAGCAGCAGCACAAACTCCTCGCCGCCGAAGCGCCCCACCACGTCGGTCTCTCGCAGCCGCTGGCTCAGCAATCGCGCCACGCCCACCAGAATCGCATCGCCTGCGGCGTGGCCGTACTCGTCGTTGAACTGCTTAAAGTGGTCCAGGTCCAGCAAGGCCACCGTCAGATCCTCGCCGTATCGCCGGAAGCGCGCCAGTTCCCGCTCCAGCGCCTGCTCCAGGCCCCTGCGGTTCAGCACCGTCGTCAGGGCATCCACGATGCTCTGCTGCAGCAGATCCGACTCCAGCCGGGCGTTGATCATCCACACAAAGGCCAGCGGCAGCAGCGACGTATCGACGATGTATGTCACCAGGCTCACCAGCTCGAGGTGCCCAAACGTGTCCGGATCGGTGTGCAACGGAAACGCCACCCAACACCGCAACGCTTCCACGCCGACAAAGAAAATGAGGAATCCGCCCATCACCAGCCGCGGCGCCTGGGTTGATTGCTCTTTGCCCTGCAGCAAAAGCGCGGTCGTGATCGTACACTCCAGCGCAATCAATCCGTCGGCCAGCGCGTCGCTTGCCCACTGCTCTGGATGCCCCGACCACGCCAGAAAGAGCGGCAGCCCCATCAGCAGGATCGCAGCCGACAACCATACAGCTGTCTTTTTTCGCTTGTCGAAGTAAACAATCGCGACGTTCAGCAGCGCGTACGAAAGCGCGATCGGCAGCTCGTTCAGCCCATGTCCGATCCATCGAGGCAGGTGCGCCTGGCTCAGATCGATCGCCGCTCCCAGGGTGTTGGCCAGAAAGCTGTACCAGAGCCAGCGCCGCGTCGGGTCGTTCCACCGCTGCAGGGCCAGAACCCCGAAGACCACGGTGAAGCACACCAGCTGTACGTCCTGGATCAGCAGTGTGGCCTGCATCAGCATCGTTGCTTCAATACTAGCCCGCGCCTCACGGCTGCGCCTTCCCCCAAATGGGGCACACTCCCCGAACCAATACACTCCCCCAAAAGGACCACGTCTGGGCGCCCCACCTCTGCGCGCCGTTCGCAGATGTGCGATTCCACAACTCCGGCTTCTACGGCCTCACTTCTCCGCCATACCCCGCCCCCGCAATTTCCTTCTGCACTTTCTCCATCGCCTTCGCTGTTGGCATCCCCCGTGTCATCGCGCCCTCGAAGAAATACCCCGTCGCCCAGTTGCTGTTATCGCCGCCAATCCCCAGAATGATCGCCCCCTCCTGCTGCATCGGCTGGTAGCCGCTGGGCAGCGGAATGATTCCTGTCGTCGTCAGCTTTCCGCCTTGCGCGTTCGCCTGGTAGATCGCGTAGCTGTGCTGACCGTCGCTCGCGCCCATGTCTGTCACAAACGCTGTCCCCGCAGGCACCTTCAGATGCCCATAAATCCCGTCCTCCATATCCAGCCCCGCATCAGGACCGCACGGATCGCCGTGGCACATCACGTTGATCGCATCCATGTGCCCGGCCTTGTTGTCGAGATTGTTCGCTTCGGCATTCCCGAAATCGAAACAGCACTTGTCGTTCAGGTGCAGCGCCGACGTCACCATGTACACGCCTTCCGGCTGCCCGTGCACCGCGGTTTCCTTCGGCGTGTCGTTGCGATACCCCGTTCCGGCCGACACCGCGACGCCGTACGCCTTATGCCCGCTTACCGTCACCGGAAGCGCATCCGCCACGGCAGGCACGTCGAACCCGTCCGGTCCCGGCCCGTGCGCCGCGCCGCCCGGAGGCGCGGGCTTCAGATCGTTGTGGTTCGGCGACTGGTCGTAGATCACGGTGATGGTGCACGTCGTGTTCGCACAGAAGTCGTCCTGCGCCGCGGCATTCGCATATCCATCGCCCAGCAGTCCGATGTCGAGCGATTTCTTGTCCGACTCCCGCGTCACCTGATACAGCGGCCCTTTGTAGCCGTTGTACAAGGCCCGCGTGGTGCTGAACGCCGCCACGCAGGGAGTCGCAGGTGCGTACAGATCGCACGGCCGTCGTGCCGCCCCATACGCGCTCGCGCCGCCGACCGGCACAATCCCGGCGAACAGAAGAAACGCGAGAAGAAAAACGATGGACGTCCCGATCCTGCCGAACAATTCCATAATTTTCGATTGCATAGTGTCCCCGCTTCCCGGCCTGCTCGGAATGCGCGGGCGCTCGGCCCGAAAAAAGCCGAAAGCACCCGCATCTGTTTTCTATCAGGGATAAAGCCCGAGTGCCGCGTTCTACTCCCCATACTCCAATCAAATCCCCGTCGGCTCAATCGCGACTTCAGGCATTTGCTTTGTTGCAGGGCATGATGTGTCAGGGCACGAGTTCACTTGTGCCGTTCTTCCCCCTTGCGGCCAGCGGCCTTGCGCCTCCGTCCGTCCCGCCCCACCCACCGGTGCGCCATCGCCAGCAAATCCCGCGCCACCTCCGGACTCAGCCGGTTCAGCCGCACCAGCACTCCGTCATACCCAACATAGTGGTCCGGGCAGTAATACAGATCCGGAGCCTCCGCGAGCAGCACGCCCCGATCCCTCCTGTCCATGCGAAACAGCAGCGAACCCGGCTCCGCCGACTTGTTCGTCGGAACCGCCGTCATCAGCTTCCCCTTCACCTTCAGCGCCGGAGCCCCAAACGCCGTCGACTCCTCGACCCCCGGCAACTCCAGCCCCATCCGGAAAACCGCCGCTACATGCACGGCGGCAGGATACAGCACCCACAAGGCACTGCTCGCTCTTCTACTCCGCCCGCAGCGAATCAATCGGATTTACGTTCGCCGCCCTCAGCGACGGAATCAAACTCGCCGCCAAAGTCACCCCAGCCAAAAGCGCCGCCGCGCCCACGAGCGTCGCCGGATCACGCGGCTTCAGCCCGAAGAGCAGGGACGCCATCGCGCTCGCCGCCAGCAATGAAAGACCTGTCCCGATTGCCAGCCCAATCCCCAGAAGCATGATGGCCTTGCTGAGAACCATGCCCGTAATGCTGGTGCGCCGCGCACCCAGAGCCATGCGGATGCCGATCTCCGTGGTTCGTTCCGTCACCGTATACGACATCACGCCATAGAGTCCGGTCATCGCAAGAATCACCGCAAGCCCGCCGAAGAACCCCGACAGAGTTGCCAGCAGCCGCTCAGCCACAAGTGATTGCTGGATCTGGTCTTCCAGCCCTCCGAACTGAAAGCTGATCGCGGCGCTCACTTCGTGCAAGGTATGGCGGAGCGCCTCCTCCTCGGTATCCAGCGGATCTCTGGTTCTCACCAGCACCTGAATGTTGCTTTCCGCGTCCGTGTCCTGGGCACTCGCTAGATAGGCGATCGGCTCGTCGGAGCGGCGAATGCTGTGATACTTCGTGTCCTTCACCAGTCCCACAATCTCGATCAGCTGCGCCGGGTACGATGTGGTCGCCTCCCGCCAGAAGCGCGCTCCAATCGGATTTGCGCCCAGCCCCAACTTCCTGGCGAATGCCTCGTTCACAACCGCCATTCGCGGCGATTGGCCCGTGTCCTGGCTGCTGAAATCGCGCCCAGAGACAATCGGAATGCGCAGAGCGCTGAAGTAATCCGGACTGACGCTGCTGAAATTCGAGATCTCCCTTTGGGTCGAGTCGTGGCCGTCGATCCAAACCGTGTTGTCCCAGCCGCTGCCGCCCAGCGGTACGATGTTGGTGCTCGCTGCCTTCTCCACACCGGGAGTGGAGCGAATCCGATCCAGCAGTTCCTGCTGGAATGCAGCCCGCCGATTGGCAGGGACGTGCAAACGGCTGAAGTCCGCCCACACTGTCACAACGCCCTTCGCTTCGAAACCCAAATCGTCCGTCATCAGGTTCCGCAGGCTTTCGGTAAACAGCAGCGCGCTGAACAGCAACACCAGCGAGAGCGCCACCTGCGACGCTACCAGCGCGCCGCGAAATCCCAGCCCTCCCCGGCTTGCGGTCATACCGCGCCCGCCGGTTTTCAACGCCGCGCCCGGAGCCGTACGCGATGCCCGCAACGCCGCGGCGAGTCCGAAGAGCAGACACGTGAGCAGCGACATCCCCAGCAAAAAGGCAAAGAGGCGCCAGTCCAGCGTGAACCCGAGCGAGAGATGCAGATAAGCGACCAGCGCGCGGCTCAATCCCTGAGCCAGCGCTGCGCCGCACAAACCTCCGGCCAGCGACAGTAGCAGGCTCTCGCCCAACACCAGCCGGATCAGCCGCCACCGCCCCGCCCCGACCGCCAGCCGCACCGCCATATCCCGCTCGCGCGCCGCGGTCCTCGCCAGCATCAGGCTCGCCAGATTGGCGCACGTGATCAGCAGCACCAGGCCCGCGATGCCGAGCAGAAACCGCAGCGGATCGGAATACGTCTCCCGCAGCATCGACACGCCTGACGATGCAGGTTCGGCGGTCAGCTTCATCGCCAGATAATCCCTGATGCTTTCGCGGGGATAATCCGGCCGCAGCGTAGACGCAAAAATCCCCGGCGAGATGGCGTCCAGATGCGCTGCCACTTGCCGGCCTGAGCATCCGGGTTCGAGCCTGCCGATGACGGAAAGCCACCACTGCGTGCTCGCATTCAGAATGTTCTTCGTCTCCAGCCACGGCTGGGCGCAGATCGGCACAGCCACATCGAAGTTATCTCCAACCGCAACCCCAAAGAAGTTCGCTGGAGTAACGCCGACAATTTCCACGGGTTTGTTGTTGAGCATCAGCTTTTGGCCCAGCGCCTGGCGGCCGCCGAATTCCTGCTGCCAGAAGCCGTAGCTGATGACGGCCCCCGGTGAGCCGCAGCCGGGCTGGTCGTCCGCCGACGTGAACACGCGTCCGGCAAACGGTCTCACCCCGAGCACCCGGAAGAATACCCCGCTCACGTAGAGGCCGCTCACAAAGCGGGCATCGCCCCCCGAATCGCGGGAGAAAGCCGTCTCCGCCCACGCTGCTGTCCCCGAGAGGCCCTCATGATCGTCACGCAGCTTCTCCCAAATTGGATTGGTGACCGCCGGATAAGGGGTGGAATTGTTGCCCCGCGTCTGCGCCCCTTCCGTCAGGCGCAGCTGCACCAGTTGCTTCGGATTCTGTACCGGCAGCGATTGCAGCAGCACCGCGTCGATCAGCTCGAAGATGGCGGTATTCGCTCCGATCCCGAGCGCCAGCGTAGCGACCACAACAAGAGCAAATCCCGGGCTCGTCCGGGATATGCGCACTGCGCTCCGAAAGTCGCTCCACAGACTCTCAAGCCCCAGCGCTGCATCCTCGGCCGTCACCCGCTCCCGCATCGCGGCCGGATTGCCGAATCTCTTCCGCGCCTCGCGCTCCGCTTCCTCACGGCTCATGCCCGCCGCCATGTTGTCATCGATGCACATCGCCCGATGTTCCCGCAGCTCCGCCTCGATCTCGCGCTCCACCTTCGAACGCCGCCCCAGCGACAGAATCCTTCGCAACAGCGCCATCCTTCACCTCACGCAAATCGCAGAACTGCGTCCACGCCCTGCACTACCTGCGCCCAGTTTTTTTCGCGGCTCGCCAGTTGTTCCCGCCCCGCGCGCGTCAGTTCGTACCACTTGGCCTTGCGCCCGTAGTCGGTAATTGCCCACTTCGCGCGCACCCAGCCGTTCTGCTGCATCCGGTGCAGCGCGGGATACAGCGAACCCTCTTCCACGATGAGCAGCTCTTCGCTCACGCGCCGGATGTGCAGCACGATCCCATACCCATGCATGGAGCCAAGCTGCGAGAGTGTTTTCAGAATCAGGAGATCGAGCGCGCCCTGCAGATCGTTTTTTGCCATGTTCTCTTTACCCTAGACAGCAAGGGTAATGACAACCTAGCCCCACCTTCACCTAGATGTCAAGGGGAGAACAAAATCGCTCTCAGATTTGCCCACGCACACCTCCAGTTCCCTCCTATTGACATTCGATAGGACGTCTGTCATCATTCCTATCAACCTTCGATAGGAGCTTCCGCCTTGACCGAAAGATCCACCAACCTCCTCCAGGGCACGCTCGACCTGCTCATCCTCAAAGCCCTCGTCACCGGCGAGCTCCATGGCCTCGGCGTCTCGCGCCGCATCGAGCAGATGACCCAGGGCACGTTCCTCGTCAAGCCCGGCTCTCTCTTCCCCGCCCTGCACCGCATGGAAGAAAACGGCTGGCTCACTTCCTTCTGGGGCGAGAGCGAAAACCGCCGCCGCGCCCGCTACTACCGCCTCACCAAAGCCGGCGAGAAGCAGCTCGGCGCCGAAACCGCCGAGTGGCAGAAGATTGCGCTGGCCATGACCCACGCGCTCAAGACCACCTAGGAGAAAAGCGATGAACGCTGCGCGCTGGAAGAGCTTTTGGCGGAACTGGTTCCGCAAGTCCGTGGTCGAATCCGACCTCGACGCCGAAGTCCGCGCCTGGGTCGAGCTGGCTGCCGATGAAAGGATCGCCGCCGGCGCCTCGGCCGCGGACGCCCGCCGCGCCACCCTCGCCGATATCGGTGGCGCCGAGCGCCTGAAGCAGCAGGTCCGCGACGATCGCGCCGGGACCGGCCTCGAATCCGTCGCCCAGGATCTGCGCTTCGGCATCCGCCAGGTCACACAGTCGCCCGGCTTCGGGCTCACGGTCATGGCGACCCTCGCCCTCAGCATCGGTATCGCCACGGCCGTCTTCAGCGTGCTCTACGCGATGGTCATCCGGCCGCTGCCCTACCACGACCTTTCCCGCATCGTCGCTCTCGACACGCGCTCGGCGAGCGGCGGCCCGGAAGGTCCCTCGTATCCCGAATACGAAGACTGGCGCCGTCTCTCGCGCAGCTTCTCCGCATTTTCCGCTTACACCCAGGGCTCAGCGGGAATGGATGGCAGCGCAGGCCCGGTCGTCGTCCGCGACATCCAGGGCAGCGACAACTTCTTCGATGTCTTCGGAGTCAGTCCCATCCTCGGCCGCACCTTTGCTCCGGGCGAAGACCAGCCCGGCAAAAACGACGTCGTCGTCCTCAGCTACGAAGTCTGGCAGCAGCAGTTCGGCGGCCGCCCGTCGATCGTCGGCGAAACCGTGCATCTCGACGGCAGCCCCTACACCATCATCGGCGTGATGCCCGCGGGATTCCGCTTCCCCATCAACGCTCTCAACGCGGTCTACGCCCCCCTCCATCCCACCCAGAATCAGATCACCAATCGCGGCAACCACTGGCTGGCCACGATCGCCAAACTCAAACCCGGCGTGACCGCTCCGCAGGCCGAACAGGACCTCGACTCGATCTTCACCCAGCTCGGCAAGAACGACGCCTTCAATGCGGGCCGCACCGTCCACGCGGTCGACATCACCACCTGGGTCGTGGGCGATACCAGCAGCGCGCTGCGCCTGCTGCTCTGCGCCGTCCTCACGGTTCTCGTGATCGGCTGCGTCAACGTCGCCGGCCTGCTGCTCGCGCGCGGGGTCAAGCGTGAGCGCGAGATCGCTCTGCGCTCTGCCCTCGGGGCGCGCCGCGGACGCATCGTCCGCCAGCTCGTCACGGAAGCCCTCATCTTTGCCGCCTTCGGCGCGATCGGCGGCATCGCCCTCGCCTATGGGCTCCTGCGCGTCATCCGGCTGTTGCTGATCGCCTCGCTGTCGCGGGGAGCCGAGGTCACCGTCAACCTGCCGGTCCTCGTCGCGGCTCTGGTCACCTCCGTAGCGGTCACCGTAACGGCCGCGCTCATCCCCGCCCTGCGCCTTTCAGGAACGGCTCCCACCGCCGCGCTCAAGTCCGGCGGAAGCGCCGGCGCCAGCCGACGCCAGCATCGTTTGCGCACCGGCTTCGTCGTCACGCAGGTCGCCCTCGCCCTGGCCCTGCTCGTCGTGTCAGGACTTCTGCTCGCGATGCTCCATCGCCTGCGCAACACGCAACTCGGCTTCCAGCCCGAGCACATGCTGACGGCCGAAGTCGATCTGCCTCACGGACGCTACGCGACGCGCAACGTCGTCGCCGACTTCTATCAGCCGCTCCTCGATCGGGTCGCTGCCCTGCCAGGCGTGCGCGGGGTGGGCGTCACCCAGATGCTGCCGGCCACCGGCTACGGCTACAACTCCGAGCACATCCACATCTATGGAACGGCTCCCCTGAAGAGCCCCCGCACCGATCCTTCTGAGGTTCGCTTCGTTACGCCCGGCTACTACAAGGTGTTTCAGGATGCGCTCGTCGAGGGCCGCATCCCCGACCCCAGCATCGACAAGCCCACCACCCGGCTGGTCTGCGTCGTCAACGAGGCCTTCGTGAAGAAGTTCATCCCGCCAGGCCGCGATCCAATTGGCATGGAGATCGGCGACAACGATCAGACCGACACCATGCCGACGCAGAACAACCCGCGCTCGCTGATTGTCGGCGTCGTGAAGAACATCCGCCAGACCATCTATCAGGAGCCGTTCCCGGAGCACGACTACATGATCGGCCAGATTCCGCCGGCCATGGCCGCGTTCGTCATCAGCAGCATGAACCTGGCCATTCGCACCGACGGCGATCCCAACAGCCTCATCCCCTCGCTGCGCAAGGCGTTCCAGCAGGTGGATGAGACCGTGCCTCTGCGCGATCCGCAATCGATGGACGCCGTCATCGCCGACGTTCTGACGTTCCAGCAGCTCGAGAACTGGCTCTTCGGAGCCTTCGCCGCGCTGGCTGTCCTGCTCGCCGTCGTCGGCCTGTACGGCCTCATCAGCCACGAGGTCGAGCTGTCGATGCGCGAAATCGGGATCCGCCTCGCGCTCGGCGCGACCCGCCGCGCCATCGTCGACGGCATCTTCCGGCGCGTGGGCTGGATGCTCGGCCTCGGCCTCGCGATCGGCCTCGCCGTCACGCTCGCCGCGGAGCGCCTGATCAACGCGGTCGTCGAAATCCACCCCGAACAGAACGCCGGCCTGATCGCCGCGCTCGTTCTTGGCCTCGCCGCCGTCGGGCTCGTCGCCACCGCGTGGCCGGCCCGCCGCGCCTCTGCCGTGGAGCCGATGGAAGCCCTGCGCGAGGAGTAGCTCTCGCGCCTCTGCGCGATTTTTTTAAGGGCCCCTGGGCTACATAATTCATTCTGTGGGCTTAGGAGGGTAATACCCTGCGGGTATTACCCTCTTTTGCTGCCTGCCGCCGAACCTACCTCCGAACCGTTCCTGGGCCGCCGAGGGGAGTTGATGGAACCCACACCCGGCGGGACGCTGCGCGAGCGGCATCACGACCCTGAACCCTTCACCAGGACCCTCGCCCGCAAATTTTTGCAAGGGCCTCTGCGCCAAGTAACTGATTCCTCGGACTTAGCAGGGTAATACCCTGCGGGTATTACCCTCGTCTGTCCCGGATCGCGAGACGCAGGCCCATTCGGCCTGCGAGTCCGTCCGCCCGCGCGGCGGATGGCTGAGCTGGATTGCCAAAGAGCGATGCTGCGGACTGCCGGAAAGCAAAAGGACCCGCCTCGGCGAGTCCTTTTCGTGCTTCCGTCTCCAGTGTGCGGGATGCAAGGAGTGGAGACAAGCGAAATCGGAGAGGGCGAGAAACGAAGGTAACGGTTGACCAGCCGCCGGGGGGCGATGGGAGGCGGCGAAGGGGGGTGCTCTGGTCGGGGTTGGGGGGGTGGGCGGTTTGGAGGATGGTGGCGAGAGTGACAGGTACGGGGGTATATGGATTCGCTCACACCGACGTCAGGTTTGCGTGGGCTACCTGGTTACTTGAGAAGCTTGACTTTGGGCGTTTTTGCGAACTTTTCGTCAAAGGTGATGATGTGCGTGGCGCCGTTCGCAAATCCAATGGCCGCGATC
>Ga0335075_10005673_pt1 | contig 19324 bp, 17 predicted proteins | sample Lox_Sample_24_FD_206723 | JGI IMG/M metagenome (GOLD analysis project Ga0335075, IMG submission 206723) | Soil microbial communities from Loxahatchee National Wildlife Refuge, Florida, United States - Lox_Sample_2.4 | ecosystem: Environmental > Terrestrial > Soil > Wetlands | place: USA...
GACGATCAGCGAGCTGGGCCGGCAGCTAGGTGTCAGTAAGCAAGCCGCCGCCAAGACGGCCAGGCGCCTCGAGGAGATCGGCTACGCGACCAGATCGCCGCATCCGGCCGACGGCCGCGCCCAGGTGGTCACGCGGACCAGGCACGGTGAGGAGATGCTTGAGCTCAGCGCCCAGATATTCGGCCGCCTGCACCGCCGGTGGGCCGGCCAGATTGGCGATGACCGGCTCGACGCGCTTGAGGACGACCTCGAGACCATGACGAGGTCGTCCTCGGCGGCTTCGATCGGGGACCTGCCTGGCTGGCTTCAGTGAACGGGAGGCGGTCCGGGCGCGCGATCCAAGCCACCTGGCCGGGTCATTCTTCAGCGCTGCTGGCAGCGGGTCTTCGGAGTTCGGCAGAAGGCGGCTAGGCTAAATTCCTATCGCGCGGGAGTCCGGTGCTGACCGGACTGAGAGGGCGGCTGGTGAGCCGCCGACCGCAGGAACCTGATCCGGGTAATGCCGGCGAAGGGAGCCGAACTTGAGCGTTCCGGTACCTAGTCAGTGCGACGTCCTCATCGTGGGCGGCGGGGTCATCGGCATGAGCATCGCCTGGCGCGCGGCTCAGCAAGGGCTGTCTGTCGTTGTCGCCGATCCCCGGCCTGGCCAGGGCGCCACGCACGCGGCGGCCGGCATGCTCACGCCGATTGCCGAGGCCGCCTACGCCGAGCGGGAGATATTCGCGCTTGGCCAGGACTCGTTGCGCCGCTACCCGGACTTCATCACCGAACTGCAGAACGCAACGGGGCTGCCGACCGGCTTCCGGCAGGCCGGCACGCTCCAGGTGGCCTACGACGTCGACGACCTGGCGCTACTGGGCGAGATCCGGGTACTCCAGGAGTCGTTCGGGGTGCACCTGGAGCGGCTCACGGCGCGCGACTGCCGTGAGGCAGAGCCCATGCTCGACCCGTCGGTCCGCGGCGGCCTGCTGGCGCACGAGGATGCCTCGGTCGACCCGAGGTTGCTGACCGTCGCCCTGCACAAGGCAGCTGAGGGCAGCGGCGCTCGCCTGGTACGGGAGGCCGTCACCGAGATCCGCTGCACCGCGGGACGCGCCAGCGGGGCCAGGCTCGCCGATGACAGCGTGATCACCGCGCGGTGGATCGTGCTGGCAGCGGGCTGGGAGTCGGCGGCGCTGCCCGGTCTGCCAGCTAGCGCCGCGCCGCCCGTGCGCCCGGTGAAGGGCCAGATCATCCGGCTGCGGATGACCGGCGCGACAAACGCAGGTCTGCCGCCGGGACTGCTGCTGCGTACCGTGCGCGGACTGGTCCGCGGCTCGAGCGTGTACCTGGTCCCGCGCGACAGCGGCGAGCTTGTGATCGGCGCCACTCAGGAAGAGCTAGGGCCAGACACGACCGTAACGGCAGGCGGCATCTGGGAACTGCTGCGAGACGCGCGCACGCTGGTGCCTGGCATCACCGAGCTGGAACTGCAGGACGTGACGGCCGGCCTGCGGCCGGGGACGCCGGACAACGCGCCGGTACTCGGCCCGGGCGCGCTGCCGGGTCTGGTACTCGCGACCGGGCACTTCCGGGCCGGGGTGCTGCTAGCCCCGGTCACCGCCGACACCATTGCCGCCTACCTGCGCACCGGTACGCCTGACCCGATCTGGGCAGCGTTTCGAGCCGACCGGTTCCCGGCGCGCGGACAGAGCCCGCGCAAGGGTCAGGACGTCGCGGAGGAGGCTGCAGCATGCAGGTAATCATCAACGGCGAACCGCACCAGGTACTCGCCCCGATCTCGCTCGCGCAAGCGGTAGCACTGCTCACCAGCGCCCAGGCGGGCGTCGCGGCCGCGGTGAACGGTGACGTTGTGCGGCGTGCCGTGTGGAGCAGTACGTCGCTCACGGACGGCGACGAGGTCGAAGTGCTCACAGCGGTCCAGGGAGGCTGACGGTGGACGATCCGCTGCTCATAGCCGGCGAGAAGTTCAGTTCCCGGCTCATCATGGGCACGGGCGGAGCGCCTAGCCTGGACGTGCTTGAGCGCGCCCTGGTCGCCTCCGGCACCGAGCTGACCACGGTCGCCATGCGCCGGGTAGCGCCCTCCTCGGCCGGGTCCGTACTCGATCTGCTGGCCGAGCGCGAGATCCGGGTGCTGCCCAACACAGCCGGCTGCTTCACGGCGGCCGAAGCAGTGCGGGTGGCAAAGCTAGCCCGCGACGCACTGGGCACCAGCTGGGTGAAGCTCGAGGTCATCGCCGATGAGCGCACTCTGCTTCCTGACCCGCTTGAGCTACTCACGGCTGCCGAGCAACTGGTTGCCGACGGCTTCGTAGTGCTGCCTTACACCAATGACGACCCGGTCCTGGCACGCCGTCTCGAGCAGGCCGGCTGCGCCGCCGTCATGCCGCTCGGCTCCCCCATCGGCTCCGGACTCGGCATCCGGAATCCCCACAACATCGAGCTGATCGTCGAGTCGGCTGGCGTGCCGGTGATTCTTGATGCCGGCATCGGCACCGCCAGCGACGCGGCGATCGCGATGGAGCTCGGCTGCGCCGCGGTGCTCCTCGCCACATCAGTGACCAGGGCGCGCAGCCCGGAGCTGATGGCCGAGTCCATGCGGCTCGCGGTGAGCGCCGGCCGGCTAGCCCTCCTCGCTGGCCGGGTCCCGCGCCGCAGGTACGCACTGGCGTCATCGCCACCAGCCGGCTGACGTTCCCGGCCCGTCGTTACCGGACGCGGAACGTCCGGACGCACCCTACAATTTCTCCCGATGGATACGACGGTGTCGGCACCGATTGGGCAGCTGCTTGACGGCCGCTACCTGGTCGAGTCACAGATTGCCCGCGGCGGCATGGCAACTGTGTACCACGCGCGTGACATCCGGCTCGACCGGATAGTCGCGCTGAAGATCGCCCGTCCCGAGCTGGCGCGTGACCAGGATTTCGTCGACCGGTTCATCAGCGAGGCGCGGTCGGTGGCCAGGTTGTCAAGCCCGAACGTGGTGGCTGTCTTCGACCAGGGCTCGACTGGCGACCTGCACTACATCGCCATGGAGTACGTGCCCGGCCCGACGCTGCGCGACCTGCTGGCCGCCCGCGGGCGGCTTAACCCGCGTGAGGCGCTCGACATCATCGAGCGAGTGCTGGCCGGCCTGGCGGCAGCGCACGACGCGGGCATCATCCACCGTGACGTCAAGCCGGAGAACGTGCTGCTCGGCAACGGCAAGGCCGTTAAGGTCGCCGACTTCGGCCTGGCGCGGGCCGCAGCCGGCGTCAGCAACACTAAGACCGGGCTGCTGATCGGGACGGCCGCCTACCTCGCGCCTGAGCAGGTGGCCAGCAACACCTCGGACGAGCGCAGCGATGTCTACGCGACCGGCGTGATGTTGTTCGAGATGCTTACCGGCGTGCAGCCGCATACCGGCGAGTCCCCGCTGGACGTGGCCTACAAGCACGTCAACTCGGTTGTCCCGGCGCCCTCGGCCCTGGTGCCGGAGCTGCCCTCGTCACTAGACGCGCTCGTCGCGCTCGGCACGTCGCGCGACCCGGACCTGCGGCCGCCCGACGCGCGGCATTACCTGAAAGCCATCACCGACCTGCGCCGGGGCGCGCCGCTGCCCGGCAGGCCCGGAAGCGGCCAGGAAGCGGACGATCACAGCGCCTGGCCGGCAGCGAGCGGCACGGCGGCAGCCGGCGCAGCAGCGGCCGGCTTTGCGGCAGGCGCCCTGGCAGCCATGCCGGACGCGGACCCGGACGCTCCGGTGACCGGGGAACTCCTGCTGCCCGACCATGCGCAGGAGACTCAGCGGCTAACCGGCAGCGGGGCAGGCGCGCACGCCATCGCCGGCCCGGACGGCACCGGACCGCTGCACCGCACGGCGGCGCTGTCCGCCGCAGGCCGTAACCCAGCTCAGCCGGGCGGCGGGTACTCGGGAGCTACCCACACCCTGATCGTTCCGGCCGGGCTGGACGAGGACTACGCAGCCGGCAGCGGGTACCCAGGCCGCCGCCGCGACCGGGCGGAGCGCCGGTATCGCGAGCCGTTCCTGCAGCGATGGCTATTCAGCAAGCGGATCCTGATCGTCCTGGCCGTCGTCGTGGTCGGCATCGGCGCCTGGTGGCTGACGAGCGGCCAGTACATCGCGGTCCCGTCGGTGGCCGGCATGACGGTCAGCACCGCTCGCGGTGATCTGTCCAACGCCGGCCTCGTCGTCGTCGTTGGCGCAGCCCGGCACAGCAACGGAGTGCAGGCAGGCCAGGTCATCTCCAGCAATCCGGCCGCCGGAGCTCACATTAGCCATGGCGGCACCGTGACGATCATCCCGTCACTAGGGCCGGTCGAGGTCACAGTCCCGCCGGTCACCGGGCAGCCGCTCGCCCAGGCCGACCAGAGCCTCAAGACGGCAGGGCTAAAGCCAGGCCAGCCGAGCTACCAGGTCTCCACCAGCATCCCGGCCGGCCTGGTGCTTTCAACCAACCCGGTCGCAGGCCAGCAATGGCCGAAGGACAAGCCGGTCGCGCTGGTGGTGAGCAGCGGCCAGCCGCTGCCGTCTTTCGTCGGCCAGCAAGTCAGCGCCGCCCAGGGAGCAGCAGCCGCTGGCGGCTACAGCATCAACCCGGTGTCGACCTCTAGCTCGGAGCCCGCGAACACCATCGTCAGGCAGTCCCCCGCTGCAGGCACGCCGATCACCCACGGCGAGGTCGTGACCGTCTATGTGTCCACGGGGCCGCCGCAGGTGAGCGTTCCGAATGTGGACGGCCTGAACGTCAACCAGGCCGAGTCCGAGCTCACCCAGGCCGGCTTCCAGGTCACGGTAAACCAGCTGGGCCCTGGGAACACGGTGGGGAGTTACTCACCGACCGGCCAGGCCCCGAAGGGGTCGACAATCACCATCAATATCGGCCTGTTCGGCGGGCTGGGCGGTTAGCCGGCCACTGGCGCTGGGCCGGGAGAGCTTAAAGCGGCGGACCCTCGCCTGCTCGTTCCTGATACGAGTACCGCTGCTCCTGCCACGGGTCGGCCACGTTGTGATACCCGCGCTCTTCCCAGAAGCCGCGCCGGTCAGCGGTCAGGTACTCGACCGCGCGGAGCCACTTGACGCTCTTCCACCCATACAGGCTCGGCACCACTAGCCGGAGCGGATAGCCGTGTTCGGGCGTCAGCGGGGCGTCGTCCCTGTGGGTCGCCAGCAGCGTATCGTCGGCCGCGAAGTCGCCGATCCTGATGTTCGCGCTGTAGCCGAAGTCGGCCCAGATCATGACGTGCGTCACGCTGGCGGCTGGCGGGTAGCGGCTCAGGATCTCGGTGGCCAGCACGCCAGCCCAGCGGATGCTGGTGACCGTGAATTTCGTCACGCAGTGAAAGTCCGCGGTGACCTCGCCGACCGGAAGCGCCGCGACGTCTTCCCAGGGGAGCCTGGTCTCCGACCCCGACTCCGTCGCTCCGAGGATGCGCAGGTCCCAGGTCTCCGCATTGAACACGGGAACCGGGCCGTAATGGAGCACGGGCAGAGTCCGCGGTACGTACTGGCCGGGCGGCAGCGCCGGTCGCTGATCAGGCGCTCCGGTCCCGGCGGAGATGCTGTCTCCGCCTGTCCCGCGCAGGTCGTCAGTCACCCGCTGCTCCGGCTCCGGTGCCAGCAAGCCCTCCTCGCGCTCGCCACATTCGCGCGCACCAGTATCGGGCTGCATCATATCGCGCTGACCTGCTCCTTCCTGCTGTCGCGGCAATGCGCGCCGCGACGTCGACCCCTTGTCCCCCGCAGGTGCAGCTATCTTGCCACCCCGCCGGCAGTGGGTTGGCCGCACCCACCGCGCAGCGCGGTTCTGCGGCGATGCGCTAAGCTGACGTCCGTGCGTAGCGAGTATTGGTTTGGATTCGGCTACCGGCCCGGCCCAGGGACGGTCGCCCGCCAGACTCTGCGCTGACGCAAGGCGACACTCAATTAAGCCCCGGGCCAGATTGGTCCGGGGCTTTCGTCATGATGGGACGAGGAGGAGGAGGACGCAGTGGTGGTGGTGATGGCCCCCGAGGCCACCGAGAGTGACATCGAAGCAGTCGTCGACCTGGTAAGCGCGGCCGGCGGCGAGGCCTTCGTCAGCCGGGGCGTGTCCCGGACGATTATCGGCCTGGTTGGCGACGTAGAGCAGTTCGGCGCGCTGAACCTGCGCAGCTACCCCGGCGTCAGCGATGTGGTCCGGATCTCGGTGCCATACAAGCTAGTGAGCCGCGAGCATCATCCGAACCGGTCAGTGATCACGGTTGGCGGAGTACCTATCGGGCCGGGTCATCTGACCGTCATTGCCGGGCCCTGCACGGTAGAGACGGCAGAGCAGACGCTGACCGCGGCGCGGATGGCACAGGCCGCGGGAGCCAGTTTGCTGCGCGGTGGCGCCTACAAGCCGAGGACGTCTCCGTACGCGTTCCAGGGCCTTGGCGAGGCCGGGCTGCGCATCCTCGCCGACGTCAGGGCCGAAACCGGCCTGCCGGTCGTCACCGAGGTCATCGACCCGGCCTCTGTTGACCTGGTCAGCTCGTACGCGGACATGCTCCAGGTCGGCACGCGCAGCATGCAGAACTTCACGCTGCTGCAGGCAGTCGGCTCCGCGAACAAGCCGGTGCTGCTCAAGCGCGGCATGAACGCCACCATCGAGGAATGGCTGATGGCGGCCGAGTACATCGCCCAGCGCGGCAACCTCGACATCGTGCTGTGCGAGCGCGGCATCAGGACGTTCGAGACCGCGACCAGGAACACCCTTGACATCAGCGCCGTGCCCGTGGCCCAGCGCCTCTCGCACCTGCCCGTCATCATCGACCCGTCTCATTCCGGCGGCCGCCGCGACCTGGTGCTGCCGCTGAGCCGCGCCGCGATCGCCGTGGGCGCGGACGGCCTCATCATCGACGTGCATCCGCACCCGGCGGCTGCGATGTGCGACGGCGATCAGGCACTAACCGGCGAGGACATCCGTGAGCTGGCCGACATGGTCAGCACTCTCCCCCGGCTGCTGGGCCGGACGCTCACGCCAGGGCCGCAACCGGTCGCAGGCACCGGAAAGCTCGCAAGCGTAGGCGACGCGAGCCGGAGCTGACTGCCACGCAACGCGCACCGGAAGCAACGGAGCTTCCGGCGCGGCTGGCCAGAGCAACGTCAGAGCGTGGCCACCGCCGGGATCACCTGGCTGCCGATGATCTCAAGCGGCCGCAGGTTCCAGACTCCTGCCACTGACCCGATCGCCATGTCGATGCCCATCTCCGCCAGCCCGCCTAGCTGATCGACGACCTCAGCGGCCCGCTCGCCGTGCTCGCCGACGTCGAACCCGAAGTAGCACGTCTTCTCGATCTCGTCGAACGAGCGGCCCTCAGCTTCGCAATGCGCGCGAAGCACGTCAAGCTTGTGACCTAGCTCTGGGCCGGTGAAGAGATTGCAGGCCTGCGCGTACCGCGCGACGAGCCGAAGGGTCTTCCGCTCGCCCGAGCCGCCGATCATGATCGGCGGGTGCGGTGCCGACAACGCCGCAGGACGATTCAACGGCCGCTGCAGATGGTAATACTCCCCTTCGAAGGGACGCTCGTCGCCTCGCCACATCTGCAGGCAGATGCGCAGTGTCTCCTCAAGCCGCTCGAACCGCTCGGCAACCGGAGGGAACGGGATGCCAAGCCCGCGCGCTTCGGATTCGTTCCACGCAGCGCCGATGCCCAGCCATGCCCGGCCGCCGGAGAGCACGTCGAGCGTAGTGACAATCTTGGCCAGGACACCTGGATAGCGGTAGACCACGCCGGTGATCAGTGTCAGCAACCGGGCGCGGGCGGTACAGCCAGCCAGGTATCCGAGCGTTGTGTATGCCTCGAGCATGTCCTGCTCAGGCGGGCCGATCATCGAAATCTGGAAGAAGTGATCCATGACCGCGATGGTGTCGAAACCCGCGTCATCGGCAGTCCTGGCAACCTGGGCCAGCTGCCGGCCGAGCTGCTGCGCGCCCCCTGCGCCACTGAAGTCTGGAATCTGCAAGCCAATCCGCACGTCACTCACCCCAGCAGCCAACAATGCCACAGCGCTGGCCGCCTCAGATGATCTGGTCCCAGCACCCGCTACTTCCAGGTATCTTGGGAAAGACTTGACCAGTGCGTTGCGTGCATACGGCAATGAGCTCTGGCTGAACACTCGGGGACGTCGATGTTGAGGATCTGCTCGACTGCGGCGGTCGCGGGACTGGTGCCAGCGGTAGCGCTGGCCGGTGCCACCGACCCGGCTCTGGCGCGGCAAGCGGCGCCAGGCTCTTCCGGCACCCCGCATCATGCCCTGTCCCATGATGCCCGGGCAGCTGCGCTGACCCGGAAGTCACCGTACCGGATCCTGGTCAGCAGCCACTTTGGCCAGCCGGGGAATGCGTCGGGTTACTCGGCCATCGTCGTCACCGGCAAACGGCAGGCATGGGCTTTCGGCGGGACCAACCCTGGCGGACCGAGCACACCGGTAGCCGAGTACTGGAACGGCACCGCGATGACACCGTCCGCGCTGCCATCCGGGCTCACCGGCTTCATCAGCGACGCGAGCGCCCCGTCCGCGACCGACATCTGGGCCGCCAGCGAGTACGGCGGGTACGTGCTGCACTGGAATGGCACCAGCTGGTCCCTCGCCAAGCGCTGGGCCGGCAACATGATCACCGGGCTGACGGCCGTCTCTGCGGACGATGTCTGGATCTTCGGCGCGGTGGCAGGCGACAAGGGCACCGGCACATGGCATTTCGACGGCCGGTACTGGCGTCGGCTGCCGGGCACGGCCGGAGCGATCTACCGCGCCAGCGCGACCTCGCGCCGCGACATCTGGGCGATTACTACCGGCGCGAAGGCGGACTCCGTCCTGCGGTACGACGGCAAGAGGTGGCAGCCGGTGCGCACCGGCCGGGTCCTCGCTGGTGTCGCGGCCACCGACATCCTCGCGACCTCCGCCCGCGACGTGTGGGTTCTGGGCGACAAGGTCAGCGGCAACGGCATCCGGCTCGTCCTGGCTCACTGGAACGGCGCTCGCTGGACGAGGATTAACACGCGCGTGACCGCCTTCGCCGGGCGGCTGTCGGCAGGTACGCACGGCACCGTGCTCGTGACGGCGACTCCGGCCGACGCTTCTGCTACCGGGCTGATCCTGCAGGTCAATGCTGATGGCCGGCGCCACGTCACCGTCATCCGCTCCGGTCTGGGCAGCGGCGTCAGTGCAGTGGCGGCGGTACGCGGCACCCGGTTGCTGCTGGCGAGTGGCGGGGTCCTGACCCGCCTCGGCGGCAACGCCGTTATCTGGGAAGGTCAGCTCACCCAGGCAACGCATCGCCGTCTTGCTGACGATGACTAACGCCGGAGCTCCTGTCCGGGGTGTGCTCCTGAGCGGCGGCGGCCAGCTCCTCGGCTAGGTCGTCCGCATCCAGGCGGGCCTCGATCTTGCGCAGGTCCTCGATCCGCGCTTTGGTCTCTACCTGGCGCGGCGTTAGCAGCGAGCAGCAATCCTCGTCTGGCAGCTCGGAGATGGACAGAGTGGCGATCCGCCGGGCCTCCGCCATGATCTCCGACTTGTCGAGCCCGATCAGCGGCCGGAGGATCGGCAGCGAGACCGCATCATCCAGGGCGGTGATATTTGCCAGTGTCTGGCTGCTGACCTGGCCTAGCGAGTCCCCCGTCACCAGTGCTGTGGCCCGCAGCCGCCTGGCGAGGACAGCGCCGGTCTTCAGCATGAGCCGTCGCTGGGCGACGATCTGCAGCCGGCCAGCACCCGACGCGGCGAGGCGCCGCTGCGTCGTCCCGAATGCCACCACGAACAGCCGTGAGTCTGTCTGGTAGCGATCGAGCTGCCGAGTCAGCCCGTACGCCTTGTAGACCGACTCCGGGCCGGTCAGCGGCATGCCGGAGAAGTGCAGGAAATGGCAGCGCAGGCCGCGCCGCATCATCCGGTATGCGGCGACCGGGGAGTCGATCCCGCCGGACATCAGTACCAGACCCCGGCCGCTCATCCCGACCGGCAGGCCGCCCTGGCCGGGCCAGCCCTGGGTGAAGACAAAGACCTCGCGCTGATCGACCTCCACGAACACGGTCGTGTCTGGCGAGCGCAGGTCGACCGGGTAGCCGTACTCCTCCTGGATGCGGCTGCCGATCTGCACGGCAAGCTCGGCCGAATTGACCGGGAAGCGCTTATCCCGTCGTCTGGCCCTGACTGCGAACGAGCCCGGGCACCCGGCGGCGAGTCCGACGGCCGCGGAGATGGCGGCGTCCGGGTCTTTGGCGACCCGGACCGCCCGGCAGACCCGTGCGACGCCCATCACGTAGGTCAGGCGCTCCGCGACCAAGTCGACGGCGGTCTCCGCGACTAGGCCGCCGCGCTCCGCGCCGGCGACGCGGACAACGATGACGCCCTCGCGCTGCCAGACTCGCACCTCGATCCCGAGATCGCGCACTGCCCGCCTGATGTTGTCGTGCAGCAGGCGCTCAAACTGCTGGCGGTTCCGGCCCTTGAGCACGATCTCGCCGAGCTTGAGCAGCACGCATGGCTCATGGAGCTGATCTGCTGCGTCAGGATCAGCCTGGTTGACAACGGGCAGCGCGGACATCTCTTCAGTCTGCCACCTTGCGCGGACCGGTGCCCGCCGCGCGCTCCGCGGGCGCGGGCTCAGGTGGTGTGCCCGGCCGCCGCGGCCGGCCGGACGGCGCAGAGCAGCCGGTTCTCCCCCCGTTGCCAGAGTGTGCCGACCTCAGCGAAGCCCGCTGACCGGAGCGCCGCCACGTGCACGCGCAACAGGCCCGCAGGCGAGCCGTGGTGCTCAGAATCGACTCGCCGGGCCTCCCGTTCAGCGACCAGGGCCGCGAGAGCCGGATCGGCCGCCGCCGACGCCCACCAGTCCGTCCACGTTTCAGCCAGGCCATCGGGGAGCCGCCGCTGCTCCTCGCGCTCGATCAGCGCCCGGCCGAGCCGGACAAGGGTCGGCTCGGTGTCGTCATCGCGCATGTGGTCGCCGTTCAGCACAAGGCCGCCGGGCCGGAGCACAGCGGCAAGCTCCGCATACAACGCCGCCAGCGCAGGGGCGGGCAGCCAGTGCAACGCTGTCGTGCTCACCGCTGCATCGGGCTGCCGGTCGAGGTCCAGGCCAGCCGACCAGCCGGCGGTGCGCAGGTCCGCATCCACGAAGCGGAGGCCGGGCATCCCCTGCCACGCAGCCCGGCCAAGGCCAAGCGTCAGCGGGTCAGCATCGACCGCGATGACGGTGGCAGCCGGCATCCGGCGCAGCAACCTGACCGCGAGCGAACCCGGCCCGCTGCCGAGGTCGAGTACCAGCGGGTCCGGGCGGCCGGCTACTTCCTCGACCGCGTCGATCAGCGCGGCAAACCTGTCTTCCCGGTCCGGCAGGTAGCCCTGTTGCTGAGCGTCCCAGCGGTCGATCCACGCCCGCGCGATGTCGCTGCTGATCATGGTCTGAGCATACTGACGCAGGCGTCGGCCGGTCTTTGCGCTCTGCCGGTGCAGGACTTCAGCCGAGCCCCTGTTCGAGTCTGGCGGCCACATCCCGGTACCTGGCCACCGGGATGAGATGCACGCCCGCGAACGTGCCCGAGTCCCGGACCTGCAGCACAAGGTCACAGGCCGCCTCGACACCTGCCATCGGGTCGGTGCCCGCCCGGCGTGCCAGTCCGGCCGGGATCTCGATGTCCGGGACGGCGGCCGCAAGGCGCTGGGCGTGCGATTCGCTGGCCAGCACGATCACGCCGGCGTAGACGGGAATGTCCACCGGGTTGGCGTCTCGCCACCGTAGCAGCACGTCGAGGGAGAAGCTGACCTGCACGAACAGGAAGTCGGCTGAGCGCTTCCAGGCTGGCAGCGGGCGCAGCCCGGCCGCCGCGCCGACCCTGAACGGCGACACCGCGGCGAAGGCCGGATCGGCCGGCAGCGCCCGCACCTCGTCCATCATCGCCCGCACGGTGAGCTCGCCCGTCCGGCTGCCGGAGCTGGGCTTGTCGCCGTACACGAACAGGAACTGGTCCACGTGATACGACGCCGCGGTCAGCAGGTCGCGCCGGAATCCGAGCAGGTTCCGGTCCCGCGAGTTCAGGCAGGCGATGCAGCGGCCGCCCATGGCCTCCACCTCATGGGCCACGGCCACGCTGGAGACGGTGGCCCGGCCCAGGTGGTTATCCGGGATCAGGAAGGCATCGGCGACCTTGCTGAGCGTGCCGATCTGATGGCGGACATGCATCAGGTCCGGCCGGGTCGGCGGCTCGATCTCGCAGACAACCTCGAACGGTCGATTCGTCATCGGCCCAACCTAGAGCCGGATTCCAGCCCGGCGCCACTAGCCAGCAAGCACCCCGCTGGCCGTGCATACCGCGAGCGAACAGGCTGCCGCTGGCCCCTTGGTCCTCGTTCCCGGCGAAAGTCCTGATCTTGGTTTGTCAGCCGAAGAAGACTTCCGCCTCGGCGTAGCGCTCCGGCGGGACGAGCTTCAGCTCAGCAGTCGCCTCAGCGATGGGCACCCTGACGATGTCGGTTCCGCGCAAGGCGACCATCGAGCCGAAGGCGCCGTCCGCTATCGTGCGGATCGCCTGCACGCCGAACCGCGTCGCGAGCACCCGGTCGAAGGCCGTCGGCGTGCCGCCGCGCTGGATGTGGCCGAGAACCGCGCAGCGCGCCTCCTTACCGGTCCGCCGCTCAATCTCGTCGGCAAGCTGCTGGCCGATGCCGCGGTTCCCGAGCCGGACATGGCCGAATGCGTCGACTTCCTGGTCGCCAGCGCCCGCCTCCTCGGCCGAGATCTTCGGGTGCGCGCCTTCAGCCACCACGACGATCGGCGCGTACCTGGTCTGGAATCTGTGCTCTACGTACTCGCAGACCTGGTCGACGTCGAATGGCTTCTCAGGGATGAGGATCACGTTCGCCCCGCCGGCCATGCCCGCGTGCAGCGCGATCCAGCCCACGTGGCGGCCCATGACCTCGACGATCAGCGCCCGGTGATGGCTCTCAGCCGTGGTGTGCAGCCGGTCGATGGCCTCCATCGCGATGTTGACCGCGGTGTCGAAGCCGAAAGTGTAGTCCGTGCCGCCAAGGTCGTTGTCGATCGTCTTGGGCACGCCGACGACCTTGCCGCCAGCCTCGTGCAGCTTCTTGGCCACTCCGAGGGTGTCCTCGCCGCCGATCGCGACCAGGGCATCGACACCGAGGCTATCGAGGTTCTCCCTGACCCGCTCGATCCCGGTCTTGCCGTCGACCGTGTTGGACTCGTGGCTCGGATTCGTCCTGGACGAGCCGAGAATCGTGCCGCCCCTGGGCAGGATCCCGCGGACAGCTTCCACGTCCAGGACCATCGTGTCGCCTTCAAGCGGGCCGCGCCAGCCGTCCCGGAAGCCGATGAACTCGTAACCGTGCTCGGCTACCCCGGTCCGCACGACCGCGCGGATCACTGCATTCAGCCCGGGACAATCACCGCCACCGGTCAGGACTCCGACTCGCATGCCTACCCCTTCTCGCAATTCCTAGCCGTCAGACTAGTGCCCATGAGCGTTCTAGCAATTGACGCGGGCACCACCGGTGTCACGGCCCTCATCGTTACCGATTCGGGCACCATCGCGGGCCGTGGCTACCAGGAGTTCCGGCAGTATTTCCCGCAGCCGGGATGGGTGGAGCACCTGCCCGAGGGCATCTGGCAGGCTACCCTGGGCGCCTGCGCCCAGGCGCTGAGCTCGGCCGGCTCCCCCGCCATCGCCTGCGTAGGCATCACCAACCAGCGGGAGACCGCGGTGATCTGGGACCGGGCCACGCTGTCCGCGCCCCGGCGGGCGATCGTCTGGCAGGACCGCAGGACGACGGCGATCTGCGACCGGCTGCGGGCCGACGGGCTTGAGGCGCGGGTGGCGGCCGTGACCGGCCTGCGAATCGACCCGTACTTCACCGCGACGAAACTGACCTGGCTGGCCGAGAACGAACCTGCCACCTGGGCAGGCGTGGTCGATGGCATGATCGCTGTGGGAACCGTCGACTCTTACCTGGTCGCGCGGCTGACCGGCGGGCGGCAGCACGTATCCGACGCGTCGAATGCCTCCAGGACCCTGCTGTTCGACATCGAGGCCGGGCAGTGGTCGGCGGAAATGTGCTCGCTGTTCGGCGTGCCGCCGCACGCGCTGCCTGAGGTCGTGCCGTCAACGGGTGTGATCGGGCACACCGACCCCGCCGCGTTCCTCGGCCTGGAGGTGCCGGTAGCCGGGATTGCCGGCGACCAGCAGGCGGCGCTGTTCGGGCAGGCCTGCTTCGAGCCGGGAGCGGTGAAGTGCACCTACGGGACCGGATCCTTCGTGCTCGTGAACACGGGATCCCGGGTGGTGCGGTCGGACGCTGGTCTGCTGTCCACTGTGGCCTGGCTCGAGCCATCCGGGTCGCTGACCTACGCGCTGGAGGGGTCGGTGTTCGTCACCGGGGCCGCGATCCAGTGGCTCCGCGACGGGCTCGGCCTGCTCGACAACGCCGGGCAGAGCGAAGCGCTTGCCCGGTCAGTCCCCGACGCCGGCGGCGTCGTGTTCGTGCCGGCGCTGACCGGACTCGGCGCGCCTGACTGGGATCCGTCCGCACGCGGCACGATATTCGGCCTCACGCGCGGGACGACGCGAGCGCACTTGATCAGGGCCGCGCTCGAGGCGATCGCGTTCGAGGTACGGGATGTTGTCGACGTGATGACGGCCGAGGCGGCGGCGCGGTCAGGCACGGCGGCACAGCCAGGCGCGGCAGCAGGCCCGGCCGGCGGCGGGGCCAGCGCGGACGGGGCCAGCGCGGACGGGGCCAGCGCGGACGAGCCCGCTATGCGGGTTGACGGCGGCGCCAGCGTGAACAACCTGCTCATGCAGTTGCAAGCCGACCAGCTTCAGCGCCCGGTTGAACGCCCGGTGATCGCCGAGACCACCGCTCTCGGAGCTGCCTTCCTGGCTGGCCTTGCGGTCGGCGTGTGGTCTTCGCGGGCCGAGCTCGCCGCGACATGGCAGCTGGACCAGCGGTTCAACCCAGGTCGGCGGGACGATTCCGCGCACGATCGGTGGCGCAGCGCGGTCCAGCAGACCAAAGGCTGGCGCGGCTAGGGCGGGCGCAGCTTGAAGCCCCCCGGCTGGCGTCCCTGGCTAATCCTCGTCCGCGGCATCGTGCGCCGCCGACACTGCCTCGCCCAGCCGGGCCTCCTCGCGCAGGGCCGGGACGGTTTCCCGGCGCAGCGCGCTGGTCAGCCGGCCCTTGGCTCGCTGGGCGTACTCGTCGACATATTCCTGGCCGGACAGCTTCATGAGCTCGTACATGATCTCGTCGGTCATCGCGCGGAGCACGATCCGGTCCTGCTCAAGGCCGTAGTACCGGGAGAAGTCCAGCGGCTTGCCGAATCGCACTCCCGGCCTGACGCGCAGCCGGGGGGTCAGCTTGCCTGGCGGCTGGAACTCAAACCCGCCGACCATCGCGGTCGGGATCACGGGCGCCCTGCCCTCGAGCGCCAGCCGCGCGACGCCGGTCTTACCCCGGTACAGGCGCCCGTCGGGTGTCCGCGTGCCCTCGGGATAGATGCCGAGCAGCTCGCCAGCGGCAAGCACGCGAAGGCCGGCGCGGAGCGCTCGCTCGCTGGCGGCGCCGCCCGTCCTGTCCACCGGGATCTGCCCGATCCCGCTGAAGAACACCTTGCTGATCAGGCCCTTGACGCCACGACCAGTGAAATATTCCGATTTAGCAAGAAAAACTACTTTTCGCGGCAGCGGCAGCGGAGCGAAGAAGTGGTCAGAGAACGAGAGGTGGTTGCTAGCCAGGATGGCCGGGCCAGTCCGCGGCACGTTCTCGGTGCCCTCCGCCCACGGCCGGAAGATCAGCCGCAGGAACGGCCCTATTATCGCCTTCACCACCCAGTAGAACACGCCCATATGTTCCCACGTCGCAGGCGATCCGGCGAGGGTAACAATGTGGTGACCGGCCTGGCCGAGCGCTGGCGGCCTAACCCTGTGCGGCGGCAGAGCCTGGCATGCGACGATTTCGGGAAGGAACCCGGACGACCGGGTGCTGCCGGAGAGGACCGAATCCATGCCAGTAATGCCGGGCGCGGAGGCCTACGCCCACGACGGGGGCTCGACAGGTGTCTTGCTCTGCCACGGCTTCACCGGCAGCCCGCAGTCGCTGCGGCCGTGGGCCGAGTACCTTGCCGGCGCCGGGCTAACCGTGTCTCTGCCAAGGCTGCCAGGGCACGGCACCACCTGGAAGGAAATGGCCAGGACTCGCTGGGAGGACTGGTTCGCCGAGGTAGTCAGGGCGTTTGACGAGATGCAGTCCCGTTGCGACCAGATCTTCCTCATGGGGCTGTCGATGGGAGGCTGCCTGGCGCTGCGGCTTGCAGAGCGGAGCGGTGAGGCCGTCCGCGGCCTGGTGCTTGTGAATCCGTCGCTGACGGCCGATAACAAGCTGCTTTTCGCCCTGGCTCCTGTGCTGAAGACGCTGGTGCCGTCCGTCAAGGGCATTGCGAGCGACATCAAGAACCCGGACGCGCACGAAGTCGGGTACGAGCGGACGCCTACCAAGGCCGCGGCGACCCTGCCGGGCCTGTGGAAGTCGACGCAGCAGCGCCTAGGCGAGCTGACGCAGCCGGTGCTGGTTTACCACAGCACTGTCGACCATGTAGTGGGCCCGGCCAGCATCAAGCTGCTCACTGCCGCACTGCGGCCGGGACAGCTCGAGGTGCGCGAACTAGCAGACAGCTATCACGTGGCGACCCTGGATAACGATGCAGAAGCAATATTTGCCGGCAGCCTGAAGTTCGTGCAGATACATAGCCAGGCGAGCAGGGAATCAACAGGTGACGCTAGCAGGGAACCGACAGGCAGGGAATGACGGCGGATGAGCGGACCGGGTGACATCGGCGGCGAGGTCAGCGGTGACGAGGCGGCCTGGCGTGACCTGATCGCCCGGTTTGCCGTCCAGCCAGACACCGAAGAGGCCGAGCATCCGTGGCCGTCCGTCGAGGACGTGCCCGGCGCCGGCCCGCTGTCCGCGCCCGGCACCGCGGATCAGAGCCCGGGCGATAACACCGATCCGCTCATCGCCACCGACTACGCCGACCTGACGTCGGAACCTCACCCGCCCGCTGACGGCATCAGGGTCATCCGGTATTCCAGCGGCCCGCGCAACTACTCACCGCCAGATGAGGAAGACGAGCGGTACGTGCCTGTACCGCTGCCACCACCCGGCAAGCTCGACCCGGTCGCGAAGGCAGCCTGGGTCGCGGTCATTGCCGGACCGGCCTACCTGCTGGTCTGGACTCTCTTCCTGAACCTGACAGTCTCGCCGACCGCGGCTTTCATCGCCGTCGCTGCCTTCGTCGGCGGATTCGTTACCCTCGTCGTCAAACTCGGCGACCGCTCCAGGCGCGATGACGATGACGACGGCGCCGTGCTCTGAGGCCTGGCTGCGCTAGCCGTGACGGGCCAGGTCGGCGGCACCAATCAGGCCCGCGTCTGCGCCTAGCTCGGCGAGCCGCACATCGGCGAGGTGGCGGTAGGAACGGCCGGTAAGGCCGTTCTGATAGGCCGTCCGGGCGGGGCCAAGCAGCAAATCGCCCGCCTCGGATACCCCGCCCCCGATGACGAAACAGCCCGGATCGAGGATGGCCGCCAGGTCCGCCAGGCCAGTGCCGAGCCAGCTGCCCACAATCTCGAAACAGCGGACCGCGCCTACGTCGCCTTCGCGGGCCGCTCTGGTCACCGCAGGACCGTCAATGCCGTCCGGCCGGCCGCCGCCAAGCTCCAGCAGGCGCGTCGCTGGCTCCGGCGACCGGCGGGCGAAGTCACGCGCCTCCGCGACGAGTGCGCTGCCGCTTGCGTACTGCTCCCAGCAACCCTGGTTGCCGCAGCCGCACAGCCGCCCTTCCGGGACGACTCGGTAATGGCCAGGCTCGCCAGCCGAGCCGAAGCGGCCGCGGTAAAGCCGGCCGTCGAGCACGATGCCGGCCCCGATCCCGGTGCCGACGGTAATGAGCACCACATGCTCCTGCCCGCGGGCCGCTCCTAGCTTCGCTTCGGCCCAGGCCGCTGCGTTCGCGTCGTTCTCGACCACGACCGGCCGGCCGATGCGCGCTTCCACCAGCTTCTTCACCGGCTCGTCACGCCAGGCGAGATTCGGCGCGAACAGGACTGTCGAGCGCGTCTGGTCCACGAACCCGGCCGCGCCTATGCCGACAGCATCCACGTCGTACTTGGCCAGCAGCTCATTCACTGCGCCAGCGATCACGTCGACGGTGCTTTCCGGGTGGGCCGCCGGCGTGTCTCGCTTAAGCTTCTCGACGATTTGCCCGGTCTTGTCTACGACGCCAGCGGCGACCTTCGTACCGCCGACATCAACCCCGATCGTCAGGCTCATGCCCTGGCCTGTCCGGCCGGATGTCAGCATCGAAGTCCTGGTCGGCCTCGGCCGATGCGGTGGCCGCACCCCACGGATCCGGTTCGTTGTCGCGCGCGGAGGCGAGCTGGTCGCCTGGCTTACCCGCCGGGCGGGAACCACCTGTGTGCACAGTGCTGCCGCCCGCGCTCGGAGTTGCCGCGGAGTCGCCGCCGGGGAGTCCCACCAGCCCGTGGCGGTCCCGGCGAGATTCTGGCGCCGTCCTCTCGTGCCCTGGCTGATCCGAAGGTCGCTGCTGGCCGCCCGACTCGGTGGCGCTGCGAGCCGACGGGCTGGCCGCCCGGGAATCCGCGGCCGAGTCGGCGGCGGCTTCGGTCCCGGCGCCGCCGACCGTCCCGGCGGTGCCAGAGCTGGCACTCTGCCGGGCGGCGCTAGCCCAGTGCCCGTTGTCTCTCGCCGTGTCGTCCCTCGCTGCGGCGTCTCTCGAGGCGCTGTCTCCCGCGGCGCTGTCTCTTGCGGTGTTGTCTCCTGCGGTGTTGTTTCCTGCGGGGCCGTCCGCCGCGTCCCTGCCTGTGCCGTCTCTGCCTGTGCTCTCCCTGGTCGGGCCGGTACCGGCCTTCGACAGCAGCGAGTCCAGCGCGCTGATGGCGTCCTGTACCGCAGATGCGACGACATCGCCTGCGCCGGAAATCTGGTCTCCGATGCCCGGACCGGAGTCACGCATGCGCCGGGCCGCGCGGCAGATCGGGCACCACTGGCACTCTGGCGACTCGCCGACCTCAGGTGGAATCTCGTGCGTCGCGGTGTCCCAGACGTCGGAGTTCTCGCGGCCCCCGCCCAACGTCCGGCGTACCTGTCCGCTGATTTCCCTGCGCATGTTCTTGGCACTCTGACGGATGAACCAGCGCTGCAGGTCGCCGAACACGTCAACGCCCTTGCCTGGCCGGTCGGCTGCCCGCCGCTCCGCTGG
>Ga0335075_10005674_pt1 | contig 19322 bp, 19 predicted proteins | sample Lox_Sample_24_FD_206723 | JGI IMG/M metagenome (GOLD analysis project Ga0335075, IMG submission 206723) | Soil microbial communities from Loxahatchee National Wildlife Refuge, Florida, United States - Lox_Sample_2.4 | ecosystem: Environmental > Terrestrial > Soil > Wetlands | place: USA...
CGATCCGCCGTTCATCGCGAGCACGGAGAGCGCCGCGGTGACCGCGGCTGGCGAGGCGTTGTAGCTCTCGTCGAGCAGGATCGCCGTGCCGCCGGGAAGGGCGATGGCGGTGCGCGCGCCACGCCCGTCGAGTGCCGCGAAGCCTGCGAGCGCGGCGGCGGCGCCGTACGGCGGAATTCCCAGCGCGGTCGCGGCGGCGAGGGCGGCGAGAGCGTCGAGCGCCATGTGCTGGCCGGGCGCGGCAAGCCGCAAGCGGACGGTCTCGCGCGCGAGCAAGGCGGTGACCGTGGTGCCGGTGCTGTCGGTATCGGTGGCGAGGAGGCGGGCGTTGGCGGCGGCGCTGTCGCCGAAGGTGATGATGGTGCAGCCGGGCGGGACGCGCGCGAGGAGGCGGGGGAGGAACGGCGAGTCCGCGGGAAGGATGGCCGTGCCGTTGGGCTCGAGGGCGGCGAGAAGGGCAGCCTTCTCGTCGGCGATGGCCTCGAGGCTCCCGAAATTTCCGATGTGCGCGCCGGCGATGGCGGTGACGATGGCGATGTGCGGGCGCGCGAGGGCGGCGAGCGGCGCGATCTCGCCCGCATGGTTGGTGCCGATCTCGAGGATCGCGAAGGCGGCCTCCGGCGGCAGCTCGGCAAGCGTCAGCGGGAGGCCCCAGTGGTTGTTGTACGACGCGCGCGCGGCGTGGGTGGGTCCGGCGGCGGAAAGAATCCGCCGGAGCATCTCTTTGGTGGTGGTTTTGCCGACGGAGCCGGTGATCGCGGCGATGCGCGCGGCGGAGCGCGCGCGGGCGAAGGCGCCGAGGCGCGTGAGGCCCGCGAGCGTGTCGGGGACGACGAGGAGGGGTGCCGTTTCGGTGAGGCCGGCGGGGATCGCGCTCACCATCGCCCCGGCGGCCGAGCGGGAGAGAGCGTCGGCGACATAGGCGTGGCCGTCGGCGCGTTCGCCGGCGAGTGCGACGAAGAGATCGGCCGGCCGGAGCGTGCGCGTGTCGATCGAGATGCCGGAGGCCGAGAACGGCATGGTCATGCGCCCGCCCGTCGCGGCGGCGAGAGCGGAGGTGGGCCAGAGCGCGCTCATGACGCGCCCGCGAGGCGGCGGATCACCGCGGCGTCGTCGAAAGGAAGGATTTCCGTACCCACGATCTGGCCCGTCTCATGCCCCTTGCCTGCGACCGCGAGCACGTCGCCGGGACCGAGGTCCGAGAGGGCGGCCGCGATGGCGGGTTCGCGGCCGCCGATTTCGCGCGCGCGAGGGCAGCCGGCAAGCACCGCCCGGCGGATCAGGGCCGGATCCTCGGTGCGGGGGTTGTCGTCGGTGACGATGACGAGGTCCGCGCCGGCGGCGGCGGCGCGGCCCATGGCGGCGCGCTTGCCCGGATCGCGGTCGCCGCCGGCGCCGAAAACGACGACCAGGCGGCCCTTGGTGTGCGGGCGCAGCGCGGCGAGCAGGTTTTTGATGGCATCGGGCGTGTGGGCGTAATCGACGTAGGCGGCGGCGCCATTGGGAAGCACGGCGGCAAGCTCGAGCCGGCCGCGGACGGGGCGGAGTTGTCCTAAAAACGAGATGGGCGCGGCGGCGAGAGAGGCGGCCAAAAGCGCGTTCTCGGCCTGGAAACGGCCGGGGAGCGGCAGGAGGATCTGCTCCCCCGCGACGGTGAGGACCTGCCCCTCGGGGACCGGGACGGATTTCTCGAGGCGGACGATCTCGAGGCGGAGATGGCGGGCCCGCGCGATGGCGCGGAGGGCGGAAAGCGTCGTCCGGTCGAGGGAGGCCGAGGCGACGGCGGGTGCGCCTTCGGGGAGCAGCTCGGCGAAGAGCCGGAGCTTGGCCGCGCGATAGGCGACCATGCTTGGGTGGTAGTCGAGATGATCGCGGGAGAAGCTCGCGAAGCCGGCGGCGGCGAGGCGGAGCCCGTCGAGGCGGAACTGGTCGAGGCCGTGCGAGGAGGCTTCGATCGCGACGCGCTGGACATCGGCGCGGGCGAGGCGGGCCATCGTCTCGGCGAGGACCACGGGATCGGGGGTGGTGAGCGCGCCCGGCTCGCGCCCCTCCTCGGTGACCAGGCCGAGCGTGCCGAGGCTCGCGGCCTTGTGGCCGGCGAGCGCCCAGAGCTGGCGGAGGAACTCGACCGTGCTCGTCTTGCCGTTGGTGCCGGTGACGGCGACGATCGTCCGCGGCTGGGGACCGGCGAAGGCGGAGGCGAGCTCGGCCAAGCGCCGGCGCGGCTCGGCGTCCTCGATCAGCGGGCGCGGCGGCACGCCGGGCGGCCAGGCGGTGCCGGCGGGGGCGAGGATGGCGGCGGCACCATTGGCGACGGCGTCCGCGATATAGGCGCGGCCGTCGATACCGACCCCGGGGGCGCCCACCCCCGGAAGGGCGGCGAAAAGAAAGCCGGGGCGGACGCGGCGGCTGTCGGCGGCGATGCCGGCGAGGGCGATGCCGCCGAGCGCCCGCCAGCCGGGTGCCGCGGGGGAAGGACGCCGCGCGGGAGCGAGCTCTGCCATCAGCTCATCGACTCGCAACGTCCGCTTGGGCGAGTTCATGCGAAGCCCCATGGGGGACGGCGTAGCCCCGGCCCACCCTTGAGGCATCCCCTGGGGCGAGGGGCGCGTTCGCGGCATCCGCGGGATAGGGGTGGTCGGGGCCGAGTGCCACCACGCCGGGCGGCGGGGTGGGATCGAGGGGGAGAAGGAGCGAGGCGTCGATCGCCTTGATCTGGTCGGGCTCGGTCACCGGCAGGAGGCCGAGCATCGGGGCGACGCGGGCGATGGTGCGGGCGACCGGCTTGGCCGAGATCTCGCCGCCGGTGGAAAAACCCTGCGAGAGCGCGTTCGCGTGCGGCTTGTCGACCATGATGTAGATGGCGTAGCGCGGCGCCTCGGCCGGGAAGACGGCGATGAAGCCCGCCCGGTTGGTGTGGTGGCGGTAGCCGCCCTCGTTGCTCACCACCTGCGCGGTGCCGGTCTTGCCGGCGACGAAATAGCCCGGGACGTTGCAGAAGATGCCGGTGCCGTAGAGGACGACGTCGCGCATCATCCTGCGGAGCGCGTCGGAGACATAGTCCGGATGGTCCATGACCAGGGTGCCGGCCCGCGGCATGACGGGGTCGTGGTAGAGGAGCGTCGGCGCGAAGAGCACGCCGCCATTGACCAGCGGGAGGGCGGCGTTGAGGAGCTGCAGCGGCGGCATGGCGATGCCGTTGCCGAAGGAGACCGTCATCACGGTCGCGGGGCCCCATTCGGCGGCGGTCTGCACCAGCGGCATCGCCGCCTCCGGCAGCTCGATCGGGCAGCGGTCGAAGAAGCCGAGCTTCCTGAGCCAGGCGCGCTGGCGCTCCTTGCCGAGGATCATGGCGACGCGGGAGGCGCCGATATTGGAGGAATAGGCGAGGATCTCGACCAGCGAGAGCCAGCGATGGACGGGGTCGTAGTCGGTGATCTGGAAGCCCGAGATATCGATCGGGTGGGTGGTGTTGAAATGGTCCCAGACATGGATGAGGCCGGAATCAAGCGCCATGCCCATGGTCTGGAGCTTGAAGGCGCTGCCCGGCTCATAGACGCCGGTGACGGCGCGGTTGAAGCGCTCGACGGCGGGGGCGGTCGCGAAATCGTTGGCGTCGTAGTCGGGCAGGCTCGCGAGCGCGAGCACCTCGCCGGTGCGCACGTCCATGACCGCGCCGGCGGACCCGACGGCCTGAAAATCATCGACCGCCTGGGCCATCTCCTCGCGCAGCACGGCCTGGATGCGGACATCGAGCGCGAGGCGAAGGGGCGCGGGATCGGTGTTGAGGCGGTGGTTCTCGTACTTCTCGATGCCGGCGACGCCGTTGTCGTCCACGTCGGCCCAGCCGAGCACGTGGCAGGCGGTGCGGCCGAGCGGGTAATGGCGCTTCTCGGCGGGCAGGAAGCTCACGCCCGGGATGCCGAGATCGTTGATGCGGAGCTCCTGGTCGGGGTCCACCTCGCGCGAGACGTAGACGAAGCTCCGCCCGGGCATGTTGAACTGGGCGAGGAGCGAGGCCTCGTCGATGGCGGGGAGGACGGATTTGAGCTGCCGGACCGCATCGGCGCGGTCCATCATCTGGCGCGGATCGGCGTAGACGGCGGCGGTGGGGAGCGAGATCGCGAGGATCACGCCGTTGCGGTCGACGATCATCGCCCGCCCGCGCCTGGCGAGCAGGACGGGCGCGCTGCCCGCCGTGTCGTCCTCGGGCGGCGGAGGCGGCGGCTTGACCGGGCTGATCACGGTGGCGTCGGTGAGCTTGAGGCCGAGGGCGGCGAAGAGCCCGGCGAAGCCGGTGGCGGCGCCGAGCAGGCGGCGGCGGCTGGTCTCGAGCGCGGCGCGGCGGGCGAGGTCCGGCGCGGTGACGCGGACGGTCTCGAGGCGCGGGATGGCGCCGGCGCGCGGCGTGCCGGGCGGGCGGGCGGGCGCGGCGCGGGGATCGGCGCGCAACGGGAGCGAGTCGGGCGGGGGCGCGCGCGGGGGATCGTCACGGGGTTGTTCGCTCATCGCTTCGCGCTCCTCAATGCGTGCCGGAGAGCGGGGCGGGCGGGGGAAGGCTCGGGTAAGCGCCCCCCAATGCGCTTGCGACGACGGGCGCGGGCGCGGGCGCGATGACACGCGCGGCGACCGGGCGCAGCAGCGGACGGGCGGCGGGATGCGGCGCCGGCGGCGGGAAGTGCGGCGCGGAAGCGAGGGTGACGGGAGCGGGCGGCGGGGGCGGCGGCGCGGAAGCGCCCAAGGGCGGCGAGGCGGGCGGCGGCGCGGTGGCCGGCGGCGCGGCGGGCGCGTTCGCGGCGATGACGGCGGGCGCGGTTGAAGAGGGCGCGGGCGAAGCGGGCACGGTTGACGAGGGCGCGGACGAAGCGGGCACGGTTGAAGAGGGCGCGGGCGGCGGCGGCGCGCCACGGAGCATGGCGAGGCTTGCGTAGTAGGCCAGCGCCGGCTCGGCGGAGAGCAGCGGCAGCACCGGCGAGGCCACGCCGGCCGGCGGGGACGGCATGGTGCCGGGCGGGGCGACGGGCGGCAGGCGGGCCTCGAGGCCGGCGAAGGTGACGGCCTGGGTCGGCTTCATCGGCACCAGCGTCAGATAGCGGCTGGCGAGGTCGGCCAGCCGGATCGGCGAGTTCTCGAGCGCCCATTCGGCGCGCAGCAGCGCGATGCGCGCTTGCGCCGTCGCGATGTCGTTCTCGACGGTCGCGATCTGCCCGTCCACCATCTGCGTGCGATGCTTGGCCTGGTAGAGATAGAGGCCGGCACCGGCCGCGACGAGCGCGGTGAGGACGGTGAAGGGCCGGATCATGATGCCGGCTCCGTCACGCGCTCGATGGCGCGGAGCCGCGCCGAGGCGGCGCGGGCGTTGGCGGCGATCTCGGCTTCGCTCGGGCGGAGCGGGCGCGGGGTGAGCAGGCGAAAGCGGGGCGCGGCCTCCTCCAGCGAAGCGGGGGCGTGGCGCGAGGGGCGCGCGGCGCGGCCGGCGGCCGCGGCCATGAAGCGCTTGACGATGCGGTCCTCGAGCGAATGGAAGGCGATGGCGACGAGCCGCCCGCCCGGTGCGAGGAGGGAAGCTGCCTCGGCGAGCCCGCGCGCGATCTCGCCCAATTCGTCGTTCACGCGGATGCGGAGCGCCTGGAAGCTCCGCGTCGCGGGATCGATCCGTTCCTTGGAGGGCGGAAGCGCGGCGCGGATGATTTGGGCGAGCTCGGTCGTCGTCGCGATCGGGGTCTTTGCGCGCGCCGCAGCGATGCGGGCGGCGATGCGGCGGGCGTGGCGCTCCTCGCCGTACTCGGCGAGGAGGGCGGCGAGCGCGCCTGCGGGGAGGCGGTTGACGAGCTCGGCGGCGGTCGGGCCGTCCCGCCCCATGCGCATATCGAGCGGGCCGGCCAAGCGGAAGCTGAAGCCGCGGGCGGCCTCCTCGAGCTGGAAGGAGGAGACGCCGAGATCCATGACGACGCCGTCGAGGCGCGTCACGCCGGCGTTTCCGAGGAGAGCGAGCATTTCGCCGAAGCGGCCCTCGATCAGCGTGAGGCGGCCGGGGAAGCGGGCGGCGAGCGCCGCACCGCGCGCGATCGCCGCGGGATCGCGATCGATCGCGAAGAGGGTGCAGCGCGCGGCCTCGAGGATCGCCTCGGCATGGCCGCCGCCGCCGAACGTCGCGTCGAGATAGGTCGCGCCCTCGCGCGGAGAGAGCAGCGCCAGCACCTCCTCGCGCATCACCGGAACGTGGATCATTGGCCGCCCCCCGCCGGCGCCGGCCCGGTGCGCAGCGTCAGGTGGCGGACGCGGGCGCTCTCGCGCGCCGCGGCGCGGCGCTCGGCGGCGGCGGCGGGCTCCCAGATCTGGAAGAGCTGGCCGAGCCCGACGAAGGCGACCGCGCCGTCGAGATTGGCGTGGCGCGCGAGCCAGTCCGGGAGAAGAATGCGGCCCTCCTTGTCCGATTCGACGGGGAAGGCATCGGCATAGAGTGTCGTCGCGAGATCCTCCTGGTCATCGCTGAAGAGATCGATGTTCTCGAGGGAATCGGCGAGGCGCTCGAACTTGGAGACGGGCCAGGCCTCGATGCAGGCGTAGCGATGGGAGGCGCGCAGCACGACCGAAACGACATGATCGGACTCCTTGCCGTCCCGGAGCGCCGCGCGAAACGGAGCGGGGATGGAGACGCGACCCTTGCCATCGCGCTTGTTCTCATGCGTGCCCCAGAATTGTGTCATCCGACAGGGCCCGTTCGCTCCTTGGGATTGGCCGTGTCTGCAGGCCGGCTCTTCCCGCGCGCGGTGCCGCGTTATGGGAAGTCATGGGATAACATGTCCCAACATGGGCCTTCAAGGAGATTCCCGCCGGCGGAGCGCGGCGCGGAGCGGTTTTGATTCGATCTCTCAATATCTTGTTCGCGATTGCCTGCGATTCGGGCGAGTCTTAATCGGGGCGCGGGCACGGTTTCGCGTTTTGTTCCGATGGTGGCGCGAACATTTTTGGAAGAGAGGCGCCAGACGGCCTGTAAGCCGGGTTCTGTCCGCGCGTCTCGAATTGCTTCGCGGCGCGCGGGACGACCATTCCTCTAGGGCGCGTCTTGCGGCGCGCCTCGTGCGACCAACCCGGGCGGCGGGTCGAGAACGCCCCTGGCGGCTTGCGCCGCCGGCCGCCCCTATTCGGTCTTGCTCCCGGTGGGGTTTACCCTGCCACGCCCGTTGCCGGGCGCGCGGTGCGCTCTTGCCGCACCATTTCACCCTTGCCGACAGCGCCCGAGGGCGGTGCCGGCGGTTTGTTTTCTGTGGCACTTTCCCTGGGGTCGCCCCCGCCGGCCGTTGGCCGGCACCGTGTTCCCGTGGAGCCCGGACTTTCCTCCGGCGCGGAGCTTGCGCTGCGCGGCCGGCGGCCGTCCGGCCGTCTGGCGGCGGGAGAGATGCGGCGGCGGCGCGGCTTCGTCAATCGGGCGCGCGGCGCGACACCGGGAAGGCCGGGTTGGCGCCGACCGCGCCGGCGGCGGCGATCGCGTCCGGCGCGCCGCTGCCGAGCATGAGGACATGCACGCCCTGCTGCCACCGGCCCGGATGCCCGAGCATGGAGACCGCAACCACGAGAGAGGCCAGCACGAGGAAGACGGGAATGCTCCAGAAGCCCGATTTCTCCGACATCGCATTTTCCCTTTCGACGTGGTCCTTTCGACGGGGCCCTTCCGGGATGGACCCGCTTCGATGCAGGCGCGAACGTTAGCCGCGCGCGGCGCCGGGGCATGTGAGCGGGGCCACAGGGAAAGCGGGCGGGCTATAGTCGGCGCGAACCGGGGAGGGGACGGTGGGCGGCAACGGGGAGGAGGCGGGCGCGGAGGCACTGCGTGCGCTCCAGCTTGCGCGGCTGAAGGTGGTTGTCGCGCGCGCGTACGACCGCGTGCCGCACTACCGGGAGAAGTTCGCGCGGGCCGGCCTCCATCCCGATGATCTGAGGGGGCTCGACGACCTCGCGAAATTCCCTTTCACCAGCAAGGACGATCTTCGCGCGACCTATCCGTTCGGGATGTTCGCCGTGCCGATGGAGGAGATCGTGCGCATCCACGCCTCGAGCGGCACGACCGGCAAGCCCACCGTCGTCGGCTACACGAAGGGCGACATCGCGACCTGGTCGCACCTCATGGCGCGCTCGATCCGCGCCGCCGGCGGGCGGCCGAGCGACAAGGTGCACAACGCGTACGGCTACGGGCTCTTCACCGGCGGGCTCGGCTTTCATTACGGCGCCGAGCATCTGGGGGCGGCGGTGATCCCCGCGGGCGGCGGCTTCACGGGGCGGCAGGTGCAGCTCATCAACGACTTCAGGCCCGACATCATCCTCGCGACACCCTCGTACATGCTGACGATCGCCGACGCGTTCGAGCGCCAGGGGCTCGATCCGCGCCGCTCCGGCCTCCGCATCGGCATGTTCGGCGCCGAGCCGTGGAGCGAGGGGATGCGCGAGGAGATCGAGCGGCGGGTGGGGCTCGCGGCGATGAACCATTACGGGCTCTCGGAGGTGATGGGGCCGGGCGTGGCGCAGGAGCGGATCGAGGCGCGGGAGGGGATGACGGTGTGGGAGGATCATTTTTATCCCGAGATCATCGACCCCGAGACCGGGCGCGTGCTGCCGGACGGCGAGCAGGGCGAGCTGGTTCTCAGCACGCTCACCAAGGAAGGGATGCCCGTGATCCGCTACCGCACCCGCGACCTCACGCGGCTGCTGCCCCCGGCGAACGGTGCCTCCATGCGAAGGATCGACCGCGTGACGGGAAGGACCGACGACATGCTGATCGTCCGCGGCGTCAACGTCTTCCCCTCGCAGATCGAGGCGGTGCTGACGAAGGACGCGCGCGTCGCGCCGCACTATTTGCTCGAGCTTCGCCGGCCCGGGCGGCTCGACGAGCTCGACGTGGTGGTGGAGACGCGGGCGGCGGCCGCGGAGGGCGCGATGACGAGCGCGGAGCACGAGAAGATCGAGGCCAACCTCGAGCGCCTGATCAAGGGCTTCGTGGGCGTCACGGCGCGCGTGCGCGTCGTCCCGCCCGGGACGATCGAGCGCTCCGAGGGCAAGGCCAGGCGCGTGGTCGATCTCCGGGCGAAGGGATGAGCGCCGCGGACGCGGCGGCCTGGCTCGGCCCCGAGCCGCGCGGGACGGGCGGGCTCGCGGACGATTGCCGGGCCTATTCGGAATTCTGGCTCGCCTCCGATCGGCTGATCGCGCGCCTGCCGGAGAAGCAGGCACGCAACGAGGCGCAAGCGCGGGCCGCGGAGACGATCCACGCCGCGGCGCGGCGCGCGCGCGAGCGCTTCCTCGCCGCGCATGCCGAGGCGGTGTACGCGGCGCTCACCGGAGGGTTCTCCCGGTTCGTGCGAATCGAGGCGCTCTTGCTCGACGCGGCGGAGCGGTTTCCGGGCCTGGTGCCGACGCGCTTGCAGCTCGAAGCGGAGGCCGGGACGCTCCAGCGCGACAAGGAGGGGCGCGAGATCGACCAGGGGCTGCTGCTCTCCGCGATCTTCGCCCATGAGCGGGCGGGGCTTCATCTCTGCCATGCGATGCTGCTGCCGCGACCGGAGAGCCTCGCGCGGTTGGAAGAATTCTCCGCGCGCGGCGCGCTCGATCTCGGTTCCGTGACACTCGAGCGGCGCGGCAAAGAAGTGCTGCTGCTCGCGGGCAATCCGCGCTTCCTCAATGCCGAGGACGCAACGACGCTCGACGCCATGGAGATCGCGGTCGATCTCGCGATCCTCGATCCGGCGAGCGAGATTGCGGTGCTGCGGGGAGGCAAGGTGGAGCACGCGAAATATCGAGGCCGGCACGTGTTCGGCGCGGGGATCAATCTCACGCATCTCTATCGGGGGAAAATCCCCTACGTGTGGTTCCTGCAGCGCGATCTCGGCTTCGTCCACAAGCTTCTGCGCGGCGTCGCACGGCCGGATGAGCTTCCGGACGACGTGCATGGGCGGGGGATCGAGAAGCTGTGGATCGCCGCGGTGGAGGGCTTCGCGATCGGCGGGCATTGCCAGATTCTGCTCGCCGTCGATTACGTGCTCGCCGCCGACGATGCCTATCTCACCTTGCCCGCGCGCAAGGAGGGCATCATCCCGGGGCTCGCCAATCTGCGGCTGCCGCGCTTCACCGGCGAGCGGCTCGCCCGCCAGCTCATCCAGCACGAGCGGCGGGTGGCGTGCGACAGCGCCGAGGGGCGGCTCCTCTGCGACGAGATCGTGCCGGAAGCGGAGATGGACGCGGCGATTGAGCGGGCCGTCGCTGCGCTGACCTCGTCGGGCGCCGTGAGCGGGGTCGGCAACCGCCGCGCCTTTCGCGTCGGCGCCGAGCCGCTCGATCTCTTCCGCCGCTATTGCGCGGCTTACGCGCGCGAGCAGGCCGAGGCGCATTTCAGCCCCGCCCTGATCGCCAACCTCGAGCGCTATTGGGACGCGCGCAACCGGAGAGAATAGCCCGGTTTTCCTTGGTCATTTCAATTGTGCGGCCGGGTGCTGCCGATTTCGTTGTTGATCCAATGGCGGTTGGTACGTATCCTCCGCGGGTCGATCCTGCGGCAGTTTCGCGCACATCGAAGCGGGCATGAGCGGTCCGTGGTTTCGTGCGGACGGCGCCCGCTTGCGCGCGGCGGATCGGGCAAGAGGTGATGGCATGAGCAGGCACACAACGGGGCGCGAGTTCCGCCGGCCGGCGATGCCGCGAGGCGACGTGACGCGCAACGAAGAGGGGAAGCTGGTGTCGCGCACGACCGAGGAGGCAAAGAGGATTTTCCTGGAGACGCTCGCCGCCACGGGCAGCGTGGTCGCCGGCGCGGCGGCGGCGGATCGGTCGAAATGGACGGTCTATCAATGGGCGGAGCGCGACCCGGCCTTTGCGGCGCGCTGGGACAAGGCGCTGACGCGCGGGCTCGGCGTGATCGAGAAGGAGGCGTTTCGGCGGGCGGTGGAAGGAAGCGAGGAACCGCTGATGAGCGGAGGCAAGGTGGTGGGGACGGTGCGGCGCTACAGCGATCACCTGCTCGGGCTCCTGATGCGGTTGAACGCGACCGATCGCGGTGCCGCGCCGCGGCCGCCGGAGGGGGATGGGCCGCCGGTTCAATTCACGTTCACGCTCCAGAAGCCGTGGGAGGAGAGGGAAGAGCGCGAGAAGCGGGAAGAGACCGGCGATGAGATCGAGGGCGGCACGATCGAGGGCGGCGGGGTCGAGGGCGGCGGGGCGCCGACGCGCTCATTGCCATTCCGGAATTAGGGGAACGCGAAGCCGCTCGACCTCCGGAAGGTCGAAGCCGAAATGCTCGACCAGGAACGCACGAAGTGCCGCGCGGTCGGCGAGCTCTGCCGAGCGGGAGACACCGCCCTCGGCGATGGTGACCTCGCGATTGGCGACGGTGACGCGCCCCTCTTTCGTGAAGATGCCCATCATAATGCGGTTGACGAAAGGCGAGCGCGGGTGGGTTGACGTGAAGTGGCTCGCCATTTCGAAATCGATCGGGTTGTCCTCTTCCAGCGTCGAGGCCCAGGCATCCCGTCCGGTATCGCCCGCCTCGGTGCGCATCACCCAATAGGCGCCATCGCGCGCCATCCAGTGCGTCGCGCGGGCGGGGCGTTCGTCCCCCGCATCGACGAGCGGGATCGGATGCTGCGCGCCCGGCCCGCCGAAGCCGGGGTCTGCGACGAACCTGCCTTCGGGGACGTTCACCGTGAGGAACATATGCGTGCGGGGCGATTCGGTGCGCGGGAAGAACAGGAGCACGCGCGCCGAGTGACGGATGGGGTGGAACCCGAGTTCCTCGATCGCGGCGGCGAAGAGGGTTGCGTGCTCGAAGCAATAGCCGCCGCGGCGCGCGCGGACGAGCTTCTCGCGGACGGCGTCGAGGTCGAGCCGCACCGGCCGGCCGAGGAGAACGTCGAGATTCTCGAAGGGAATGGAAGACATGTGGGCCCGCAGCAGCCCCGCCAGCGTCTCCAGCGTCGGCGAGGTGCCGCCGCCCCAGCCGATCCGTTCGAGATATAAGTGAAGCGCGCGCGATGTCGCCGTGGGGCCTCCGATCGACGGATTTTGTCCGCGTCCGCGGGCCGATTATGCCGAGGCCGATACGAGCGTTAAAGGTCCGGCCAGTGGCATGCGCGGCCGGGGCGGGGGTTGTTGGAGGGTTCGGCCTCGCGCGGCCGCCTGGCCGGGCGGGCGGGAGGGGCTGGAGCGGTCTTCCGGATCTGCGGTCTTCGACCGCCGGGTTCCGCTCGTCGGCGGCGTTTTGAGCGGTGAATGGTCCGTGCCGTCCGCGCCCTACGCTCGAAGTCCCTCATCTGCCAGCATCGCCGCTATGCTCGATATCCGCGTTCGCACTGCCAAGCCCACTGAGCTGGCTGGTCTATTGGACCTGTACCGGTACCTCAATCCGGATGATCCCACACCCGACGCAGCGAGAGCCGAGGCGGCGTGGTCGGCACTGACGCACTCCGACCTCATAAGGGTGATTGTCGCCGAGGTCGCGGGGGTGCTGGTATCGACCTGCACCCTCGTGACCATCCCCAATCTGACGAGAGGTGTCAGACCCTACGGTTTGATAGAGAACGTGGTGACGCACCCGAATCATCGCCGGACTGGTCTGGGCCGCGCCGTCCTATCATTCGCGCTCGATACCGCGTGGAGGGCGGGCTGCTACAAAGTCATGCTGGCAACTGGCTCACGGCGAAAGGAAACCCTGCATTTCTATGAGGGAGCCGGTTTTGACCGCGAGGGCAGGACCTTCTTCGAGGCTCGTCCTGTCGTGCGAGCGTCTTGAATTCGGCAACAAAGCGTGGTGGCCAGCCATTGAGGCGCCTTCTCGTGTTAGATTTGGCGACTGTCGCATAATTGGACCTGCCTCGATGAACCCGTTCTGGAGCCAGCTCGCGCATGAGCTTTCGCCCTATGTGCCCGGCGAGCAGCCCCGCATGGCCAATCTGGTGAAGCTCAACACCAACGAAAGCCCGTTCGGCCCTTCGCCGCTCGCGCTGGAAGCGGTGCGAGCCGCCGCGGCCGACACCCTGCGGCTCTATCCCGATCCCGAAGCGGCGGAGCTGCGCGAGGCGCTCGCCGCCCATCACGGCGTGAAGCCCGAACAGGTGTTCGTCGGCAATGGTTCCGACGAAGTGCTCGCGCACGCCTTCGTCGGGCTCTTGAAACAACCGAAGCCGCTGCTGTTTCCGGACGTTACCTACAGCTTCTATCCCGTGTGGGCGCAATTGTTCGGCCTCGCCTGCGAGACGGTGCCGCTGGACGGCGGAATGCGCGTCCGGGTCGAGGATTACCGGCGCGAGGCGGGGTCGATCGTGATCGCCAATCCCAACGCACCGACCGGGATCGCGCTGTCGCGCGGGGAGATCGCCCAACTGCTCGAAGGTCATCCCGACATCCCGGTGCTGATCGACGAGGCCTATGTCGATTTCGGCGGCGAGAGCGTGGTTCCGCTGATCGCCGGTCATCCGAACCTGCTGGTCGTGCAGACGATGTCGAAGTCGCGGGCCCTGGCCGGCTTGCGCGTCGGCTATGCCCTCGGCGACGTGGGGCTGATCGAGGCGCTGCGCCGCGTCAAGGACAGCTTCAATTCCTACCCGCTTGGCCGCGCCGCCCAGGCGGGCGCGGCGGCTTCGGTTCGTGACGAAGCCTACTTCCGCGAGAGCTGCGCCAGGATCGTCGCAGGCCGGGAAGCGATGACGCGGGAGCTGATCAGGCTCGGCTTCGTCGTCCTGCCTTCAAGCGCGAATTTCGTCTTCGCCGGGCATCCGGCGCGGGGCGGGTCGGAATTTGCGGCGGCGCTGCGCGAACATGGGGTTTTGGTTCGGCATTTCGACAAGCCGCGCACGGCGCGCTACCTGCGCATCACCGTCGGGACGGAAGACGACGCCCGACGGCTCATCGCGGCGGCGGCGGATATCCTGGGGAATTAGAGCGTGATCGCCGAAGGTTGAATCACCGAAGGCGTGAATCACGCGGGAAAACAAAGACCTGGAGCGGGATGCGTGAGCCGAAGCGAACGCATCCCGCTCTGGTCGCGGAGTGCCCGTCATGGCAAATGGGGTCGGGACGCAGGCCGCTCCGGGCGAGAGGGGCCGGGTCGCGCCCCGCTCAGCGTGTCAGCGTGATGTGGCAAGCTCGGTGGAAGGCCCCGGATAAGCTCGCCGCAGTCCAGACCTGCTCGCCTGTCAGGAGCGCGCGGCCGTCTTCCATTCGTCCCTGGTAGGTCGCCGTATAGCTGTATCCCTTTCCCGCCGCGCCACCCTGCAGGGTGATGTCGTTGCCGGCCAAGATGCCCGTCCCGCTTTCCGTCGCCCCGGAGAGTGATGCCAGGTCGGCTTTGTGCACGGGCCGGGAATAGGTGAGCCGGGACCCATTCATGCTCACCTCGAATAGGCCGGTGAGCGGCTTGGTGGTCAGGCCCGGAACGGGCACGCATTGAATCTGCCCATGCCAGGTCTGCGCCGCCGCGAGGTTGGGCAACGACGCCGTGGCAAAGATGGCTGCAAAAAAGCCGTGTCTAAGCGTGGCACTCAACTCGGGATCCCCCCTGTCATTGATCGGCCTCGGTGTCGCATCGGGAGTAGACGATGATTGGCTGCGACGCGACAGGCCTCGATTCGAGCCGGGCCGGTGTGCGTGCGGTCAATTCGTGGGTGGGCGCGGCGGCGGCGCGATCGCAGCATTCGGTGAGTCCCGTTTCGGGCCGGGGCGGGGCTATCGACTTTCCCGGTGCTTGGCCGGCGACCCCGTTCGCGTCGGGGCGTTTCGGTCGTCGAAAAAGACGCGCGGATCGGGCGTGACCGCGGGATCGTCGCCGGCGACGGCGTCGGGGAAGGCGCCGCCTTCGAGCAGCCGGTCGATCTCCGCGAAGGCGGGCAGCTCCTCGGGTTGGGGCGTGGGATTGCTCATGGGGCGATGGTACGATGCGGCGGAGCCGCCTTGAACTCCCGCGTTGGGCCTGTTCGGGGGGGACGGGCCGGAGAAGCTGCCCCCGCTCCGCTGCCCGGCTCATGCGGGAGATATAGAATCATAGCATAGGCTGGGCGGCGGGCCGCCGGCGGCGGCCTTGAATAACCCATCGCGATAGGTTATCTGTTGGCATGGTCACCGTGCTGCGTGCCCAGGGCCTTAGCGTGGTCATCTTCAGCAACGCTCACCGGCCGGCCCACGTCCACGTGTTCGGTGACGGCGAAGCTAAGATCAATCTGCTGGGCGTCGATGGCGCTCCGGAGTTGATGTGGGCCGACGCCATGAGCCGCGGCGAGGTCCGCCGCGCGCTCCGCATCGTTACCGAGCAGCAGGCGTTTCTGCTGGCTCGATGGAGGGACATTCATGAGCGAGCCGACTGATGCCGCCATTGACGCCGCGCTCGAGCGGGGAAGGGCTGCCCGCCTCAATGAGCCGCGGGCGGCCGCGGCGCGCTACGATCGCGAGCGCGATCGGGTCATCGTCGAGCTTAGCAACGGATGCTCTTTTGCCTTCCCGCCGCACCTGGCGGAAGGGTTGGAGGACGCGACCGCGGACAAGCTCGCCGAGGTCCAGATCCTCGGGGCGGGATACGGCCTGCATTGGGAGGCTCTCGATGTCGATCTCTCGGTGCCGGATTTGCTCGCCGGCCTGTTCGGGACCAAAAGCTACATGGCCCGCCTTGCCGGCCGGGCGAGCTCGGCAGCCAAGGCCGCCGCGGCGCGTGCGAACGGCGCCAAGGGCGGACGCCCACGCAAGTCGGCCTGATACGTTCTCGCGGTAGAGCGCGATCGCCCCCAGCGATCAGACTCTATTATCCGTAATCGCCTGGCGCCAGGCGGACGGCGTTGCCCTGGCAGGTTGGTTGGCCGGCGGAATGGTTTTTGCGGTTCGCGTCGGCAAGCGCGCGGAAAAGGCGAAGGGCGGAGCGGTCGTCGAGGCCGGAGGTATCCCGGCCGAGATGCTCGGCGAGGAGCTCGCAGCGGAGCGCGCGAGTGAGTTCGGCGTCCCAGATCGAGGCGTTCATCTCCGTATTCCCGGTGAGCGAGTTGGCGTGCAGGTTGCACGAGCCGATCGTCGCCCAGGCATCGTCCACCAGCATGGTTTTCGCGTGGACGTAGACGGCGCGGCGGGCGGTTGCCTCCGATAGGATGAGGCCGGCGAGGGTGAAGTTGTCGTAGGGGGCGAGCGATTCGACGGTGGCACGCGTGAGATCGCGGACTGCCGTCTCCGGCTCGGCCGGAACCAGCAGCACGACCTCCACGCCGCGGCGAAGCGCGGAGTCGAGCTTGCGGGCGAGGGATGGAATCGGCAGGGCCTGGTTCTCGATGTAGATGGAGGAGCGCGCGGCCTCGATCGCGCGCTCGTACTGCTCCAGGCAGGATCGCTCGCCCGCGGAAATGTCATGGCGGGAGGCATTGGGTGCGGCCGTGCTGTCGGTGTAGCGCCCCGGATGCACGGTGCGCTGGATCTGGACGAGGCTCGCGCCGCGGGGCTCGGAGGCGCGGGTGGGGAAGGCGAGCGCGGATTTGCCGTGCGGACCCCAGATGCCGTCCGGTTTTTCCCGCTCGCTCGCTTCGTTCCAGCGCTGGACGAAATTGTGGCGCACGTCGGTCGCCGAGGGACCCGCGACCTCGACATAGAGATCGTGCCGTCCGCCGTCGCGGTGGCCGGGTGACCCCAAGGCCATTGCCGTCAGGTTTATGCCGCCGACGAAGGCGGTCTCGCCGGGGCGGCCGGCGTCGATGAGCCAGCTCTTCTGGTGCTGGCAGAAGGCGGCATGCGCCTGATCCCAGCGGATGCTGAAGCGCGCGCTGCAATCGCGGAGGCGTGCGAGGTCGGCCGGCGTGCCCGCGAAGGCGCGGCCGTAATGGGCGCTCTCGGCGTTCGGGCGCCAGAAGAGCGCGCGCACGTCGAGGCCGCGGGCGGCGGCGCGATCGAGCACGTCGAAGAGCGTGCCGGCATTGTCGGGGAAGCGAAAATCGTCCGCGTAGAACGCAACGGTGAGCCAGACGCTGTGGCGGGCGGCGGCGATCGCCGCGGCGATGCGCCGGAACGCGGGCACGCCGTCGACCAGCGGGCGCACGAAATTGCCGGGGCGGGCGGGGTAGGCGCCCGAGAGGGCGGCGGGCACGTGACGAGGGAGGTAGGGCGGCGAGGGATCGGGGAGAACGCCCATGTCAGGGCTCAGGGAGCCGCATGGCGGCCTGGCGATCGATCGCACGCGATATCCGTGGGGAAGCCGGATGCTGCGATCCGGTGCAGAGGGAAAAGCTTCAGCGCCTTTTGCTCCTCGCTCAGGCGACTCCTCGGCGATTTCGCGCGCCGGGCACATTTCGGGCGTTTCTGCCGATTGGAGCCGGCCGCCAGCAGCACGCGCTTGCCCGAGACCGGGAATTCCATGCCGATGTCAGCGCTCTCCGGCGGCGGCGAGGGCCGCCTCGATCTCCCGCCCGCGGCCTCCCGAGCGGAACTGCTCCAAGAGGTGGGGCTTGTCGCCGAGCTGGCGGCGGTAGACGCGATGCGCGGCGGCGATGAGCGCGCCCTCGCGGCCGAGCGCGCGATCGCCGAGCTCGACGATGCGCAGATTGGGCCAGATCTGCGGGCGGATGAGAAGAATCTCGGCGAAGATCGCATCGCCCGACCGCTCCGGCAGCGCCTGCGCCATGAGCAGCGCCATCGCGGCGGACGAGCGCGAGATGCCGGCATGGCAATGCACGAGCAGATGCGCGCCCGAAGCGCGCTCGGTTGCGAAAGCGCGCCCGAACGCGAGCATCCGCTCGATATGCGCCGGCTCCGGCGCGATCGTTCCGGGCCCCTCCAGGATCACGTCGTGGAAGCGGAGCTCGAGCTTCTCGTGCGCGCCGAAGTCCGCGAATATCTCGGGCGCGGGCCACTCCGGATCGAGGATGGAGAGCACGTGGCTCACGCGCGCCTCGCGGTGGCCGGCGAGCTCGTCGAGGCCGCAGAGGGTGGCGCGGAAGGGCAGTTCCATGGTCGCTCCGGGAACGCGCGAGAGGGGGCGGCCGACAGTATGGGCGATGGCGCGGCGCGCCGCCACCGCGCGCCGACCCCCTCCCCTCGCTCGGCGAAGGCTTGTAGAGGTCGGCCGATGTCGGACCTCGGACGGGCTATTGTCGATTTCGCCTGGCGGATGGCGTACCGCGCGGGCTTCCCGCTCGCGCGCGCCTGGTGGCGGCTCACGCGCGCGCGGCATGAGGGCGCGCTCGTTGCCGTGCATGTCGGGCAGGCGCTGCTGCTGCTGCGCTCGTCCTATCGCAGCGCATGGAATTTGCCGGGCGGGAGCGTGAGAAAGGGCGAGACGCCGGAAGTCGCGGCGCGGCGCGAGCTCGCCGAGGAGATCGGGCTTGCGGTTGGCTCGCTGAGCCCCGCTTGCGTCGTCTGCGGGTTGTGGGAGGGGCGGCGCGACCGGGTGCACATTTTCGAGGCGCGCCTGGATGGGCTCCCCGGGCTGCGGCTCGACAACCGCGAGATCGTGGGCGCACGGCTCGCAGGGCCGGCCGAGGTGCGGACGATGCGGGTGACCGGGCCGGTCGCCGCTTATCTCGAAAGGAGCGCGGCGCCTGGCTGAGGCGTGGCGAGAGCCCGCGCGGCTTCGTCGAGGACCGCGAGCTGCTGCCCGACGAGGCCCGGCGGCGGCGCCTCGGCGGCGGCCGGCGGGCTCGCCTCGGCGATCGCGGAGGCGAGCTGATCGAGACGGATGCGCAGGCGCTCGCGCCGCTCGGAGAGGTCGGGACCGGCGTCTGCCGTCTGGGCGATGACGGCGGCGATGCCCGCGAGGCGCCGCGCGGCGGCGGCGATCGTCATCGCGGCGGCGATCTCGTCGGGCGGATGGCGGCGCGGCTCCTGCAAGGCGCGGCGGAGCGATGCCTCGGCGTTGTTTCCGGCGAGCCCCGCGCGCCGCCGCGCCGCCTCCACCTCTTCATCGCTGGCGCGGCCCATCCGCGCATCGAGGGCGGCGATCAGGAAATCGCCGTTGGCGCTTACATCGTTCGCGAGGCGCCGGCGGAGATAGCGGCCCTCCCAGCTCGGCCAGAGGACGAAGGTGGCGAGCAGGCCGAGCGAGGCGCCCGCGAGATTGTCGAGGATGCGCAAGCCGCCGAGCGAAGGAGCGATCACGCCGCCCTTGTCGAACAATTCGGTGATGAGGATGAAGAGCGGCGTGATGCAGAGGATGTAGATCGCGTAGCTCGCGCTGCGGAAGGCCATCGCGAGGACGCTGAGCGGGATGATGACGAGCGTCATCGCGGCAGGCCCGTGGAGGATGAAGGCGGCGCCGACCGCGACGAGGCCGCCTGCGATGCTGCCGCCGACGCGCTGGATCGCCCGCTGCCAGGTCGCCG
>Ga0335075_10005675_pt1 | contig 19320 bp, 12 predicted proteins | sample Lox_Sample_24_FD_206723 | JGI IMG/M metagenome (GOLD analysis project Ga0335075, IMG submission 206723) | Soil microbial communities from Loxahatchee National Wildlife Refuge, Florida, United States - Lox_Sample_2.4 | ecosystem: Environmental > Terrestrial > Soil > Wetlands | place: USA...
TGCATCCGGGCAACGATTACCACTCTCTGCCCTACGGCAAGGACGTGGACGTGTGGTCGCCATTCACTTTTGCGGGTAATCCGTCGCAGCGCGGCTCGCATTATCTGGAGGGAATCGGTCGACTGAAAGATGGAGTGACGATCGGTCAGGCGTACGGCGAGCTGAATGCGATTATGACGCAACTGGGGCGGCAGTATCCGGGCAACGATACGGGCTGGACGATTCGGGTAATTCCGCTGTATCGCGAAGTGGTTGGATCGAGTCAGAGGATGTTGTGGGTATTGCTGGGAGCGGTGGGCATGGTGCTGTTGATTGCGTGTGCCAATGCGGCCAACCTTATGCTGGCGCGGGCCATGACGAGGCGGCGCGAACTGGCGGTGCGGCTGGCGCTGGGTGCGCAGCGTTCCCGGCTGATACGGCAGTTGCTGACGGAGAGCTTGCTGATTGCTCTGCTGGGAGGACTGCTGGGAGTGGGGATGGCGGTGGGCGGCGTGAAGGCGCTGGTGTCTCTGCTGCCGGTGGGTTTTCCGCGCGCGCATGAGATCCATGTGAACGCGGCTGTGTTTTTGTTCACCTTTTTTGTGAGTGCCGCAGTTGGCATTCTTTTTGGATTAATTCCGGCGATCCAGGCTTCGCGCGCGGACCCGAAGAGCGGGCTGCATGAAGGCGGACGGACGCAGACGAGCAGCCGAGGGCAGAGCCGGCTTCGCGGCGCGCTTGTGATTTCAGAGGTAAGCCTGGCCTGCGTGCTGTTGATTGGCGCGGGACTGATGCTGCGGAGCTTCCTGAACCTGTTGCACCTCAATCCCGGGTTCCGTGAGGAGCATGTTTTGACGGCGAGCATTTCCTTGCCGCAGGAGGAGTACAAGACGGATGCGGCGGTGGAACATTTTTACGATCAGCTGACCACGGATTTGAGTTTGACTCCGGGTGTGAAAAGTGTGGGCGTGGGAACGGATTTGCCCTGGACGGGCTATGACGAGAATTTCGGAGGATGGACGATCGAAGGAAGGCAGACTCTGCCGGGAGAGGATAACCATGCGCGCTATCACGTGGCGTCGCCGGATTATTTCCGGGCACTGGGCATTCCTTTGCTGAGGGGGCGGTTCTTTACGGAAGCGGACAAGAAAGGGGCGCCCAATGTATTGATCATCAATCAAGCTTTGGCGACGAAGTATTTTCCGAATGAGGATGCGATAGGAAAACGGATCAACCTGTATGGAGATGCCCATCCCAAGGCGACGGACTGGTTTACGATCGTTGGCGTCGTCGGCGATGTGAAGGACAAGCCGAGCAGCGCGGGCACAGAGGCGTCGTTCTGGTGGTCGATTCTCCAGCAGCCGTTTCCGTTCGGGGATATGTCGCTGGTGGTGCGCGCGAATTCAGATCCGCGGCAACTGGTGAGTGTGGTGCGGGATGAGGTGAAGCGGCTGAATCCGGCGCTGGCGGTCGCCGATGTTCGGCTGATGGACCAGATTGTGGAGGGGTCGTTGGCCACGCCGCGTTTCGCATTCGCGCTGGTGGGCCTGTTTGCGGGGCTGGCCGTTCTGCTGGCTGCGATCGGCACGTATGGGGTGATTGCGTATTCGGTGGGCCAGCGAACTTCGGAGTTTGGGCTGCGCATGGCGCTGGGCGCGCAACGGCTGGATGTGCTGCGGCTGGTGCTGGTGCAGGCGGCGGGGTTGGTGCTGGCGGGCACGGCGCTGGGGATTGTGCTTGCTTTGATCTTCGCGCGGGTGTTGAAGAGCCTGATCTATGAGGTGAGCCCGGCTGATCCGCTGACATTTGTATCTATGGGATTGATGGTGATGGTGATCGCCGTTCTGGCGTGCTACCTTCCGGCGCGAAGAGCGACGAAGGCTGACCCCATGATTGCCCTGCGCGCCGAGTGAGGGCTGGCGGTCCTATCCTCACTTGTCAACCCTCAGGCACTGTTTTTTGGGCATTCGAGGAGCTTTGACAGGCCCCGGCACGGTATACTTAATCATTGTGACTGCTACCACCTTTGACACCTCCTCTACGGGGCCTGCGACCGGCTCAACCTCTGCTGAAAAGCGTGTTCTTCTGCTCAAGCCGCGCGGCTTTTGCGCGGGCGTGGTGCGCGCGATCGATGTGGTGAATATTGCGCTGGAGACGTTTGGGGCTCCGATTTATGTGCGCAAGGAGATTGTGCATAACCGCTTTGTGGTGAACGAGCTGGCGGAAAAGGGCGCGATTTTTGTGGAAGATATCGACCAGGTTCCGGCAGGGATGCGGGTGATTTATTCGGCACATGGTGTATCTCCAGCGGTGCGGGAGCACTCTAAGCAACTGGGGCTGAAGGTGATTGACGCGACGTGTCCGCTGGTGACGAAGGTGCATGTGGAGGCGATTAAGTTTGCCAAGCAGGGGTATTCGCTGGTGCTGATTGGACATCGGGATCACGATGAGATTGAGGGCACGCTGGGCGAGGCTCCGGATGTGACGCAGGTGGTTTCGAGCGCGGCAGAGGTGCAGGCGCTGGAGGTTCCGGACCCGGAACGGGTGGCTTACCTGACGCAAACCACGCTTTCCTTAGACGAGGCGCGGGATATTATCCATGCCTTGAAGGCGAAGTTTCCGAAGATTGTGGGGCCGCACTCGCAGGACATTTGCTATGCGACGGAGAACCGCCAGGTGGCGGTGAAGAATGTGGCGCACAACGCGGACCTGGTGCTGGTGGTGGGGTCGAATAACAGCTCGAACTCGAACCGGCTGGTGGAGGTTTCGCGGAACCTGAGCACGAATAGCTTTCTGATCGAGAACTCGAATGCGATCAAGCCGGAGTGGCTGAACGGCGTTTCGACGGTGGCGGTGACGGCGGGAGCTTCTGCGCCGGAGGTTCTGGTGGAGGACGTGGTTGAGTACCTGCGGGAGCACGGCTTTGGATCGGTTGAGGAAGTGGAAGTGATGCCGGAGAACGTGCGGTTCGGGCTTCCTCCGGAGATTGTGCAGGCGATTCAGCCGGCTGCCAGCAGCCCGGCTTCGGTTTGAGTGTTTTTCCAGTGAGCATATTGCAGGTTCAGGGTACGGACAGCATGAGCAAAGTTTCTGGAGCAGGACAATCCGAGAATTTGGGTTTCGGCAAATCACAGAAAAAGCAGGTTAGATTCGGGCGGATCGACGCAGATTTACGCGACGTTGAGGCCGCGGCAGCGCGGTCGCGCGACTTCATCTTTGCACAGCAGCATCCTGAGGGGTACTGGTGCGGAGAGCTGGAGGCCGATGCGATGCTGGAGGCCGACTACATCTTTGCCCATGTGCTGCTGGGAACGGGCGACGAGGGCAAGATGAGGCGCGCGCTTACGGAGATGCTGCGCTACCAGAACGAGGACGGCGGATGGTCGATCTATCCGGGCGGCCCGTCGAACATCAGCCTGAGCGTGAAGTGCTACTTTGCGTGCAAGCTGATGGGCATGTCGCCGGAGGATCCGATTCTGGCGCTGGCGCGGGAGTGGATTCTGGCCCATGGCGGCGTGGTGAAGTGCAACACCTTCACGAAGATTTATTTGTGCTTCCTGGGGCAGTATGAGTATGACGCGGTGCCGGCGGTGCCGCCGGAGATCGTGCTGTTTCCGAAGTGGTTCTACTTCAATCTTTATGAGATTTCTTCGTGGTCGCGGGCGATTCTGGTTCCGCTGTCGATTGCGTACGCGAAGAAGATGTTCAAGAAGATTCCGGCGGAGCAGGGCATTGACGAGCTGTTTGTGGGCGGGCGAGAGAATGCTGATCTGCGCCTGCCGTGGGACCGCACCAAGCTGGTGAACTGGCGGAATTTCTTTCTGTTATGCGACCGGGTCACGCACTGGCTGGAGCGGATTCACATTCGGCCGCTGCGCGCGGTGGCGCTGAAAAAGGCGGAGAAGTGGATGCTGGAGCGGTTTGAGATGTCGGACGGGCTGGGGGCGATTTATCCGGCCATGCTGAACTCGATTATTGCGCTGCGCTGCCTGGGGTATTCGCTGGATGATCCGCAAGTGATTCGGGCGATCGATGAGTTTGAGAAGCTGGGCATTGACGAGCCGGAGGGCACGGGAGATTACAGCGAGCCGACGTTCCGGATGCAGCCGTGCGTTTCTCCGGTGTGGGATACGGCACAGGCGGTGTTTGCGCTGGGCGAGGCGGGCGTGCCGCGGAACGATCCGCGCATGCTGAAGGCGGCGGACTGGATGCTGTCCAAGGAGGTCCGGCACAGGGGCGACTGGGCGATGAAGGTGCGCAGGACGCAGCCGGGCGGATGGTACTTCGAGTTCAACAACGAGTTTTATCCGGATGTGGACGATAGCGGGCAGGTGCTGCTGGCGCTGAGCAAGGTGGAGAATCCGCGGGAGCGCTACCAGTATGACGTGTCGCAGCGGGCGATTGACTGGATCTTCGCGATGCAGTGCCGGAACGGCGGCTGGGGGAGCTTCGATAAAGACAATACGAAGATGATCTTCCAGTACATTCCGTTTGCCGACCACAACGCGATGCTGGACCCGCCGACGGTGGACATCACGGGCAGGATTCTGGAGACGCTGGCGGCCTATGGATACACGCGCAGCGACAAGCGCGTTGAGAAGGCGATCCAGTTCATCTTCGCCGAGCAGGAGCCCGACGGGAGCTGGTTTGGGCGCTGGGGTGTGAATTACCTTTACGGGACGTTTCTGGTGCTGCGCGGGCTGGAGGCGATGGGGGTTTGGAACCACGAGCCGCAGATTCAGCAGGCGGCGGAGTGGATTCGCATGGTGCAGAACGCGGACGGCGGCTGGGGCGAGACCTGCGGCAGCTATGACGACCCGAACCAGCGCGGCATTGGGCCGAGCACGCCTTCGCAGACGGCATGGGCGTTGCTGGGGCTGCTGGCCGCGGGTGATACGCGCAGCGACTCGGTGGCCAAGGGCATCAAATGGCTGCTGGCGCGGCAGCTTGAGGACGGAACCTGGGACGAAAGCCTGGGCGAAGGCGCGACGCGGCAGGCGATCTACACGGGCACGGGGTTTCCGCGTGTATTTTACCTGGCCTACCACCTGTACCGGAGTTATTTCCCGCTGCTGGCACTGACGACCTACAAGAAGGCGCTGGAAAAGGACGCAGCTTAGATATTTTCGGGTTTTGAGTTTGGTTTTTGTCGGCGAAGTTTGCCAGAGAGGATTATTACCGCATGGCCGTACCGATATCACAGGCATGGACGGTTGCCACGTATGTGCTGGGGCAGAAGCTGAGGGGGCGCAAGCGCTATCCGCTGGTGCTGATGCTGGAACCGCTGTTCCGCTGCAACCTGGCGTGCGCGGGCTGTGGCAAGATTCAGTACCCGGCGCATATTTTGAAGGCGGAGCTGACTCCGGAGGAATGCTTCCGCGCAGTGGAGGAGTGCGGCGCGCCGATGGTGTCGATCCCGGGCGGAGAGCCGCTGCTGCATGCGCAGATGCCGGAGATTGTGGCGGGGCTGGTTGCGCGCAAGAAGTATGTGTATATGTGCACGAACGCGCTGCTTCTTAAAGAAAAACTTCACCTGTTTACGCCGAGCAAATATCTCTCGTTTTCGGTGCATGTGGATGGGCAGCGTGAGCACCACGACTTCTCCGTGTGCCGCGAGGGCGGATACGACATGGCGATGGAGGGGATTCGTGCGGCGGTTGCAGCGGGTTTTCGCGTGACGACGAATACAACGCTGTTTGACGGGGCCGATCCGAACTCGGTGCGCGCGCACTTTGATGAACTGATGGCCGAGGGTGTGGAGAGCATGATGGTGTCGCCGGGCTATACGTATGACAAGGCTCCGGACCAGAATCACTTTCTGGGCAAGGCGCGGTCGCGCAAACTGTTCCGCATGATTCTTTCGAACCGCAAAAAGAGCTGGCAGTTCAATACGCATCCGCTGTTCTCAGAGTTTTTGATGGGCAAGCAGAACTTTGAATGCACGCCGTGGGGCATGCCGACGTTTTCGATCTTCGGCTGGCAGAAGCCATGCTATCTGTTACAGGACGGATACGCAGACACGTTTGCGGAGCTGATGGAAGCGACGAACTGGGAAAACTACGGCGCGAAGAGCGGGAATCCGCAGTGCGCGAACTGCATGGTGCACTCGGGTCACGAGGCCTCGGCGGTGGACTACAACTTCGGCTCGTTGAAGGGATTTTTGGTGACGGCGAAGAAGTATATGTTCCCGTCGCTGTATCCGGATGCGAAGGCACAGAGGGATTTGAATGAGTGGCGGCCGGAGCATGCCGGGCCGCTGGTGCAGATCCAGTCTCCGGTGAATGCGGCGAATGACTCGCTGCAGACGGTGTCGGGAGACTGAGAGGGATGGCGACCGAACAACAGGAACACCTGAAGATCGAGCAACTGCGGCACCAGAGCGCGGACGAGCTGGAACATATTGCCGGACGCGAGCGGGAGAATCTGGAGGGCTGGATTCCTTCGCTGGCTTCGGACGCGGAGATTCGCGAGGCGCTGGAAAAGGCCTTCGATTATCGCGGCGACATTACGCTGACGCTGAAGGACGGACGCACGATTCAGGGTTATGCGTTTGACCGTAAGACGGGAGCTACGCTTGCTGACTCGGCGGTGCGGGTGATTCCATCGAATGAGCGGACGAAGGTGACGATACCTTATTCAGACATTGCGGCGCTGGCCTTTACCGGACGCGATACGGCGGCGGGCAAGAGCTTTGAGGCCTGGGTGAAGAAGTACTGGGAGAAAAAGGCGGCGGGCGAAACGGGGATTGCGATTCATCCTGAATCATTGGAGGACTGACCCCTTCGGCTGTGCTCAGGGCAGGCTCACAGGTACACGCGGCTTCGCCGCCATTCCCGTGCCGGCTTTGGTGGTCTTCCCTTTGGCCGGGAGGGGATTTCTGCGATGCTGTTTTTGCAATCGACTTCTTTGAATTAAACCCACGTTCGAGTTTTCGGACGTGGGTTTTCTACGTTTGGTCAGTTAAGGTTTGGTTGCGAGGATGAGCGGCGACGGGCCGGGGACTTCGAGGAGGCGGGGATTGGTGAATCCTGCGGCGAGGAGCCAGTCGCTGATCTCTTCGAAGCTGTAAGTTGATCCTTCGTCTGTATTGACGAGCATGTTGACGGCGAAGAAGAGGCCAGTGACAGGGCCCTTGCGGTCGTGGTTGACGAGGAATTCGGCGATGGCGATGGTACCGCCGGAATCGAGAGCCTCGTAGGTCTTGGCGAGCAGCGCGTGACTGCGCAGTTCGCCTTCGCTGTGCAGGATGTGTCCGAGGGTGGCGACGTTGTAACCAGAGCCGAAGTCTGCGGAGAGCAGGTCGCCGGGGATGAAGGTGAAGCGATCTTTAAGGCCGAAGCGGTCGGCGGTTTTCCTGGTTACGGGGAGGACGTTGGGCCAGTCGACCGCGGTTACGCGAACGCCGGGGCTGCTTTGCGCGAGGGCGATGCCCCATACTCCGGAGCCGGCGGCGAGATCGAGGACGTGGCCCTGGCCAAGGTGAAGCGCGGCGGCGAGGGTTTGCGCGGAGGGGTAGCTCATGGGGAAGATGTCGGAGACGAATTGCTCGAAGAACTCGGAACCTTCGCCCTCCTGATTGACGGCGGCGGCGGGCTTGCCGGTGCGGACGACTTCATTGAGATGGAGCCATTTTGGAATGAGCTGCTCGCTGGTGTGGAGGATGAGTCCGCCCATGAAGGAGGGTTTGCCGCGGACGAGAAAGGCGGCGCTTTCCGCTGTGAGCGAGAAGCGATGGCCGCTGTCTTTGGCGAGGAGTTCGAGGCCGCAGAGCGCATTCATGATGGCGGTGAGCCCGCGGGTGGAGGCTCCGGTGGCGGCGTGGACCTGCTCAATGGTCTTTGGGCCGGAGTCGAGGGCGTCGAAGACGTGATTGCGGATGGCGGCTTCCAGGATCAAGGGGGCGGCGTAGCTCCATGCAAGCTGCGAGATTCGCTGCGGCGTAACGGGGGCGGCGGTGGCTGTGCTCATGGTTGTTTTCCATTCTGAGGTTTCAACGAGAATTTTCATGCCGTCGGGGGAACGGAATGAGTCTACCTGATGGCTGCCTTTGAGGTCTGAGCTGCGCTTTGTTTTACTCCCTGAAGCGCGTTCCAGGTGTTGGGCGCGATTTTTAGAGCGGCGTTGTAGGCGCGCAGGGCAGCGGCGGGTTCTCCCAGTTGAAGGAGCATGTCTCCCTCCATTTGCGCTGAGGGCCGGGGAAGGACGTCGGCGTAGTACATGGGGTGGGCTTGCTCGAATTGCTCGGCTTCGCGCAGGGTGGTCAGCGCGTCATCGTGTTTGCCCTGACTGAAGAGCGTCCATGCCTGCGCCTGAAGGAACGCGAGATGGAAGACGTCGGCGAAGCCGTGGTTTTTGGTCCATTCGGCAGAGGATTTGCGAAAGTCTTCGAGGCTGGTTGCGGCTTCCTGCGGCTGGCCTGACCGGGCTGCGGCGATGGCGTGGATCCAGTAGGTGTCGAAGTTTTCCTTGAAGGTGGATTTGGGCGGTGGCTGGAGTTGGAGAGCGGCTTGCCAGTCGTGGGTTTCGAGGTCGTAGTAGATTCTTGCGTCGATTCCGGCCCAGGGATCTCCGTTGGGTCCGGATGCGGCCTGGTCAATGCGTGCGATGACGGCGTGTGCGTGGCTGTCCTGCCCGAGTTGAAGGTATGCGTACTCGAGATTGTTCAGCGCGTGGAGTTCGTCAAAGAGTCCGCCCTGGCCGTCTTTGACCCACTCGGCGGCTACGTGCGCGGAGGCGAGGTTGGAGGCGACGGATTCCTGCCAGAGGCCAAGGCGGTTGAAGATGTGCGAGGGCATGTGCAGGGCGTGGGGCGAATCGGGCGCAATGGACGCGTATTTGCGGGCCGCGGGCAAGGCGATGATGGCGAGCTGGGGCGTATCCGCGGCATGGATGATGTAGTGGGCTGCGCCGGGGTTGTCGGGATATTCGTGAAAGATGGGCAGCAGAATGGCTAATGCGCGCCGTCGCTGCGCGAGGCCCGGGTCGCCGGGGCCCGCGGTCCAGACGAGTCCCAGCGCGTAGAAGAGGCTGGCGTTGATGTCGTGCGGATCGGCGCGGCGGAGGGCGTCCATGCGGGCGAGGTACCTGGCCCAGCGAACGGTGCCGGAGGTGTGGTCATAGCCTTCGTACATGGCGCGGACGGCGTCGAGGTACATCTGTTCGCGCGGGGTTCCGGCCTTCTTTTTGAGCCAAGGCTGGAGCTGCTTCCATCCGGCGGCGAGATCCTTTCGCGGAGCGTTTGCGCCGTCGCGCTGCGTTTGAGCAAGGGCGATGCCCCAGGCGGCGATGCTGCAGGAGGGATCGCGGCTCTCGACTTTGGCGAAGGACGCCTCGGCCTGCTTGAACTCGAAGGAGTGCAGGAGGGCCAGAGCTTCATCGAATTGAGGCTGAACGGACGGCGCGCAGGAAGTGGGGAAGTGAACCTGACCGAAGTGGGCGGCTTGCGGATGCGCGATGATCGGGGTGAGCCATCCGAGAAGGGCGCATGCGACTCGCCGGACGAGCATGGTTCTCTGCATGAATGTCTCCGGGCTGTTTCAACTGCGTTGCCGGCGCTGTTTGGCGCGCGAGAGGTGCAGGGTTTTTCTTTCTCCTGGAGGATACTCCGGGTTTTGGTGGTTCCGTGCGCTCGCGGGGGTGACACGATTTTGAGGCGGGCAGAGCGCAAACCCCATCCAATAGACTGCACCTTCGGGAGTCGTTGCGCTCAGATGAGATGCGAATCAGAAGTCAATCGTCAATGTACCGGAAGGGAAGGCTGCATTTGAATACTATTCTTGGAGCCGGAGGCATTATCAGCGATGAGCTGGTGAAACTGCTTGGCGCGCGAAAACAGCCGTTCAGGCTTGTGAGCCGCCGTTCTCATCCTCAGCAGGGTGCTGTGGAAAGTATGGCTGCGGACCTGTCCGACAAGGAGCAGGCAATCCGCGCGGTCGCCGGCTCCAGCATTGTGTATCTTGTGGCCGGTCTTAAATACGATCACCAACTCTGGGCGGAGATGTGGCCAAAGATCATGGCGAACACGATTGAAGCGTGCAAGCTGGCGGACGCCAAGCTGATCTTCTTCGACAACGTTTATATGTATGGGCGGGTGAATGGCAGGATGACAGAGGACACTCCGTTTAACCCGAGCAGCAGAAAAGGGGAGGTTCGGGCACGGATTGCTACTTCACTGATCGACGAATGGAAGGCGGGGAGCCTGACGGCGATGATTGCGCGTGCGGCCGACTTCTATGGACCGTACGCAAAAAATGGTATGGCGAATGTGCTGGTGTTCGACCCTCTCAGCAAAGGGAAGAGAGCGCAATGGCTGGTGGATGATTCCCTGCCACACTCCTATACCTACACGCCGGATGCGGCACGGGCCCTGGTGATGCTTGCCGAAAGCGGGACCGCATGGAACCAGACCTGGCACCTTCCAACGACGCCCGATCCGCTGAACGGCCGGCAATTTATTACCCGCGCCGCAGCGGAGCTTGGGGCACAGCCGAAGTATTTTGTGCTGAAGAAGCCGATGGTGCGCGTGGTGGGATGGTTCAATCCGCTGGTTGGCGAAGTGCATGAAATGCTTTACCAGAACGATGCGCCGTATTTGTTCGATTCGTCCAAATTCGCAAGAGCGTTTGGATTTGCGGGCACGCCGTATGCGAAGGGGATTGAGGCGACGGCGGCATCGTACAAGAGCGGCGCTCCGTAGAGGATTCCAAGCCAGATTCAAGTATAAAGTTAAACCTTAATAAAGTTCAGGAAGTGGTTGGTTTGTAAGTGTGCTCCGGGGAAGACGGTTTCCATGTTTCGGGAGCCTAATGTTTTGTAGGCGGCTTCTCCGAGGACCTGGCGGAAGTCAGTGGTGATGGCGAGGTCGCGGTCCTGGTAGAGCTGGTGCTTGTCCATGCCGGGCCATTTTCCGTAGACTTTGCGGCCTTGTACCGGGCCTCCCAGTACAAACATGACGTTGGCGTGGCCGTGGTCGGTGCCTCCGGTGCCGTTCTGATGGACGGTGCGTCCGAACTCGGACATGGTGACGAGGGTGACGTTCTGGGCGTCGTCGCCCATGTCGGTCCAGAAGGCGGCGAGCGATTCGCTGAATTCCCTGAGGCGTCCGGCGAGCTGGCCGTTGACGTTGCCCTGGTTCTGGTGGGTGTCCCATCCGCCGATATCGGCAAAGGCGGCCTCGACTCCCAGATTGGCCTTGAGGAGCTGCGCGATCTGCTTCATCTTCTCGCCGAACTGGCCGTGAGGATAATCGGCTCCCGGGGCGGGGACATACTGCGCGGGGTCGGTGGCCTGGAGCATCTTTACGGCTTCGAAGGTCTCGGCGGCGGTTCCGTGGAGGACGGCGTTCACCGAGTCGGCATACATGGCCTGGAAGCTGGCGGCGATGGGGGCATTGGCCGGGTTCGATCCGCCTACGTTGAAGTTGCGCACGTTGTCGAGGGCGACGGCGGGGATGCGGCCTTCGAGGGTGCGGGGAAGCTGCGAGCCGAGGGCAATCGCCCGAAATGCTGATTCTTTATGGCGCGTGTGGGCGGCGTCTTCGGCAGCGAGGGCGCGGTTGAGCCAGCCGTCGGGCGTGGCCTTGAAGCCCGGGGTACCGGACTCCATGAAGTCCTGCGCGTCGAAGTGCGAACGGGAGGGGTCGGGCGAGCCGCAGGCGTGGACGATGGCGAGGTGGCCGGAGTCCCAGAGCGGCTTGATGGGCTGCATGGCGGGATGGAGGCCGAAGAATCCGTCGAGGTCGATGACCTGGTCTTGCGGGATATTGATGGAGGGGCGGAGGTCGTAATAGGTTTTTTCCCGGTATGGGACGACGATGTTGAGGCCGTCGGCGGCTCCGCGCTGAAAGATGACGACGAGCTTTTTGCCCTGGGCCTGGGCGGTGGTGGCCTGGGCTAAGACGGAGCGGGTGAGGAAGCTGGGGATGGCGGCTGCTCCGACGACGGCGAGGGCGCCGTTTTTCATGAAGGCTCGGCGTGTTGGGGACATGAGCGGCTCCTGTCTAGAACATACAGACGGCAAGCTGCTGTTAAAGTCGCGGGGCGTTCCGAATTTATTCATAGCGGAGGGCCTGCATGGGGTCTATAGAGGCGGCGCGCAGGGCGGGGAGGGTGCAGGCGAGGGCGGCGCAGGCGATGAAGAGCGCGGCCACGGCGATGAGGACGAGGGGGCTGGAGAAGTTGTTCCGGGTCCAGTGGATGAGGAGCTTGTGGAGGGTGAGGTAGACGGCAAGTCCGGCGGCGAGGCCGGCGGCTACGGTGATGCCGACGCTGCGGGCGACGATCCAGAGGACGTGGGCGCGCCGCGCGCCGAGGGCCATGCGGATTCCGAACTCGTTGGTGCGCTGCACGACCGAGTAGGAGACGACGCTGTAGAGGCCGACGAGCGCGAGGACCAGAGCGAGCGCTGAGAAAACGCTGAAGAGAATGGAGAAGAGGCGCTGCTGCTGATACTCGGGCTCTTGCTCGATCCATTGAGTGAGGTCGAACACGTTGAGCGCCGTTTGTTGGTCAGGATTGACGGATCGGATCGCGAGTTGGACGGAGCGGAGCGCGGCAAGCGGTGGCCCTTGTGTGCGGATGAGGAACTGGGTATCCATCCACATGAAACGTGAATAGGGAACGTAGAGCGCGGGCTGCACGGGCTTGTCGAGGCCGTCGTTTACAGAATCGGCCACAACTCCGATCACCTGAAGCCAGCCGTTGGTGTCTGAAACTCCGACGAGTTGCCCGGGATCGCCGCTCTGGAGCGTAAGGGTTGAGGTGCGGATCTGCCGTCCGATTGCGTCGCCGTTGGGAAAATAACGGCGGGCAAGAGTCTGATTGATGATGGCGACCGCCGCGCCGCGTGCATTCTCACTTGCGTTCCACAGCCGGCCTTCGAGCAACGGAATGTGCAGCGTGGAGAAGTATTCCGGGCTAATGAAATTGGCGCGGAGATACTGCAGCTGTGCGGAGGGCGCGCCCAGAATCTCAAAAATGAGGTTGTCTCCGTTCTCCGGCGGTGTTGCATTGGAAGATACAGCGACATTTGTAACGCCGGGCACGGTGGCGATTTTCTGGCGCAGCGTATCGAAATACGCGGCGCGCTCCTCGCGTGTGAGATAGGAATGTAGATGCAGCGGAATGGGCACGGCCATGACGTGCGATGGATCATAGCCGAAGTTGCGGCGCATCATTCCCATAAAGCCGCCGATGGCGGCTCCAGCAGCTCCCATGAGAATCGTGGTGAGGGCGATCTGCGCGGCGATGAGGGTGTTGAGGGAGCGGGCCTGACCGGCGCGTCCGGCGACTTTGCGTCCGGAGGCCTGCATGACCTGCGAGACGTCGGGGCGCGACATGCGGAGCGAGGGCAGGAGTCCGAAGAGGAGTCCGCTGAGGACGGCGAGCGCGACGGCAAAGGCGAGGACGGGCAGGTTGATGCGGATGACTGACTCGTGCATGAAGACATCGGGAAAGAGCGAAAAGATGAGCTTCGCCATGTAATAGGCGAGGCCGATGCCGAGCAGCGAGCCGGTGATGGCGAGGACCAGTGCTTCGACAAGCAACTGGCGGACGATGCGGTAGCGGCTGGCTCCGAGGGCGGAGCGGACGGCGAACTCGCTCTGGCGGGCCATGCCACGCGCGAGCAGCAGGATGGAGCAGTTGGCGCAGCCGATGATGAGCAGCATGACAACGGCGGCGAAAAGCAGCATCAGGGCTTTGCCTCCGCCCTGGATCACGCGATCGGTAACGCTCTCAAGGTGCATGCGGAAGTGGCTGGGAAAATACTGCGGCGTCTCCTTTGCGAACTGGTGGACAAGCGCACCCACCTCCGCGTTGGCCGCGGCGAGGCTGACGCCGGGCTTGAGCTTCATGATGGGTACAACGCTTCGCTCGCGGGTGGGAACCAGAGACATGGGCACATAGACGCCGGGAAATCCCCAGCCGAAATCTTTGGGAAGGACCCCGATGATGACGTATGGCTTGTGGTTTATTTCAAGGGAACGGCCGATCACGCCGCGGTCGCCATTGTAGCGACGTATCCAGAAGTCGTAACTGAGAACGATGGGAGACTGGGTGACGTTCCCAGCATCGGAGGGCTGGATATTACGCCCGAGAAGCGCAGGCATCCCGGTGAAGCTGCCGATGTTTTCGGTGACGTAGTTTACGAAGACATCTTCCGGAAGGCCATTGCCGGTGATTTCGCCGTTCTCGCTGTCGATTCCGGAGACAGCTGCGATGGACCTGGCCTGAAGCAACTGCTGATACTGCGACCAGGTGACACTAAACCAGCGCTCGGGCGATCCGGGCTGATCGTCATTTAGATAAATGGGATAGGCCAAGCGCTGCCAGTCGGCATAGGGCATAGGGTGCAGCAGCACGGCGTAAATGAGCGAGAACATGGACGTAGTCGCGCCGATTCCTAATGCGAGAGACAGGATAGCGACGGCGGAGAAGCCGGGGTTTTTGAGCAGGCTGCGGAGGCCGTAGCGGATGTCTCCCGTGAGCTCGTCGAGTGGGCGGAGGCCGATGGCTTCGCGGTATTTTTCCCCCTGCGCAGCGGGCTGGCCGAGCTCGATGCGGGCCTGTCTTGCGGCCTCTTGCGAGCTTTTGCCTGCGCGGATGAGCTCTTCGGTTCGCGTGTCGATGTGAAACTGCAGCTCGGCGGTCGCGTCTTCTGCAATCTGCGCTCGGCGGGTGAGGGCACGCCACCATGAACACGCCCGGGAACGAATACGCGGGAAGAGATCCATCCGTTTGCCGGCCCTTTCTTAGAATGCATAGGAGGGTACTCTCTTCTTTCCTTGATCGTCAAGGAAGGAGCAGAAAAAAGGGGAAAGTGCGACGAATTCGCCCGCCCATCGGGGTCCACATGCGCATAACAATCGTCAAAAGCTGTAATCCTGACTGCTTTTCCCTTTTCCCTGTTTTTCTACTCCCCGTCGCGCATTTTGTCTTTGATCGATTTGGCGAGTTTTTCAATTTCGTCGGCTTCTTTGACGACGGGGACGGAGAGAGTGTCCTTGTTAGATTTTGAGATGTCGGCGTTGAGCTGTTGCGCGAGCGCGAGCAGACGTGCGCTGTCGGAGACGATCTTTTTCTGGCGGTCCTCGTTGCGTCGCGCGGCCATTTGTTCCGACATGCGGCGCAGAGCGAGATCCGGTTCGGCGCCGGGGGTAGGGATCGCGCCGGGCATGACGGGCGCGGGCGGCATCGGCTGCTGGGTGGTCTGAGCACGGGCGGGGCCAGCCGCAGTAAGCATGAGGAGTGCGAGCGCCGCGAACAGCAGGGCCGGAGGTACGAGCCTGGAGAAGAGCGCATACGAGGTGGGCGCGGGAAGGAACGGGGTGGCGGCCGGGGTTGGGCGTGTGAAGATTCGGGTCAGGATTCGGGTCAGGGAGATTCGCATAAGCAGCTCCACTTCGACTTCCTGCCTGATAATGATAGCAACCGATGATTCTTTCAATACAAAAAGCTTCTGTTGATGCGATGGAGGGCCCGGTGCGGGAATTTTTTGACGCGATCGATCAGAAGTGGCTCGGGGATTTGCAGAACTTTGTGCGCGGGTCGCTGCCTAAGATTGTGGTAATCCTGATCGGCGCGTGGCTGCTGACGCGGGTTCTGCGGCTCATTACGAAGCATGTGCTGAAGGTTGCGGAGCGGCACTCGGGCGGGGTGGCGCACCTGTCGCAGGTGCGAACGCTGACGTCGGTGATCCGGGCCACGGGCATCGGCGTGATTATCTTTCTAGCGGTCCTGCAGATCCTGCCGCTGCTGGGGCTGAATCTGGGCCCGGTGCTGGCCTCGGCGGGCGTGGCGGGCGTGGCCATCGGGCTGGCGGCGCAGACGATTGTGAAGGACTGCCTGAACGGCATGCTGATTCTGGTGGAGGACCAGTACAGCGTGGGCGATGTGGTGAAGCTGGCGGGGGTGGGCGGCAAGGTGGAAGGCATGTCGCTGCGCCGAACGATGGTGCGCGATAACGATGGGACGCTGTACATCATCCCCAACTCGCAGATTACCGTGGTGGCCAACCTGATGCGGGACTTCTCGGTGGCGACGATCAATGTGTCGGTGGACTTTTCGGCCGAGCCGGATAAGGTGATGGCTCTGCTGAAGGAGGTTGCGATGGGCGTGCGGAATGATCCCGCATATAAGGATGTGTTTCTGGCCGATCCGACCTTGCTGGGTGTGGACGCGATCAAGGGATCGCAGGTGATCTATCCGGTGCAGCTGCGGACGAAGGCCAACCAGCAGTGGGCGCCGATGCGGGAGACGCAGCGGCGAATCCAGATTGCGCTCTCGGAACACCACATGCTGCCGGGAGATCCGCTGCGGGTGTTTGGAGCGCATGGGGCGGTTGCGGCGGGTACGACGACGCCTGCGGCGGCTGCGGCGGCGGCTGATCCGACTGCGGCTAAGGCCAATGAGGTGAATCCGTTTGAGAGCAGCTGAGGGGCGGGTCGTTTTACCGTTGTCCTGTGATAGTTTGGGTGAAATCGTTGGGGCGTGAGGTGGTTGGATGCAGGCTCTTCTTCGCGATGTTCGGTATAGCTTTCGGCAGCTGTTGAAGACTCCGGCGTTTACGGTTGCGGCTCTGGTGACGCTGGCCTTGGGCATTGGCGTGAATGCCGCGATGTTTTCGGTGATCGATCAGGTGCTGCTGCGGCCCTTGCCCTATGCGAATGCGAAGCGGCTGGTGAAGTTTGGCGGGCTGGATCCGGCGATGCCGGAGGCTTTCAGTTCAATGTCGCTGCCGGATTTGCAGGATATAGCGGCGCGGAGCCATTCGCTGCAGGGAATCGGGTACTACACCTTTCAACTGCCGACACTTGGCGGCGGATCGACGGAGCCGAAGATCACGCCGCAGGTGGTAGCCGCGACCAATCTTTTTGACCTGCTGGGCGTGCGGCCCATGCTGGGGCGCGGGTTTGTTTCCGACGATGGCAAGGCGGGCCACAACAATGTGCTGGTGCTGGGCAACCGAATATGGAAGGAAGACTTCCACGGGGACCGGAACATCGTAGGGCGCGCGGTTACGATCGACGGCGATCCGTATACGGTGATCGGGGTGCTGGGGCCGGGTGTGGAGTTTCCGGGAAACGTAGGGCAGGCGATCTATTCTCCGCTGGTGACGAGTGACAAGGCGCTGGCGGACCGGACTAACGCCGGGCTGATGCCGTTCGGGCTGCTGCGTCCGGGTGTGTCGATTGAGCAGGCGGGAGTGGAACTGAACGATATTCACGCGCAGTTGCTGCACCAGTATCCCAAGGATGAATCGAAGGACGCGTTCAGGGTGGAGAGCTATCGTGATTCCCTTACAGGCTCGGAGCGGCCCGCGCTGAACGCGCTGAACATTGCGGTGCTTGCGGTATGGCTGATTGCGTGCGCGAACGTGGCGGGGTTGATGCTGACGCGGGCCAACGGACGGCGGCGGGAGATGGCGATTCGGGGCGCGCTCGGGGCTCCGCGCGGGCGCGTGGTGCAGCAGTTTTTGACGGAGAGCCTGATGCTGGCGCTGGCAGGCGGCGCTGCGGGGCTGGCGTTGGCGGGGGTCGCGCTGCGAGTGCTGAAGCATTACCTGTCAAATGCGGTGCTGTATGGATCGGATGTTCACATTAATGTGGCGGTGGGGCTGTTTTTGCTGCTGGCGTCGGTGATTTCGGCGGTGCTGTTCGGGCTGGCTCCGGCGTGGACCTCGGCGCATGTGCCGGTGCAGGATGGTTTGCGCGAGGGCGCGGTGGCGAGTGGGGTGAGCAGGCGGCAGGCGTTCTGGCGCGATGCGCTGGTGGTGGGCGAGATTACGCTGACGCTGGCGCTGCTGATTGCCGCCGGTCTGATGATGCGCACGCTGCTGACGCTGCGGCATGCGGAGATGGGCTTTGACGCGACGCACGTAGTGAGCGGCAACCTTTACCTACCGACGCACGGGGTGTGGTGGACGAACAATAATCCGAACAAGACGAGTTTGATTACAACCCTTTATCAACCTCTGCTGGAGAAGCTGGAGCATACGCCGGGGGTTCTTTCGGCGGGGCTGACGACGGTGCGTCCGCTGCAGCCGCACTGGGAGTTTGAGAGCAGCGTGAAGGTGAAGGGACGCACGTATGGGGGCCGGAACGCCGAGCCGGGGGCGGAAGTGCGGGGAACGACGGCGGGCTACTTCTCGACGTACGGGGTTCGTTTGCTCAAAGGGCGCTTCTTCAACAACGATGTGGACACGATGGATGCGCCGATTGCTCTGATCGTGAATGAGGCGCTGGTGAGGAAGGTGTTTCCGAATGAAGATCCGCTGGGAAAGCAGATCGAGGTCGGAGACGAGAAGAACCCGTCGCGGGAGTGGGGAACGATTGTGGGCGTTACCGATGATGTGCGGCAAAAGTCGCCCGGGCAGGCATCGCTGCCGGAGATGGACCTCGACCTGATGCAGCTTACGCCGAAAGATGGGTTGTACTCCGTGCTGTCGACTTTCCTGATGAATGTGGCGGTGCGGACGCATTTGTCGGCTGCGGCAGCGGAGGGGGCGATTCGGCGATCGGTGCATGCATTGCAGCCGGAGATCGGGATCGACGATCTGGAGCCAATGGTGCAGACGGTGAATGACTCGATCGGCAACCAGACGCTGGCCGCGCGCTTGCTGGGGATGTTTGGATTCGCCGCGCTGCTGATTGCGGTGGCGGGAATTTATGGGCTGCTGTCGTACTCGGTGAGCCAGCGGACACGGGAGTTTGGGGTGCGGATTGCGCTGGGGGCTCCGCAGAGCAATGTGCACTGGATTGTGCTGCGGCATGCGCTGGTCCTGCTGGGCATCGGCATTGCCGCGGGGATTGGGCTGGCGGTTGCGGCAAGCAGCGTGATGCGGGCGTTCATTTACGGGTTCCGCGGCTATGACGTGTTCACGGTGTTTGCCGTGGCGCTGATTCTGGCGGTTTGCGGGCTGGCGGCGAGTTATCTTCCGGCTCGGCGAGCGGCCGGGGTGGATCCGATGACGGCGCTTAGAAGCGAGTAAGAACTGGCCGTCCGGCGGGCGCGGCTTTGCCGCCTTCCTGATGCTTGCTTTTGTGGCCGCTCCCTTTGGTCGCGGAGTGGCTGCTTCCCTGGAATCGTGAACCGCAGGTCCTTCGACTGCGTCTGGCGCGAAACCGCGCCAAACTTCGCTCAGGATGACAGATATAACGTAAATAAATATAAATAAGCAACTTAGTATTTTGATATTATCTATACGAGTCCTACACAGATACGAGGATTCAATGACTTGCAGAAAAAACCTGCACAGAATCTGCACGGAATGCGTCTTAGTACATGGAGCCGGATATGGCATTCGTCACCGACAAATCGGAACTCAAGCCAGGATTGGTGATCT
>Ga0335075_10005676_pt1 | contig 19320 bp, 20 predicted proteins | sample Lox_Sample_24_FD_206723 | JGI IMG/M metagenome (GOLD analysis project Ga0335075, IMG submission 206723) | Soil microbial communities from Loxahatchee National Wildlife Refuge, Florida, United States - Lox_Sample_2.4 | ecosystem: Environmental > Terrestrial > Soil > Wetlands | place: USA...
GCTCGCTTGCCATGGCGTACGACGTCGAACGCCTCCGCCAGCGCATCGTCGAGATCGGCCGGATCACTAACTTGACGGGCGAACGCGCCGCCCGCGGCTGCCGCGATGCCTCCGTAGTCGGGCGCGGGGGCGAACGACAGGGCGAGGTCTTCGGTCCTGCTTGCGTGACCGTGCGGGTGCACCGCCAGAGCGGAGAAGCGCGGCGCCTTCCAGCCACCGTTGTTATAAACGACCTGTAGGAACGGAGTGTCGTAGCGCCGCGCCATCCAATGCACGGACGCCGGTATCGCGAACATGTAAGACCCATCGCCCGTGAGCGCCACGACCGTGCTGCCCGGCCGCGCCAGCTTGGCGCCGATCGCCGCCCCGCCATTCCAGCCGAGAGACCCGCCGCCGCTGTTGAAAAATGAGCCGGGGCGGACCGGCATGATATGGTCGCAGATCGCCGGATAGCTGGTGATGCCCTCGTTCATGACGATCGTCGAGTCGTCGAGGTGGGCACGAATGCGTGCGGTGAGATATTCCGGTGAAATCCTGCCGGCCCATGGCTTTTCGGCTTCCGCGAGCGCGGCAGCGCGCTCGGCATGCAGGCGCTCGAAATGGGCGCGACGCTCGGCCCCGCCGCCGGCGGCCGCCGGATGAGTGTCAGTGTAGGCGTTCAGTTGACGCAGAGCCGTGAGCGCGGTCGCGCGATAACTCGCATGGGCGCCTATGTACCAGAGCGGCGTCGATTCCTTGAGCGGGTCGACGTCGATATGCAGGATGGTCGCATCCAGCGAGGGGCGCGACACGGTCGGAATCCAGGGCACATCGCTGTCGAGCACGAGGATGACGTCCGCCTCGGCCAGCACCTTGTTCTGAAACGGCTGGTTCCACTGGTTGCCTTGGTAGAGAGGATCGTCGTGGGGGTAGTTCGCGGCGTTCGGCACCGACTCGAGCAGGCCGATGCCGAGCCCATTGCAGAGCCGGACGAGCTCGGCGACCGCCTGCGGGTCGCGGCCGACATACGAAGTGACGATAATGGGCCTGCGGGCAGCGCTCAGCGCTGCAACGATTCGGGCAACGGCATCCTCAGGCAAGGCGCCGGGGCCGAGCGCAGACCAGCGTCTCGTGTCGGTCCGGGTGGGCTCGCAGGTCGCCTCCATTGTCTCCCGCGCACCGACGAGGTAGACCGGCCCGCGCGGCTCGGAATGGGCGATCTGCATTGCACGATGAACGAGCGGCTTGACGTTGGCACCGGTGCGGAATTCGTTGTCGTACTTGACGTATTCCCGCACGATCCCGCGCTGATCGGAAACGTCCTGGATCCACTGAATGAATTCGTTGCGGCTGCCCTTGAGCTCGCCTTCTTGCGTAGCAGGCGACAAACCCGCGTAGATGAGGACCGGTACCCTCCCCTTTGCGGCATTGTGCACGGCACCGCCAAGCGACTGCGTGCCACATTCGACGTGTACCACCACGGCCTGGGCCCGTCCGGTGACCTGCGCGTAGCCATGCGCGCAGCTCAGCGCAACCATCTCGCTGGGACAGGTGATCACTTGCGGGAATTTCCGCCCCGACGCCGTGCCCTGCGCCAAGGCTTCGATGAGCCCGGGGTGATCGCTGCCAAAATTGGCGAAGATGTAGGAAACGCCCGCTTCCTCGAGCGCCTCGAGAAACGCTGTGCTTGCTGTGTACATGTATCCTGCTCGGTGTCGACTCGCGCGCAATGCCGCTCAGCCCTCTTCGAGGGAGCAGACGATGCGCTCCAACATATGGATCGGAAGGGGTTGAAAACCCACGTAGCTCCTCAATGGTCCCAAGCTCACGTCTCGCATCTCACCCGCAGCGGGCAGCCGTCTCCTGCGCTCCGGCATCCGTTGCCCGGCAGGGCCGCGCGGCACCCGATTCGAGCTCTGCCGGCTGGTCGGGCACGGCAGCGTCCGGCGGCTCGCGCCAGACGAAAGACTGATCGAGCTCGGCCGGGCTGCAGCAGCCGAGGTGGGCCAGTACCCGGTCGATCTCATCTTGTAGCATCGCAATGAGGGCCCGTGCGCCATCGGGTCCGAGCGCCGCCACGGCAAAGAGAAAGGGCCGGCCGAGGAGGACCGCATCGGCCCCCAGTGCCAGCGCACGCGCGACATCCTCGCCAGTGCGGACGCCGCCATCGAGTAGAATGCGGCATCGGCCGCCGACCGCGGCCGCGATCTGCGGCAGCACCTCGAGAGGAGCGGGCGCACAGTCGAGTTGGCGCCCGCCGTGATTGGAGACAACGATGGCGTCGGCGCCGATGCGCTGCGCGCGCCGCGCATCGTCGGGGTGTAGCACACCCTTGAGTATGAGCCGACGCTGCCAGCGATCACGAATGCGGGCGAGCAACTCCCAGTCGAGACGCGCCGAGCTCTGCGAGGCCATCAGGCGGGCGAGCGACTGCGCCGAGGCACCGGGCTGCTCATAGCGCTCCAGGTTGGCAAAGCGCGGCGCGCCGCCCAGCGCGGTGGCGAGAGCCCAGCGCGGGTGGGTAAATAGGTCGGCCGCCAGACGCAGGGATGGCTCGAGCGGCAGCATGAAGCCATTGTCGAGATCGCGCAGGCGCTTTCCTGGCGCTGGGACATCCGCGGTCACCATGAGCACCGGCGCCCCGGCCGTATCGGCGCGGCGGATCAGATCCTCGACGATGGCCTGCTCGCGACCGACGTACAGCTGGAACCAGCTTGCAGGCGCGGCTCGTGCGATCTCTTCGATCGCGGTAGTCGCGGCTGTCGACAGGCAGTAAGGAATGGCGGCATCGGCCGCCGCGCGCGCGAGCGCCATGTCCACCCCGGGCGCGACAAGATTGGCCATCCCGATCGGCGCGATGCCGAAGGGAGCGGCATAGGAGCGGCCGAGGAGCTCGATCGTCTGCGATCGCACTTCCGCCCCGGCGAGCACGCGAGGCAGGAGCCGCACGGCGTCGAACGCCAGCTCGCTTCGTGTCAAAGCGCTCTCACGTCCCGCGCCGCCATCGACGAAGTCGAAGACTAATCGCGGCAAGCGCCTTCGCGCCAGCTTGCGCATCGCAGCGACGGAGTGAGCCGGTTTCATGAGGCGCTCTGCGCCGCCGCGGCGCGCGCGCCCGACACGCCGTCGCGCTGTTCCAGGGCGTGCACGAGTCGCGTCAGCGTTGCATTTATGGGCGCTGCGATCGCGAGCCGCGCGGCTTCACGCAGTACCGCGCCATTGATGCTGTCGATCTCTGTGCCGCGGCCCGCGCGCAGATCCTGCAGCATGGACGGCAGATGCGCGCGATGGTTGGTGTAAGCGAATTCGAGCGCGCGGGCGATGCGCGCACCATCGATTGCGGTGCCGCCCGCACGCGCCACCGCGACGCTCTCGGCCACAATGTCGGCGGCGAGTGCGCGCAGGTCCGCCCTGTCTGCCATCTCGCCGACGGAAAAGCCCGTGACGGCGGCAACAGCGTTCATGGCGGCGTTGAATGCGACCTTTTCCCAGATTGCCACCATTACGGTCGGATCGGCCGTGCAATTGAGGCTGGCTTCGGACAGAGTGCGGACGACGCGCTCGAGCATACCCCGGGGCTGACCGTCATAGCTCCACAACCGGACTTCCCCCGCCCCGTGCGAGGCGATGCGGCCCGGGCCGCGGAAATCGGCCGGCCAGTTGGTCACGCCGATGAGAATCCGCTCCGCCGCAACATGGCGCGCCAGACAGTCACCATTACCGAGACCGTTCTGCAGCGTAAGGGCCCAGGTCTGAGGCCCGATCAAGTGATGCACGGAAGCCAGAGCCGCCTCGGTGTGCGGCGCCTTGGTGAATACGATCATCAGATCCGGGACCGCGCGAATCGCATCGGCCCGTCCGGCAGGCAGCCGCACGATATGCTCGGTACCGTCGAGCGATAGATGTAAGCCGGCCGCATTGATCGCCCCGATGTGCGCATCGTCGACATCGACGAGCTCCACGGCATTCCCGCCCAGACCGAGCCGCCCCCCGAAGAGGCTGCCCATGGCGCCGGCACCGACGACTGCGATTCTCAATTTGGCTTCGCCCGCTGCATGGTTTGCGGTCACACCTAGTGGCCGCTCTGCCCCGGATGGCCGGGCGGCGCCGGACGCTTGAACGGTGGCGGGTTGTCGCCATGTGTGGAGAATCTCTCCGTGTCCTTCAGCGTCCAGGACTGGCCCGTGACGGGGTTCGGGTAGTCGAACGGCGGCACGTAGTGGCCGGGGAAAACGTCATAGTTGACGGACGGAGGCTGATCCGGCGGATAGCTCTTGCTCGGCCCATTGTTGGGTAACGCCACCTTGCCTGGGCCTTCGCCCCAAGGAGTGTAGTAGGTCGAATAGAAATGCATGTCGCTGATCTTCCATACACCGCTTTCCTTGACGTATACGTTCTCGTAGGTGCCTTCGCCCCAGAGCGCGAAGCCGTGATATACGGCGATCTGCATGAGGGCACGCCAGCGCCCCTTGGCCGTTCTACCGTCCGGGCTCAAGTGGACGACTCCCTGCAGAATGATGTGATTGAACAGCATGCCGGGCTTCAGGCCGATCCTGCCGCCACCCAGCGACCCCTCGAAGAAGCGCTCGGCTCCCTTCTTGCCGAGATAGACGCCGCGGCCGGAAATCTCGATGCGGCAGTCGTCACTGAAGAGGTCGGCTACTTGATCCCACAGCGCCTTATCGACGTAGTAGCCGTAGGCACGCGTCAGGTTCTTGATCGCGTTCTCATCCTGCAGCAGGGTCACCTGATGCTCGAGCGCATCCAGTCGCGCCTCCAGCCGGGCCGACTCGCCGTCGCCCGAATGCATCGCCGCGCGCGCCTTAGACATCGGGACCAAGGCGAGCAGCGCCGTCAGCCCCAGGATCACGAGCTCTTTGGTGTCGACCGATGCATTCATGACTTCCCCCTGAGCCGGATCGCCGTCTGCGCCGGCCCGCCGGCCCAGAAAAGCGCTGTCGAATTGGTTTGATATGCTACTATCTCCCGCACTGTCCCGCAACACTTGCTCTACCTGTACGAGACCCTTTGGGAGGATTGCGATGCGTTATCTGCCGATCGTTGCCGGGCTGATGGCCGCGACTGTTGCGGCCACTCCCGCGCTTGCGCTCGATCATGTGACTGCGAGAGAGAAAGCCTATTTCAAGAATCTTGAAGTCAGGCTGTGGCAGGCGTGGAACGCGCGACTGCGCCCCGCGGACGCGGCGCCTTTCTACTCCGAGGATCCCCACAACCTCTATTTCGACCTCACGCCACTCGAGTTCACCGGCTGGGCGCAATACGAGAAGGTGGCCAGCAAGGCGCTCGCCGGCGGCGGCCATGCTACGACTCACATCCACAACGACTTCACCGTGATCAAGAACGGTGATCTGGTGGTGACGGCATTCACTTTCGATGTGGATTTCTTCGGCCCCACGGGCGGCCCGCATGGCTTCACCGGCCGCGAGACCGACGTCTGGACGAAGGAAGGCGGCCGCTGGGTCGTCGTGCACGAGCACATGTCCGTGCCGATGGGGATGGGCATGCAGCAGCAGCGGGCGCCGCAGAAGAGCGACCCGTAACGGCGCGCTGCCGTCCGGCGTGCATGGTTTACTAGCGGAGAAACGACCATGAAGCGGGTCTTCCTTGCAATCACGGCAGTCTGCCTGACTGGCGCGATCCATGCCGGGGTCGCAAGCGCGGCCGATCGTCCCCTGGTGCAATGTGACACACGCGCCGAATGCCAAAACATAAGGAATGTCATCGCCTTCTATCGTGTGGCGATCAACGACAAGGATTTCGCCGCGGCGCGCCGCTATCTCGGCAACGTCTACATCCAGCACAATCCCAACGCGGCGGACGGCGCGGCGGGGCTGAAGGCCTTCATCGCGCATCTGCGCGCTGATCTGCCCCAGTATCACAGCCGGATCGTGCGTGCCTTCGCCACTGGCAATTACGTCATCCTGCATGTTCACAATACGCAAACCCCCGGCACCAACGGATTCGCGATCGTCGATATCTTCCGGCTTCAGAACGGCAAGATCGTCGAGCACTGGGACGTTCATCAACAGGTTCCGGATCATTCGGCCAACGGCCATTCCATGTTCTGATCCATGAGAGAGTCGTTCCAACCCGGTGCCCGGCCCGCGGCCCCGCCCGCCTACAGTCGCGGCTATACACGCTGGGTCCTTTTCCTTCTGCTCAGCCTTTACGCCTGCAATTTTCTCGACCGGCAGGTCATCAACATCCTCGGGCAGTCGATCAAGGCCACCCTCAAGCTGTCGGATCTCGAGCTCGGTCTCCTCACCGGCACGGCGTTCGGCGTCTTCTACTCGGTGCTCGGCCTGCCGATCGCGAGGCTGGCCGACCGGCGCAGCCGTGTGTCGATCATCGCCGTTTCGCTGACTTTGTGGTCCGTGCTGACGGCGGCCAGCGGCCTCGCACTCAGCTACCTGCAGCTCTTTCTCATTCGGCTGGGCGTCGGTGTGGGTGAGGCCGGGGGTACGCCGCCCTCACAATCCCTCATCTCCGACTACTTTCCTGACAGTCGCCGCTCCACGGCCATGGCCATCTTCAATCTGGGTGTGCCGATCGGCAGCTTTTGCGGCTTTCTCTTCGGCGGCTTCATGAACGACACCCTCGGGTGGCGCTGGGCGTTCATCTTGGCCGGCGTTCCCGGGCTGCTTCTGGCCCTCATCATCCGCCTGACGATGAAGGAGCCGCCGCGCGGCCACGCGGACAATCTTCAGCTCGAAACCGACAGGGCCCAGGCCTCGTTGCCGGAGACCCTGCGCGGACTGCTCGAGCGGCGCTCGTTCATTCGCCTGGTCCTGGGCGGAACGTTTGGCATCTTCATCGTCTATGTGACGAATGCCTGGCTGCCGCCGCTCTTCATCCGCCTGCATGGGCTCACCGCCGGCCAGTTTGGCCTCTGGATCGCTCTGTCGATCGGTCCGGGGGGCGCGCTCGGAGCGCTGGGCGGCGGCTACCTTGCCGACAAGCTCAAGGCGCGCTATGCGCGCGCGGAAGTATGGCTGCTGGTGACCTCGACGGCGTTGACGTGCCCTCTCATGCTGGCCACGGTACTGATCCGCAACACCACGCTGGCGCTGATCTGCATGTTCATCATGTACACGCTGGCCTACGTCTGGATGGGCCCCACCTGCGCGATGGTGCAGCGCGTCGTGCCAGTAAGCTCGCGCGCCCTTGCTACCGGGATACAACTCTTCGTCGCCAACGTTACTGCGCTCGCGTTCGGGCCGCCGTTGGTAGGACTGGTCAGCGACATGCTGGCGCCCAGCGTCGGCTTGCAATCGATACGCTACGCGCTCGCGGGCGCATCGGTGCTCGCGCTGTTCGGCACCGCGGTATATGCCTCGGCAGGCCGCTACCTTCTGAAGGATGCCGCGCACAACGTCGCTGTCGGCAACCGGGCCGCCGTACCAGCGTAGGGCAGCCGGACGCCTGATCCACTGTCGCTGTAGGAGAACAACATGAACGATCCGCAGACGTCAATCAAGCGCAAATTCAGCGCGTCGGCACTGAGCGCAAGGACACCTGTTCTCTCATTCCTGGGCGCAATCTGCCTGATCGGGTGCGCCTGCGCCGCCAGCGCGGCGACGCCGGCGTGGCCGCAGCAATGGATCGCAACTTGGGCGGCGAGCCCGCAGGCATACCGGCCGGGCCCCGAGGGACCCATGCCGCACGTCGCCGGGCGGACGGTTCGCGAGCGCATGCGCGTGACCATTGGAGGTGATGAGTTGCGAGTGCGCCTCTCCAATGAATTCGGTACGACTCCGCTCGTCATCGGCGGCGCGAGCATCGGCATCCCGGCCGGCCCGGCGTCGGTCACGGCGGGCTCGCTGAAGACGCTGACATTCAGCGGACAGAAGTCCATAGTGGTTCCGCCCGGCGCACCGGTCTTGAGCGATCCGGTGGAGATGAGCGTGCCGCCGGGAAGCGACGTCAGCATCAGCATCTACCTGCCGCAGACCGAGGACATGCCGCTGACCCTGCACACGCTGGGACTCAGAACCGCGGTGATCTCACCGCCGGGCAACTTCACAGCCCGGCTGCGCGTGCCGGAAGCATCGCGCACGACCGCCTCGGTATTCGTGACGGCGCTGATGGTGCCGCGCGAGCGCGGCCAATTCGCGATCGTCGCGCTCGGCGATTCGATCACCGACGGCAACGCGTCGACAGTGAACGCGCTGCGCAACTGGCCGGATGATTTCGCGCGGCGCCTGGCGGCGGCCGGTCTGGGACAGAAGATCGCCATCGTCGACGAAGGCATCAGCGGCAATCAGCTGCGCCACGATTTCGCCGGCGTCAGCGCCCAAGCGCGCTTCGACCGTGACGTGCTGGCGACACCGGGAGTGCGTTACGTCATCGTCCTCGAGGGCATCAATGACCTCGGATTCCCCGGTGTGAACATGATGGGGCACATGCTGGCGCCATGGAGCTCAATGCCGACGGCCAACGACATCATCGCCGCTTACCGCCAGCTCATCGCCCGCGCCCACGCCCACGGCCTCGAGATCTTCGGCGCCACTTTGACCCCGTTCAAGGGGACATTCGTCCCCTACTACACCGACTCCAAGGAGAAGGTGCGGGAAGCGATCAATCGCTGGATCCGCACGAGCGGTGCATTCGACGGAGTGATCGATTTCGATGCCGCTCTGCGCGACCCGGAGCATCCGCATCGGTATCTGCCGCGCTATTCGTCCCCGGACCATCTGCATCCGAGTGATGCGGGCTACAAGGCCATGGCCGATGCGGTGAACCTGGCGCTCTTCCGTAGGTAGGAGCGGACCGGCCGCGAGTCGCGGCGACAACGGCCAGCACCTGCGCAGCTTCCTTCGGCGGGGATCTATGACCCAAGCGGCAAGACTGAGGACGCGAGAATCCGGCAGATCGGACGGCCGCCCGATGACCGCCCCCATACTGTTGCTGGGCGCTCTCTGTGCGGCCGCAGGCCTTCGCACCGGGAGCGCCGCGGCGCCGCCAGCATCACCGCAGCGGTGGACCACGACCTGGGCGGCGAGCCCGCAGGCGGCCTGGAAGTCGGGTCCCCCAGGCTCATATCCGGATGCGGCCGGCCGGACTATCCGGGAGCGTATGCGGGTGACCGTCGGCGGCGACGCCTTGCAGGTGCGCCTATCCAACGAGTTCGGCACAGGCCCGCTTGTCATCGGCAGTGCGACCGTAGGCGTTCCAACCGGTCCGGGATCGGTCGCTCCCGGCTCGCTCAAGACACTGACCTTCAGCGGACAGAAATCGATCGCGGTGCCACCCGGAGCGCCTGTTCTCAGCGATCCGGTCGAGATGCACATCGCGGCGGGAAGCGACGTGAGTATCAGCCTTTACTGCCCGCAGACACGCGACCTACCGCTCACTGATCATGCGACGGGGCTGAGGACCGCGGTCATCTCGCCGCCGGGCGACTTCACCTCGAATGTGAACGTGCCGCAAGCCTCTAACACGACATCGTCGCTCTACGTAACGGCGCTGTTGGTGCCGCGCAAGCCGGGACAGGTAGCCATTGTCGCTTTCGGCGATTCGATCACTGACGGCAACCGCTCGGCCGTGGACACCTTGAGTAACTGGCCGGACGATTTCGCGCGCCGCCTGGCGGCTGCCGGCCTCGGCGAGAAGATCGCCATCGTCAATGAGGGTATCGGGGGCAATCAGCTCCGCCACGATTTTGCCGGCGTCAGCGCGGAGGCGCGCTTCGATCGCGATGCCCTGTCGATCCCCGGAGCCCGCTACATAGTCCTGCTCGAGGGCATCAATGACCTGGGCTTCCCCGGCGCGAAGATGATGGGACATCTGCTGGCGCCACCGAGCGCAATGCCGACGGCCAACGACATCATCGCCGCTTACCGCCAGCTCATCACCCGCGCCCATGACCATGGGCTGAAGATCATCGGCGCTACCCTGACTCCATGGGAGGGTACGGACCTACCCGGCTACTACGCCGCCTTGAAGGAGCCGGTCCGCGAGGCGATCAATCACTGGATTCGCACCAGCGGCGAGTTCGACGACGTGATCGACTTTGATGCCGTCCTGCGCGATCCTGCCCATCCGCATCGGCTTCTGCCTCGCTACGCCTCGAGCGATCATCTCCATCCGAGCGACGCCGGATACCGGGCCATGGCCGACGCGGTGAACCTGTCTCTCTTCGGGAAGTAGCGGCAAGCCGACCCGATTCGGCTCATTCCGCTTCCAGGGAAGAGACGATCCGCTCCAGCAGATAGATCAACAGCGGCTTGTGAATCGCACCAACTATCTGATCGAGTCGCCGGTCATGCGCCAGCGCGTGCTCCGTCAGCAGCTCGAGATGCTTCTTGCCGAGAGCTGTGAGGTCGAGGTGATAGGCACGCCCGTCGGTTCGCGACCGCTTGCGCGTGACGAGTCCGCGTTTCTCCAGGTCCTTGAGCGCAAGCGCCAAGGTCGACTTGTCACGACCGTCGGCACGGCTCAGCTCGGCCTGATTCATTCCGGGGTTGTCGTTGATCAGCGCGAGTATGGCGAACCTGCCGGGACTGATATCGCCGTCACCGACCCGGCGCGCGAACGCTCGAAACGAGACTTCCTGCGCGCGACGCAGCTGAAAGCCGATGTAGTTCTTCAGGGGCCCCAAATTCACTTCTTTCGTGTGGCTCGATGCGGGTGGATGTCTCTTATGCCTGGGCATCTGGGCTCCAAAGAGCGTCGAGCGGCACCCAGGCGCTAACGGACTGCCGCGTGCGGCTCTTCAGATCGGATACTGTTGCGCGCCGTTTTCAATTGTAATCCACCGCAGGTCCGTAAACTCGCGTACCGCTGCCTGGCCGCCGAAGCGACCATAGCCGCTTGCCTTGACACCGCCGAAAGGCATCTGCGCCTCATCGTGCACGGTCGGTCCATTGATGTGGCAGATACCGGTGTCCAGTCTCTGCGCAATCCTCAGGGCTCGCCCGATATTACGCGAGAAGACGGCGGACGAGAGCCCGTATTCCGTGTCATTCGCCACGCGCAGGCACTCTTCCTCGCCGCGAACTCGAGTCACGGCGACAACCGGGCCGAAGGACTCCTCCCCGTAGATTCGCATTTGCGCGGTAACTCGATCGAGCACCGCCGCGTCGACCAGCACGCCATCGCGGCCACCGCCCGCAGCCAGGACCGCGCCCTTCTCCACGGCGTCGGCAACGAGCTCGCAGACCCGCTGCGCTGCCTCATCCCCGACCATTGCGCCAATTACGCTGTCACCTCGCGACGGATCGGTGGCCCGCAGTCGACGCGCGCGCCCCGCCAGGATGGCGACGAACCGGTCGGCAACCGCCTCGTCGACGATCACCCGCTCCGTCGACATGCAGATCTGGCCTTGATTCATGAAAGCCCCAAAGCTCGTCGCGGCGGCCGCCGCCTCCAGGTCAGCGTCATCCAGGACGACAAGCGGTGCCTTGCCGCCGAGCTCAAGCAGCACCGGCTTCAGCGCGCGTGCGGCATGCTCGGCGATCTGCCGGCCAACCCCTGTCGATCCGGTGAAGTTGATGCGGCGGATGGCGGGATGAGCGATGAGTGCTCCGACTACTTCGGCCGCATCCGCTGGGGCGTTGGTGACTACATTGACCGCGCCCGCGGGCAGGCCGGCATCGAGGAACGCCTGTCCGATGAGACTGTGGGTCCGCGGACAGATTTCGGATGCCTTCAAGACCACCGTATTGCCGCAGGCCAGCGGCATCGCCAGCGCGCGTATCCCGAGGATCACCGGGGCATTCCATGGCGCGATGCCCAGCACCGCACCAACGGGCCGGCGCACGCCCATGGCTAGACAATCGGGCTTGTCGGACGGAATGATCTCGCCACGGATCTGCGTCGTCATGGCTGCGGCTTCGCGCAGCATGTCCGTCGCGAGTTTGACGTTGAAACTCGCCCACGACGCGGTCGCGCCGATTTCGGCCGCCATGGCGGCGGTGAAGTCTTCTCCGCGACCCTCCAGGGTTTCGACCGCGTTCATGAGCAAGGCGCGGCGCTGGCCGGGCCCGAGCGCAGACCAGGCTGGAAACGCGTCGGCCGCGGCTTCCGCGGCACGCTGGGCATCGACCAGCCGTCCCGCAGCAGCCGTCGTGACCACCGTCCCCGTCACCGGGTTGCGGCGCTCGAAGGTACCGCCAGCAGCCGCGTCCACGGACTTTCCCGCAATCAGCATTGCAACTTGCATCGCAGAGAGCACCCTCGCTGGATTGGTTTGATATGCTACTATCTTCCCCGCGCACGCCGCAACCACCGATGCGACACCGCATCGACTCGCCGTGTATACGCTGGTAATCGCTACTGCGCCGCGGTATTCAGTTTCATCACCGCGACCGTGCAGCCGACCGCGAAGATCGGAATCGGCGCATAGAACCAGAGCTCGCCGGTGCATCCCTCCGTCGCCCCCGCGACGGCAATGAAGGTCCGAATCTCCAGGCCGCCCTGCCCCGCCTCGCGCCAGGTGTCATCATCGCGATAGGCGATGAGCTCTTCGCGGCGATTGGCCAGAAACTTCTGCAGGAATTCGCGATCCCAGCGTTCGTTGATGCGGCCGGAGTCCGGCGTGCACGGCCAGTGGGAAATGCCGCCCGTACCGATGATGGCGATCCTCTCAGGCCTCGCGTCGCAGGCGTGCCTGAGCGATCGCCCGAATTCGTAACAGCGCTTCAGCGGAATGAGGGGTGGTCCCTGGCAGTTGATATTTACCGGGATCACCGGAACATCGAAGCGCGGAGTGAGAAAGTGAAGTGGCACCATGATGCCGTGGTCGAATTTCCACTCCTCCGAATAGGCCAGATCGATGTCGCTCATGACCTGCTGGATGAGATCGCGCGAAAGCGCTGACGCCCCCGGGATCCGGCGCCGCTCGATCGCGAGCCAGGCCTCGTCTTCGATCGGGCCCTCGTAGTGCTCGGCCATGCCGACGCAGATCGCCGGCATGTTGTTCATGAAGAAATTGGCGAAATGCTCCGCGCCGATCACCACCAGCACATCGGGGCGAGTGGCCTCCAGCGCCTGGCGCATCCGATCGAGCGCCGCGTAAAAGGCATCCCGCAGCGCGGGCTCGGCGTGCTCTTTGCGGCCGGTGATCCCGGGCGCGTGACTGCAGACACCGGCGAACACCACGCTCATCTGCCTACCTCCCGGCGGACCGCGCCGCCGATGCTCATCTGGAGTCCGCCCGTGAATAAAGGCCGGTCCTCACCGGGCCGTACTTGCGCTCGCCCTCGCGCATCGCCTTGATATAGACACTCCACTCGTAGCCGCGCAGCGCCGCATAGTGCATGAGGAGCTGTCCGTTCACGCCCATCACGTAGAGCAGACCGATATCGGGATCGCGTATGGCGCGCCGCTCCTCCTCAGAGAGCTCGTACTCGTTGAGGAGTCCTTCGAGGTCTCCTTCGAAGCGCCGGCGCGTGGCCGGGTCACGATTGAGCTGAAAGAGGAGCTTCTGTGTGTAGTACAGGCTCATGGGGACAATCTTCGCTTGCGCCGATGATGCAGGACCTGCTCCTGCGAGATTTCCTCGAGGGAGAACTCAAGCTCCTCGAGGAGCGTCACGAGTTCCGCAATTCGCTCCGCACCGAAGCGCTTGGCGATCTCGGCGTAAATCTCCTCGGAGTACGGCGCGTGCGCGGCGATCAGCCTGAGCCCCTTGGGCTCGAGGCGCACGACGCTGCGGCGCAGATCCGTGTCCACCTGCCGGCGGCTCACGAGCTCGCGGTTCTCGAGGTCCGGAAGGATGCGCGAGAGGCTGGGCGGCAGGAGGAAGGTCGCCTCGGCAAGCTCCGTCACCTCCAGAGCACCCCGATGGGCGAGCGCCCGCAGGATGCGCCACTGTTGCTCGGTCACTCCATGCCTGCGCAAGCCCGGACGGAAGAGGCACATGACGGCCTCCCGGGCCCGCAGCAGTGCCATGGGCAGTGACTCGGAGAAGGGCCGCATGGGCAGACCCCGCTGCGCGATGGTGGTGCGCCGCTTAGCCATGATCGTCAATGACCTCGTTGCGCAACACACCGACGCGGGAGACTTCGACCTCAACGACATCGCCAGACACGAGATATTGGGGCGGATCGAGCCGCGCCCCGGCGCCGCTCGGCGTGCCGGTCAGGACGACATCGCCCGGCTCCAGCGAGCAGAACGTAGAGAGGTAGCTGATCAGGTACGGTATGGGAAAGATCATCCGGTCGCTGGTGTCATCCTGCCGGACTTCACCATTGACACGCGTCGTGACCCGCAGCGGCTCTGTTCCGACCTCGTCCGCCGTCACGATCCACGGCCCGAGCGATCCCGAGCGGTCGAAGTTCTTCCCCTGCGTCACGTTGAATTTGGAATGCCGCAGCCAATCGCGCACCGAGCCTTCATTGGCGCAGCAGAAGCCGAACACGTGCGACAGGGCACTCCCCTGAGGGATGCGCCGGCCGCCCTGACCGATCACGACGGCGATCTCACCCTCATAGTCGAGCTGCTCGGACTCCTGGGGTCGCAGGATCGGCTGACCGGGCTCAGAGAACGAGGTATGCGAGCGCATGAAGATGCTCGGGTACTTCGGCCGCTCGGAGCCGTCCTGGTACTCCTCGTTGCGGTCGGGATAGTTCACGCCGATGCAGAAGTAGCGCGTGAACCGACCCGCGGGGTTGAGGAATTGCACGTCGTCGGCCGCGTAATCCCATTGCCCGGACTTCGCCAAGTCCCGCGCCAGCCAGGTGAGCTCCGCACGCAGCAGCGAGAGTACATCGGCGGCAGAGGGGCCCAGCCTGACGCCGAAATCGACAATTCCCCGGGGGGTGAGCGCCCCGCAGGAAGTGCGGTCCCCAACCCGGAAGTTGCACAGTCTCAAGCGGCACGCTCCTCGATGAGACCCGCGCGCCGCAGCACCGCATCGAGCCGCCTCTCGAGCTCCGCCGTCGCCGGTACCATGGGCAGGCGATGCTCGTTGACCTCGAGGATCCCGAGGCGCCGCATCATGTACTTCATCGGGATGGGGTTGGTGTCGAAGAACACCGCCTGATTGATCTCGAAGAGGCGATGATGCAGCTTCTGCGCCGTGGCGAGATCGCCGCGCCATACGGCGTCACAGAGATCCGCGAGGATGCGCGGCCTCAGGTTTCCGACCGCGTTCATGAGGCCGCAGGCCCCGACCGCCATCATCGGGAAGCTGAGCTCCTCCAGACCGACGAAGATCCTGAAATCGGGCCCGAGTACCGCGTGACACTCCGAGACCAGCGCGAGGTCGTTCACGGCATGCTTCATGCCGACGAAGGAAGGCGATTTCGCGCGCAGCTCCTTCAGGGTATCGATCGTCACGTTGACCGCTGCCCGGCCGGGAATGTGGTAGACCATCCACGGGAGCTCCGTCATGGAGGCGAGCTCGAGATAGTAGGCCACGAGCCCCCGCTGAGGAGGCCGGATGTAGTAAGGAGTGACGATGAGCAGCGCATCCGCACCGGCCTTGGCGGCATGCTCCGTCAGCTCTCTCGTCTCTCGCAGCGACTGCGATCCGGTCGCCGCGACGACGGGCACGCGGCCAGCCGCCGTCTGCACGGCGACGTCCACCAGCCGATTGCGCTCTTCTACCGAGAGCGTCGATGGCTCGGCCGTGGTGCCGTTCACCAGGACGCCGTGCGATCCGTTCTGGATCTGGAATGCGACGAGCCGCGCGTAGGCGTCGTAGTCGACGGCGCCCGCGCGGAAGGGGGTAACGAGCGGGGGAATGGAGCCTTTGAGCCTATCGAGCCGGGCGGTCACTTGACTCTCCTGCCGGGTGCGGCGCTTTCAGGCGCCGAGCTTCGGCACGCGGTGCGTGCCGAAGGCCATGCAGACGTTCTTCGTCTCCATGTAGAAATCGAAGCTGTAGTCACCGCCATCGCGGCCGATGCCGCTCGCCTTCATGCCGCCGAAGGGCGCCGGCAGATGGCGGTTGTTCTCGGAGTTGACCCAGACCATTCCGGCGTCGACGCCGTGAGCCAGGCGCAGGGCACGACCACTGTCGGCGGTCCAGACGTAGGCGGTCAGGCCATACGGAGTCTCATTCGCGATACGAAGCGCTTGCGCTTCGCCATCGAAGGGAATGGCAGTGAGGACCGGACCGAAGATCTCCTCGCGCGCCACCCTCATGGTGTTGGTGGCGTGCGCGAAGAGAGTGGGCTCGACGTAGAAGCCCGGCTTGAGCGACTCCACCCGGCCGCCGCCGACCCTGATCTCGACTCCCTCTTCGCGCGCGATGCGGAAGTAGCTCAGCACTTTGTCGAGATGACGCTGATGGATGAGAGGTCCAATCTCGGTCGCGGGATCGAGGGGATGTCCCACCTTGAGCCGCGCCACCCGCTCGGCCACGCGCTCGATGAAGCGATCGTAGATGGAGCGCTCGACCAGCAGCCGGCTCGATGAGGTGCAACGCTCCCCGTTCAGGCTGTAGATCATGAAGATGACGGCATCGAGCGCACGCTCGAGGTCCGCATCCGCGAAGACTATGACCGGATTCTTGCCACCCAGCTCCAGGTGAACACGCTTCAGAGTGGGCGCACCCTGACTCATGATGAGGCTGCCGGTCTTCGACTCCCCAATGAACGCCGTGGCGCGAATGGCCGGATGTTGCGTGAGGAGTCTCCCGGCGCGCTCTCCTATGCCGTTCACCAGGTTGACGACGCCCGGCGGTATCCCCGCCTCTGTCATGATCTCGGCAAGCAGCATCGCCGTGAGTGGACTCCACTCCGCTGGCTTGTGGACCACCGTGCATCCGGCCGCGAGCGCTGGGGCAATCTTCCAGGTTGAGAGCATGAACGGTGTGTTCCACGGCGTGATCACCGCCACCGGTCCGAGCGGTTGTCGCAGGGTGTAGTTGAGGTGCTCGGCCGCCGGGAGCGCGAGGCCATCGGCCGCGCCCGGAGCCCGATCGGCGAAGAAACGGAAGTTCTCCGCGGCACGGAGCGCCGCGCCGCTCATGAAGCGCAGCGCCTGCCCCGTGTCCATGCATTCCACGAGGGCAATCTCCTCACGCCGTGTCTCGATCGCATTGGCCACCCGGTGAAGAATGGCCCGCCGCTCCTCTCCTGTCTTCGCCCGCCACGCGGGAAAGGCCGCTTGCGCCGCCGTTGCCGCCGCATCGATGTCCCGTTCATCGCCCGAGACGACCTGATTGATGACGCGTCCGTCGACGGGCGAGATGTTGTCGAGAAGATCCCGGCTCGAGCCCCGCTCCCGGCGGCCGGCGATGAAGTGGCCGAGCAGCTCTGCGCGGAAGCGCTCCAGGTGGCCCGCAGCCTTGGCGAGGTTCGACTCGAGCGCGCTCATTCGCGGCGCCCCGCGTCAGCTTGGCGCCGCCTGACATGGTCGTGAAGATTGTTCTTCTTGAAGGTCAGCACCGGGTCGATCTCCTGCATCTCGAGCGAGATGCCGAGCGGCACCGCCTCGAAGATGGGCGCCAGCTGCCGGCAAGCCGCCTCGAAGATCGCCTCGCAGGCGCGCTTGCGCGTCTCGAGGTCCCTGCCATGGCCGACCTTGAGGCTGAGGTGAACGAAAGCGTTGTCGGGGTGACCGTCTGCGATCACGTAATGCTCCGCCGCGTAAGCGCGCGTCCGAATGCCCCCAATGGGGAACACCCCGGTCGCGAGCGCTGCCTGGTGCACTGCCTCGACGAAAGCAGCCAGATCGAGCCGGTCACGAAGACCGGCGGAATATTCGATCACGATGTGCGCCACTGGCGCCCTCCAAGAGCAATGCCCGACACGCACTCGCAAGATGCATAGGTGCGCGATATACTTAACATCATAATTAGCCCGCAGCAGAATGCAAGCCCCGATGCCTTCCTCCTTGCCGCGACTCGAGTTCGACGACTTGCCTGCAACGCTCGCCGCCCGCCTGGAGCCGCGCGTGAAGCGTCTGGGCTACCTTGGGGAGTTTTTCAAATGCAGTGCGCACCATCCGCAGGGCCTGGCAGCATTCATCGAGTTCACGGAAGCCAGCCAGGACGGTCTCTCCGGCCGTCTGGTGGAGCTGATTGCGCTGACCTGCAGCGTCTTGATGGGCAATGACTACGAGCGCAACCAGCACGAGCGCCTGTCTGTTCGGCTGGGATTCGCGCGTGATTGGATCGCAGCGGTGAACGCCCTGAGGCCTGATGTCGACTCCGTGCTCACCGGCGAGGAGCGCAACGTTCAGCGCCTCACGCTGACGATACTGAACACCCGCGGAAAGGCTGCCGGCGAGCTATTCGAAGAGGCGGTCCAAAGCCTCGGCCCCCGGCTCGCAATGGCCACCCTCATGGTCATCGGCCGCTGCGTCACCCATGGACTCATCGTCAATACGCTCGAGCTCGAGCCGCCAGTTCCTTCGATCTTCCAGGACGGGTTCAGCGGATGACGGACGCGGTGCCGTGCGGCCGCGCGCCTAAATCCGCCATAATTACGGAAGGAGATATCCGAACGGCGAGGAGACCTGAAATTCCCCTTAGTTCAGCAGCACTTCATCCCTGTGCGAAACACGTGCCCGGTAGAGTCCCCTAGTGCTCCCCTAGTTTAGTTAGATTTACGCTCTGCGTCGCAAGCACCAGATTGCCGGAAAATCCACTGTCGAGGGACCGGACCGAGACGTCGCGACACCCGCGGAAGAGGTATCGAACCAGGCTCGCATCCCTTTCACTCAGCGCCAGGTCTCCCGGGACATGCAGTGTTGGGTGCTTGCGCGAGAAGCCGATCAGCGGGGCATCTTCGCCGTTGCCGCCCAGAAACTGGATGAACTCTCCCACGGACGAGAGCACGTGCACACCGAGAATCCGTTCGAGCTGATCCAGCGCAAGGAAGTGATTGTGGCGGGAGGAGCTCGCGGTAAGCGCTGAGCACACTGCAAGCGCCGGTAACCTTGCTTGACCTGCGCGGCGCTTTCGCCACAAGGATCGGCGCTTCCACCGCATTCATTCCGGGCGGCGCTCCCGTGCGCGCGCCTGGGCACGGCAGTTGTACGAAGCCTATCCAGATGTTCAAGGCTTCCAATACGGCTCATCGATGAACGGGCACGCCCCCGCGATCGTTCTCAATGAGCGCGCGCAGGGAGCGCTGCCCAAGGAACGGCAATTTCACCGCGCCCTCAACGACGATATGCTGGTCGATGTGCTCCAACGAATCGCCCTGCGCCTCTCGTACGCGTTGCGGTAACTGTCCGTCACCTGCAACGTAGGGTCATACATGATGTTTTCCGAGCAAGCTGCGGGCATTCCACGCGGCCGCGCAATCGGGGTCGACAGGCCCGCGACCGGCCGTCCTCGAGCACTCGATACACTCATGGCCAGCGTGCGCAATACCAGTTCAATACTCGCAACGCGCGCAGCGTGTTCCAGCGGCTGGGCCG
>Ga0335075_10005677_pt1 | contig 19320 bp, 19 predicted proteins | sample Lox_Sample_24_FD_206723 | JGI IMG/M metagenome (GOLD analysis project Ga0335075, IMG submission 206723) | Soil microbial communities from Loxahatchee National Wildlife Refuge, Florida, United States - Lox_Sample_2.4 | ecosystem: Environmental > Terrestrial > Soil > Wetlands | place: USA...
GATGGCGCTTCAGGTCCCAAACCTCTTAGCTGTGTAGCTTGCCGTCAGCGCAAGGTCAAATGCAACAAAGCCAATCCTTGCAATTATTGCACAAGAGCCGGCATCCAGTGCGTCTTCCCCAATCGAGTCCGAGTTCCGCGAGCGAAGAAAACTGCTTCCCAAGCACGTGACACAGAGCTTTTACGCCGTATCAGCCGGCTAGAGAGCCTCGTAAGCAAGATCGATAGGGGGGACGCTATGAAAGATAACCATGAGGAAGACGTTACGGTTGTTGGGCGAATATCAGACGCGACGAACGTGACTTCCGTTCTCGGCGATGTTGCCAATGTCGACGTACCGAGCAGTCGCCTGAACGAGAAGTACGCTGCTTTTATCAAACTGCAGGAAACAGGAAGCCCTTATCTTAGCGGGGAGTTCTGGGCAAACTTGTGTGGCGAAGTGGATGGTCTTCGGCATCTGTTAGAGCACTCCCCAGAAGAAGATGACCTTGATGATTCGGCTTCAAACTCAACTGACGCGAAGCTTTCTCCGCCACACTTCATATTCAACGAGCCTGGCATTTCTTTCGAGTTAGAACCACCGTATCCTTCGGATGCACATCGAGCGATCCTGTTCCAGTTCTACTTCGCCAATGTCGATCCGATATGCAAGATCTTACATAAGCCGACATCAATTTCTCATCTCGTGGGTGCGAAAGATCTGATAGATGAGTCTACTGGACGATTCAAGTTTAGAAGCATAGAGGCGATCACGTTTGCTATTTATTTTGCAGCTGTAACAACCATGTCTCCTGAGGAATGCCTGAACTACTTCAGCGAAGAAAGGGATGTGTTGGTGATGAGGTACAAACGCAGTACGGAGACGGCATTGACGCAGGCGGACTTTATGAATAGTATGGAGATTGTCACATTACAAGCTTTGACGCTTTATATAGTAACTATTCCCTGGCCGCTTCCCAATCATCTGCTCGCGGAGCTGACTGGTTATTTAGATGGCACTTCGCTCACACGACAAGAGCCGCACCAGTTGGACGCTTATTGGTCTTGCTGTACGCATTGCTCATGGTCTTGGCATTCATAGAGATGGAACTGGCGTAGCCCACAGTGCATTCAAGGCTCAGATGCGGCAGCGTCTCTGGTGGGAGCTTCTCGTTCTCGACATGAAAGCCTCCGAAGATCGTGGAAATGAACCAATGATCGCGGAACACTCATTCAATACAAGGATGCCCTGGAATCTCAACGATGAAGATTTCGGACACGAGAGTCAACACCCTCTTATGGAGAGAAAGGGGATTACTGATATGACGTTCTCCTTAATCTGCATGGACGTATCGAATACAGCTCGGAAGGTTAACTTCGTGCCTCCCGACGCAGACCACCAACCTCTGACTCTCAGTCAGAAAGAAGTACTTGTAAAGCAGTGCAGTGAGAGAATTGAGAATCATTACCTGGCTGGATGTAATCCTAGCATTCCACATCATTGGCTGCTTTACACGCTTGGACGCCTTCTAATCCTCAAGCTTTGGTCCGTAATCCAGTATCCACTGCAGAGCCGCCAACCACATGACCTTCCGAGAGGTCAAAGCCTCCGGACCGCTGTCTCATATTTGGAAATCACTGAGATGATGGAAGCACATGAATCTGCAGCTAGGTTCAACTGGTATTTCATCACCTACGTTCCATGGCACCCATTAGCAGTGGCTCTCGCCGAGTTATGCAACGAAACTCAGGGTCCTCTCGCAGACAGGGCATGGGCTGTCATCAACCGAGGCTACAAAAAATATAGCGATCGAGTAGCTGACACGAAAGAAGGCTTGTTATGGCGCCCTATTAAAAGCTTGCTCAAGAGAGCTCAAGCCGCACGACAGCGATCTCAGCAGCCTGATGCCATCCCGACAGCATTTCAACCTCTGATAGATCCAGCACTGCATGATACCGAGATCACCCAACATCTGCCGAATCTAAGCCTAGATCCTGCGCAAAACGAGTTCGAGTTGCCAATGATGGACGACGGCGTGGGTCAAATGAGTCAGATGTCATATCCACTGTTTGAGAATGACTTCTTTTCTTTGACGGACATGCCGTTGTCTACTATGGAGACCTTTGATGAGAATATGAATTGGAGTGATTGGAATGAGTTCGTGTTGGATGTTCATGCAATTAGCCCCTTTGTTGCGCCGAATATGATGGAGGATCCGTTGTTGTAGGACTGAATTCATACGACTCGGAACGACTATGTTTAATGATTCACCATGGGCGTAACAAAATCGAAAGGTTGCTCTATAGGTGTAGAACTCAGAAAATGGACTAGCAGAGAAGTCTTTCTCGAAGTTAGGAGATGTATTGTAGGATATATAGGAGGGAACACAGCGTCAGTAGCCTCAGAGCTTCGATATGCAACTATTAGTCAATGAATGAGGATAGTGTGCATCGCCATGGTAATACAGCCGTTGTGGAAGGTATTGCCGCAATTCAGTGGCCTGTGATTAACGAGTTGAAGCTATAGCACGTCCTCTATTCACATGCGTAATCATTAGTATCACATACGGATATCACCATTTCCTATCTGGCTTCGAAACCCATGCACCCTCCATTTCCAGTCTTCCACCCAGGGGCCTTGATATCCCAGCTTTGTCCGCCTACTTTAGCTTATCATCTACCCAACCTTGCTAGATGTTTCTCCAAAGCTTGCATCACCTATTCAGAATATCAAATAGACCACCCACCACCTCTCTCCTTACGAGTCTTTAAGCGAAGGCCCCCTCCACTCCGCCCTCACCAAAACCTCATGTCGATACTTATACGACCCCAGCGTCCTGCCCAGCAGCTCCCTCGCCACCGCATCCCCAAACCAATCCCTGTTACTTCAGCGCCCGAAGTTTCTTTTCGTCCTCCGGCGTCAACTTCGCGTATTGAGCCGACAGGAAAGCGGGATCATTCCTGTTGATCACGAGAAGCTCGCTATAGCACGCTTCGCACCTTGGTGCGCTTCTTCCGGGTAGCTGCGCTGAGATCTCCTGCCAGTTCTTGCTCCTTTGGTGTCGGATTAGTGCTGCGTCTTCCTTCCGGACCAGCCTCTTGTGGGTGGGACTTTTAGGCTGGAGAGTGAGTCGTTGCAGTTTGCGGGGCTGGCTTCGTTGAAGCTGGCTTTTAAGGCCAGTTCGAAAGAATGCTCTGGTAAATGCGCCAGGATGTTTTGTTCCTCTGCGGATGCCTGCACGTCGTCGTCTCCGGTTTCGTCTCGGGAGTCCTGCACAGCTTCTGTGAATCGGACGAGGTCTCCGAAGAAACTTTTCATAAGAGGAGTCGAGGGTCGAAAGGGACGTTCACTAGTAGAGCTATTCATCGGCATAGAACTTCCTGTTCAGATTCGTTTGTTCTAAACTATCCGCCGCTAGCGGTGCTATCCGACATAATGACTTTCTGTAACTAAATTTCTCGTAAACCTTATAATTTTATAGAGTAGCGCTTGAAGGTGGGAAGATTGCAGCGTAGTTCTGGGGGAATGCAAGTAAGATTTGTCTTTTGAGGAAGCTGAGAAGCTTACGCGGTGTGCAATTGTAAAGAAGAAACCAGAGCCAATCCAACTCTTATGTAGCCCAAACTGCCTGAATGCAAAGGCCAATCCGAATCAAGATTGCATAAATAGCAATTTTCCAACGAAGAATTCACAATCGGGGTCTTATGCACAACAAGACTTGCCTGAATCACAGTCCCCATTACCATACTCAGATATATCCATCGAAACATTCCCCTCCCTACTTAAAAGTCAGGCAGTTTCGCACTTTCTAATACATACTTTTCCCACGTCACTCTTCACGGCCGGCCTGCGACAAATTCTCTCCAACCATGCTAACAGATTCGGATACTTGTCCATCTCGTCCTCAGCGATGCCAGGAAAGTGCGGTCCCTTGACCCACGACCAGGCACCACCAATATCCGCGATGGAGTATTTCCCAACACTAGGACCAACAAGATACTCCCGTGGCGAAGTGAGGCGCCCGGTGGGCCGACGAACAAGCCTGAGAGCTGGATTTCGAGCACGCTGAAGACGCGGAGGCACTGAATGCGGAAGAACTCCATTGCATAGGGGATCTTCTCCTCGGAGCTGAGGCTTTTTGGTCAGTAACTTCTTTCTCACGATGGACTGCAATATACGAGCTTCGGAGAAAAAAGCCGAGGAATATTGTCTTACAATTAGCGGTAGAAATTGGTTTCTAATACAGGTTAGCTTTGCTGCAGATAGCTTGGACTTTCACATGCTATACGTACGGCCTTGAGAGAGATCGCCTGTCCCATGCCAGAATAGCAGCCACTGCAGACATTGGCTCTGCTCTAGCTCATCCTCGAAGCCGAAGAGAAGATTTTTGTCGACTACCTTTAGAAGATAGAGCATTATAGCACTTGATTCAAAGACTGGGAATGGAGGTGATCGGGTGTTATCTACGAGGACTGGGATGAGACCTGAGGACCTTTAGATGAAGATTTGTGGAAGGCTGTGGTGTTTCTAACCATTCGGGTTAAGTTTAAGGAACCATTTTCTTTCTTCTGCTCGTTGGTGAAGGTATTACTGCGACAAATCTATTAGAGACGTGTATTGGGAAAAGCACTGGCTCTTACATAAGGGTTACGCTGATCTCTATTCCATATGCCTCTGCCAGCTCTTTTGCCATGATTTGAGCTTTTTGACTACTTGGCGTGCTTAGGGTAATTAAGTGAAGGCCCTGCAATCCACAAATTAGTGTACTGGATGAATATATCTATAGAGGAATATCATCCATGTACTTTAGCCTCATTAACTTCCGTGAGAGTCTCATCGATATAGATTTTGTCTACCATGAAAGTTTTTCAATACTTTGACCGCGGTGAGATCAAGTTGCCTCCGATCAAAGAAGCCAACCAAGGAAGAGATGTACTCGAAGAAAAGCTTAGGGTGGCCATAGCAATTTTAGTCGCCAGGCTATTTGTTGTCATGACCCAAAGATGACCCCCTGTCGGCAGGCTTCTTGGACAGAACGAGCCTACACCTTAGCGATCCAATAGAGTACACACTCTGGAAGCAACAGAGACTTTTGGCCCCAATGCTTCGGACAAAGTTCGTCGTCGGCTGCTGAAAAAGGAAGTACGTTTCCTTTTGGTTATCAGTAGAGTGTAGAGGTCCATCGCTGACCTTAACGGTGACGAGTGGCCGATTAGTAATCGCTTAGTAATAAACATATACACGTGCTTGCCCCGCTATCTAAGACCTCGTTAAAGAGGCTCGTCACCATCAGATGTCCAGTCGAGCACCCACACCACATCCCCCCAAAATCAAACAGAGTTATCTGTGACACTCCTTAAACATAACTCTTGCATTAGATTTCAGCAATCGCAACGATGAAGCTCTCAATCAGCATCCTGTCGTTACTCTGCCTCCTCTCTGCTCCCACCCTGTCATTGTCAAAGAAGATCCAGCACCTTATCAGCACCACCGGTTTAAACGTCCCGGGCGACTCACCCCTCCAGTACTGCGAGGCGGATCAATCCTCAGACATCCTCACGCTCGAGTACTTCAACGTAGACCCAAACCCTCCACAACCGTATGCTCAGCCCTTCCAACCCGCACAAACATGTGACCGATCAGCTGACCTGCCTCTTCTAGTGGGCAAAACGGCACCGTCAACGCAGCCGGGATTCTCAGCCAAGAAATTGATGTGGGCGCCTATGTCAAGCTGCAGATTAAGTTCAACAAGTACATCACTATTCTCAAGACCACGGTCGATCTGTGCGAACAAGTAAAGACCGTAAATAAGGAGTGCCCGCTTGAGGAGGGACCTATTCAGGTCGAGAAGGACTTTACGTTGCCGAAGGAGATCCCAAAGGTAAGTATTCCGTTCTGGCGAAGAGGACGCAACCCAGCACTAGAGAGAAGCCAGCATGAGGTTGGCTAATGTGTCTCGTGCAGGGAATATGGACTGTCATCGCGGATATCTACACCAAGGACGACGAGAGAGTCACGTGTGTCACTGCAGAGGTCGATTATTCGAGTCAGTCATCGGAGGAGTTGTAATTAGGAAGCGGTGAATGAGGAGGAGCGGGGACGTGAGATTGGCATCAATTCTATTCTGGGCCACGCGTGTACAGCAGCGGGGCCAATTAGGCGTTAATTTCAGAATGCATTTATCTTTGGCACTTACCTAATTGCAGGTCATGCCATTCATAGTATCAATAGCCTGTCAGCATAGCAATGGAAGGCAGCTTCTCTGTTTTTGCACAAGTTGGCTATCAAAGCGGTTTAGCGTCGGGTTCTGCTAATTGCCTGATCGCTGCCTTGGAAGATGAATCGCCGTCCATGCACTGTTCTTTCCGTGGTTAGTTTCTTATGACCAATATCGCTTTGAAATAGAACATAATACGGAAAGCCTACTATGCTCTACGTAGATCATCACGTCTCACCTTGACCACGTACTCATGCTCTATGAAATGGAGATAGAGCGTATTGTGATTTTCGCAAACATGGCAAGACTTACTGCACTCATTCACCCAGTAAAGCAATATCGACTTAAAACGGCCCAGCTACCGTGCTATAAACAGCCCCTCAACCAAACAACCTCATGATATCTCGCAGCCTACAAAACCCTCCAATAGCCTCAGTCCAACACCTTATTAGACACAAATATCCTACTCCCCAACTAAGCTATACTCCATCCGCCATCCCTAGAGCTGCGGCAGGCTCTGGTTGATCTTCAGCATGGGTTGTGGCTTCAATGCCATCCAGAAGCTCCTCCATTGTCGTCTTCAAGAATCTCATCAAAAGAGATTGCGCTTCCAACACAATTCCTGCTCGACGGTAACCAGCTATGTCCCACCAAAGTGCCTTTCACTAGTTTCGCGACGTTATCTGCTCGTAGTTTGCTCTATACAACACAATACAGCATCTGGCGTACTCTCTTCGGAGTCCTTCTGATTGCCATCTTACATTGGTCTGGAGTAGGCCAAAGGTAACCCATTCTTTGGGGTTAAGGTTGGCTAGATTGAACAAAAGACCGAGGAATTTGAAGGGATCGCTCTTCAATGCTTTAAGGTTGACATATGGTAGCAAGAACGCCTCGCGAAACTCATACTATTTCTCCCAGTGTGCCAGGTCATCATCATTTATAATATCATCATCATTGTAATAAGGGGGCAGCAAATCCACGCGAATATATTCGTGTGGATGCTTTAATGAAGGCCGCAGCTCGCTTTTTACGATTTTTCTTTTCCGATCGATTGGCAACTGTCTTTCCATGCCTGACAATTTGCTGTCGCAGATATTCGAGATTAGCTTGAATGGTTTTGTCGCATGAAGTTGTGATCTCTCTGGCCTGATCAACGCTGAACACCTGAGAAGAGCGTAAATGTGTGACGCTATGGACCTCTCAGGACCAGTACTGACTCCTGCTGGTGCAAGCGACACCTCTACATAGCGTGCATGGCGATTCGCAACTGGTGCGGCACTTCCTGGTCGAAGTATTCCACACCAGAACAGATGGAATCGACTCCTCAGGACTCATGATGGTGTAGAGTGCGATTGAAATGATGGCACTAAACTTTCAATATGTGAGCAACTGGTGAGATTTGCAAGAAGGACACGAAGACACACCAAAGATTTTCAGATTTCTTATTCCTCATAATTAAGTGGAAAGAACAGTGGTTGCAGATGGCGAGAATGATGTTCAGTGGATCATCAACCAAGGTCGAAGGGCACATGGAGATGCCAGCTCTTATGAGCTAAAAGTGATTCTGAGTCTGGTGTAGTGGCTTCGCACAAGCAGATGAAGAGCTTCTGTGCTTGAGCTGAATACGACTTCTTAATATCCTACCGCGTCGTTGTAACTCGTGACAATATCAGAAAGCTGATGACAGAAAGTGCGATTGGTAAATGGTGTCACCAAACTGACGTGACAAGGAGTGAGTGTCGACATCGACCAATGTGTTGAGCGTGATTATTTTGCTGTGGAAAGATTGGCGCGGGTCTGAGATCTGAGGGCTATGTGCGGCCTACTGTTTACGCTAAGCAGATCAAAGCCTTAGGCGAGAAGAGAGGTCTTATCCAAAAAGGAATCAACGACTCAGCCGCTGCATCAGTTTCTTCATTGAGTCTCTCACGCTTTGGTTGTAAGCTACGAGTACCGCCAACGCCACCATAGTGACAGTTATAGGAGCACAAATACTCCAGAACTCCCTCTGCGTCGTCGTGTTCTGGTCATCTCCGGAGATATCTTGCACATTCATGCCGAAATATGACGTGAAGAACGAGAGAGGCAGGCTTTTAAAATCAGTCTGAATTATATAAAATTGGGTGTTTTCATATGCAAATGGCATTCAGGACCTGAAATAAGACTCACAACATGATGGTCGTTACCGTGAAGAGCAATATTGTCCTTCCTTGCTGAGCAGCTTGGCGGGTCTGGATTGCTGCTTCTTCGGCGCGTTGACGGGCGTATTGTGATTCGAGAAGATTTGCTTCTTTCTGTTTCAGGTCTAGGAGTTGAACCATCTAACTTGCTGTATCAGCAATTCTACTTGCTTTACTATGCGAACAATGTAAACCTTACCGCGGCTTGAATTTGGGAAGCATTCTTTATCAGGCGTTCCACATCTGACCTGATACGTTTAAGGTCATCGATAGTCTTTAACAGTAGCGGGAGTGCCTTTTCAGAAATATTTCGGCTGTTTCCCATGTCTATATAAGCTTGTTGCATTTGTCTGATTACCTTAATTTGACTATCAAGAACGAAATCAAAGGACTGTAATTCTTCGATAGTCATAATGATTTCCAGAAGCAATTGCATTTCACTGTGTCTTCCGTCGTAGAAAGTTTGATCACTGGCTTTGTCTCTGGAAATTGATGCCGAGAATGACGTGTAGGCATCAATTCGTTTGCCGGACTGAGGCTACCATCAGTGACTATTTAGGAAAAAGCTTGGAAGTGGTGTATACAGACCAATTCTGCGACCTTTTCTTCCAAGAAATGAACCATTGGCGTTCTCACCATGGGACCCTGAAGCTGGAGCAAGCAGGCTTGCCTTGCAAGACATGCCACCATAATATATGCATCCATGATCGGATCTGTATCTTTGGCATCTTTTGAGGTAAGACCGGGAATATCTGCCATCAGCGCCGTGTTTAAATCAACGTCTAGTTCACCGCCAGTGTGGGTAGGAGCTGCTGGATGATAGGACACAACTGTTCCTAGATGACAATAAGTTAGTGATACCACATGAGATATTTATCTGGATTATATTACTTGAGCCAGTTACGAATAGCCATAACTGGTGTACGACAAAGGGGAGGGAGTGTGGACTGCTCTTCTTGTGCTCATGCTCAACTGGGCTGTGGAAAATAGACGGCTGTGCATAGTCCCTTAGGTTAGGATATTCATCGGAGACGCTCCGTGAAGTTGGATCCCACTTAAAATATGGTATATATATTGCAAGTTGAGGATCCAGCTTGGCAGATCCTAATGGCGAATAGCCTATGAAGTGAGTTTCGCTATTTCCCTATTTTGTATAAAACCATGAAATACATGGAGCTTACCTGTCTCAGGCACTAACATTTCACAGGAGCTCTCAGCATACACCTGTGAGTACCGGAACCGTCCAAATCTCAAGGACGACCGCTCAAAGAGAGGTTTTTCATGTGCATCGGCGGATGGAGGGTCCGATCCTGAATTGCCTCCAGATAGAAGGTACTATGCAATACGCTTAGTTTCAATTCACGAATATAATCCAGTGTAGCAAAGAAAACCTTTAAGGTTATTGAAGAGTTGTTCTGGAGGGTACTAAAAGTTCATAAGTATCTAATAACATTCCGCCTCACTGCGTAAGAGGAACTCACATCCAACGCAGCTTCGTATTGTAGGCTCTTGGCTGAAGTTGATTCAACGGGAGATTAGTTCGTTCAGCGGCACCTGATCCATCGCTCGGAAATGTATCATAGCAACTTGAATAGAAGTCGTGAATGTCAAGGATACCATGTTGTTGGCTTGGCTGATGCGTGAAAGCCTTATACGCAGGGAGACGCCGGTAAAGCGGTTTTTCGGATGCCATGACACGTGTTGAGATGAATTTTCATGGATAATATGATGCTTCAATGGCTCGGCAGTGTAGAAAGTGGCCCGTTGGCCCCGCTTACTGCTACTTTCGGACAATTCAATCACATATCAATCAGCGCGGCGCACGTCTGGCGACATGGAGCTGCTATTATACATGAGGAAGAAATGCAAAATCGGATATGAGAGGTGCCATTGAGAACTTCAAAATCGAATCGCCATTCAAACGGAGGACGAATTATCACGAGAGGGTAGAAGACAATTGAAGCGAAAGTCCAAATTCGATACCGTAATGTCTTACATAAGCAGTCTAGTCCAAAAATAGGGTTAGCGGCCCTGGTTGCAGCCTTGTCCCTTCGACAAAGTCTGCAGCTTTCGACTACGAAATATCTTTTTCTGCGAAGAGCTCTATGAGCAATGCTCTTCACTGATTTGCTGAACCCTTGACTGACGGAATAAATCATGACTCCATACATCTATACACCCCTCGATGAAGAGGCTAAGGAAGTCAGGCTTATGACATTGCTTCCGGGCACACGACCATCCGAAATTAGAATAGTATTGGAGAATATTGCATTGGCGGAATATGAAACGCCTCAGTATGAAGCGTTGTCTTATGTCTGGGGTTCAGCGGAAGCTCTTATCAACATCCACATTGGACATTCCGACGAGACACTCGGTGTGACTCAAAATCTAGCCACTGCCTTACCGTACCTTCGATACAAGGATAAACCTCGCCGTTTATGGATTGATGCTATATGCGTTGACCAGCAGAATCTGGCCGAACGAAGCCAGCAAGTTCTGCGAATGTGCGACATGTATTGGATGGCTGAACGAGTTGTGATTTGGTTGGGTCCGGAATACAAATCCAGCAAGTTTGCCATTGAAATGCTCAAAAATCTCAGCTGTAAGATTCAAGTCGACTGGAAAACAACCGAAATGAAGCCTGCCTGCCAGGAAGATCCTGACTGGGCCGATAGCAACGTAAGGCTTCCCTATGACAAGGAAGCCTTAGACGCAATACATGATTTACTCAACCACTCCTGGTTTGAGAGACTCTGGATACAACAAGAAATCCGCCTTGCAAATCAATCAGCAGTGGTGATGTGTGGCTTTGACACGATACTCTGGCAAAAATTTTGCGACGCTACTTTGTGTATACGCTTAAAGCAAAAGGCAAAGGTGGACAGAGCATTCATGCAACGTCTCGAATTGGTCTCTCAATTAAGAAAAAACGTCTATGGTTTATCAGATCTGATTGATGGGACAAGACATTGCAAATGTTCTGATCCGAGAGATAGAGTTTATGCTCTTTTGAGCCTTGCAGTTAGGATTGAAGGTAAAATTGATGTCAAGCCTAATTACACAAAAACAATTAGCCAGGTCTATCAGGACTTTGTTCTCAAGTTTATACACCATTTAAAACATCAAGATATCTTAGCTCAATGTGAGCTACGAGAAAGACCTACAGATATGCCATCTTGGGTGTCAGACTGGTCTGTCCCAAGTGAGACAAACCGGCTTCTCCGCGGTTTCTGGGCTAGCGGATATTCCGCAAGCAAGACCCATTATGCAGGCAACGGGACCTTGAAAACTATGGGTGTACGATGCACAACTATAAATAAAGTCCAGCATGCTTCAATATTCAGCAATGAAATAGAGGATACTATCGATGCTGTCAGGAGACTGATTCCTCCGGAAGCGCTCAACTCTTCCAACTCCTATGTAGGAGGCGGCACCTTACTCGACGCCTATTGCCAAACTCTCTGCTGTGGTCAATTTGGGGACCGATATATGCCTCCCCGTGGCGCCTATCCCGATTTACAAAAATCCAAAGAAGCCTTCCGCTACGTTCTCATACACAAAGCAGGATGTCCACAATATCGTTCATCCTTGCGCATCAGATGTTGGAATTATGTCCATTTATTCAGCCGAGGGCGTTCATTCATAGCTACGAAGGAAGGATATATTGGGCTTGCGCCAGGGACGACAATGGCCGGTGATATAGTCTGCGTGCTCCTGGGCTGTAGCACGCCACTGGTTCTTCGACCCACAGGGAAAGGGCAATACAAGATAGTAGGGGATTGCTATGTTCATGGCTTGATGTATAATGAGGCAGTGCTTGGGCCACTGCCAAAACATTTTCAATTTGTATGGCGGTTTAATGAAAAACGTGGTTATTGGCCGGCTTACCTTAACCGTAAGACCGGAAAGGCGCTGTTAGAGGACCCAAGACTTGGCCCACTTCCTGAAGGATGGCGGAAGCAGAGCCATAGTGCGGAGCAAGCATATTCTTTATTTGTAAAGGATAGGGAAAGTGATGTAGAGGGAACACCAAGGGACCCCAGGTTGACCCCGGAAGCTCTCGCGGCACGAAATGTTGATTTAACTGTTTTCGAACTTGTGTGAATCAATAAATCGTCCCCATTTCCGTTAGCACTAACCTGTTGGAATAAAGCTCAAAATGCGTAAGTGACAGGCTGGGCAAGCGAGTTCAGCAGTGGAGCATGTTTCCCTAGGACGATTGGTTTTTGTATGTAGGCGAATCAAGTAGATGAGGAGAGAACAATTACCCTTGTTACTATAAAATCTAGCCTCTTATTCACTTAGCGAGACATAAATACCAATACCCCACTCCACAATCCGTCATCACCATTCATCATCGAACCAAGAGGCTGCTGTGAAGTGAGCTTCTAAATCTTACGCTAAAAAAGTTGGCCACCATCTTCCACTCCTTAATAAGCAGGCACAAGCTTTCTCTAAGACCATGAACGGCTCCCACGCCTCAACATAACAGATAATTGAGCTTCAAAAATCCTCGCCAATCTAAGCAGAACGCCTCGTGGGCTAAGGATACTCTTATCCCGCCCCGTGATCAGCCGCCGTAACCAACGACTTCCCATCACAAAAGAAGTCCACAAATCTAGCCATATATCACCTCCGTGATATCCTCATCCTCTGAAAAATAATAATCATCTTCGTCGTCGTCGTCATCGTCGTCGTCCACATCCAACTTCGTACCCTCATCCTCCTCAGGATCCGGCACGATCTCAATCCACTCATCGTACTCGTCCTCCCCATAATCGCCATCATCGAAATATTTCGCGCCACGGATCATATCTCGGACGCGCCAGACATAGTAGACTAAGTAGTCGTTTTGCGGCACCATTCTGGCGTTTCGCTAGCTCGGGATGTGCGATATCTTCTGTAATCGAGCTAAAAGTGATGAGGCTGTACATAGATAGGGATGCTGTCGCCAAACAAGAACCTTAAAGTCGCAGTAAGTCTATTGTTTGTATCGACTCTGAAGCGTATCACTGCGACTAGCGACATCAAATATCTTGTACTAGGTGATAAAAAGTCTGTGTGGCCAGCTGATTCCGTAAAGAAGAAAAGAACTTCTGCACCTTAGCTGAGGCTGAGCAGAGCATGCCTAATCGGAAGAAGCCTTTTTGGCAGAACTTTTTTCTTTTTTCCGCGACTGCCTTAGAATTGTGGCTTATTTTGGCGTGTGATTCGAAAGAATTTGTATATGTCATCAAATGCTTTCTAATCTTGCTTAGAATCGCCTTGATATAAATTTGACGCATCAACAGGGACCTTTAAGTATACAAGATGTTAATAAATAATATTAAAAATCTATTTTTGTGTTGCTTATATTTATTAATAAGCTAATTTTTTATACCTCAGGGAAGTAAACGACACATTTCTTTGGATATTTTATGTCTTCTTAATGCTAGAATGGTGACATAAGGCGAGTAGTAGCAAGATGTCACTGTTAACTTTGGTGTTTGACCCTAGGTGGAGATGTCTCTCGAGCCCCAGGAGACGAGGCCTAATTAGGTCATGGCATTGAACTATTTGACGCCCCGTCATTAGCAACTTAAGTCCAGATTATGCAGATACATCTCCCTTACTAGGAGCTAGCCGTTTTTCGTCGGTCTCAATACGAATAGGACTCTCCCGCAGAGGAGCACGCAGACTTGATCCCCCAGCTTCATTGTCCTTGGGTCAAGACCCAATAATCCCTCCTTCGTAAGATAAACTCTGTAATTATAGGACACCAATCTCATTCGCCACATCACCCATTTCTTGTCTAAGCACGCTTCTCCTTCGTAGATTCCTGGTTTCTTCCAGAGGGCAAGTCATCTTTGAGCTTGGGCTTTACTAGCCTTCAATCATGAAGGGAATTGTATATCTCTTCGGCAGCAGACTAAAAGCAGCAAGCAATCGCTAAACATTCAGTAAAAGGTTACCCGATTTTACGCAGCTTATCGCTAAATTTTCACGACATTAATCACTAACCTTTAGGACATGATATGTAAATCACCAGGGAACTGTTTAACATATAAGTTTCGCGGTTGGTAGATACCATTCACTTTGACTCTTATCAATAGGCTGCTTTGCGGAAGAGCAATGCAGCAGTGCGGGGCAAAAGGATGGCCAAGGAATAGTGGGTGGTCAGATGATCATGCACAGTCCGGGTTATTCCTGCACGGGCCGCATTTTTAACCGTTCACATGACTTACAGTACTGTAATCTGCTCTACGGATTACTTCAGCCTAAACCTCATCTACCCACCCGAAGTAGTAGTCACTATCTGCACCTTTACGAGTGTGCTATGAGGAAGTATTCCTCAGTCATTAGCTCGCTAAGTTTTGATGCATATATGATTGATGCAGAAGACGCGAAAGATTCCCCGTCGCCTTGCTTCGACCCGAAGCAGGCAGGCCTGTTTATGCTTTGCTCAAAATGCAACTCATTTCGCATGACAAAACCCACTATTATTCCTCCTAGTTTTCAGTCCTACCTGATCTAGACTCAATATCGCGCATTTTAATAGTCAAAGCTTAGCTCAATGTATAGATGTCGCTTCCATTGCGGAGCCTCCTACCAAGCTCTGGGTGTCTATAGATAGAGCGGGCATCTATAGGGCACTAGAACTCCTTGTGCCACACCATATCATGTCGGAAACTGAGCACACTGAAACGCCGACCAGCGTCGACATCTTGAGATCAGCGCTTCGAGACATGAGTCTTGCAACGTATATTGCGCCTTGTTCCCCCTTCCAGCAGACGCTAATGAGCTAGCTTACAGCATCTCCCAACCGGAAATCGATGATTTCATCGCCAAGATCTACACTGGAAAGCCGTATCAATCTGAGAAGAACGGAAATGCGGCGACGGCGGTGGAGGACCTGCTCAAGAGTCCAGCCCCTCTCGACGTGCGGAACATATCCGGGCCGAAGATGATGTATTTGGCGGCGGAAAAGTGGCACGAGATTGTGGTGAGATTGCTCGAGATTGGGGTGGATCCAAATATCCAGGTTAAGCATCGTCAAAAACTGATGGCATGGGCGGTACGGAACTGGCATGAGTCGGTAATGCAGCTACTGATCGAGAAGGAAGCCCACCCAAATGCTCAATACACCTCTATCCAGATACCACTGCACTGGGCAGCAGAGAATGGGCATGACGTGCTTGTGAAGTTGCTCCTCGACACCGGCGCCAATCCAAATCTTCAAGACGAGGGTGGATTGACACCGTTCTCGCTGGCGGCCAAGAATGGGCGGGAGGCTGTGGTGCGGCTTCTACTGCAGCTGGATGGTGTAGATCCAGACTTGGCGGACGCAAGGTATGGCCAGACGCCGCTATCATGGGCCGCAGAGAAAGGGCATGAAGTGGTGGGGAAGATGCTGCTGGAGCGGAGCAGCGTAAATCCAGATTCGAAAGACGACACATGGGGTCAGACGCCGCTGTCGTGGGCAGCGGAGAACGGACATGCGGTGGTGGTGGAGCTGCTATTAGAGCGTGGCGACGTGAATCCAGAGGCGGAAGACCATTGCGGCCGGACAGCACTGTCGAGGGCGGCTGAGGATGGACATGAGGTAGTGGTGAGGTTGTTGCTAGAGCGAGGCGGTGTGGATCCGGACGCGAGAGACAAGTGTGGCCGGACGGCGCTGTCGAGAGCGGCAGAGAATGGCTATGATGAGGTGGTGAGGTTGTTACTAGAGTGGGGCGTGGACCCTGATGCGAAAGAAAACAGTGGTCGGACAGCGTTGTCGAGAGCAGCGGAAAATGGGCATGAAGCTGTGGTCATGCTACTACTGGAACGGGACGACGTGGATCTAGATGCGAAGGACAATGCTGGCCTGACAGCGCTTTGGAAAGCTGCAGAGGACGAGCATACGGCAGTGATGGAGCTGCTTCTGCATAAGGGAGCCTATATAGATGCTCAGAATGAATTCAGATGGACGGTACTGCACCTAGCAGCGAAGGAGGGTCTTGTAGCAGTGGTCAAATTGCTTCTGGAATACCGACCAGACGTTAACGCTCGCACCGGACGCTGTTCGACAGCATTGATGCTAGCTGCGGAGTATGGCCATGCAGAAGTTATTGACTTGCTTTTAAGTGCTGAAATGGTAGATATTAATGCGAGAGACCACGGTGGTAACACCGCTCTGATAGCTGCTGCTTGCAGGGGCCAAATAAGAGCGTTGAGATTGTTGCTGACATCCACCAAGCTTGACCTAGAGCAAAAGAATAAGGATGGTCACACAGCACTCTCAATAGCTCTTGAAACTGGCCATGACGAGGTTGCACATCTTTTGCATTCCCATTACGCTACTGAAAGTGATGAGGAATTGTGAGGTTGATTTCTCTAAATCTGCCTGTTTCTCGAGCGCACAATGAAGAGTCACGAACCTTCCCGATAAAGAATGATTTTGAAAGGGCATACAAGCGTTTTATAGCACTTAGGTTCCATTTTAATTTTCCACTTTACCGTCTTCGGCTTCGGGCATTAGCCCTACAATTCTGAGCTGTGCATCAGATTCAAGGCTCACTGATTGGCCTGATTAATATAAATCACGAATTGAATTGGAGTTTACAGGGCATCTGACGAATAAATCCAGATAAAAAGTAAGAGTGGCTCATTCTCCCGCTGTGGAAGAAAACGACATAATCGGAGGACCGCAAAAGAGTCACTAGTCGGACATATATGGAGGCGCATAAGAAGTTAAGAATTGTCGGTCAACTAGTCTGATAGAAGCATCAAGGGATCTGAAAGAACCGACTTTATGTTGCATGCAACCTCCGTATCTCTCAGAGGGATGGATGAGGTTAAATAAATTATCACGCAATACAACATAGCCTCTAGTTTGGGAAATCATTTAAACACCGACAAACGGCGATTAGATTTGAATTGTAGAAGAGCTACATTTCGTAGTAATCGTTAGACAAAGATTGTTGTCTTGACGGTTGATTGCACGGTGGCGTATTATACAATAATCAATGCCCTCACTTCAATGCTCTCACGATGAGGATGTGGACAATCCGCACAGGGAGGTAAGGAGAAAGCGGCATGCGGTACGCCTATTATGTTCAGCACTCGATAAAAATAATCATAGCTAAGAGAAATACCTTGGAATTGCTTATCTGGGCATGCAGGGTTCCATTCTGCCATATAGAGCAGCCAAACCTCGTCAGGCCGTTGCTCTGACAGATAATAAAATCTTTGGTTTTCGTTATACTGAAGCTCATATATTTTGCCTACAGAGCTGTCTGATTTATCAAGGTCGACAGCTATGCAATCTACTTGATTGACTGACTTTACGTCGCACAACGCCAGAGGCATGTCTCGGACTGGGTCTGAGATGGGACGCCATGCGCTGAAAGTGTCAAAAGGTTGATATAATATAGAGAAAGTTGCTTCTAGCTCACTTTACGATCATCACTCGGTGTTTCTGTAAATCCAAATTTGCCTTGTCTAGGCCAAGGTGATCATGAAGAAGTTGAATGAGTGCGGCTGGTGTTTGGTCTTGGGAAGTCTACAGTTCAGTATCTATGGGCTTATGGACGATAACAAGTTCGAATTTGAGGATATTTACCTATATGGACGACTTTCGCGGGTCTGAAAGCGCCTGGCAATCTGTTCGCATTGCCTTGTGCATTATCCCTAGTCTTCACTACTGAGTTGGTTTGGCTCGATAGAAGTTTTTAGCAACTTACCACGCATCCAATAATTACAACTCTCAAGGCATGAAAACGTTCTTTTAGCAGTGCTTCCGTCTCTTTGAGGTATATATCCGTCACGATAGCCTTTGATGCAAATTCTACTTGTGAGAGTTGGGTCTGGTGTTTGAGAACCTCGAATCCGTCACACTCAAGGTTGAACGAGTTCTCCACCCCCCGGATATCTCGAATGAGAACCTGTCTTGTCTCGTGGACAACGTTAGTTTGCCGAGCATCCTTGACCGACTTAACTGAATAATCATGTATCGAAGGCTTCTCATTAACACTAGGCTCAAGTTGACAAATGAATTGGAGATTAGAGACTACCGTAGGTAGAGATTCTCTCTTGGGGTTTTCAAGCCAGTCATAACACTGGCGGCGAATTCCAGCCATAGTGAGTATTTGAACATCGAACTACGAGGCTTACGCGTGAGGGGGACTTGTGAGCTTTTAAATGTAATTCTACATATTTCACACCTCACCTTATAACGATGTTATATTTACGCCAGATTATCACCTCAGAAGCGCTAAAAGAAAAATCGTGCAGACAGAGATATCAGAACTTACAACATCTTCTTGGAATCCGGTGCGTGTCATTTCTCTGCCTAATCAGTAATGAAGTTTCGGTGACGAGAGGTTTTTTGGCTTTGCCAAATCGAGTTTGCACCATTAGCACGTTGAATTATCGCTTGGAGATTTCAATTGGCTACGTTCTCGCAAAACCCCACACTACGAATATCAAGAAGGTCGGAATCCACGGCTGCAGCTGGTCTGCAAGCCCACTTTATTCGAGGATCGTAGCTAAGGGAATGCTCCATAAGGTGCTTCAAACTCGAACATTTCTCAAGCCTAGTCATTAATCTGAACTCCCTACTTGTTGAAGCTATGCATGCTCTTGGACGTTTGTGGAGGTTCTTGGATGGTCATGGATGTTCTTGGATGTTTCTGGATCCTTGGCATAACTCGGTTCATCTAATATATATAAGAGAATGCAACCCCTGCGATGCCATCTAGAGCGCTCCCCATTCGCTCGCTTGCACCCCTACTAAAAGCTAGCACCCCAGCTAAGAGCTAAAAGCTAAAAGCGCTACGTTATAAAACGATCCTCACTTTTTTGGACCTATAAGACAACAACAACAATACAATATTGTCACGATATAACCCTGTCAAGGGGTTGTTTGATAGCTGGCTTACCCCTAATCCTTGCTGAGGGGGCGGGGCACCACTATAAGTCTAT
>Ga0335075_10005678_pt1 | contig 19320 bp, 13 predicted proteins | sample Lox_Sample_24_FD_206723 | JGI IMG/M metagenome (GOLD analysis project Ga0335075, IMG submission 206723) | Soil microbial communities from Loxahatchee National Wildlife Refuge, Florida, United States - Lox_Sample_2.4 | ecosystem: Environmental > Terrestrial > Soil > Wetlands | place: USA...
CGGCAGCCTGGTTCAACGGCCTCGCTTACGATCCGAAGTTGGGTTTGGTCTACTTTGGAACCGGGAACCCGGAACCTGCCATGATTCACGGGCAGCGTCGGGGAGACAACCTGTACTCGAATTGCCTGGTCGCGCTCGATTTGCGGACCGGCAAGCTGCGCTGGTACTTTCAGTTCACGCCTGGCGACGATCACGGCTGGGATTCCAGCGAGCAGCCGATTCTTACGGACATCGACTGGCAGGGAGAGAGCACCCCAGCGGTGCTGCTCGCAAACCGCAACGGGTTCTTCTACGCGCTCGACCGGCGGACCGGACGCTTCCTGTTCGCCAAAGCCTTTGCCAAGCAGACCTGGGCTGCTGGATTCAATGCGAACGGCCGACCGATACGGCTTCCCAACTCCGATCCGACCCAGAACGGCACCGTCGTCTCGCCACCGGCATGGGGCGCTACCAGCTGGTGGTCACCTTCCTTCGATGCGGCGCGCGGCCTGGTCTTCGTTCCCTCGGTCGACTCTGCGGACCTGATGTTCGCGGACAAGGAAACCGAATTCCACCGGGGTCGCCTCTTCATCGGCAGCGGCATCGAGCGCGCGCTCGACCAGCCGACCACTTTGGCTGTGCGTGCGATCGATGCGGCAACGGGCCAGATACGCTGGAACACGGTCATCGAGCAAGGCGGAGGCGAAGTACCCGGACAGATGGGTGGCGTGCTGTCCACCGCCGGCGGAGTCCTTTTTGCCGGCCACGAGAACGAGATCGATTCCTATGACGCGACTAGCGGGGCTGTGCTCTGGCGGACGCCGCTTGGCACCAGCATTCATGCCGCGCCGATCTCTTACGCGATCGCGGGGCAGCAGTACGTTGCCCTCTTCGCGGGACGCACGCTGTTCGTATTCTCGCTGCCGCCGGGTGAGGCATCTCCAGCGGGCGCACCGGCGCCTGAGGCCGCACACAAGCTCCCGCGCCGGGCATTCAAGCGCGCGACCTCCCCGATCTTGCTACACCCGTTGAGGCCCTGACCTGAGAGCTGTGGTATCAACCTGAACTCAATCGAACGGGCGTCAGCGCCGCTTCGTCCCGACCCGCTTCAGCAGGCTCACGACCGGTGCAGGCAGATTTTGCCTCAGCGATTCTTTGATTCTCCCTTTTACCGAATAGACTTCCAGACAGGACTCGGGCACCGTTGAGGTGGATTTTGTGCCATAGAGTAGTTCCATAACGGCGTCGCCCACCTGGGCAACCGGCATTGCCGGCGGGGGTAGAACCTCGCCATAGATCGTTTTGGCGTCACGATAAAAATCCGAGTTGAAGCCTCCCGGAAAAATGTCGAGCACCCTTATGCCGTTAGGAAGAAGTTCGTCTTTGAGTATCTCCGACACAGCGGTCTGTGCAATCTTGGCACATGAATAGGGCAGAGTGTCCGGATGAAGATGGATCACCGCAACTGATTCAATATTGAGAATGGTTCCCCTGCTTTTCTTGAGATACTCAAGGCAGTCCTTTGTGAGGTAGTAATATCCGAAGAAATTCACCTTAAACTCTCTCTTGATAGCCTCCGGACTCATGTCCAAACACGAGCCTATGGTCGCCGTCGCTGCGTTGTTTACTATCAAGTCAATCCTTCCGTGTCTCGAGGTGACTTCTTCTACAATTTCATGAATCCGAGATCCATCGGACACATCGCCCTGCAGCACCTCAAGATTATGATTGTGAATCTCGTCATGCAGCAACTGCAGGTAGTCGCTGCTTCTCGCAACGGCGACGACGCGCCAGTCATTTATCAATAGACGTTTCGTAATGTCTTTGCCGAGGCCTCTGGAAGCACCAGAAACGATCGCGACACCTGGTGGGGGCGGAAATTTATGTCCTGCTTCAGCCAGCTCACGCATCCTCGCCCGGATTAATTGACGGGACTCTTTTCCATAGGTAGCCCTGTACTTCCTGGGGGGAAGGAGGTCACGAGGTGCCTGCGGAGATTGCAGCCAGTCATATGCTCGCCGAGCCACATCTTGAGCCCTGAGCATCTTCCTGTGCTCGGGAGGAGGCATATTTCCGACTGTTTCGATGTTATCCCAGATCGTGCCTACCCTTATGCCGCATTTGCGCCCCTCGTGTTCCAGTACACGCATTCCCAGCGCCAGGGCGTGGTTTGAAGCTGCTTCGGCTATCAGGGATGGTGAGTGAACCCCATAACTACTGACAGAAGAAATAGTAAGCAGGTTGCCTTTGACACCATTTTCTCGCCAACGCTTGATGGCCGCGATACCGATGAACAATGGAAGAAAAAAATTCGCATCAAAGCTATCTTCAAAATATGTTCCGGGAATGGATTGGAAACTCCCCATATAACCTTTCCCGGCGCTATTGATTATGGTGTCCGGGGGATCTTGCTCAGGCAGAAGATCATGGATGCCATTCGGTTGGCCAAGATCGCACAGCGAGAAGTGGCTTCCTAGTTCCGCCGCAAGCTCAGACAGTTGGCCGCTCAAGTCTACCAAATGGACCGCATGTCCCCGCTGGCAGAGCAAGCGAGCAATGGCCGATCCGATTCCACCGGCAGCACCCGTAACTAGACATTTCATGGCCTGGTCAATCGCCTGCTTTGGGTCCGGCACACTCGGGAAGCTGCTGCGTCGTCGGATAGCTCTGTCGGTCAATTCCCTGAACCAGCGCTCGACCAGATTCAACCAGTCCGAGCCGGTCGGTACGAAGTGGCAAATGAAGCGCGGCTGCTTCTTCAGCCGTCGCGGCACGTGACGAGGGCCAGAAACGCTTCAGTCGAAGGAAGTATTTCTCGAAGTACTCGTAGCTCAGCCACGCGATCGCCATCGAAGCCGCCATTCCGCCGATGGCCTGAATGGCCAGCGCGGCTGTACGGGAGCCGATCGCCGCAGCAAGAACGAGCTCCGTGCCGTGCCTGTAAAAGTAATAGGAAAAGAAATGGTGGTACACATAGATTCCATAGCTGTACTTGCCGAGAGTCATCATCGGACCGCTGCGGAAGAACCGCGACCAGAGCGACGAGGCTGGTGCACATAGAGCCTTGAGTAACAAAGCGGCGAGCAACAGGTGGAAAGCCCCCCGGCGCAGCGACTCCAGGGCGTTGCCGTATTCGGAGAAGTGACGGACGCCGAACTGCAGGAGCAGCAAACCCAATCCCGCCAAACCCAGCGGCGCAATCAGCCGCCGCACCGCGGCCTCTCCGTCCGGCTGCCGCAGGTAGACGGCAAAAAATCCGCCGATTGCCAGTGCATCGAGCTCGAACGGTGTGAGCACGGTCGTCTTGATTGCGCTGGCGCCGTACAGCGACGCTATGATGCTGCCGGCGAACGAAGCAATGGCAACCGCGAGGGAGAACCCGAGGAACAGGCGCCGCTTGCCGCCGAGCAGCCAGACCAACATGGGCCATACGAGATAGAACTGCTCCTCTACCGCCAGTGACCAGAAGTGCTCGATGTAGGACAACCCCCAGCCGTTGTGGATTGCGAGATAGATGTTCACGCCGTAGAGCCAGGCCCATGCCTGGTGGCTTCTCAGCCCTGCGATCGCGGAGCCATGCAGGGCCGGGATTGCGGGAACGACCAGGAAAACAATCACCAGCACGGCGTAATACAGCGGGAAGATCCGCAGCACGCGGCGCATGTAGAAGTTTCGAAAGTAAGCAGGGTCGGTACGGGAATCGTAAAGAATCCCGGTTATCAGGAAGCCAGAGAGCAGGAAGAAGAGATCGACCCCGAGCGCGCCATAGGAAAAGAGCCACGTGATGCCGACGTCCAGCGGGCCCTTCGGGTTCACCGGCGCGACAAAATGAAACAGCAGGACGGCAAGAATCGCGAGGCCGCGCACGCCATCGAGCGCCGGCACATGGCCGCTGAAGACCGATCCAGGCTGCCGCGTCGCGCTGCCGGCGGGTGCAGCGATGACAGCTTCGGGGGGCGAGTCACTTGTCGACGTCTGAGTGGAAGCCCCGGAAACCATAGACACTGGCGAGCCTATCTGAACCCCTCCAGGGTACGATACCCTAGGGCGCCGTGCGAATGCACCGCCTTTGTGCGTGTCATGCACCTCGTCCGGCGGCTTTCCGCAGGTCTGCCTCGACCCCCGCTGCGATCGATAGTGACAATAACGTTACATAAGGGGTCGGCGAGCACCCGGAAGTAATTCACGTTTTGGCCGGAAAGAATGCAGGGAGCGGCGGCGGAAGCTATACTTTATTTAACTAAGAACCTCGCCGTGACGAGGAAGAGTGTCAAACCACAGGTACGTACTGATCTCGCCCTGCCGCGATGAGGCGGAGTACATGCGCCGCACGCTCGACAGCGTCATGGCGCAGACCGTACCCCCTGCGCTGTGGGTCGTTGTCGATGACGGGTCCACCGACGGGACGCCGGAAGTCCTGGAGTCCTACCGAGCTCGCATTCCATACCTGAAGGTTGTGCGCCGAGCCAACCGTGGTCGCCGAAGCGTCGGGCCCGGGGTAATCGAGGCCTTCTACGCCGGCTTGGAGACGGTCTCGCTCGAGGAATTCGACTACGTCTGCAAACTCGACCTCGATCTCGATCTGCCGCCACGCTACTTCGAACGGCTGATGGATCGGATGGACTCCAATCCTCGGCTCGGCACTACCTCCGGAAAGCCCTACTTCGTCGCCGCCGGCAGTGGAAAACTGGTTGCCGAGGTTTGCGGCGACGAAATGTCCGTGGGCATGACGAAGTTCTATCGAGTTGAGTGCTTCCGCGAGATTGGAGGGTTTGTACGCCAGGTCATGTGGGACGGGATCGATTGTCATCGCTGCCGCATGCTGGGCTGGGTCGCCGAGAGCGTGGACGAAGAGGAATCGAGATTCATCCACCTGCGCCCGATGGGATCGAGCCAAAAGGGTATCTGGACCGGGCGGGTTCGATCAGGCTACGGGCAGTACTTCATGGGCACGGCACCCGCGTACTTCCTGGCCAGCACGCTGTTTCGCCTGCCGAAACACCCGATCTTCGTGGGCAGCATCGCCATGCTGTGGGGTTATGCTTCGAGTGCGCTGCGCGGAGCAGGACGCTACGACGACGTCGAGTTTCGCAAGTTCCTACGGCGCTATCAGTACGCTTGCCTGTGGCTCGGAAAGCGCAGGGCGACTCGGAAATTCAACGACACACAAGAAGCGGCTTGGCAAATCAGGGCCGCGCCGCAACTCTAAGGGGTCCATTCATGAACGCTTCTCGCACGGAGCTTCTAGGTAGTCCGTTCGATCGGGTCGACATGCAGTCGACGATCGACCAGTGCATCGCATGGTGCCGCGGGCCGCGGACTTCCCACACCGTCATCACACTGAACGCGGCTCTTCTTTGCATGATGAGACGCGATGACGAGTTGCGCACCGCCTGTCGCAGCGGCGACCTCATCGTTGCCGACGGAGTGCCCGTCATCTGGGCCTCACGGCTTGCCGGTAACCCTTTGCCTGAGCGCGTGGCGGGGGTCGATCTCACCGCGAGGCTGCTCGCTGAGGGGGCGTCACGGGGTCTCAGCGTGTACTTTCTCGGTGCTCGCCGGGAAGTGGTTCAGAGCCTTGTGGACTACTGCGGCCGCAACCATCCGGGACTCGAGGTGGTGGGATATCGCGACGGATATTTTGGTCCAGCCGACCACGCGGAAATCGTGGCCGAGATCGCCCGGCTCGCCCCTGACATGCTGTTCGTGGGCATGCCGAGCCCATTCAAGGAGACCTGGTGCGAGCGTCACCGGGAAGCTCTCGGAGTTCCCGTGATCGTGGGTGTCGGCGGCACGTTCGACGTACTGACCGGATACGTACGGAGAGCCCCGCGTGCGCTCCAGCTCGCGGGTATGGAATGGTCGTGGCGACTTGCCATGGAGCCGCGGAAGATGTGGCGACGCTACCTGAGTACCAACACCGAGTTCCTGTGGCTTGCCGCGCAGGAGATCCTGCGGGTTCGCGCTGAGCCGCGGACCTCCTGACGCAGGCATCCGGGCGCCGGCCGATGGGCGAGCACAAAACCATAGATGTTTTCATTGGCACTCGGCCGGAAGCCATCAAGATGGCTCCTGTCGTGAAGGCGCTGAAACAACATGACCGCCTAAGATGCCGCGTCGTCTGCACCGGCCAGCATCGGGAGATGTTTCATCAGGTCGCTCGCGAGCTCGGGTTCACCGTGGACGTCGACCTCGACACGATGCTGCCAAACCAGACGCTCGCGGGATTGACCGCGCGGCTGATGCAGAAGATCGACGAGTGGCTCCAAGGCGGCCATCCGCACATGGCCCTGGTGCAGGGCGATACCACGACGGTGTTCGTTGCTGCCCTGGCATGCTTCTATCGCGGCATCCCGACCGGACACGTCGAAGCCGGGCTGCGCACCGCAAGCATCCTCACTCCCTTCCCGGAAGAGCTCAATCGCCGCCTGGCTTCACGAATGGTGTCGCTCCATTTCGCCCCGACGCGGTCGGCACAAGCCGCGTTGCTGGTAGAAGGTGTCTCGGAGGAGGCGATCGAGGTAACGGGCAATACCGTCGTCGATGCGCTGTTCATGGAGCTCTCTCGCCAGGCAGACCCGACCGTCCGCCCGGGGATCGAGGCCTCCCTATCCGAAGCGATCGGACCTGACTGGGCCACGCGGCCCTTCGTGCTCATCACCGGCCATCGGAGAGAGAGTTTCGGGGAAGGTTTCGAGCAGATCTGTCGTGCCATCCGGACTCTGGCGCTGCGTTATCCCGAGCATCGGTTTATATACCCGGTGCACCTCAACCCCAACGTGCAGCAGCCCGTCAACCGCCTGCTCAAAGGCATTGCGAACGTCGCCCTGATTGCCCCGCAGGGCTATCGGAACTTCGTCGCGCTGATGAACCGATGCAAGCTCATTTTGACGGATTCGGGCGGTGTGCAGGAAGAGGCGCCGTCGCTCGGCAAGCCCGTGCTGGTGATGCGCGAAACGACGGAGCGACCGGAGGGCGTCGAGGCTGGCACCGCCAGGCTGGTGGGAGTGACCGAAATGGGCATCGTGCAGAACACGATCCAGTTGCTCGATGAACCGCTTGCGTATGATGCAATGGCCAAGTCGGTCAGTCCTTACGGCGACGGGCACGCTGCAGAGCGCATCGTGGCACGCATCGAACACTTCTTCGGCTACGGTGGCAGCGTCGGACTGAGGCGTGCGTGCTTAAGTACTTCCTGACCTCGCGCCAGAGGCCAGGAGACAGAAAATGTGTGGAATCGCCGGTGCCGTAGGGAACCTTTGGGCTGCCGATGTCGCGCCGAATCATGGCTTGACCGCCTGCGTCGAGCGTATCAGCCTTGCGCTGCGGCACCGGGGACCTGACGGCGCTGGACTTTGGGCCGCGGAGTCGAGCGCAGTGGTGCTTGGCCACCGGCGCCTTGCCATCCTCGACCTCAGCGAGGCGGGCGCGCAACCGATGGTTGATGCCGCGTCCGGGTGTGTCATCACCTTCAATGGTGAGATCTACAACTTCAAGGAGCTCAGACGCGAGCTGGAGGCGCTGGGAGAGCAATTCCATTCGTCCTCCGACACTGAAGTCGTGCTCAGGGCGTACACGCGTTGGGGGCTCGCCGTGATACCGCGTTTGCGCGGTATATTCGCGCTGGGCATTTGGGACCCGCGTTCGCGCTGCGTGCACCTGGTGCGCGATCACATGGGAATCAAGCCGCTATATTGGGCCAGGACGCGCAGCAGCCCGTTCGGAAAAGAGATTTTCCTCTTCGCATCCGAAGTGCGGGGGCTGCTCGCCAGCGGCATCGTCGAGCGCCGTCTGGACCCCGCCGGTGTCGCCTCGTACCTGTCCCAAGGCTTCGTGATCGGTCCCGGCAGCATCGTTGCAGGAATCGAGCTATTGCCGCCTGCCAGTATCCTGACCATCGGCCCTGGCGAGAGCGCGTCGGACCCCAACACCTGCACGCTTCAATGCTATTGGACGGCACCCTCCTCCGGCGTACGCCGCACGACCGATGACGAATTGCGCGCGGAGCTGGCCAACACCGTGCGGATGCAGCTCGTCTCGGACGCTCCGCTCGGAATCTTTCTCTCGGGCGGGATCGACTCCAGCGCCGTGGCGGCGCTTGCCAGCCAGGCCGAGCCCGGCGCCGTGCATACCTTCACGATCGGCTTCGATGAGAGCCGCCTCGATGAGTCGCAGTACGCCGCCCGAGTGGCGGCGGCGATTGGCAGCCGCCATACCAATGTTCTGCTGCGCGAGGAGGACTTCGTGCGGCAGCTCCCGGATGCTCTGACATCCATCGACCAACCCACGTTCGATGCCCTCAATACGTACTTTGTCAGCCGAGCGGCACGGGAGGCCGGAATGACGGTCGCCCTCGCCGGAACCGGTGGCGACGAGCTATTTGGCGGTTATCCGAGTTTCGTCGAGCTGCCCAAAATGCATCGTGCCGGCGCCTGGGTGCCACCGCTGCTGGCGGGCGCCGTAGGCGGGTCCTACCGCCTCGTCGCCGCACTGTTCTGGAACCTGTTGCGGCAGGCGCCGCCACAAGTGCGGTGGGGAAAGATCGCCGATGTGGTGCGCGGTGCCCACGACTTGCTCGGTCTCTACCAGACTTCCTACGCATTGTTTACGCGCGAGGCCCAGTCGCGCCTCGCGTCGGCACAGGTCCGGGCGGCCCAGCGCAGTCTGGATTTCGGGCTCCCGAGCGAGGTTGCGCGGGCCTGGCGAGCTCGAACCGAAGGCAGTGAGCTGCTGCATGCGATTTCCTTGCTGGAGTTATCCAGCTTCATCGGCGAGCGCCTGCTGCGCGACACCGATGCCGCGAGCATGGCCGTCTCCCTCGAGGTGCGCGTACCGCTGCTCGATTACGCGCTCTGCGAAAAGGTGGCGGGGCTTGATCCGGCACGCCGGTTCTCGCCGCTCGGCAAGAAGCGCCTTTTGCGGGATCTCGCCCTCTCCCGGCTCGACCCTGCTCTATTCGATCGGCCCAAGTCCGGCTTCGTGCTGCCGATTGGCGCGTGGGCAAAGCGGCGTCTGCAGCCGGAGATGGAGCGCGTACTGTCGGACGCGTCTTTGGTCAGCCGCGCCGGGCTGCGGCCGGAATCCGTACGAACGTTGTGGCGGTCCTACGTTGCGGGGAAACCGGGGCTGTACTGGTCTCGCGTTTGGTCTCTCTACGCGCTTCTCTCCTGGTGTCAGAACCACGACATGGCCCTTGCCGCATGATCATCGAGCGGCGTGATGGTCCATGAGCGTCTGAAAATATTGTTCGTGTCGCCGATGGCGCCCAGCCCGCCTCGTTTCGGGGCGCAGGCACGCACGCATGGCCTGCTCAGTAACCTCGCCAGGGACCACGACTTCTCCGCCCTGGTGCTTCACGACGACGTTGCGACACCCGACGTGAGCGGTCCGGCCATGCGGGACTACTGCCGGGAAGTGACATTCGTGCATAACCCGAACTCCGCGACGGGATGGCGGCGGCGCGCCCTGCAGGCGCGCTCGTGGCTTTCCCGGAGGAGCTACCAGCGCCATCTCTTCGCCGTCTCCGCCTTCCAGGCGGCGCTCGACCGCGTGCTGAACAACCAACGCTTCGATGTGGTCTTCGTCAACCTTCCCTATCTCGCGCATTATCGCCTTCGCCAGTCGCCGCCCGGCACCGCGAAGCCGGTGGTCGTGATCGACTCGCATGACGTGGGTTACGATCTCGCACGGCAAGTCGCAACGAGCTCGGCGCCCCTGGGTCAGCGTCTGCACGCGAGCTTCAATTGGCGGAAATTGGCGCGGGAGGAGCTCGCTGCGTACGACGCCGCTGATGGAGTCTGCGTTTGCAGCATCGCGGACCAGAAGCGGCTCGCGGCCGATGCGCCGTCTGTGAACACCGTCGTCATCCCAAACGCAGCCGATGTCGAGCGTCTGCAACCGCGTGACACCGATCCTGCTCCCGACGGCCGTACAGTGCTTTTCTTCGGCCTGCTAGCGACAGTGCCGAACGTCGACGGGGTGTTATACTTCCTGCGCGAAATCTGGCCTCGTATTGCAGCCGCGCGCCCCGACGCGCGATTCGTCATCATCGGGGCAGATCCGGCGCCCGCGATCCGCGCGCACGCGGGTCCAGGCGTGACCGTCGTCGGACCGGTTGACGACCTCAGACCGCACTTGTCTGCGGCGGCGCTCGTCGTCGTGCCGCTGCGGCTCGGCAGCGGCACGCGACTGAAGATTCTCGAGGCCTGGGCGATGGCACGGCCGGTGGTGTCGACGGCGCTGGGGGCCGAGGGGCTCGACTGCGTGCCCGGGCGGCACCTGTTGATCGCGGACGATCCGTCCGGGTTTGCGAGCTCGGTGCTTCGAGTGCTCAGCGAGCCAGGGCTTGCCGACGAGCTCGGTCGCGCCGGGCGCGCGCTGGTCAGCGACCGCTACTCCTGGCGCGGCGCCGCGCAGGCTCTTGCGGATTTTTTTGCACAATTGGTCGCGCGGCGGGACGCCACGCCGCGATCCTGACGAGGGCCAGCGAATTGAGAGTTGCATTGATCGGCGCGGGTCAGATTGCGCGCCAGCACCTGAGTTGCCTCAAGACACTCCCGGGGGTAGAGATCGCCGGCGTGTGCGACCTTTCACCGGCCGTCGCGGAGAGTATGGCGGAGCGCTATGGCGTGCCGGCGTGGTTTACCAGCCACGTTGCCATGCTCAATGACGTGAAGCCCGATGTCGTCCACGTCACGACCCCCCCGACATCGCACTTTCGCCTGGCGATGGACGCGCTGCAATCGGGCGCGCACGTTCTGGTCGAGAAGCCTGCCGCGGCCACATTCGCGGAGCTCGAGCAACTGGCGCGCTACGCCAGTGAGCGCCAACTCGTGCTGACCGAGGACTACAACTACCTGTTCAATCATGCAACGCGCGAGATCGCCCGCTGGGTCGATACCGGAACGCTCGGTGCCGTCGTGCACGTCGACGTGATGATGTCGCTGAATCTGTTCGGCCCTGGCGGCTTCGCCGATCCGAATGCTCGCCATCCGGCTCTGACGCTCGCCGGCGGCGCTCTGGCGGATTTTCTGCCTCACTTGGCTTCCCTTGCCCACCGATTCATAGGCGCCCACCGCCGCGCGCACGCGGTCTGGACGAAGCGCCGCCCCTCGATCCTGCCTTACGACGAGCTGCACGCCGTGGTCGAGGGTGAACGCGGGACCGCCACCCTCGGGTTCAGCTCGACCGCGCAGCCCGATGCGTTTTGGCTGCGTGTCTGCGGCGAGCGCGCACTGGCCAGCACGAACCTGTGGGAGACGCGGTTGACTCTCGAGCGGCTGCGCGACGGGCCGAAGCCGCTGCAACCGCTCTTGAACGGGCTCGAAGAGGGTCGGGCGGTGCGCCGCGCCGCCATCGGCACGCTCATGCGCAAGTTCAAGCCCGGGCCTGGCGCCTACGACGGCATGTGGCACCTCCTCGCGGGGACCTACGATGCGCTTGCGCGGACCGCGACGCTACCCGTCCCCTTGGAGCACGTCATGGCAGTCAATCGCATGGTCGAGGCGCTGAAGCCCGTGGAGGCCGCGTGATGCGGGCCCTGGTGACCGGCGCCAACGGGTTCCTCGGCCAGCGGGTAGTAGCCGCCCTGCTTGCCCAGGGGCACGTCGTGCGCGCGCTGGTCCGTCCCGCCACTGCCGTGGATGACATCGGCTGGTCCGACTCCGTCGAAATCGTCCGCGGGGATCTCCGCTCGGCTCGCGAGCTCGCAGCGGCGTTTGACGGCGTGGACGTGCTCGTACACCTCGCTGCGGCCGTGACAGGCGGCGAGGACGCGATGTTTGCGTCGACGGTAAGCGGAACGGAACGCCTGCTTACCGCGATGGCCGGCACCCCTTGCCGCCGAATCGTCCTGGCGAGCAGCTTCGCCGTCTACGATTGGAGTGCCATTCGCGGGACGCTCGACGAGAGCTCGCCGGTCGAGACCGGCGCCGATCTCTACCGTCGCGACGGCTACACGATCGCGAAGGCCTGGCAGGAGCGGGTCACGCGACGCTTTGCGCAAGAGCACGGATGGGATCTCACCGTGCTGCGTCCCGGCTTCATCTGGGGTCGCGATCACGGCTACCTCGCGGCCTGTGGCCAGCGGATCGGCCGCGTGCACGTTGTGATCGGCCCATTCTCGCACCTGCCGCTCACGCACGTCGACAATTGCGCCGATCTCTTCGCCCGCGCTGCCGCCGATCCCCGCGCAGCCGGGCAGACGCTCAATGTAGTGGACGGGACGGGCGAACGGATCTGGAGCTACCTCGGGGACCACCTGAAGCGCTCGGGCGAGGCCGGATTGCGCCTGCCACTACCGTATACGGTCGCTTTTGGTATCGTGCGACTGGCGTTCGCGACCATCCTCAAACGAAACGAGAAGCTGCCGCACGTGCTGATCCCGTGCCGTTTCGAGTCACGGCTGAAGCCGCTCCGCTACACCTACCGGCGGGCGCGGGAGTTGCTCGGCTGGCACCCGCCGTACGACTACCGAGAGTGTCTGCGGCGTACTTACGGTCCAAACGGCCAGGCCTGATGCCGACTGCCAGGGTAACCGCTCGCGCGCCGGCCGCCGGCGGCGCCGGATCCGTCTTTCCCGTGGTGCTGCTCGCGGTCCAGGCGATGATCCTGATCGTTCCAAATGGATTCGACTACAGCCAACAGGTAGGGGGCGCCTTGGCAACGCCGACCGAAGGCGACGCGTTCACCCAATTCACCTGGATGTTCCTTTTGCTCGGGAGTCTCTACCTCCTGATCAGGAACAGGGCGCGAACTGTTTCCCTACTGAAGCACTTCAATCCGTTCCTGGTCGCGTTCCTGGGCCTGGCCGCCCTCAGCACACTGTGGTCAATTGAGCCGGGAGTAACGCTGCGTCGGGATTTCCGCTTCGTCACCGTACTCGCGGTGTGCCTGGCCTTTGCCGTGCAGGGGTGGCATCGGCGCAGGTATCAGAACGTTACCCGCACCCTGCTTACGATCATCCTCGTCGCTTCAGTCATCTTCGTATTGATCGCACCTCAATACGCAATCCAGGCACAACTTGTTTCAGAGCTCAAAGGAGCGTGGCGTGGCATCACGAACGGCAAGAACAATCTGGGCCCTCTCGCCAGCGACGCCGTGATCCTGTGGCTCCACGCCTGGCTTTCCAAGGAATCGAAACCCGCCACCGCCGCCTCGGGCTTGCTGCTGTCCCTTTTCGTGCTGATCAAGACGCGAAGCGACGATTCACTCCTGGCGACCGCGTTCGGCGTGCCGTTCATGCTTCTGCTGCTACGGCCCGCCGGGTCGTTGCGCCGGTACATGCCCTATATCGTCGGCCTGTTCGCAGCCGCGATCACGGTTTACGCGCTCGCGGTGCTCGACCTCATACCCGGATCGAATACGCTTCTGAGCCCCATCAGTCTGCTCACCGGCAAAAGCCTGACGTTCAGCAACCGAACGGCAATCTGGGCGGTCCTCGAAATGCACATACGCCTGCACCCGCTGTTGGGGACAGGATACGGAGCATATTGGTACGACACGCCGGGCTCACCCTCCCAGCTGATGGTTCAGTACCTTTATTTCTACCCCACGGAGGGACACAACGGCTATCTCGATGTTATAAACGATACGGGATACGTCGGTTTCTGCATCCTCATCGCTTACTTCGTCAGCTACATCCGGCAGTCACTGTATCTGATGCGTCAGGACAAATATCAGGCCGGTCTGTATTTGACTTTGATCTTTACGGCATTTCTCAGCGACTTGTCGGAATCGCACTGGTTCAATGTGTTGCAGAGCGGATTTCTACTCATGACCCTTGCGACCGCGGCGCTGGCGAGAAGCTACTTGGACGCGCGGGCCGGATCTGCGGCCGCGCTTCGCCTCAGGCGTGCACGGCTGACCGGCACCGCCCGTTAGCGCCCGCGCGGCACTCTTACTGCATGCAATCTTCCCCGCTTGCCGGGACGACATTCGGCGTTCCGGCGTCGAGGCGCTGCCTGGCGGGCAGCGTGTAGACGTTGCCGGTGCCGGGATCCAGCCACGGCCAGGTGTCGGAGCCGAAGAACGCGGGCTTACAGGACAGGTACAGGGAATTCGGCAACCGCGCCGCCGCATCCGTCAGCCAGGTCTGCCTGTCAAGGTATGAATCCCAGTTGCCGTCACGGATCGCCGTCGCCGCCACTTCCGGGTCCACCGTATAGGGACTCAGGTCATTCCACCCCAGCAGCCAGATGGCAGGACCCCAGGGCCCGGGCGAGGTGGTGGAGTCCACGTAGCCGTTGGCGGCCGTTGCGAGTCCCGGCTGCCCAAGCACGTTCCCCACGTACGACATCCAGTAGCTATAGGTCATCGCGCCAGCGGCTCGCTTCGGGCCGCTGTGGCCCTGCGGGATATTGTCGACATCGTTGATCGTGTCGCCGGAGAAATCGCTCTGGAATGTGCTGCGCACGGTCGTCGCCAGGTTGCGGAAATAGACGATGTAGGTCGAGTTCCCGTGCGTATCATCGCTGTCCATGTTGAAGCTCCGGTTGCCTTCGAACAGCACCATATGCGACCCCACCATGTGCGAAGCGTTCAGTCCGATCTCGATCCACCCTTCGGTGGTCGCGATATAGCCGTCATCCATGTAGTTGTAGGCCACGACTGACCCGGCTCCGGAGCTCCTCGAGACCATCATCTTATTGGCTTTCAGGACGATGTTGTTCTCGATCAGGATCTCCGATGATCCCGCGGCCAGGCTTATCGCATACCCTGCGCCGCCCGGCTCTGCCCATGAGGCGTCATGGATGTAGGAGTCGATGAGCTCGTCGCGAAAGCTGTTGTCTATCGCGACACACGCCCCGTACCACTCGGTGCACTCGATGTTCTTCGCCCAGGAGTACATCGTGCTCTCAAAGCTCAGGGCCCCATCGCCGCCACCCCGCACGCTGAGGTCCTCGACGCCTGCCTCATCGACTGGGGCATTCGAGCCTGTATAGGTGGTGAGCTCGGCATACCGGCTCGTCAGGTAACCCATGGTCAGCGGCGAAGTGAATGTGATCACGTTGCCCTTAACGCTGGCGATTTGCTTGATCTCGTTCTGCGGCCGGTCCTGCCGCGAGAACCAGCAAGCGGCGTCCTTGCCGTTGCCGGTTCCGGAGAAGTTGTTTGCCCTCGAGGGGGCGACTCCGGTCTCGAGCGGATCATCGCCGGAAATCCCGGGCCTGTGTACTTGCCACTGAACAGCGTAGTTAGGGCTCGCCCAGACGGAGGTCGAATTTCCGGTGATGTCGGGACGCCAGCCGGCCCCGGATGTCTCATCGAGGAGCACCATCTGGCCCGCCGAGAATATGGAGCCGTCAGCCACGGTCACCGAGCTGGAGCCTTTCGTTGCGTCCGCCGAGAGGAGCTGCATGTAAGCCGTCTGGTATGCGGTGACTCCGTTGCAGCGGGCGTTACCGTCCGAGTTCACCCAGCGGCCAGGGCCTACGATGATGATCGGCGTTGCGTCATGCGCGCTACCGTTGCCTCCGGACCTAGTCGTAGGCGTGTTGAGCGGGTTGACCAGGATCGTCTTACCCGCTCCAGCGCCCCGTAGCACGATCCCCTTTGTCATGGCCACATAATCGCCATGGCCCATCTTGAAGGTTCCGGCGGCGAGCTGGACGACCGTTCCGGCGGCGCATGAACTTATCAGGTTGTTGATCGCGGCGCTGTCGTCATCGCCGCCGCTTGGCGCAAGGGGTTTCGAGTTGCAGACCGGCCACCGCGGCGAGTGAATGCCTCCTTTCGACATGAGGCCAGGGTCCCAAGCGTAACTGCGGGATGCCGGTAGCGCGTACACCGCGCCCGAGGCACCCGCTGACGCGGGTGGCCGTGGGTTGGTTGCGTTACCGCCCGAATCGGCCGAGCTGCCACTACTGGCATTACAAGCGCTCAGCAGAGCGGCGGTGGTCAGGATCACAACGATGGCGGTCGAACGGACTTGACCATTACACACGGCTGTCGGGCAAACGCTCATAACGGCTACTCCTGGGTCAGGAGAGCGGGTGTAGCAGGACATATGGCATGCGACTGACACCAGGTCCGAAGCGCTGACATCTCGTCGTGCGTGCCTTGAACACTCGCGGCATCCGCACGACCGATGTCACACCCAGTTCATGCAATTCTGCCGATTCCTCGGCCGCGGCGTCGTGGTACGGCAAGCCGCGCCGCAGAAACTCCCGGTCGACGGCGTCAGGCGGATCTGCAAATATTGCGACGCCGGGCGCCAGCCCCTGGTGCACCAGATCGGATGCCTCGAGCACGCCCGCGCCGTCGGAGTCGACTGAGATCACGATTACGTCGGAGTGGATCGGGGTGCTCTCGCACACGAGCACGTTGCCCGCCGCACGCAGCACGGCTCCCCTGATTGGAGGGACAGCCGCCGCCAGCAAGGCGACACAGAGAAAAGCGGCCAGTCAATGCGCTCGTCTCGATTGCAGAAGGCGATAAGCGACGCTCGATCCTCTGGAGAGCTGATTGCCCGGATTCTGCCCCAGGGGCTGCAGTCACCACAAGCCCTGCGGACAGCTCCAAGGGCGGCGATACCTCGGGCGATACCTCGGGATTTGTGGCATGCTTAACATGAATCCTTTATTACATGTATAAAATGCGCCATGCCTACGTCGGGCCCATGGGCTCCACAAGAGCGTCGCATCCAGGTGTTGCGACGCGGATCGATGCTGGAGCGCCCGGACTTGTGAAGGGGCGCTGATCCGTACCGCTAGGGTTCCTGAAAACGATTCCGTACTTCCCAACGGGCTTCGCCGGACAGAACCCCGGCGGCGGCTAGGGAGCGACCGTCAAGCTCTTTGAGCGTCTCGTTAGCCGGCCACCCCGCCGTCTGGACCGGCTTTGGCGTGCGTGGGTCCGGTTTGCAGCCCGAATGAGAGCGATTGACCGACCAATGTCCGAGCGCGTACGAGCTTATTTCCAGGACCACCAGGTTTCGGGCGATCTAGGGCAACAGGCTGTGCGCGGCGGCGTCGTTTCGATCGCCATGCAGTACGGGAACGGTGCCCTCCAGATAGTTGGAGCGATCATCCTCGCCCGGCTGTTGACTCCTTCAGACTTCGGTTTGGTGGCGATCATCACGGTTCTAACGAGCTTCGTGCCTCTGCTGATCGATTTTGGCCTCGGAGACGCCACCTCACAGAGAAGCAAAATAGAGCCGGGTCAGATCAGCAGCCTCTTTTGGATCACCAGCGGGGTCGGGACTGCGGTTGCCGTCGCCATTGCCGCTTGCAGTCCGCTGATTGCCACGATCTACCGCGAGCCCCGGCTCGAGCCCATCGCACTCTGCAGCGCGATCACTTTCGTGCTGTGGGGCGTCTCGAACCAGCACTTGGCGCTTCTGCGCCGGGCCATGCAATTTGGCCTGATCGCGCGAATCCAGCTCATGGGCACGCTGCTGGGGAATCTTACCGCTATCGCTCTCGCAATCGGCGGCTACGGCTACTGGGCGCTCGTGGCGCGTCCGATTATGAATGCGCTCTGGGTCGCGGTCGGGGCATGGCGCGGATGCCCCTGGAGACCCGGGGCCCCAGTCATCGATGCGGAAGTGAAATCGATGACCCGTTTTGGATTGCATGTGATGGGCTTCTCGATCACGTATTCGGTGTCCAAGGCAGTGGATCGGATTCTACTCGCCTTGTTTTACAAGCCGGCCGAGGTGGGCTATTACCAGAACGCGACCACGCTGTATGAGAACTCCATCTTTATGGCGTTGGCGCAGGTGCACACTGTCGGCAGCACGGCCCTCAGCAAGTTGCAGTCCAATCCCGTCGCACTTGGAGAAAGGTACGAAGCAGCGTTGTCGACGCTGGCATTCTTCGTGATGCCGTTGGCAGCGATCCTGTCAGTGACAGGGGAGGACGTGACAGTCGTATTGTTGGGCGCAAAGTGGCGCGTTGCCGGCCTGCTCTTCAGGATCATTGTGCTGCGCGGCATTTTCCAGGTAATCGAAGGCTCCCAGGGTTGGCTCCACCTCTCCATCGGGAGAGCGGACCGGTGGCGCAACTGGGGGATCGTCACTCTCGCCGTCCAGATCGCAGCCGTTCTTGCAGGTCTGCCCTTTGGCCCAAGCGGGGTCGCCATCGCGTGCCTCATCGAGGCCGTCCTCATCGCGATCCCCTCGATCAGTTATGCGGGGCGCCCGATAGGCGTCGGCTCGGCGCAAGTTATCCGAGCGGTGTGGCGGCAGCTGATCGGGGCGATCAGCGCCGCCGCCGGAGGTACATGGTTGCAAATGACCGCTCTGGATCATCTCCCCGGGCTGGCGCGCATCGTCGTGTCCACGAGCATCTGCGCCTGCATATACCTCGGTGTCGTCGTCGGTCTGTTTCGACTTTCCGAGCCACTGAGGGTCGCCCGCTCCGTGGTACAAGGTCGACTCGGCAAGCCACTCTAGTTTATGCACGCTTCCCCGCTTGCCGGCACGGTATTCGGGGTTCCGGCGGCGAAGCGCTGCTCGGCGGGCAGCGTGTAGACGGCACCGGTGCTGGGATCCAGCCACGGCCAGGTGTCGGAACCGAAGAACGCGGGCTCACAGGAAAGGTACATGGAGTCCGGCAACGGCGCCGACGTATCCGTCAGCCAGGTTTGCTGGCCGAGGAACGAGTCCCAGTTTCCGTCACGGATCGCCGTCGCTGCCACTTGTGGGTCCACCGTATAAGGACTCAGGTCATTCCACCCCAAGAGCCAAATGGCAGGACCCCAGTTCCCTGGCGTAGTGGCGGAGTCCACGTAGCCGTTGGCGGCCGTGGCGAGTCCCGGCTGCCCGAGCACGTTGCCCACGTAGGACATCCAGTAGCTGTAGGTCATTGCGCCGGCGGCCCGCTTCGGGCCGTTGGGGCTCGCCGTACCCCCGGGGATGTTGTCGGCGTCATTGATCGTGTCGCCGGTGTAATCGCTCTGGAATGCGCTGCGCACGGTCGTCGCCAGGTTGCGGAAATAGACGATGTAGGTCGAGTTCCCGTGCGTATCGTCGCTGTCCATGTTGAAGCTCTGGTTGCCCTCGAACAGCACCATGTGCGAGCCCACCATGTGCGAGGCGTTCAATCCGATCTCGATCCACCCTTCGTCGGTCGCGATATAGCCGTCGTCCATGTAGTTGTAGGCCACGACCGATCCGGCTCCGGAGCTCCTCGAAACGATCACCTTATTGGTTCTCAGCACGATGTTGTTCTCGATCAGATTCTCCGATGAGCCATCCGCCAGGCTGATGGCGTAGCCCGCGCCGCCCGGCTCCGCCCAGGCCGCATCATGGATATAAGAGTCGACCAGCTCATCGCGAAAACTGTTGTCTATCGCCACGCACTCCCCGTACCACACGGTGCACTCGATGTTCTTCGCCCA
>Ga0335075_10005679_pt1 | contig 19319 bp, 16 predicted proteins | sample Lox_Sample_24_FD_206723 | JGI IMG/M metagenome (GOLD analysis project Ga0335075, IMG submission 206723) | Soil microbial communities from Loxahatchee National Wildlife Refuge, Florida, United States - Lox_Sample_2.4 | ecosystem: Environmental > Terrestrial > Soil > Wetlands | place: USA...
GCGGACGGGACCGCGTACGTGCGCAGCTCTGCGACCGACATCGGCACCGGCACCTACACCGTGATGACCCAGCTGTCCGCCGAGCTGCTGGGCCTGCGGATCGACGAAGTCCGGCTCGGCCTCGGGGATACTGACATGCCCGCGGGGGGAATGGAAGGCGGCTCGGGTCTGTCGGCGGCGCTGGGCACCGCCGTTTACGCGGCCTGTCGGGGAGTCATCCAGGCATTCCTCGACACGGTCGCCGGCGACCCTGGCTCGCCGCTGCGCGGCTGCCGCCTCGACGAGGTCACGGCCGAGCACGGACGCATCCGGCTCAGCTACGACGCCACGCGGGGTGAGGCCTACTCAGACATCCTCGCCCGCCACGGTCTACCGGAGCTGACCGCCGACGGCAGCAGCGCACCGCCGACGCCACAGGACGCCGGCATGGCACCGGCCGGAGCCTTCGCCGCCAAATTCGCCGAGGTCCGCGTCGACCCGGATCTCGGCCTAGTGCGAGTGTCGCGGATTGTGTCGGCGGTGGACGCCGGGCGCATCCTTAACGAGAAGACCGCAACCAGCCAGATCACCGGCGGCACCGTCGGCGGGATCGGGATGGCGCTGCTCGAGGAAACCGTTACCGACCCGGCCAGCGGCCGTATCACGAACGCCAACCTCGGCGACTACCTCGTCCCGGTCAACGCCGATGTCCCCGCTCAGGATGTACTTTTCGTCGGCGAACCTGACCGGTTCAACCCGATCGGGGTGAAAGGGGTCGGCGAGGTGGGCCTGGTCGGCATTGCCGCGGCCATCGCCAACGCGGTCTTCCATGCCACCGGCAAGCGCATCCGCTCACTGCCGATCACACTCGACCAGCTTCTGTGAGCTGTCCCGCGGCCGGCGCGCGCCGCCGGGGCCGCCGGTCACTCGCGGCGAAGCGCGACCGCGAGATCCGGCTTCACGATAGAAGCTACGAATCTTGGCCAGACCATCGCTCCGTGACACCGGAACGTGAGCGTGTCACCGTCGCGCACATCGAGGGAGAGAACTCGGCTCGAGTAGCGGCCGGCCTTGATCTGCAGGGTGTGGCGGCCGGGCTGAACCGGCACTTCGAGTGGCTCTTGCCACTTGATCTGCCCGACGCTGGTGCCATCTACGCAAACGTCGAACGTGCCGCGCCGGAGTTCGATGCCGAGGCCGTCTCGCGTCAGCCGGAGAGTTGCTGACATCGCCGTTCTCCTAATAAGAGTTGTCGGGTCCGCCGTGCGGCAGACTCGGTGTTTGGTGGCCGCCGGCAGGTGAGCACTGCGTTCTCCCGGGCTCTGAGCTCTGAAGAAAGATCGTGCCCCTGCCGGTGACCGGGAGGATTGATTGCTGCTGGGATGTCGTGCCCGCCGGGTGGCGTGAGCACTGTTTTATTAGGTCGCTGATGGTTCTCCCGCGGGCTGCTGACATGTGTCGACATCGTGGACGGGAGTGCCGGTGCAGCTGTTCGTGGGTGATGACCGGGCGGAGGACCATCACGACATCGAGGTGATGGACGCGGCCGGGAAGGTGCTGGCGAAGAGGCGGTTGCCCGAGGGGGTGGCGGGGATCGCCCAGCTGCATGAGCTGCTCGGGCGGCAGCTGGGCGAGGACGCGGATGAGGCGGGGGTGATCGTCGGTATCGAGACCGACCGCGGCCCGTGGGTCGCGGCGCTGATCGCGGCTGGCTACCTGGTGTTCCCGGTCAACCCGCTGCAGGCGTCCCGGTACCGGGAGCGGCACGGGGTGTCGGGCGCTAAGAGCGGCGGCGGCGACGCGCACATGCTCGCCGACATGGTGCGCACCGACTCTCACCAGCTGCGCCCGGCGGCCGGGGACAGCGCGGAGGCGGAGGCCATCAAGGTGCTGGCCCGCACGCACAAGACGCTGATCTGGGAGCGGACCCGGGCGGTGCAGCGGCTGCGGCACCAGCTGCGCGAGTACTTCCGGCCGCGCTGGAGGCCTTCGAGGACCTGGACGCCCCGGACACCCTGGAGCTGCTGGCCAGGGCGCCCGACCCCGGCCGCGCGGCGCGGCTGACCCGGGCGCAGGTGTCCGCCGTGCTCAAGCGCGCCGGGCGGCGCGGCATCGCGGGTAAGACCGACGCCATCCTGGCGGCGCTGCGCAGTGACCAGCTGGCCCAGCCCGCCGCCCTCACTGCCGCCTACACCGCCACCGTTCGTGCTCACCTGTCGGTGATCGTCACCCTGAACCAGCAGGTCAAGGTACTGCAGGGGCAGGTGGGGGAGCATTTTGGGCAACACCCGGACGCTGAGATCTACCTGTCCCAGCCCGGCATGGGAACCGTCCTCGGCGCCCGGGTGCTCGCAGAGTTCGGCGATGGCCCGCACCGCTACCGCGACGGCAGGGCCCGCCGGAACTATGCGGCAACCAGCCCGATTACCCGTGCCTCGGGCAAGAAGAAGGTCGTCGCCGCCCGGTTCATCCACAACGACAGGCTCGTTGACGCGCTCAGGGCGCAGGCCTTCGCTGCCCTCAATGCCTCGCCCGGTGCCCGCGCCTTCTACGACGCTCAAAGAGCCAAGGGACTCGAACATAACGATGCGCTCTGACGGCTGGCTAACAGGCTCGTCGGCATCCTGCACGGATGCCTGAAGACCCGCACCCCCTACAACGAGGCCACCGCCTGGGGCCACCGGGAACACCTCCCTAAACCTTCCGTAGCGGCTTGACATTCAAGCTCCTGGGATGTCTTTCTGGGCCGCTGCCATTATCTGCTGTGATCATCATCCGGGTGGACACTGATGCGATGATCTGCGTTCTTGGCGATGCGCATCTCGACGTAGTGGTTCGCATGTCGGGACCCGTAAGCGAGGAAACCGACACGCCGGCGGCGACATGCCTCGGGGTTGGCGGGCAGGGGGCCAACGTCGCTGCCTGGGTAGCCGCACTGGGCGGCCGGAGCCGGCTGATCGCAGTGCGCGGGACCGATCTGGGAGCCGAGATCGTCAGCGCCGAGCTCGCGCGTCGCGGCGTAGAGCTTGTTGGCCCGATAGTTCCAGGGAACACCGGTGTCGTGGTCTCGCTGTCGCAGGTCGGCCGGCAGCGGTCCATGCTGACCGACCGGGGCGTGGGCGCGGCGCTGAGTACCGGCGCGGTGCGGCCTGACTGGCTGGACGGCTGCGAGTGCCTCCATCTGAGCGGCTACGCGCTGGCGCACGAGCCAGCGCACAGTGCGGCCGTCGCGATGGCGAAGGCGGCGATCCGGCGGTCGGCGCGCATCAGCATCGACCTCTCCTCGACCGCCATGATCGAGTCGTATGGGGTGGCCAGCTTCCGCGAGCTCATCGTCTCGATCAGCCCCGACGTCGTGTTCGGGAACGAGGCCGAGGCCGCGCTGCTCGGAGAACACAGCGGGCTGGTAGTTAAGCTGGGCGCCGAAGGCGTCCGGGTGGCGGGGCGGCGCTATGCTGCCGCGCCCACCCTTCCGGTCGACTCGACCGGGGCGGGCGATGCCTTCGCGGCCGGGTACCTGCTCGGCGGAGTCGAACTTGGCCTGGCCGCCGCGGCTCGGGCGGTAGCGAAGATGGGGGCCATGCCGTGACCGTTGGGCCGCAGCTGACGGATGAGATCTTCGATGCGCTCAGCCTCGGCCGGCCGGTCGTCGCGCTGGAGACGACGCTAGTGTCACACGGGTTCTCGGCCGGCCGCGGGCTGGAGGCAGCGCTGGAGTCGGAACAGCGCGTCCGGGCCACTGGTGCGACGCCAGCCACTGTCGGCGTGCTCGACGGCGTCGTCCGCGTCGGACTCGATGCCAGCGAGCTGCAGCGCCTCGCCGACGCCGGCACCGACGCCCGCAAGGTGGGTCCGCGCGATCTCGCGGCGTGCGTAGTTCAGGGTGCGCTCGGGTCGACCACAGTCGGCGGCACGCTGGCTGTCTGCCGGACGGTCGGCATCCGGTTCGTCGGCACCGGCGGCATCGGCGGCGTGCACCGCGGGTTCGCCGACACCCTTGACATCTCCGCCGACCTGCCGCAGCTCGCGCGGACCCCGGCGGTGGTGGTCTGCTCGGGCGCGAAGTCGATCCTGGATGTCAGCGCCACGGCCGAGCTGCTGGAGACGCTCGGGGTACCGGTGCTTGGCTGGCAGACCCCGACACTGCCGATGTTCTACAGCGCCGAAGGCGGCCCGCCGGTCTCCGCCACCGTCACGCACGCGGCCGAGGCCGCCAGGGTAGCCGCGTTGCACTGGCAGCTCGTTCCCTCCGGCGGGCTTATCCTGGCCCGCCCGCCGGCCGATGGCCTTGATCTTGAGGCCCTTGTGACGGAGGCGGTAGAGCAGGTGCGCCGGTCTGGCGTGACCGGCCAGGCAGTGACGCCTGCGGTGCTCGCCGCGATCGAAGAACTGAGCAATGGCCGCAGCGTCGAGGTGAACCGGCGGCTGATCGCTGACAACGCCGAGCTTGCCGCAAGGGTAGCGGTGGCCTACGCCGCGCTGTCGCCGAGGTCGACGATGGCAGCGACCGGCCCGCCGCCATCCGGTCCCTGATGCGCGGCTGAGACCGACACGAACACCGCGGGGTCGCCGGTCACGGCCGCGGCTACGCCGCCAACGCAGGCCTTGATCTGCCGGTGCCAGTGGACGTCGGAGTCATCCAGCATCGCGTTACGCCGTCCGCGCACCCGCCCGTCCTGACTGGCCTCGCACTTGAGGAACACGTTGACCAGCCTGCCGTCCAGATCGCTTGGGTGCGGCCGGTCTGGCAGTGCCAGGCCGGCGCTCCTGATCGCGGCCCAGATGCCGTCGGCGTCCAGTGCATCCGCCATGACCGAGTGACCGATGCGGTACCGGCCGCCGATGCCGCGCACGTTCCCGGCCACGACCACCTGCGCCCGGTCGAGCTCGACGCCGGAGGAGCACGACGCCACCGCGGAGCCGAGCGCGCGGTTGCGCATGACGTCGCTGTCGGCGGGCATCTCGATCTCGCCGAGTGCGACGGCGATGCCGAGAGCGGCGGTCCCGTTGGACACGTCCATGGACTCGCCGGTGTTATCGGTGAAGACGGTCTGCCCCCGGCTGGCTGCGTCCCGGATCGTTTGGATCGTCAGCAGTGGTGTCTTCGTCTGCACGTAGTGCACGTCCGCCGGGTCGCTGATGCCCGCCTCCGCCATCGCTGCCTGCACGGCGGCCGCGACCTTGGTGATCATCGCGCTCCGGCCGATGTCTTCGGGTTGCAACGGCTCGCTCATCGCGAAGCCCACCGACAGCCGCGGCTCGCTGGTCGCTTCTCCCATGGTGGAAGTGACCGCGTCGGGCGGGAGCGTGGCAAAGATCGTCGCATGCGGGCTGAGTACCCCATCGGTGCCGCCCGACCACACGATCGGCACCTGCGCGACCGCGTCGGCCCCGCGGGCGCCCTTGGCCACGAGCACCTCACGGAAGGCACGGTCGGCCAGGATCCGGGTGTAATCGTTGACGCCGCCGTTGCCCTCGGTCTTGCCGATCACCGCGACTACCCGATCGGCGTCTAGCACGCCGGCATCGATCAGCTTCGCCAGCTCGCTGGCGTCGGACACATGGTGCAAGGGGACCTTGCGAACCTCGATGGGCTCGGGCACGGACCTACCTCCTGGCTAGCTGGGTCGGGCTTACGGATAACGGCAGTGCCGGTGATCCTGCGGCCGGGCGCTGCCATCTGGCGCTGTCATCGCATTGCCGCCGAGCGCGATCACGAGGGTCATAGCCAGTCCACGCTGGCTGCTGCTAGTCCGCCGGAGAGCATGGCGTAGCCGGGCCCCCGGTCGAAGAAGGGCCGCGCCGCGGGCCGTGCGGACCGCTGGCTGTCACGCAACTCGTGGGTTGCCGCGTCGTCTACCACCGGGTCGTCGACCGGACCGGTCAGTACTACGCCATAATCAGCGGATGCGGCAGCATGCGACACCTTGCGCCAGCGGACATCCCGTGCGACCAGCTCCGGGTCACGCTCGAGCGGGTCGCCCCACCCACCGCCACCGGTCGTCCTGATGCGGATCAGCGTGCCGGCTGGCACGAACTCGCCGTCAGCCAGCGCGTCGACCTCTCGCTCGGCCGGTCCGCCCGGGTCAACCGTCACCTGGAACGGGCGTCCGGCCCGGCCGCCGTTCACGCCCCAGCACGACAGGATGGAACGGTCGGCGATCGACATGAAGTAGCCGTCGGCGCGCATCCGCAGGAGCTTCTCGTAGCCCAGCCCGCCGCGGAACTTACCTGGCCCGCCAGAGTCCACCGCAAGGCCGAGCCGCTCCACCAGGAGCGGGAACCGGGCCTCGGTGAACTCCGCGGGCAGGTTCCGCGAGTCGGGCACGACGTGGATGGTGTCCTCGCCGTCGGCGTAGTACCGCCCGCCGGATCCGCCGCCGAGCACCTCACGCATGAGGTACGGCTCACCTTCTGCGGTCTGCCCGTAGACGCCGGTGTAGCGGATCGTCTCCTGGTCGGCAGGCATCTGCCCGCCGACGGCCTTGGCCAGCACTCCGGCAAACACGCCAAGCAGCCGCAGGATCACGAATGTGCGCGCGTTCGTCGGGGCGGGGAACACCGGGGTGAGCAGTGTGCCGGGCGGCGGGAAGCGCATCTCCATCAGCTCGACGATGCCCTCGTTCACATCCAGCTCGGCCATCCGCCCCGGGGTGTCGGCGAGGTTGCGCAGGATGGGCGCGAGCCATTTGGCGAGGAAGTTGCCGTCTGAATAGTTCGCGCAGTGATTGATCGGGCCCTTGGCCTGCGGGCCGGTTCCAGTGAAATCCAGGATCAGCCGGGGTCCGCCTGGCGCATCAGAGCGTGTCCTGGTGAGCGTGATCCGCTGGGTATGCAGCCGCGGCGGGTCGACTCCGTCGTGCTCGGCGTAGTCCTCCCAGGTCCAGGTGCCGGCCGGGATCTTTGCCAGGATCTCCTGCCGGTAGGTGCGCGTGGTGCTCGCCACTATCTCGTCGAAGCAGGCCTCGACATCGGCACGGCCATAGCGCTCGAACAGCTCAGCGAGCCGGCGCGCACCCAGCAGGCAGGCGGAGCATTCCGCGTCCAGGTCGGCGGCGAGGGAATCCGGCATCCGCGAGTTGCGCGTCATGATGGTGAGAGCGGCCCGGTTGGGCACGCCGGCGTCCCAGAGCTTGATCGGCGGAACCATCAGGCCTTCGGAGAAGACGCTAGTGGCGTGGCTCGGCATCGATCCGGGAACCGTGCCCCCGATGTCATCGTGATGACCGAAGGCCTGCACGAATGCGACCACTTCTTCAGCCGAGAAGACCGGCACGGTCACGCACAGGTCTGGGAGGTGGCCGATGCCGCCCTCGGAGAGGTACACGTCGTTATGGAAGAAGACGTCGCCGGGCCGCATCGTCGGCAGCGGGAAGTCACGTGCAATCGGATGGACGAGCGCGCTGTAGGAGCGGCCGGTGAGCTTGCGCAGCAGCCGGTCGTGAATCCCCGCGCGGAAGTCGTGCGCGTCCCGGATCATCGGCGACCGCGACGTCCGGCCGATCGCTGTCTCGACCTCCTTCTCGATGGCCGCGAGGCTGCCGGCCACGATCTCCAGGAGCACTGGGTCTGCGGGTTCGCGCGGACCGGCAGTGAGCGTCGGCGATGTCTTCGGTGTGGTCTTGGGGGGCGTCATCGTTGTCGTCCTACCAGCAGGTTGCCGAACCCGTCCACGCGCGCCGCGAACCCCGGATGCACCGGGATCGTCGCCCCGTACTCCTCGATGATCGCAGGACCGTCCAACTCGTCTCCGGCCGCCAGCATGGGCCGCCAGTAGATCGCGGTATCGGCCGGCCCTGTCGCCCGGCCGAATACCACGGGCCGGTGACCTGTGACTGCCCGCTCCGCGTTGCCATCACCGGTGGCCAGCTTGGAAAGGCGCGGTCTCTGGATCGGGCCGATCCCGGTGACCCGCAGGTTCACCCACTCCACCTGCTGACGGGCATCGGCGCGGAAGTCGTATCCGTATAGTGCGCGGTGTGCCACGTGAAAGTCTGCGGCCGCCGCCTCGGCCAGCGCGGGCCCTGCCGGCCCGGCCGCGATCGGCACGCGCACCTCGAAGGCCTGCCCGAAGTACCGCAGGTCTGCGGTCCTGACCAGCTTGTGGGTGCGCGCCGCGAAGCCCTGCGCAGTCAGGGCGTCGTGCGCGCGGGCGGCGAGCCCCGCGTAGTTTGCCTCGATCGCCGCATAGTCGAGCTGAGACTGCCGTGCCACGCAGGTGCGCACGTAGTCAGTGCGGACGTCGACCGTTAGCAGCCCGAAAGCCGAGACGTTGCCTGGGTTGCACGGCACCAGGACCCCGCGCACGCCGAGGATCTCGATGAGCGGGCAGACCAGCAGCGAACCAGATCCGCCGAACGTGACCAGGGTGAAGTCCCGCACGTCGAGGCCGCGCTTGATGGTGATCTGGCGTACCGCGTTGGCCTGATTCCAGGCCGAGACCTCCAGGATGCCGGCCGCGCAATCGTGATCTGGCATGCCGAGCTTTGCAGCGAGGTCTGCAAGCCCGGACCGCGCGGCGTCGGCGTCCAGGGGGATCTCTCCGCCGAGCAGATGCGGCGGGATCCGCCCGAGTACCAGGTGGGTGTCGGTGACCGTCACGTCACGGCCGCCCTTGCCATAGCACAGCGGCCCCGGATCAGCGCCCGCCGACCGTGGCCCGACCTTCAGCGAGCCCTCCGGCGACACCCACGCCACCGACCCGCCGCCAGCGCCAACGGTGACGACGTCCACCATCGGGATCTTCGAGGGGTAAGCGCCCACTCTGCCCTCGGTCGTCAGGGCCGGCTCGCCGCCGACGACGACCGCCACGTCCGTCGAGGTGCCGCCGCCATCACAGGTGAGGACTGAGCTGATGCCCGCGTTCTGCGCGATCATCGCGGCACCGACTGCGCCCGCTGCCGGGCCGCTCAGCACGGTCGCGATCGGTCGGCCAATGACCTCCGCGGCCGTAGCGACCCCGCCGCTCGACGTCATCACGTGGAGCGGCACCGCGTCGCCGCGTAGGCCCGCCAGCTGCTCGTCGATAGCCGACAGGTAGCGCGAGACGCGCGGCTTGACGGCGGCATCGATCAGCGTTGTCATCGACCGCTCGTACTCCCGGTACTCGGGCAGCACCTGCGACGACAGCGAGACCACCGCATCCGGATGCTCGCGGGACAGGACCCCGGCCATCCGCTCCTCGTGCTCGGGATTCGCATACGAGTGCAGGAAGCACACGCCGAGCGTGCCGACGCCGCGATCGCGAAACCACCGGGCCACCGCGGTCGCCTGTTCCTCGTCGAACGGGCGCAGCTCTGCGCCGGTGTGGTCCAGGCGGCCGCCCACTGCTTTCACCAGGTCGGGCGGCACGATCCGGTCTGGCTTCACCCAGAAATACGAGTTGCCGTATCCATCGGGCACCGACTGCCGGGCGATTTCCAGCATGAACTCGTAACCCTCGGTGGTGACGAATCCGAGCTCGCCGATATCGCTCGCCAGTAGCTGATTAGTCGCGATCGTCGTCCCGTGGCTGACGGACGTGATCTCGGCCGGATCTGCCGCGAGCAGCCTGAGGATCTTGGCCAGCCCGGCCATGAATCCCTGCGCCGGGTCCGCGGGCGTCGAGGGTGTCTTCGTCACGGTCAGCTCGCCGGTTACCTCGTCGAGGGCGACCACGTCGGTGAAGGTGCCGCCGGTATCCACGCCAATGCGAAGGCGACGCTTGCGCATCGCTATCGGGTCAGCCGGCGCATTCGTCACCGGTCCGCGCGCCGGAGCTCGAATAGATCGGACGGCGACAGGGGCATGGACCGGATCGGGATGGCTTCAGCATCCTCGACAGCGGCGGCCAGGACCGCAGAGCCGGGAATGACCCCGGCCTCGCCTGCGCCTTTGACGCCAAGAGGGTTCAGCGGAGACGGTGTTTCCAGGTGATCGATCTCGATTTCGCGAGGCACCTCGCTCACGTATGGCATAAGGAAGTCCATGAATGACGCGTTGACCAGCTGGCCGGCCTCGTCGTAGGCGATGCGCTCATATAGCGCCCCGCCGACACCCTGGGCAACGCCGCCATGGATCTGGCCTTCCACGATCAGCGGATTAATCAGCTTGCCGCAGTCGTGCACCACGCAGTAACGCAGGATCGTGACTTCCGCGGTGTCCGGGTCGGTCTCGACGATCGCAGCGTGCATGCCGCCGGCAAACGTCGACCGAACGGGCGAGAAGTAGGCACGCCCCTCGATGCCGGGTTCGTCATCCGGCGCTACCGGCGGCTTGCTCATGTCGCCGCCGGCGAACTGGGTTGCGGCTTTCGCGGCGTCATCGAAGGCGTACCGCAACGGGTTGGACAGCACTGCTACGGTGCCGAGGCTGATGCCGCTGTCCGGATCGCCCTTGACCTGAACCATGCCGCCGGTGATCTCCAGGTCTGCAGGCGAAACCTCCAGGGCGTCGGCGGCGACCCGCAGCGCTTTGTCCTTCGCCTTCCGTGCCGCTAGCGTGACGGCCGACCCGCTCATCACGGCGGTCCGCGATGCGAACGTGCCAACCGCGTAGCCGAAGCGCCTGGTGTCACCGGTAACGACCTCGACATCCGTGATCGGCACGCCGAGCTCGTCGGCGACAAGCTGCGCCAGCATGGTCTGGTGGCCCTGCCCCTGGCTGGTCAGGCCGGTGGCGACCTTGACCTTTCCGGACGTCTCCACCATGACATGGCCGCCCTCGTACGGGCCGACACCCGTGCCTTCGACATAGCAGGCTAGGCCAATGCCGATGCGCCTGCCTTCGGCTGCCGCTGCGTCCCGGAGCGAGCCGAACTTGTCCCAGCCGATCATGTCCTTGATCTTGCTGAGCATGGCCGGGTAGTCGCCCGAATCGTAGATGAGCGGGCGGCCATCCTGGAAGATCAGTCCCTGGTCGTAGGGCATCTCACCGGGCTGAATGAAGTTGCGCTCGCGCACCAGGGTCCGGTCAAGGCATAGTGCCGCTGCGATGGCGTCCATGGTCCGCTCCATCACGAAGCAGCCTTGCGGCCGCCCCGCGCCCCGGTACGGGGTGACGAGCACGGTGTTGGTATACAGCGAGTCGAACTCCACCCGGTAGGCGGCCGGCTTATACGGCCCGAGTAGCTGGGTCGAGGTGACGATCGGCACGATGAGGCCGTAAGGCACGTAGGCGCCGTTGTCGTGCCAGAACCGCACGTCCAGGCCGAGGATCCGGCCCTCGTCGTCGTAGCCGACGGTGACGTGATGCTGCTGCCCGCGCTCGTGCGCGCTGGCGATGAAATGCTCGCGCCTGTCCTCGGTGAACTTCACCGGCTTGCCGAGCACCTGTGCAGCCCAGGGAACGAGCACCTCCTCGGGCCACGGATGCACGATCTTTACCCCGAAGCCGCCGCCGACATCGGGGGTGATGACGTCGACCTGAGTCAGGTCCAGGCCGAGCTTGGCCGCTACGGCGGCTCGAACCCCCGTCGAGGTCTGGGTGGACGTCCACACGACCAGCCGCCGCTGCTGCTCGTCCCACTGGGCGAGCACGCCTCGGCCTTCGAGCGGCGTGGACGCCGATCGTTCGATTTCCAGGTCGAGTTCGAGAACGTGAGGTGCCGATGCGATGGCGGCCGCAGTGTCACCATGCTCCTGAGCCGCATTGGCGGCCCGGTTGCCTGGCACGTCATCGTGCACGAGGTGCACAGCTGCCCTGGCGGCATCCAGGCCCACCACGGCGGGCAGCGGCTCGTAGCTGACATCGACCAGGTCCGCGGCGTCCTCGGCCAGGTACCTGTCGGCCGCCACCACCATGACCACCGCCTCGCCGACGTGGTTGACCTCGCCGTTAGCTAGCGCATACGGCGTCCGGCCGTGCGTGAGGGCCGGATGCGGGATCAGCAGCGGAAGGGGTTCGGCCAGCCGGGTCGGCAGGTCCTGATGGGTGTAGATCGCGACCAGACCGGGCACCTCGAGCGCGCGGCTGACATCGATATCGGTGATGCGCGCGTGCGCGAGGGGGCTGCGGACGAACGCGGCCGCGAGCGCGTCCGCGCCGAGGTCGTCGAGGTAGGCCCCGCGGCCGCGGATCAGCCGGTCGTCCTCGACCCGCTGTACGCGGGATCCGAACAGCGAGCTCATGGTGGTCCCGCGGGCGTTGCTGCCGCTTCCTGGCCCGCCCCGCGCGAAGCTCGGTCGCGCGTGATCTCCGCTGCCCGGTGCACCGAGGCCAGGATGTTCTGGTAGCCCGTGCACCGGCAGAGGTTGCCGCCGATCATCTCGCGGGCCTGCTCGTCGTCGGGGTTCGGAACAGCCAGCAGCCCCGCGGTGATCGTTGTCAGGAAGCCGGGAGTGCAGAAGCCGCACTGGAGGCCGTGACACTCGGAGAACGCCTGCTGCACCGGAGACAGCGTGCCGTCGGGCTCTGCGAGGCCCTCGACCGTGGTGATGTCCGCTCCGTCGGCACTGACTGCCAGCAGCAGGCAGGATCGCACCGGTGCCCCGTCGAGCAGGATCGTGCAGGCGCCGCAGACCCCGTGTTCGCAGCCCACGTGCGTGCCGGTCAGGCGCAGGTCGTGGCGGATGCAGTCGGACAGGAGCCGGCGGGCGGGTACCCGCGCCATGCGCGCAGCGCCGTTCACGATCAACCGCACCTCGTGCAGTTCCTCCCCGTGCAGCTCGGCCCCGTGCAGTACGTCCGGGGAGCTCATGCCTCTACCGCTTCCCGCGCTTGCGCGAGCGCCTCGACGAGCGCCCGCTCGGTGAGAACCCCGGCTAGCTGGCGGCGGTAACCCGCCGTTGCGTGGATGTCGGAATCGGGCTCAAGCCGCGCGCGAACCAGACTCGCGGCGGCCGGGAAGGACACGGCGTCAGCCGGCCTGGTCGCGACGGCCTCGGTGAGGTCCAGGACGACGGGGGAGGGCGCCACCGACAGGTATGCGGCCTTCGCGCCGCCGACGCGGCCGTCGGCGCCAAGCCATGCCATCGCGGCTACGCCGCAGACTGCGTAGTCGCCGCGCCGTCGGCTGACCTCGGTGAACCCGGTGCCTGCGGCCCGTCCAGCGAGCACCGGGAACTGCACCTCGGTGGCGAGCTCGCCGGGCTGCACGGCCGACTCCAGCGGCCCGAGGAAGAACTCGCTGGCCGGTATCGACCGCTGGCCCGCTGTGCTGGCAACGACCACGGTGCCCGCAAGCAGCGCCAGGACCGAGGGCATCTCGCCGGCCGGGTCGGCGTGGACGATGCTGCCCACGGTCGTGCCGCGGTTGCGGATGGCTGGGTGTGCGACGAACCGGAGCGCCTTGCGCAGCAGCGGTTGTGCGGCTGCCGCCGCCTCGCTCGCCAGCACGTCCGCATGTCGGGCGAGCGCGCCGACCCGTACCTGACCATCGGCGACCGCTACATAGCTGAGCTCCGTCAGGCGGTTGATGTCCACCAGAAGGTCAGGTGCGGCCAGCCGCAGGGACATGAGCGGGACCAGGGACTGGCCACCGGCCAGCACTTTTGTCTCCAGGTCAGGCGCGGCTAGCGCGGCCAGCGCCGCGCTCAAGGACTGCGGCCGGGCATAGCCCAGCGGCCGTGGCTTCACCTTGCCCCCGACCCAGCCGTTACGTCCATAGCGTGACGGTACGCTGCCGAAGGCATATCTGAAATCATCTTCTGCTACCGGATGGCGAGATGTGATGTACGTGGCAGCGGCCAGCAGCGCCCTGCGGCCCATGCTCGCGGGGCCGGCCCGGCCGGGCGAGTTGCTCGGCCTTAGCCGGGTGGCGCTCTACCTGAAGTCCCCTGGTCAGCCGGGGGTCCTGGTCGTCCTCTGCCACGACGCAGTCCGGCTGCCGTGCGGCCTGCTGCTAGCGACCACGAGCGCGGAGATGCCCCTGACGTCGCTCGCTCCACAGGCGGCCTGTCCGGCCAGCTTCATGGTCGGCGACGGCGCCGTGAGCTGGCTCGGGCCGGCCGGCCCCGTAGTCGTGCGCGCGGCCCGGGAGTGGGCGCCGGTTCGGTCGGCCCAGGGCGAAGTTGCAGCCAGCGCGCTTGCGGCAGTGCGCTCAGTGCTTGGCGGTGCTGCGTGGAGTGGCGCCGATCCCGGCATCGACGACCGGGCGGTGGCCAGCCTGGCCGATGCTGCCCGCGACTACCACGCCAGTCTTGCGGTGGCAGCGCGCCTGCTCGGCAGCGGTCCGGGACTCACGCCGAGCGGGGACGACGTACTTGCAGGGTTCCTGGCCGGCGCCGCTGCCTTCGGCCTGGAAGCAGCGGCGCTGCGGCAGGCGGTCGCGGATCTGGCCCCGGCTCGCACGACCGCGCTGTCGGCCGCGCTGCTGTGGCATGCGGCACGCGGCGAGTGCATCGACGAACTGGCCGCGGTTTCGGCGGTGCTGACCGGCCAGGGCGGCAGACCCGAGGAGGCTGGCCGTATTGCCAGCCGCCTGCTGTCGGTCGGCCATACCTCTGGCGCGGCGCTGGCCATGGGCCTGATGATCGCGGCCGAGAAAGCCGCGGGCAGGCAGCCGATGCTGGCTAAGAAGGGGCGGGCGGCATGAGCGCCGAGCACGTTGAGGCCCGGCCGGGCGCTTACGCGGATTCGGTCACGCTGATGCGGGTCAGCGCAGACGTCCGGCAGGCCGACGGCGTGCATGCGGCACTGATCGCGATGGCCACTGAGCTCAACGTTGACCTACTGCGGGCGATGGGCTTCAGGCCGCCGGCGGACCCTGAGCCTGACCACTTGCTGATCGCCGTCCGCGCGCGCGACGACAGCGCCCTATCAAGCGCGCTTGCCAACGTAAACGCGGCGCTGTCTGCGCGCCCGGCCGACGGACACGGCGGCGCTGGCGCAACGCAGGCACCGCGCACGACGGCGGCCGCGGTGCGGGCCAGCGGGCCCGGGCTCGCGCTCATCTCCGTGCCGGGCCGGTACGCGTTCGCCGAGGCGATGGACGCGCTCGACGCTGGCTGCGACGTCATGATCTTCTCCGATAACGTCCCGGTCGAGCAGGAGATCATCCTCAAGGACATCGCGGCGCAGCGCGACCTGATCGTGATGGGCCCCGACTGCGGTACAGCGATCGTCGGCGGCATCGGGCTTGGCTTCTCGCACACGCTTGCTGCCGGGCCGGTCGGGGTCGTTGCTGCATCCGGGACGGGCGCGCAGCAGGTGCTGTGCCTGCTTGACTACGCCGGCGCGGGGGTCAGCGCCGCGCTCGGCGTCGGCGGCCGTGATCTGTCCGCCGCAGTCGGCGGCCGCTCGGCCCGTGCCGCTCTCGCCGCCCTGGACGCGGACCCAGGCACCGAGCTGATCATCGTGGTGTCCAAGCCGCCGGACGCGGAGGTGGCGGAAAGGTTGCGCGAGCTCGCGGCCGACCTGGCGACACCAGTTCTGTTCGCGCTGATCGCGCCTGGTGAGCCCGACCTGACGGCAGCCACCGAGACGGCGTTGCGCGCTCTGGGTCTGGCCGTCCCGACCTGGCCGCACTGGCACGGGCCTGCCGCTGAGGGGAACCTCAGGGGCGGCAGGACTGCGCGCGCGGGCGTGCTGCGCGGCTTGTTCGCCGGCGGGACGCTCTGCGACGAGGCCATGGTCATCGCGAGCGAGCGGCTAGGCCCGATCTCGTCGAACATTCCGCTGCGGCCGGACTGGCGGCTGGCGCCGCGCGTGCCCGTTCCTGGAACTGAAGTGCTTGGCAGAACGACGACCGGACACGCCATGATCGACTTCGGCGACGACGAGCTGACGACAGGCCGGGCGCATCCCATGATCGACCAGTCGCTCCGCCTGGAGCGGTTGGCGGCCGAGGCTGCCGATCCCGCCGTTGCCGTCGTGCTGCTCGACGTTGTCCTGGGGCATGGCGCCCATCCAGATCCGGCAGCTGAGCTGGGCCCGGCGATCGCGGCGGCGCGGGCGCGCGGCGTAGCTGTCGTGGTATCGCTGATCGGTGCGGGGTCAGACCCCCAGGGACTGGCCCTGCAGGCGGCGGCCCTGCAGGCGGCCGGGGCGGATGTGTTCGCCTCTAACGCGGCAGCTGCCAGGTTCGCCTGCGACCTGATCGAGGGCGTCAATGACCAACGGGTGCCGGGGGGTCCACGGGGGGTGTCCCCGCGTGGGTGAGTTGCTGCGGCGTGACCCGCACATCATCAGCGCCGGACTCCGGCTGCTGGCCGACGCAGCGCAGCGGCAGGCGGCAAGGGTTACGGAAGTCGACTGGGCACCGCCGATGCCCGGCGTGGCGGACGACCTCGTTCCCGTCCTGGGCGACCTGCGACGGAACGCAGCCAACTCGCAAGCCGTGGCGCGGATGCTCGCCGTGCGCGCGCATCTGGTCGACGTGGTGCCTGCGCGCACCGCGCTGGACCTGCAGCCCGGCGACTTCCTGCATGCCGGACCGCCAGTCAGCTGGGACCGGGCGGCGGGCCCGCTCCGCGGGGCGCTGATGGGCGCGGCCGTCTTCGAGGGACTCGCCGACTCGCCCGAGGCGGCAGGGGAGCTTGCCAGACGCGGTGCGTTCGCGCTCGCGCCGTGCCATTCCCGGCATGCCGTCGGCCCGATGGCTGGCGTGATCTCCCCGTCGATGTGGCTGTTCGTGCTCGAGGATCCGGCGACCGGACAGCGGTCGTACTGCTCGCTCAATGAAGGGCTCGGCAAGGTGCTGCGGTACGGGGCCTTCTCGCCCGACGTGCTGGAGCGGCTGGCCTGGATGTCGACTGGGCTCGGGCCGCTGCTCGCCGCAGCGGTGCGCCGGCACGGGCCGGTGGACGTGAGCGCGATCCTCGCCCAGATGGTGCAGATGGGCGACGAGGCACACAACCGGAACCGGACTGGCACCCTCATGCTGCTGCGTGACCTGCTGCCATCGATGGTTAAGTCCGGCGCCGCGTCGGGCGACGTTGCGAAAGCAGCCACGTTCATTGGCGGGAACGACCACTTCTTCCTGAACCTTGCCATGCCTGCGTGCAAGCTCGCGCTCGACGCCGCCCGCGACATCCCGGGGTCCACGATGGTCGTGGCGATGGCGCGTAACGGCACTGATTTCGGCATCCAGGTGTCCGGGACCGGACAGCAGTGGTTCACCGCGCCGGCGCTCACGCCACAGGGGCTCTTCCTCGGCAGTTACGGCCCCGATGACGCCAGTCCCGACATCGGCGATTCAGCGATCACCGAGACGGCCGGGCTCGGCGGCTTCGCGATGGCCGCGGCGCCCGCGATCGCGGCACTCGTCGGCGGGACGGCTGCCGACGCGCTCGCCACGACGCGGCGCATGTACGAGATCACGCTCGCCGAGCATCCGATGTACCGGGTGCCGGCCCTTGAGTTCCGCGGTACGCCAGCCGGGATCGACGTCACGCTGGTGGCGCGGACCGGCATCTTGCCGCAGATCAATACGGGTATGGCCGGGAAGGTGGCCGGAACAGGCCAGGTCGGCGCGGGACTGGTGACGCCGCCACCCGAGGTCTTCGTCGCGGCACTGCGAGCGCTGGCGCTACGCACATAACGCTCCGGAGGATTGATTTGGTCCGGGCCAGGGCTCACACCAGGGTCGGCTGCTGTGGCAGCATGCGGGAATGGCGCCCATCGCTGAGATACCGTGCCCAGGCTGCGGGACGTTGAGCGGACCCTCAGACCCATCTGGGACGGAGTGGCGGTGCCCGCAGTGCTCCCGCGGATATTCGCTCCGCCGGTGCTCGGCATGCCAGGCCGTGAGCCTTGTCAGCGCACACCAGCAGCAGGGCCAGCCGTGGGAGTGCGTTTGGTGCGAGGCGCGGAACAGCGGATTCAAGATACGCAACGATCCGGCCACGGCGACGCAGGCCGAGCTTGCGGACGACATCGTCGGGCGCCACCTGGTGCTCGGCGGGATCTCGGGGCAGCAAGGTATTCCTGATACCCAGCCTGTTCTCATCGTGACGACCAACGAGATTCCTGGATACCGGATTACCCAGGTCCACGGCGACGTGTTCGGGCTAGTCGTGCTGGCCCGCAACATATTCAGCAACGTGGGCGCGCAGCTGAGGACGGTGGCAGGCGGGGAGGTCAGCGGCTATACCAAGCTGCTAACCGACAGCCGCAATCAGGCACGCCACCGGATGTGGCGCGAGGCCAGGTCACGAGGCGCGAACGCCGTTCTGGCGATGCGTTTCGACTGCAACGAGATTGGCGACATCATGTCCGAGGTTGTGGCCTACGGGACAGCAGTGACTGTAGAAGCGGCCGACCACTCCCCGCAGTGACGGCGTATATGGGGTTCCTGTCAAGTGTTTGGCGTCCGCGCCGACGCGGACGTTCTCGTCCCGTGGCTGCCAGCCGGCCGGCGACGCGAGGCCGCACTACCAAGAACACCGAGGCCGTCCGCGGCGGCAAGAGCTACTTGCGCACGGCACTGGATCGCATAGCTCGTTCGCTGACTAGAAACAGGCGCAGCGTTGATGGGAAGAAGCTCGTGACCGTATATCACCACGGAACGTGCACCGTGAACCATAGGTCCAGGAAGACGGCGTCTAGGTGCCGGCGAACAAACTAGTGAGGCCGAGGCGAGCTCAGCGAACTTCGCTGTAGTCGCCGGGGTCCAGCTGTACAACGTCGGCGTAATCGCTGCCCTTCGGCTCTGCGACGTCGGCGTACTGTCTTGGGTCCAGCTGCACGACGCGGAAGCTGCCCCTGAAGAGCAACTTACGCAGGTGCTGCATCCCGGTCATGCCCGCGACGGCGACAGCCACGGCCGCGACGAGGACCGAGCCGCCGAACAGCGCGAGCCCGCCGACCACGTGTCCCAGTATCATTATGACCACTGCGGCAAGCAGGGCCAATGGCACCGCCGCCACCAGCAGCATCGCGAGCACCGTCAGGGCGATCACGGCCCTGGCCGATCTGTTCGGCGCCCGCTCTGCGTACCAACCGGTCATCACGCTCACCTCGCACGGCCCGGAGTCCGTCAATGGCCCAGGCCTACCGTAAAGGGACACGATATGTCGTGTCACCGTGTGAACGCGTCTCTCGATCAGAATGTTCCCGCAGGGACATCGGCGCCGGAGGCCCTGGGCCCAGCCGATTGGCGGGCGTCACCCGACCCTCATGTCATCCCTGGGATGACCGGGCGGGCGGTCGCAGACGGCCGCGGTGTCGAATCAGGCGACACCGTTCGTGGAGAAGATGGAGGGTGGCCGCAGGGGCCACCCGGCAAAGGAGTGGACATGGCTGCGTACCTCATCGCCTTCAACGACGGGTGGGTGCCCGACCACACGGCCGAGGAGCTGCGCGAGAAGTCCAAGGCTGTCAGGGCGCTGGTGGCAGAGATGAAGGATGCCGGGGTCTTCATCTTTACCGGCGGCCTGCATGACGCTGACCCAGTGTTCAGTGTCGATGCGTCGAGCGGCACG
>Ga0335075_10005680_pt1 | contig 19317 bp, 21 predicted proteins | sample Lox_Sample_24_FD_206723 | JGI IMG/M metagenome (GOLD analysis project Ga0335075, IMG submission 206723) | Soil microbial communities from Loxahatchee National Wildlife Refuge, Florida, United States - Lox_Sample_2.4 | ecosystem: Environmental > Terrestrial > Soil > Wetlands | place: USA...
ATCGCCGTCTTCTGCTCTTCCGTGAGCCAGCCGGTGGCGTTGACGACGAAGCAGCCGCTTTCCAGCGCGTGGTGGCGGATCGTCACTTCGATTTGCTCGGCGAAGATCGGCCCGACCATGGAGCCGGGGAACTGGGAGACGTGGATCTCCTCGTGCTGCGCCATCAGCGCGTAGCGGGCGAGCGGGTTGTAGTGTTCCCAACACGCCAGCGCGCCGACGCGTCCAGCCGCGGTGTCCACGACCTTGAGGCCCGAGCCGTCGCCCTGGCCCCAGATCATGCGCTCATGGAAGGTCGGCGTGATCTTGCGGCGCGCGAGCTTCAGGCTCCCGTCGGCATCGAAGATCAGTTGCGTGTTGTAGAGCGAGCCATGGTCGCGCTCGTTGACGCCGAGCGCGACCACGGCGCGGTGCCGGCGCGCGGCGGCGCCGACCGCCTCGGTCACCGGACCTGGAACAATCACGGCGTGGTCGTAGAGCCGGAGGTGCTCCTTGCCCGTCAGCACCGGGGGATGGACGAAGGAAAAATAGGGGTACCAGGGGACGAACGTCTCCGGGAACACGATCAGGTTGGCGCCCTTGGCGCCGGCCTCGGCGATGGCGTTCAGCACCTTGGCAACGGTGCCGCCCGGGGTTTCCAGGTCGGGCGTCAACTGGACGGCGGCGGCGCGGATGGTCTCTGGCATCGGCGTGGTCCTGTCCTGGCCTGAGGGCGCGTCCGTGTGGGCAGGTGATGGTGACAGGAGGAAAAGGCGCTCTCCCACCGCACAAAGGGAGGGCGAGCGCCTTATGCCGCGTCAAACGGTCCAGGTATCGATGATCACGGCGTTGGCCCGCTTGTGCAGCAACACGAGGTCGAGCACGTCCAGCGGATTGATCGGCCGGATGCCTTCCTGCAGCGATGGCTCGCCGTGGCCGTACAGCGCCTGCAACGCGAAGCGGCAGGCGTAGACCTTGCCGCCCTCGTCCATGAAGCGCTTGAGCTGGTTGTTGAAGTTCTGCGCGCCCGGGAAGGCCTCGTCGCCGATCTTGGGGAAGCCGCGCTGCACGCCAAGCGTGACGCCGGGGCCATACAGCAGGATCGAGGTCTCGAAGCCTTTGCGCTGGAGCCGGAGCGCCTGGAGGATGTTGACCAGGCCGATCGAGCCTTCGAAGGCGACGGTGTGGAAGGTGACCAGGGCCTTCTCGCCGGGATTGGATTTGACGTCCTCGAAGACCTTCTCCTCGTAATCGACGAAGAAATCGCCCTTCTGATGGGCGGGTGCGGTGACGGCCGGCATTGCTTGGAATCCTCCTGGTTGGGGTGGGCGAGACGGGAGGTAGCAAGCCGCGTGCCAGATTGACGGTATATTGAACCGTCAAGATTCCAGTCAATTATCCATTCATATATGCAGTCAATTGACGATAGATTTGACTAAAAAGTAGTCACTACATTTGTGCATATGGCTATACAATAAGCAGATCAGATTTGCATCTGGTTGTCCAGCCTTTATTTGGTTCACGCCGAAATCTTACGGTTGGATGGCTGCCTTAATTCGAGTCGAATCTGCTACAGGCGGAGCATCGGTCGCTTACGAGAGCGAAAATCGCCCCCACCGTCTGGCGCGGCGGCATGCAACAATATACAGTCAATCCATTCGTCACCCCGGCCATTCGCCCCCCGGCCATTCCCCACCCCGGCGATTCGCCACCTTCGAAAGCCAGCTCCGTTGACCGCATGGATTCCCGATCTCTCGTCGCGCGGCACGCCGCGATATGTTGCCATCGCCGATGCGATTGCGACCGACATCGAGGCCGGCCGGCTCTCCCCCGCCGACCGGCTGCCGCCGCAACGCACGCTGGCCGCCATGCTCGGCATCGACTTCACCACCGTTGCGCGCGGCTATGTGGAGGCGAAGCGCCGCGGCCTGATCGAATCCCGCGTGGGCCAGGGCACCTTTGTCAGCAATGGCGTGCGCCGGCGTCGCCATGCACCGATGCCGCGCCACCCCGAGATCGTCGATCACTCGATGAACCTGCCGCCAGAGCCGGACGATCCGGAATTACTCGACCGCATGCAGGACGGCTGGGCCGCGATCAGCCGCGACCTTGTGGTGCTGATGCGCTACCAGGGTTTCGGCGGCGTGGTGGCGGACAAGGAAGCGGCTTCCGCCTGGCTCAGCCGCCGCGGCCTGGTGCCGCAGCAGGATCGCGTGTTCATCTGCCCCGGCGCCCACCCGGCCTTGCTGGGCATTTTCGGGTTGCTGGCGCGGCCCGGCGACGTGGTGCTGTCGGAGGAGATCACCTATCCCGGCGCCCGCTCCATCGCGGGCCAGCTCGGCCTGACGCTGAGCGGGTTGCCGATGGACGATGAGGGCGTGGACGCCGATGCCTTTGCCGACGCATGCCGGCGCCTGGCGCCGAAAGCGCTGTATCTGAATCCCACGCTGCTGAACCCGACGACACACACGATCAGCGGGCAGCGCAGGGCAGCGATCGCGGCCGTGGCGCGCCGCTTCGGTGTGGCGATCGTCGAGGACGACCCGTACGGCCTGCTGCCGCGCAACGGTCCGCCGCCGTTCGCCGCGCTGGCCCCGGAGCTTACCTGGCACATTTCGGGGCTCGCCAAGTGCTTCGGTGCCGGCCTGCGCGTGGCCTATGTGGTGGTGCCGGACAACCGGTCCGGCTGGAGTTTCGCCACCGCCGTGCGCACGGCGACGGTGATGGCGTCGCCCGTCACCGTCGCGCTGGCCACGCGCTGGATCAGCGACGGAACCGGCGACGCATTGCTGGCGGCCGTGCGGGCGGAATCGGCGGCGCGGCAGGTGTTGGTTTCGGAGCTGCTGGCCGGACACGCGATCCGGACCGATCCGGCGGGGTTCCATTTCTGGCTGACGCTGCCTGCGCCATGGACGCGCTCGGCTTTAGCCGGCCACATGCGCAGCAGCGGGATAGGTGTCGTCGCCAGCGACGCATTTGCCACCGGCGCGCGGATGCCGGAGGCGGTGCGGGTGTGCCTCGGTGGCCCTGCCGATCGTGCCCAGGTGCGGGAAGCGCTCGAGTTCATGGCGCATGCGCTGGAAGGATCGCCGTCGACGGCATCCAGCTACCTGTAGGCCAGCTACTTGTAGGTTGATGTCACGGCGCTGGAGCAGTTGTGACCTGTGTTTTAATAAGGCGCGCAACCCGGGTTGTGGCCTCAACGGCTCAACGACGAATTGGTGCGTGCAGCCAGGGTTGACGCGATCGGATGACCTCCCTGGAGCCAGAACCGGCTACTGCCGTCCGCCCACTTTTAACGGAAATTCACACATATTTCCCGGATTCTAACGGTGGCGGGGAACCTGGTCGCCTTTAATAGCAGGTCGGGTTGTTGCAAACTAGCGCCTATCGGTGGGACCAATCCAACGCCGCCGCATGTTCAAGTCAGCACCGAGGGGCCAGCTATGACGTATGTACAACGGATGTTGGAGATCGACGCCGGGGATGTCGCCGTTGAGGCGAAGCCAGTGCAACGTCACCCCATGGTACTTGTTGTCGAAGACGGAAATAGTACTGTCGATGCCTTGCATCCGATTTGTGACTTTCTTGAGATAGCCATCGAGAAAGTACCCAGCGACCACGATTTGGTCAAAACGCTTCAGGACTACAATCCAATGGCAGTGATCGCACAAATGGACTGCCGCGGCCAGGATGGCTGCCACATCATGATGAGCGTGGCCCAGCACGATCGCACCTTGCCGATCCTGCTGATCACGGGGGACGATCCGGCACTGGCCGGCGCCGCCGACGCGGTGGAGGAGATATGGCGGCTCGAGTCGGTTGTGAAGCTCCCGCGACTGCCGAGTGTCGGCACGTTCGTCGATTTTCTATTCCGGGCAGGACGCAAGGGACGGTGCATGCGTTTGCTGCCCGGGTAGGACCAATTTACATCATCACTCCGCAGCGGCAACGCTTGGGCATTTGGCCCGCTGCCTCTTGCGTTCGGCAACAGCGTATCCGCCAAAGGCACGATCGGGATCTTGATTAGGGACCACGATGGTTTTGCGATAACTCTCCCAGTGTTCCGGCAGCATTGCATCCATTCCAGGGATGAATGTCATGCGGCAAAGGGTCTCATCCGCATGGCTCGCCGCCGGTATTGGTTGAATCTGCAAAAAAGGAAAATCCGCCTGCAGCTTTACGGGGATGTGCGTGCGGCTGAGCCGCAACACGCTGAACAGTGGGCCGAACCAACGGTCGGTTGCAACGATGCCCTCGTAGAGGCTGAATCCGCCTGACAACGGAAGATTGGCCGGCGCGCGAAGCAGCAGGTGCCAACCCGGCGCCGTTCTGGCCATCAATCCGGTCCAGAGCTGCAGAGTTCCAGGCTCCGGCAGAGCGGTCAGGAAAGGGGGCGAGCAATCCTGAAGCGCAGCGGGAGCAACAGCGTTGAATTCGGTCGCAAATCCCGGGAATTGGGCGGCCGGCATAAGAGGCAGCCACTCGTCAGATCCGCCATATTGCCAGAAGATATCGTGACCATCCCACAGGAGCATGAGTTCAAGCGGCGGGAAGGCCCACCAACCAAAGCCAGCGGCGCTCGCGACCGCCTCGCAATAGCGGTATGCCCGGGTCGGCAGAGTGCCTGCCGCCGACCGATCGGCCCGCTGCGGCGGTCGTGCTTGCTCGATCAAGCCGTAGAACTGTACGATCGGCTCGACCGAACAAGACATGACCGTTGACTCCCGACGTAAGAAATTGACCGCTCGAGCGATAGCAAGTGATAGCACGTTGAGGGTCAACCCTCAGTCAGGCCACCAACCGTAGCGAATTCTCAGTTTGCCTTGCGGCTCAGCGGCAGCCGAAATGCGCCGCCAAGGCGGATCTTGCCGGCATCGGCAATCGCTTGGTTCGAGTGATGCATGGAAGCGTTCCTTTCCACAATACGAGTTACGGCAATAGCGGCAGCGCGGCTGTTGGTTTCGGAGCAGGCGCACCAGATCGACTTGCGTCGTCACTCCCGGCCAGAGGCCGTCTGCCTTTCTGACAATACGCGATCTACACTAACTATGTCAACACCTATTTTTGCAAAAAGACCCGGCTGATGCGATCGCCGGCCTCTGGTTAAGGGACCCCATGAAGAGCGGGGACTGCTACCTGTTGATGGTGGCGGCTACGCTGCCGTCATAGGCGCCATGGGAACTCCTCCGACGCCGCATATTCGCCGACCTACCCGGAGCGCAGCGCAGCCAGCACCTGTCGTGCGCGATCCGGACGATCGGTGACGATCCCGTCCACGCTCCACCCGATCAGCCGCGCCATGTCGTCGGCAGCGTTCACCGTCCAGGGAATCACCGCAAGACCAAGCTCGTGCGCCTCATGCACCGAGTCCTGGGTCAGGTCGGCATGATCCGGCGCCCACACTGGCCCGCCTTCCGCCGCCACAGCACGTGGTACCGATCCGCCGAAATCGCCGGGATGCGGACCGCCCCACCACACCGATGCATTGAGCACGGTCTCCGCCCGCGTCAGCCAAGCAAGCCGCACGTCAGGCCTGGTTCGATGCAAATGGCGGGGACCGCACCAGTCGAAGCCCTCGACCGTGATTTGCGGCACAGTGCCGGCCGCGTCCGCCGCGGCGACAACTGCCTCGGCCATCTCCTCACCATCGACGCTCAGGCCCGGACGGTCCGGGAAGGTTTTCAATTCGATTACGAACGCCGCTCCGTTGTTGATCCGGAATACCTGGTCCAAGGCTGGGATGCGTTCGCCGTCGCGCGGCGATTGCTCGGGAAACTGCGCCGCGTAGTTCGAGTCCGGACGCAGCCGGCCCACGTCGAACGCCGCCAGGTCGACCGCCCGCATCGTGCGGATCAACGGCCCCGGTTCGTTCAGCCACCGCCCCGCCGCATCGCGCGTGACATTGGGGTTCAGCGCCGGATCGTGGGTGACCACCACAACGCGATCCATGGTCAGCCCCACGTCCAATTCCAGCGCATTCACGCCAAGTGCCAGCGCGCCCGCGAAACCCGCCAAAGTATTCTCCGGAAACAGCCCCCGCGCGCCACGATGGCCAATAATCAGGCAAGGTCGCGTCATGCCGCCCACCTTGATAGGCTCCGCGGCAGGGACAGGAGCACACTATGGAATACACGACGCTTGGCAGGACGGGCCTGAAGGTCAGCGTGGCGGGCCTCGGTTGCGGCGGGTTCAGCAAGCTTGGTCTCGGCACCGGCAAGTCGGAAGCCGAAGCCGTGGCATTGATCCGGCTCGCACTCGATCTCGGCGTGAACCTGCTGGACACCGCCGCCGTTTACGGCACCGAAGAATTGGTCGGCAAAGCGCTGCCCCATGTTCCGCGCGACTCGGTTGTGGTTTGCACGAAGGCGTCGAAGGAAGCGGGAGAAAAGCAGTTCCACCTGGACAAGGTACTTGCCAGCCTGGATGGATCCCTGCGCCGACTTGGTACCGACTATATTGACGTCTTCCAACTCCATGCCGTGCATCCCACTCAATACGATCACGTGAAGGATGTAATCGCCCCTGCCCTGCTGCGCGAGAGGGAACACGGGAAATTTCGATTCCTTGGCATCACGGAGACTTCTCCGAACGATCCGGAGCATACGATGCTGCATCGCGCGGTACAGGACGGCATCTGGGATACGGCAATGTTTGCGTTCCACCTGATGCACCAGCCGGCCCGCACGCAGGTGTTTCCATATACACGCGCCCATGGCGTCGGCACGCTGATGATGTTCGCAGTCCGCCAGATCTTCGCGCGTCCCGCGCAGCTTGCGGAGACGGCGAAGGAACTTGCCGCCGCGGGCAAGATTCCCGGATCGCTTGCTGAAACCGGCAATCCGCTGAGCTTCCTGGTGCACCCTGGCGGCGCCAGCACCGTGACCGACGCCGCCTATCGCTTCGTGCGCCACGAGCCGGGCGTCGATGTGGTGTTGTTCGGAACCGGCGATCCCGCCCACCTGCGCACCAACATCGAATCCCTGCTCAAACCGCCGCTGCCGGCCGCGGACCGTGCCAGGCTCGCGGAATTGTTCGGTCATCTTCGCGGCGTCGGGCTTGAAGCACCCCCCCGGCGCGCGGCGGCCTGATCCGGACACGATCCTGACCCGCATCGCCGCGGCGTGGGAGGCGGTGCGGTGCCGGGACTCGCCTGTCACAAAAACTTCGCTAGGATCGCCGAACGGCGCCCGCCGGATCGGTGCATGCGGCCGGCGCCACGGCAAAAACACCAGGAGGCGCGCCCATGTCAGGAACCCAGAACGGCAGAAGTCCCCGCTCGGTGGCGCTGGTGGGCCCGTACAGCAGTGGCAAGTCCACCCTGTTCGAGGCGATGCTGGACGTGGCCGGCGCACCGGTGAAACGGCCCGCCGATCCGCGCAACCGCCCGATGACCACCGAGACCCGTATCGGCCACTGCAGCTATCTCGGGGACGCCTGGGCCGTGCTGGACTGTCCCGGGTCGATCGAATTCAATTACGAGATGTGCACCGCCCTGGCGATGGTCGACATCGCCGTGGTGGTCTGCGAGGCGGTGCCCTCACGCGCGCTAACCGTCGCCCCCGCCCTGAAGCTGCTGGCGGACCAGGGCGTGCCGCACGTATTGTTCATCAACAAGATCGACACGCTGGAAGGCAGCGTGCGGGACACGCTGGCGGCGTTGCAGGCCTATGCGAAGTCGCCTCTGGTGCTGCGCCAGGTGCCGATCATCGATGGCCAGGCAGTGAATGGCTACGTCGATGTCGTCAGCGAGCGTGCCTATCGCTATCGCAAGGGACAGGCGTCCGAGCTGATGCAGATTCCATCGCAGATGCAGGACGAAGAGCAGGAGGCGTTGGGAAAGCTGGTGGAGACGCTGGCGGACCGGGACGATGAACTGCTGGAGAAGGTGCTGGAGGACGTCAAGCCGACTCCGGCCGAGATCTATCGCGATCTGCGCAAAGACCTGGCCGCGGGCGCGGTGATCGAGGTGCTGTTGGGCTCGGCCGAGAACCTGCACGGCGTGCGCCGGCTGTGGAAGGCGTTACGGCATGACGCACCATTCGTGCAGGAGACCGCGGCGCGCCACGACATTCCCGCCGAGGGGCCGCCATTGGCACAGATCTTCAAGACCGTGTACGCCGGCCATACCGGTAAGCTGTCCTATGCGCGCGTGTGGCGTGGCACGATCAAGGATGGCGTCACGCTGGGCGGGACACGGCTGGGCGGCATCTATCGTTTCAACGGCGGCGAACTGGCCAAGCTCACCGAGGCAGTGGAAGGCGACGTGGTGGCGTTGAGCCGCCTGGAAGGCGTTGCGACGGGCGCGACGGTTTCGCCGGGCGCTACGCCGGAGCAATTGCCGTTCCCTGAGCCAGCGGCGCCGGTGTATTCGCTGGCAATCGCAACGTCCGACCACAAGGATGACGTGAAACTGAACGGTGCGCTGAGCAAGCTGCGTGAGGAGGACCCGACCCTGTCGGTGGCGCAAGAGCAGGGAACGAGCGAGACGGTTTTGCATGGACAGGGGGAAATCCATCTGAACGCGGTCGTCTCGCGGCTGCAAAGCAACTACGGACTGCGGGTGACGACGCACAAACCGCAGGTCGCCTACAAGGAGACAATCCGCCGCCCGGTGCACGAACATGGGCGCCTGAAAAAGCAAAGCGGCGGCCATGGGCAGTTTGCCGATGTGAAGATTGACATCGCGCCGCGGGCCCGCGGTGCGGGCTTCGAGTTCATCGACAAGGTCGTGGGTGGCGCGGTGCCGCGCAACTTCATCCCAGCGGTGGGCGAAGCCGCGGAAGAAGCTGCGAGGAAAGGACCATTCGGCTTCCCGGTGGTGGATATCTCCGTGACGCTGGTCGATGGGCAGTTCCACAGCGTGGATAGCTCCGACATGGCATTCAAGACCGCGACCGCGCTGGCGATGAAGGAAGGGCTGTCGAAGGCCGATCCCGTGCTGCTGGAGCCGATCTATCGCATCAGCGTCAGCGTCCCGAACGATTATACCGCGCGGGCGCAGCGGCTGGTTACCGGCCGGCGCGGCCAGATCCTGGGCTACTCCGAGCGTCCGGGCTGGTCGGGTTGGGACGATGTCGAGGCGCTGGTGCCAGAAGCGGAACTGCACGACCTGATCATCGAGCTTCGCTCGCAGACGCTGGGGTTGGGCACGTACCGCAAGGAGTTCGACCATTTGGCCGAGACGCGGTCCGAACTGCGGCGCGGCGCGGCTTGAACGAGGCAGTCCCAACTGTCATTGCAGGCTGCCGCCAGCCTGGCGGCCGACCCGCCCTGGATGAAACGTCGTAGCGCCGACCCCTGCTCGCCATGGCCGGCCTTGACGGGTGTGCGTGGTCGCAAGGAGCGCAGCGACGATCGAGCGACCCCGGTCGAGAACGCCCACGGAAGGTCCGGCCGCTAGCCCGAACCCAATCGCTTCGTTGCTTCGCCCCTCGCAATGACAGGAAAACGGCCCATTGGTCGCGGCTACACCACCTTTTTTGCCCGCAGGATTTCAATCTCTCCCGCGCCATAGCCCAACTCGCCCAGGATCGCCTCGGTGTGCTCGCCCAATTCCGGCGTCGCGCTCCGCACGCTCCACGGCGTGCGGCTGAGTTCCACCGCCTGGCCGATCACCTCCACCGAGCCCAGCACCTTGTGCGGCACCGTGCGGGTGACATGCAGGTGCTGCACCTGCGGGTCGGCGAACACCTCGTTCATTTTGTAAATCGGCCCGCACGGGACACCGGCGGCGTTCAGCCGTTCAATCCATTCCGCGGAGGCGCGGGTGCGGATAATCGCCTCGATCGCCTCGTTCAGCCGGTCGCGGTTCTTCGACCGTGCCGCGCCGGTGGCGAAATCCGGATCGGCGGCAAGTTGCGGCGCATCCACGGCCTTGCAGAAACGGCGGTAGATGTCCTCACCCGATGCAGCGATGTTGATATGGCCATCTGCCGTGGCGAACACCCCGGTGGGAATGCTGGTCGGGTGATTATTTCCGGCCTGGCCTGGCACTTCATGTCCGATCGTCCAGCGTGCCGCCTGAAAGTCCAGCATGGCGATCTGCGCCGCCAGCAGGTTCGACTGGACCCACTGGCCCTCCCCGGATTGCTCGCGCTCCAGCAATGCGATCAGGATTCCCATGGCGGCATAGATGCCGGCGGTAAGATCCGCGACAGGAATGCCGACGCGCACCGGTCCCTGCCCCGGCAGGCCGGTGATCGACATCAGCCCGCCCATCCCTTGCGCAATCTGATCGAAGCCGGGCCGGTCGCGATACGGCCCGTCCTGGCCAAAGCCGGAGATCGATGCGTAGACCAGCCGCTTATTGACCTTGCGCAGGCTCTCGTAATCGACGCCCAGGCGGAACTTCACGTCGGGCCGGTAATTCTCCACCACCACGTCCGCACGTTGCGCCAGGCGGCGGAGTACCTCCAGGCCCTCTGGCTGCTTCAGGTTCAGCGTCAGGCTGCGCTTGTTGCGGTGCAGGTTCTGGAAGTCCGGTCCGTGTCGCTCGCCGCCCAGCCCAGCGTCGCCCCCGGGCGCCTCGATCTTGATCACGTCCGCGCCCCAATCGGCGAGTTGGCGCACACAGGTCGGGCCGGCGCGCACGCGCGTCAGGTCGATCACTTTGAAACGGGCAAGCGGTCCCTGGGGCATCCAACTCCTCCTCCGCAACGACAGCCGTGCGGATGAACGGGGCATGTGTTGCCCCACGATACGGCGCCGTTCGTCAGTTGGCGAGACAACCCTCCGCGGACGGCGCGGCACCCAACGCAGGGCACGCGCCGACCCGCGGTGTAAGGGTTTGGAAATTTCTGAGACGATGCAACCGGAACGGTCGCGAGTTTGTGACCGGATTGCTGCGCCTGCGCTCATTAATGCGTCACGCAGCAGGGGATGACGGTGCTATGCAACCGGTCCGCACCCGGACGCGGCGCGCATGCCGCCCGTGCCTCGCTGACTTTACCCCTGCCCTTTCTGCGGAGCCACCGTCTTCCGCATGTTCCAGACTGCGACCTCGTGTGCCAAGAATAGCTGCGTTTCGTCAGCCACTATCCTGATCGTGGATGACGAGCCGGAAGTGCGAACGGTGGTCGCGGAGTTCCTGGAGGATTTCGGCTACCAGGTACTGCAGGCGGATGGCGGACGCCAAGCGTTGTGGCGGCTACGAGAAAACCCGTCCGTACGCTTGCTCATCACTGATATCCGCATGCCCGAGATGTCGGGTCTCGAATTGGCGGAGGTGGCCACCGAACGGAACCCACGGTTGAAAGTGATTCTGATCTCGGGCTATTTCGTCGCCCAGCAGGTGCATCGCCGTTTCCTGCGCAAGCCGTTCCGAATGAAGGAGCTCGAGGCCGCCGTACGGGCGGAACTCTGCCCCGACGACTGACCAGGCCACCGGCAGCGGGGAGCATGCCTGGCACCACGCCGAGGTTGACAAGTCCGGCACAAGTCCATGCTACAATGAGCGGCGATGATGGATCACCACATCCTGTCGAACGGTTACCTCTCGGCCACGGTGAAGCCGGACGGCGCCGAGCTTTGTTCTTTGCGGGACGCCGAAAAGACCGAACTGTTATGGCAGGCGGACCCGATCTGGCCTCGCCATGCGCCGACCCTGTTTCCCATCGTCGGACGGCTGAAGGACGACACGCTGGTGCATCGCGGTCGCAACTACCGGATGACCCAGCACGGCTTCGCTCGCGACCGGCGGTTCGCCTGGCTGAACCGCAGTGCCACCTCCTGCCGGCTGGTGCTGCATGACGACGGCGAGACCCGGGCGGCCTACCCGTTTGCCTTTCGCTTCGAGGTCGCGTTCGCGCTGGACGACGACGCGTTGGAGCAAACCTTCACCGTGGTGAACACCGGCCGGGAGGAACTGCCGGCCTCTGTCGGTGCGCATCCCGGCTTCGTCTGGCCCCTGGCGGAAGGCGTGCCCAAGCCTGCGCATACACTGGCTTTCGAGCAACCTGAACCTGCCCCGGTGAGACGACTGGAGGGAGGCTTGTTGCGGCCAGCCGGCGAGCCATCACCTATCTCCGGCGACACGCTGTCGCTTGCACCGTCCCTGTTCGCGGCGGATGCGCTGATCCTGGATCAGTTGGCCAGTCGCTCGGTCCGATACACCGCGCCAGGCGCGGAGGCGATCGAGGTAAGCTGGGACGGCTTCCAGCAACTCGGCATCTGGACACGAATGACCGGGGATGGCGAATGCGCCGATTTCCTCTGCATCGAGCCATGGCATGGCACGGCCAGCCCAGCGGATTTCGCCGGCGAGTTTCGCGACAAGCCGGGCCTGATGCTGATTCCGCCCGGGGAACGGCGCGTACTGACGATGCGCATCAGGCTGTGCTGACGTGGTGCCAGGCGACGGGCGGCATGGGTCGTTCGCAGCGGGGCCGAGTTATCATGTTCCGTTCGGTGGCCGGTTCCAGCGCGCTGGTCGCCCGGACCTGAACGAGCCGCCCGGCCAGACCGTACCGTGGCGCCCCGTCACCGTGGCACCCCCTCAAGCAGGCCATTCAGCCCCGCCATCCTCCCAACCCGCAGATATAGTCCCAGTGCGCCTTCGACACCGGCGACACGGAGAGCCGCGACTGACGTACCAGCGCCAGATCCCCGAGCTTCTTGTCGGCCTTGATCTGCGTGAGCGTGACGGGCGTCGGCATCGGCCCGACGGCCTCCATGTCCACGCAGACCCAATCGCCGGAGTCCGCGGTGGGATCGGGATAGGCCTCCCGCACCACCTTCACCACGCCGACGATCTGCTTGCCGACATTGGAATGGTAGAAGAAAGCGAGGTCGCCCATCTTCATCGCTTTCAGGTTGAGCCGGGCGGTGTTGTTGCGCACGCCGGTCCACGCTTCAACTTTGTTGGCAACCTGCTGCTCCCATGAAAATGCGTCAGGTTCGGACTTCACCAGCCAGTATTGGGTCATGACACCGCTATACTCCCCCGTGCGTTTGCGGCGTGGGGATGGCAGAAGAGTTCGGTGCGGCCCGGTCCCCTCCCGCATCCCTTTCCGGCGAGGCGAAAAAGAGCCTGAACTTCCGATTGATCCACCTCAATGCGCCTCCTGGCAACGGCCGCAATGATTACCGCGCGCATGAATGTTTCTCCAGGACACTCCCGAACGCCGGGTATGGTCCCAACAGTAAAGGGCAATGCCGTCCGCCTTCAAACCGCGGCGGGGATGCGATAGGTTGATCGAGTGGAAGCGCGTTCTGTTGCAGCCCCTCCCGCGGGAGCAGGGCGTTCCTTGCACCGGTTTGCCAACCCGGGCCAGTTCCTAAGGCTATCGGGAGCGCTGGTGCCGTGGCTTTCCGCCGGCGCCCTGGTACTGATCGCAATCGGGCTGATCTGGGGTCTGTTCTTTTCTCCGGCCGACTGGCAGCAAGGCAACGCCGTACGGATCATGTACATCCATGTGCCCGCGGCTTGGCTGGCCTCGGCCGGCTATGCCGGGCTTGCGATTTGCTCGGTGCTTTCGCTGATCTGGCGCCATCCGCTGGCCGATCTCGCGGCCGTGGAGATCGGGCCCGTCGGAGCGGGCTTTACCGCTTTGTGCCTCGCTACCGGCAGCCTTTGGGGCAAGCCGATGTGGGGCGCCTGGTGGGTATGGGACGCACGCCTGACATCGGTGCTGGTCCTGTTCTTTTTGTATCTCGGCCACATTGCGCTGGTGCGCGCGTTCGACGATCCGGTGCGCGGCTATCGCGCCGGAGCGATCCTGGCGCTGGTCGGGGTGGTAGATCTGCCGATCATCAAGTTCAGCGTCGACTGGTGGAACACGCTGCATCAGCCGGACACCATCACCCTGACCGGCGCGCCGCACATGTACATCGCGATGCTGTGGCCGCTGCTGTTCTCCACGCTGGGCTACACCCTGGCCTTTGCCGCCATCGTGCTGACCCGGACACGGGCGGCGGTGATGGAGCGGCGCATCCGTGGCCTGCTGATGGCGCGCGCCTCGGCACAGGAGCCCGGCTGATGGACCTTCTGCCCTATATCGCTGCGTCCTATGCCTTGGGCATCCTGATCCCGGGCGTTTTCGCGGTCACCGCATTCCTGCGGGTTGGCGCGGCACGCCGCCGACTGGCGGCGATCGATCCCCGAGCCAATCGCGCGAGCGCTGGCACCCGGACACGGCTCGGAGGTTCACAATGACGCGCAAGCGCCGCCGCCTGTGGATCCTGGTCGCCTGCGGCATCGGCGTCGGCTCGGCCACTGCTCTGACGTTGTCGGCGCTCAGCAGCAACCTGGTGTTCTTCGTCTCGCCGTCGCAGCTTGCGCATGACGCCCCGAACGGCCGCATGGTGCGGTTGGGCGGTCTGGTACAGCAAGGCAGCGTGCACCGCTCCACCGTTGACGGAAAGCCGACCGCGATCTTTGCCGTGACCGACGGCAAGGATGCGATCAAGGTTAGCTATGTCGGTATCCTTCCGGATCTTTTCCGCGAGGGGCAGGGCGTGGTGGTGGAGGGTGTGCTGCAACCCAACGGTGTGTTCCACGCCTCCGACGTGCTGGCCAAGCACGACGAGAACTACATGCCGAAGGACGTAGAAGAGGCGTTGAAGAAGTCCGGCCATTGGAACCCCAATTCCGGAGAGCCGCCGCCGGCCGCGACCTGGGATACGATGTCCGTCAAACGTGCCGGGGGATGATGACGGGACCTGGTCCGGCCGTGATGGTTGAAATTCGAGCGGCGGCCCGACACCGGACATGAGCGGATTCCTGCCGCGGCGCGCCCTGCTGCTGGCGCCCAGCGCTGCTGCGCTTCTCGGCGGGATCGCGCTGCTGACGCTGGATGAGCGGCAGGAGCGTATCCCGTCCGTCTGGCAGCCGGATGCGCGCAGCAAGTTGGTGGGACACAAATTGCCTGCCTTTATCCTGCCGGGACTACCCGGCCGGCCGGGATTCGCCAGCGCTGATATCACCGCCACCGGCCGGATGGGGCTGATCAACTTCTTTGCCTCCTGGTGCATGCCCTGCCGGCTCGAGGCGCCGGCACTGCTGAGCCTGAAACGACAGGGGCTGGCGATTTGGGGGATCGACTATCAAGACAGTACTGATGATGCGGTCGCCTTCCTGCGGCTGATTCATGCTCCGTACGATCGCGTCGGTTGCGACAGGACGGGCCACGTTGGGCTCAGCTTCAACCTGCAAGGCGTGCCGGAGAGCTTCCTCGTTGACCGCGACGGCACAGTACGTTGGCACTGGGCCGGCGGTCTCAGCGAAGACGTTGTTCGGCAATACCTCGATCCGCTGCTGCGCGGCGGCGCGTAGCCGCCACGTGATCCGGCTACTGCCCCGAAGCGGTTTTCTGCCGCAACAACACCAGGGCGCGGCGCAGGCGGAGAATTCCCCCGAGCGTCTGCCCCTGGTCGCACATACGCTGTCCCTCGGCAGAAAGGTCGGTTGCTTCCTGCGGCGGGTGCTCAATCGTCCGCACGAGTTCGCTGATCCGGTCGAGAAGCTGCAGGCAGTATTCCGGGGTGTCCGTGGTGATCCGCTGCGGCGGGCCCTGTCCGGACGCGGACAGCGGCATAAGTTGCAGGAAAAGCCCTACGGAAAAAGGAACCGCAATCGAGGCGTAGAGATGGGCGGGAAGTCTCATGCTGCCAAGTATGGCCATTGCGTCTGACCCCGCGCTGGTGGTCGCGTGACAAGAAAGTCATAAATGGCGGGGCCTCAATTGCCCTTGAGCGCGATTTGCCGGCGCCGCTGGCGAATGCCGCGTGGACTGGGTCAAGCGACGCGCTGCAGCCAGCGCACCAGGCGCTTTGTTGCCGGCGAGAACAATCGGGGAACGAACAAACTGCTGGCGGCTCGCTTCGCGGCTTCGGACCGCGTGGGGTACGGCACGATCATTCCAGACAGGTGTGACAGCGGGATGCGCCGGGCGATCGCCAGTGTCCAGGTGCCGATCATCTCGCCCGCCGATGGCGCCAGAATGCCGGCGCCGACGACGCGGCCACGTGCCGCCACCAGCTTCACCAGGCCGGCAGTGTCGCCTTCCGCCACGGCCCGGTCGTTGTCCGCCAGCGGCCAGCGCAGCACCGAGACGGCGAGGCCGGCAGTCCGAGCCTCGGCCTCGGTCATGCCTACCTGCGCCAGTTCCGGATGCGTGTAGGTGACGCGGGGCAACGCCGCATAGTTCAGACGCGCGGGCATCCGGAACAAGGCGCGGCGGATGACGATGCCGGCGTGGTAGCTGCCGACATGGGTGAACGCGCGTGGGCCGATGCCGATCGGGTCGGCGATATCGCCGACCGCGAACACCCGGCGGTTGGTAACCGAGCGCAGCCCCCGGTCGGTGATTACGCCTGCGGGCGACGCGCGCACATTGCCGGCCGGCAGGTCGAGTGAGTCCAGGTTTGGCCGCCGGCCAACGGCGACGAGCAGGTGGCTGCCGCCGACTCGGTTTCCGTCGGCGAGAACCAGGATGGGACCGCCTGCCGCATCGATTTCGGCCTCCGTCACCTTGACGCCTTCCAGCAGGACCACGCCGCGCGTCGCGAGAGCCGCCCGTAGGCCAGCGGCAAGTTCGGGATCCTCGCGGCCGGCGATGCGGGCCGCTTCCACCACCGTGACGCGGCTGCCGAGGCCCGAGAACGCGTCCGCCATTTCCAGCCCGATCGGTCCGCCGCCGAGGACCAGCAGATGATCCGGACGTTCCGGCAGATCGAACAAAGTCTCGTTGGTCAGAAAGGGCACGCGGTCGAGTCCCGGGATCGGCGGCACCACCGCCCGGCTGCCGGCGGCGATGACGATCCGCCGGGCGTCGATCCGATGCCCGTCCACCGCCAGCGCATCGAGTGCCACGAACCGGGCCGTGCCGCGCAGCACTGTGGCGCCGAGGGCGCGGAACCTCGCCTCGGAGTCGATCGGCGCAATGGTCGCAATGGCGCCATGCACGTGGGCCTGCACGCCCTGCCAGTCGATCTCAGGTTCGGTCGCGTGCAGGCCGAACCGGCCCGCGCAACGGATGGCCTGCGCCGCATGTGCCGCGGAGAGCAACGCCTTGCTGGGGACGCAGCCCGTATTCAGGCAGTCGCCGCCCATGCGGTTTTGTTCTATCAACGCAACCTTCACCCCGAGCTGCGCTGCGACCGCGGTGACCGACAGGCCGGCGGCTCCGGCGCCGATCACCGCCAGGTCGAAGTCAGCCATTCCGGCGCATCCATTTGCGCCACGCGACGGGCAGCAAGGCCAGCAGGCCCAGGGCGACCATCGGCCCCAGGATCGGCAGCGAGAAGATCAGCGCGAGGTCCGGGCGCTTGCCAGCGGCCAGCACGTCGCCCAACCCCGCGCCGATCGAGGCAAACACGAAGGTGCCGGGAATGATGCCGATCGCCGTCGCGGCGACGAAGGCCGACAGCCGCATCGCGGCGAGCGCCGCAGCCAGGTTCACCAGCCAGAAAGGGAACAGTGGGATCAGCCGGATCGCGAGCAAATAGTGGAAGCCATTGTGCTGCAGCTCGGCGCGAATGCGGGTAAGGCGGCTGCCGGCGCGGGCAGCCCTCTGGGTGGCAAAGGCCGAGCGCGCGGCGAGGAAGAGTACCACCGCCCCGGCGGTCGCGCCGATCACGGCCAGCGCTCCGCCGAGCAAGGTGCCGAACAGCAAGCCGCCGGCGACAGTGACGACGGCGGCTTCAGGAACCGAGAGGGCCGTAAGGACGGCGTAGACCGCGGCGTACAGAAGCGGGGCGATCACCCGGTGGTGAGCGATCCAGACCGAGAGAGCGGCTTGGTGGCGGCCAAGCGCCGCCCAGTCCAACTGGCCCGCGACCCCGCTCGCCCAAAACGCGGCGAGCGCGACCAGCAACAGGGCGAGCGGGGCGACTCGGCGCAGGGAGAGCATGGCAGGACACCGCATAGACCGGGTGTGGAGATAGTGCGACCCGGCAGATTGGTATCCGCCGGACGGCAACGGTCATGGCGTTTGGCCGCGTCGGGCGGGACGACGCGGTCAAAGTCCAGGATGTCGAGTGCCACGATCGGCACCTGCCCGGCGGCCAGGGCGTCGAAAAATCGCGTACCCATTCGGAATTTTGGTGCATTCGATCTTTCTCGCCCGGCTCGCACTGGGCGGGATCGAGGCCGGCATCGTCGACCGCGACTCCACTGCAATGCCCTGTGGCTTTACCCTGACGTTCCGCGAGCAGGACGAGGACCGCGATTGCTCGATCGCGTTCGACGCCAGATGCCACGATCCGGCGGGTGCGTTCGTTCCGTAATCGATTCGTATCGGTGATCGAGGATGGACTGGCGGACGCTGGGCGGTTACTCGCTTCCCTGGTCCCGGCATCGCGTGCAGCGTCGGTCTGAGGACGCCTGCATCGCATCCAGCCGCTCGCGTTCTCCGCGATTTTGAAAGCGGTACCGGACATGCAATCAGGCTTTCCCGTTAGTCTGTACTGCTCCGAGCGCGCCGATTCACCCACATAGTTTTGGTTGTGCACGAAGCTGGCAGGCGGACGCCAGTCTCGCCACGATTGGTTCCAAAGCCCCCAGCTCTGCTAAACTCCCGGCAATTGCGAGGACAGCAGCCCATGGATCGCGCCTTCCCGCCGTCTCTGCGCGCGGCGTCCCCGTGGTGGCGTCCCAATCCGGGCATCCATCTGACCATCCAGGGCGGACGCCGGCTCGCCGGTACCTACCCGATCAGCGGCGCCAAGAATGCCGTGTTGCCGCTGATGGTCTCGGCATTGCTCACCCCACACCTTGTGACCCTGCGCAACGTCCCTGCGAGCCTGGACGTTGCGGTGCTTTCCAAGCTGCTGCACCACCTCGGCGTCGGCCTGAGCTGGTCGCACGGCGGCGGCGCGGCGCTTTCGCTCACGCTGTGCGCTGACCAGGTGCATCCGCGGCAAATCGACGGCGGCCTGGTGAGCCGCATGCGCGCCTCCGTCCTCTTGCTCGGCGCACTCCTGGCGCGTTGCGGCGAAGCCTGCCTGCCCATGCCAGGCGGCGACGCAATCGGGCTGCGCGGCGTCGATTTCCATGTCGCCGGCCTGCGCGCGATGGGCGCCGAGATCGATCTCGCCGGCGGCATGATCCTGGCCAGGGCGCCGCGAGGGCTGCGCGGCGCCGAGATCGTGCTGCCGCAGCCGTCGGTGGGCGCGACGGAGAATCTGATGCTGGCGGCCGTACTGGCGACGGGCCGGACCGTGATCCGCAATGCGGCACGTGAGCCCGAGATTGGCGACCTGGCCCGCTGCCTTCTAACAAGAAACTACAGGGTCAGTTCATGGCGGGCTCGTTATGCTGCCTCGGCGGCGGGCTGGATCTGCACGTCGTAGCCGAGCTTATTCAACTGAACGACCAACCTGCGAGCCTTGGCGTCGGCC
>Ga0335075_10005681_pt1 | contig 19315 bp, 18 predicted proteins | sample Lox_Sample_24_FD_206723 | JGI IMG/M metagenome (GOLD analysis project Ga0335075, IMG submission 206723) | Soil microbial communities from Loxahatchee National Wildlife Refuge, Florida, United States - Lox_Sample_2.4 | ecosystem: Environmental > Terrestrial > Soil > Wetlands | place: USA...
CGCACCCCCCGGCGCACGCGCCGACAGCCGCGGCTACCGGGAACAGTGATGACTACTGATGCGGGTGTTGGCAGCGGCGTACCTTCACCGTCATGAGGATGTAGTCGTCCATACCGGTTACTACGGGCGCCGACCTGAAGTGTTGGGCCCCCTCACGCGCTACGGTGCAGGGCATGGCCGAACGACCCCAGGTGACCGTGCTCGGCAGCCTGAACATGGACATATCCGTGACCGTGCCCCGGCTGCCGGGCCCCGGCGCGACCGTGGTGGGAGGGGCGGCGCGGTTCACGCCCGGCGGCAAGGGCGCCAACCAGGCGGTAGCCGCGGCCCGGCTGGGCGCCGAGGTGCGCATGGTCGGCTGCGTCGGCGACGACGAGTTCGGCCGCCGGCTGCTGGCTGCCCTGCGCGCCGAGGGAATCAACGCCGACGCGGTCCGGGTTGCCGCGAACACGCCGACCGGCCTGGCCATGATCGCGGTCGACGAGGGCGGCGAGAACCTGATTACGGTCGCCCCAGGCGCAAACCACCAGGTAGCAGCGCCCGACGTGGCCGCGGCCGCCGCGACCGAGCGCGACATCCTGGTCGTCAGCGCCGAGATCCCCATCCCCGCGATTACCCTGGTCCTGGCTGATGCTCACAAGGCCGGCGCGCACGGCGCGCCCTGCGTACTCAACCTCGCGCCTGCCCCGGAAACTCCGGCCAAGGAAACAGCGGCCGACCTGGTCGCCGCGGCGGGCGCGAACCTGGACTGGCTGGTGGTGAACGAGTCAGAGGCCGCGGCGATCCTCGGCCACGCGGTCAGCGGCCTGGCCGCCGCGGCCAAAGCCGCCGCCGAGCTGACCGCCCGGGGCCGCCCGGGTCCCCGCCACGCCGTGGTCACGGCCGGCGCCGCCGGCGCCGCCCTGGCCGGCTCGGACGGCACGCACGTCATCGACGGATTCCCGGTCCACGCCGTCGACACGGTCGGCGCGGGCGACACCTTCGTCGGCGCCCTCGCGGTTGCGCTCGCAGCCGGCGTGTCCGCTCCCGACGCGGTAAGGGCCGCGGCCGCCGCGGGCGCCGCGGCCGTCACCCGCCAAGGGGCTCAGACGGCCATGCCGCGGCCCGCCGACGTCCTCGCCGCCACCGGGATGGCCTGGCCCGTGGCCTGACGTCGGCGTATACAAGTCATAGGGGAGCTGAAGGTATCATTCTCCGGAAGGAGACCCCACCCTTATGACGCCTGACGTGCGCGTATTCGTGCTGGACGGCAACACCGGGGGAAACCAAGACGGCACGGCGCCCGAGGCCGGCTCGGCTCGCGTGCCGTCGGTTGTCCTCGAGGTGCTCGGCCAGTCCTTTGGCGTGGCCGCCGAACGCGGTGCCCGAAGCCGCCGACAGACCTGGCTGGATACCTTCGACTGGCGGCTGTACCGCGCCGGGCTCGAGCTGGAGTACGAGCACGCCGCGCGCGGCGGCCGACTGCTGCTAACCAAGGACAAAGTCCCCCAGGCCGAACAGCCCGTCGACAACTGGCGCCGCGACCGGCCGCACCTGGCCGACGACCTGCCCGCCGGACCGGTCAGGGACCAGGTCGCCAGGCTGGCCAGCCCGCGCGCCCTGCTCCCGGTGGCCACCGCGGCCGGCCCGGTCAGCGTCACCCGGCTGCTCAACGCCGACGGCAAGACCGTGGCCAGGCTGGTCGTCGATCATCCGGCGGTAACCCGCGGCGGCCAGACCGTCTCGCTGCCCGTGCGCCTGGCCATCTCCGAAGTCCGCGGCTACCCCGGCCAGGCCCGCAAGGCCGCCCGCCTGCTGGCCGGTGTTCCCGGCGTCGACGCCGCCCACAGCAGCGCCTTCCTCGCCGCCGTGGCGGCCCTCGGCCTGCACCCAGGTGCCTACAGCAGCAGCGTGCACGCGGAGATCACCGCCCAGATGCCCGCGCCGGTCGCGGTTGCCACCGTGCTGCTTGGCCTGGTCGACACGCTGGAGCAGAACGTCGACGGCGTCCTCCGCGACATCGACACCGAGTTCCTGCACGACCTGCGGGTGGCGGTTCGCCGCACCCGCTCGGGGATCAAACTGCTCGGTGACGTGCTGCCCGGGTCCAGGCCGTACGCGCCGGAGTTCAAGTGGCTCGGCGACCTGACCACGCCGACCCGGGATATGGACGTCTACCTACTCGGCTTCGGCACGCTGACCGCGCGACTGGTGGCCGCGTCGCCGGCCGACCTCGAGCCCTTCCGCGCCTTCCTGGTCCGCCGCCGCGCCCGCGAGTTCCGGCTGCTGACTGCCGGGCTGCGCTCGGCCAGGTTCAATACGCTGACCGGCCACTGGCGAAAGGTGCTGCTCGAGGCCCAGGGCCCCGGCCGTAAGGGCCGCCAGGCCAGGAGCACGAACAACGGTTCCTGGGTCCTTACCGCCGACGAGCTCGCCGTGGCCCGCACCGCCCGGGTGTTCCGCCGGGTCGCCACGCACGGTGCCGCGATCACCGCGGGCTCGCCTCCTGAGGCACTGCACGACCTGCGCAAGCGCTGCAAGGAGCTGCGGTACGTGCTCGAGTTCTTCGCGTCTTTGCACGACCAGGCCGCCTACCGCAAGGTGATCGGCGACCTCAAGCAGCTGCAGGACTGCCTGGGCGAATTCCAGGACAGCCAGGTGCAGCGCGAGGAGATACAAACCCTGGCTGATGCCATGCTGGCCGAGCGCGCCGCCCCGGCAGCTACGCTATTGGCAATGGGTGAACTTGCGGCGAACCTAGTGCAACAGCAAGCCGAAGCCCGTGCAAACTTCGCCCGACGGTTCACCGCCTTCGCCGGACCCGCAGGCCAGCAGCGGGTCCGCGACCTGCTGGCAAGGCCCCTATGAATATCTACGCCACGTACAACATCAAGGGCGGCGTCGGCAAGACGACCGCCGCCGTCAACCTCGCCTACCTGTCCGCCGCCGACGGCTGCCGCACCCTGCTGTGGGACCTTGACCCGCAGGGCGCGGCCAGCTTCCTGTTCCGGATCAAACCCAGGGTCAAGGGCGGCGGCAAGGCGCTCATCCGCGGCAAGAGGACGCTGGACGAGGCGATCAAGGGCACCGACTTCGAGAACCTGGACCTGATCCCGGCCGACTTCACCTACCGCAACATGGACCTGCTGCTCGGCAACGCGGACGGAAAGCCGACCCGGAGGATGGCGCGACTGCTCCGCCCGCTCGCTGACGAGTACGACAACATCTTCCTCGACTGCCCGCCGAGCATCTCCCTGGTCTCAGAGAACGTCATGCATGCCGCCGACGTCCTGCTGGTCCCGCTGATCCCGACCACGCTGTCGGTGCGCACGCTGGACCAGCTCTCCGAGTTCGTGGCCGACTTCACCGACCACCAGCCCAAGGTCCGCGCCTTCTTCTCAATGGTTGACCGCCGTAAGCGGCTGCACCAAGACATCACGGCAAAACTTTCGGCCGAACGGTCCGGGGTGGCAGCCACCCCCATCCCCGCCCTGTCCCTCATCGAGCGCATGTCGGTCGAGCGTGCCCCCGTCACCTCATTCGCCCCCCGCAGCCAGGCCGCCCGCGCCTTCCGCTCCCTGTGGGACGAAGTGAGCGATGCGAAACCCGCCTAGTCCCGCCCTAGCCAGGTGGTGATGCAGGCCTCGTTGCCCTCGGCGTCGGCCAGTACCCAGAAACTGGGCGCCTCCGCGTCGGAGACCAGGGTCCCGCCCGCCGCCAGCGCGGCCTGGATGCGGGACTCCGCCTCGTCGTGCGGCACCGAGACATCAAAGTGGATGCGGTTGCGCTGCGGCCGCGGCGCGTCCATCCGCTGGAACCACACCGTCGGCCCCTGACCGAGCGGGTCGATGAGCCCATCCCATGGCCCGGACCGCCCCGCCTCGTCCACGTAGCCGAGCACCGCCCGCCAGAACGGCCGAACCGCCCCCGCGTCGAGCGCGTCAATCCCGATCTCGAGCACCTGCACCGCCCGCCCGCGCCCGCTCCCGTCCCCGTCCCCGTCGTCCCCGTCCCCGTCGCCGTCCCCGTCCCCGTCGCCGTCCCCGTCCACCCCGCTGACCGTCTCTAGCCGTATCCCGTCGACCATAGTCGAGATGTTCCGGGCGAGCTCGACGTCTCGCTCGGTCACCCAGCCCACCGCCGCGGTCTGCAGGGCCAGGATCACCCGGTCCGCGCGTACGTCCAGCCGCAGGTGCCCCTGGGCGCCCGGCACCGTCGCCGCCCGGGCGGCGACGTCGGCGGCCAGCGGAAGCGATCCGGTCAGGACCTCTGTCCGCAGTTCGCCCAGGACGAGCCGCCATCCCAGCCCGGTGACCGCGTCCGAGGCGTCGTGCCTGCTCAGCTTCTGGTAAGCGCCGTGATCCTCCATACCGTCATGTTGCCAGGTCTCACCTCAGCGCGTACCAGCTGCCGACGCCGCCCCTGCGACGGCGCCGGCAGCCAGCGGGACTTATCCGGCTACACCGTCGTCCCTAGAAGTGCGGACTGAACGAGACGCCGCGCAGCACCTCGCCGAAGCCCGCCATCTTGACTGTGCGGAAGCTCTCACCCGCCGTAGGTGAGGTGGCGCTCAGCGGGTCGGTGATTTCCACCAGCTTGTTCGGATCCGCGCCCTGGTCCCCGCCGCCGCTCACGGTGGAGGTGATGGCCCAGATCGTCACCGTCCCGTTCGCGTTGACCCGGCCGGTGATGTTGCGCAGCCCGTCGGTGGCCGGCGACCACGGCAGGTTGGTTACGGAGTTGATCCCGGTCGGGTAGCCCGGCACGGTGTATGGCTGGCCCAGGTTAAGGCCGGCCGTCAGCGTGTAGGCCAGCTTCCACTCGCCCGCCGAGCTGTCGAACACCCACTTCTGCAGGCCCGCGGTGCTCTGCGAAGCGGCGGCCGTGTACTGGCCGTTCGCGTAGGTGTCGGTGCCGTTGCCCTCGTCGGCCACGTACAGCGTGTCCGCGTTGGCGAACCACAGCCCGAACGGGAAAGCGCTGTTCGTCGAGGACTTGGCCAGCGTGGTGTTGAAGCCCTTCAGGGCCCGCGGAAATTGTCGTCCTTGCCGATCTTGTCCGCCTTGTCGCCAAGCAAGGTGACGTTGAAGCTGCCGACCGGCGTGGGCGTGCCCGGGTCCTGCGCCGACTCGGGCAGGTTAGACGGCTTGATCAGCTGCGCGCCCGCGCCCAGGATCACGCCGTTGGGCTGCGGGGTGCTGCCGTTCCCGGCGTTGCCCGACGCGTAGATGAGCTGCTGGCCGTCCACGTCGGCGGTGATCGCCGCGCGGCCGTTGTCGCCGCTGTAGGCGTTGGTCTCGGTGAAAGAGAGGTGCCCGTCCGCCGTGAGTTCCGCGGCGGCCCGGTAGTAGGCGCCAGGCACCGGGTTGGTCGGGTCGATGACCCCCGGCGTGTTGGCGTTGGACACGTCAACGGTGTCCGGCTTGGCCACGTAGCCCATGAACGACAGGGTCTTGCCGTCGGGGGAGAGGTTGAGCGCCAGCTCCGACTTGGACGAGAAGCTGGTGACAAGCTCGCTCGACGGCACCGCGATCGTGCCGAGCGGGATGCCGCTCGGCGTCATCTCCTGCAGGTAGATCGGCGACGTCACCCCGAAGCTTCCGTCTACCTCCGCGTTGTTGAACACATACGGATAGTTGCCGTTCGCGTTGGCGGTGACGCAGTTGGACCCGGTGCAGCCCGGCGGCAGCTGCGTCTTGCCCGCCACAATGTTCGGGTCGTTGATGTAGCGGCTCTCGCTGACCAGCAGGGCGCCTGGTATGGGAATCCCCAGTCCCGCCTGCACCGCGGCTGCCGTCCGCGCCGCGCTGGCGTCGGCAGGCCCGCTGGTCGCGGCCACCCCGCCGGCGGCACACAGTGCTGTCACGAAGGCGGCGGCTCCCGCCCGTGCTCTTCTGATCACAATCACTCCTTTAGGCCCAGGCCCGGACGCTATAACCCATGTCCGGACATCACCCGGACATCCAAGCGTCGTCACTGGTCCTAAAGGCGCCCGCAAAGTGAATGAAAGCTGTTACTTAGCGGGCCATCGCCTTAACCGCTGTGGCGCTGCAGGAACTCCAGCGTCTGCTGATTGAAGCCCTCGACATCCTCATAGATGGCGGCGTGCGCGCAGTCCCCGAACACGATAAGTTCGGTGTCCGCGATCCCCTCGGTCAGTGGCGCGGCGAAGCGGGTGGAGGTCACGATGTCGTGCTGCCCGTAGGTGATCAGGGTCGGGGCCTGAATTGAGCCGAGGATGCCGCTCGCGTCGTGCGCCAGCACGGCTCCGGACTGTCGCATGAGCGCGTCCACCGGCGGCATCGGGCGGCTGCGGACGAACTCGGCAAGCGAATCGATGTACTCGGGCCTGGCCGCGTACAACTCCGGGGTGAAGCAGAACGGGAAAATGCCGGCGATGACCATCTCGGTCACGCTGTCCAGGGCCCGGGCGATGATCCGCCAGCCCTCGACGATCACCGTGAGGAACGGGTCGGTCTTGTCCCACGCGCTATGCAGCGACAGCGACCGCACCCGCTCCGGGTACTTGGCCGCCAGCCACATGCCGGCCGCCGCACCAAGCGAGACCCCGAAGATGTGCGCCCGGCCGACCCCGGCCGCCTGCATGAACGCCGCAACGTCGTCGGCCAGCAGTTCGGTGGTGTACTCGCCCTCTGGCTTGCCGGACAGGCCCGCTCCTCGCAGGTCCACGCTGTAGCAGGTGAAGTGTTTGGCGTACTCAGCCACCTGGAACGCATAGCACGCCTGATCGGCGGCCAGGTACGGGATCAGCACGATCGGCTCGCCCTCGCCCTGCACCTCGTAGTTGATCTCGATCCCGTTCGCCTGCACCAGCGGCATGGCTGCCCTCCCTCATCCGACGTTGAGTCGATCCTAGGGCCGGGCCGGGAGGATCTTCCATGAGCGCGACAGACTTTAACGTGGGCCTTCGCCTGGGAGGATGGGGGCCTGCGGAACCCCGCCCCGGACCGGCGCGGCAGCCGGGACCCGCGGTCCGCTGCGCCGCCCGGCGGGCGTCTTGACCTCGCCCCAGGGGCACGCTTCATGATCGTCTCATGAAGGAACTGGGGCCCGCCGAGTTCTCCGCGGCTACGGGGCTCTCGGTCAAGGCACTGCGCCTCTACGACGAGCGCGGCCTGCTGGTACCTGCTCGTGTAGACCCGGCCACCGGCTACCGCCGTTATACAGAAGACCAGATCGCCACCGCAGGCCGTATCGCGCTTCTGCGCAGGGCTGGCATCGGCCTAGCCGACATCGAACGGTTCCTGGCCGCACCTGCCGCCGCCGTGATCGACCGATGGCGAGCGGATCTCGCGGCCGAAACCACAGTCCGTCGGCGGGCCCTGGCCGCACTGGCATTCACCCTCGGCTTCGACACCTCGCCACCGAAGGAGCCCGCCATGGCAGTCATCGTTCGTCCCGTCGATTCGGCAGCTGAGCTAGCCACTGCCTTCGATGTCGCAGGCGCCCAGTTCGACCCGGCTATCGATCACACCGACCAGAGGCGTTTCGCCGAGCTCCAAGCCACCTACCCCGGCCAGCGCGAACTGCTGCTGGTTGCCGAGGAGAACGGCTCGGCCGTGGGCGCCGCCATGGGCTTCGTGTCCTCAGGGTCGGAGGTGACCCTGAGGATCCTGGCCGTAGCCGCGGGCCGGCGCCGGCAGGGCATCGGGCGCGCCCTCCTGCGGGCTTTCGAAGCCAGCGCCCTCCGTCTGGGCGCGACGCGCATTTCCCTGGGCGCCGACGCCGAAGCCGGCTTCTATATCCGGCACGGCTACCAGACGATGCTGCTCTTGCAGTGGGCTGATGACCCGAGTCGCGTTGACGCCGAGGTGGCGGCCCTGACCGCCGGACCGCTGAAGGATATGACCTGGCACCGTGATTCATTCGGCGGCGTACCCCAGTTGTTCGTGGATCTCGACGAGCCGAGTCCGGTCGTGCGGGCCCAGGTCCAGGACCTGGTCTGCGGAGCACACGTTGGCTACTGCATGACCAAGGCGATCAGCGCATGGGGCCGCTGCCAGATCCGTTCCCGCTAGGTGCTGGCTTCGCGGCAGCGCCGGGCGATGATGCTAACCGTCCGAACGACACTCGTCCGCGAGATATAGGCCCATGTCGGCCATGGCTCACCGGCCCCGCTCGCCCCTCCGCGCTAGCAGATTTCACCCGGATCCCTGGGCCATAACGCAACCGGGTGGCTGGTGCCGGCGTCTTTATAGTGCTGCGGCAAGGCCGATGGGGCGTGGCGCCGGCGGGGGAGCGGATAGGGCCGGAGGCCTGGATGGGCACGTTCTCGATCGGGCGGCGCGCGGCAGCCGCCGTGCTAAGCATGCTGGCGCTGGCTGGCGTCGTATGCGGCTGCGCAGCGACCGCCCCGGTCAGCGTCCGGCCGGCGGCGGTTCCGGCCGGGACGGGATGCCCGTGGGGCGTTACCGGCGGTACCGCCAGCACGGCCCGCACCACGATGTTCTGGCCGGCCGCCGGCCGGGCCGGCGTGCCGTGGCGCAGCGTCGGCCGCGGCTGGATTCTCGCCGACCTGGCGAGGTCGGGGTCGGCCAGCGGCCTGGAAACGCTGTACCTGGTCTCGCCTGGCGGCCAGCGCTACCGGCTCGGCCCGGCTCCGGCGAACGCCTTCCTCGAGGACTGGTCGGGGGACGGCACACACGCGCTGTTCCTCGACCCGAATCTGGACCCAGCCAGGGCGTCGGTCATCGTGCTCGACCTGCAAACCGGTCTGGCCAGCAGCTTCACCGTGTACTCAGCCACGTCCAACGTGACCGCGTCGTTTTCCCGGCCTGCCGGGACCGCGATCCTCCTCCTGGCCGGGGCGGCCGAGGGCGGGTTCCTGCCGTTGCAGCGATTCAGCCTGACTGGGGCGCGGGAGCTGTGCTACCCGGCCGACGCCGTAGACGGCAGTTACGGCAGTTACCAGGAGAACGCGGACGGCACCGCGATCGTCTTCGGCACGCAGGACGGCATTGACGTCGTGTCCAGCGCCGGCCAGCCGGTGCGGGTCCTGGCGACGCAGTACGGGCCGGGTTTGTGCCAGATGCTGAACTGGTGGAACGACCAGAGCGTGCTGGCGGACTGCTCGGGACAGCTGCTGGCCTTCCCGCTGTCCGGCGGCCCGCCCGAGCAGCTGACCACCTCCCGTGACGGCGCAGGCTACGTCGGCGCCTGGCACCTGCCGAGCGGGACCTACGCCGAGGCCGCGGCCTGCGGTTCGACCTGGCTGGAGAGGCTGAACCCGGACGGCACCGCGACCAGGCTCACCATCCCCGGCGCCCCGGACGGCGGGCGGATACAGCCGCTCGGCGCCTACGGCGACCAGTTGCCGCTGCAGGTCGCCGGCGGGTGCGCACGCTACCCCTACAGCTTGATCGAGTGGTACAACCCGGCCGCCAACGTGACCACGACGGTGCTCGGCGGTCCGGCGGGCGGCGGCTACGTGACCGGCGCGATACTGTTCCCGGCGAGCTGACACCGCGGGCCGGCCGCCTAGGCGAGATCTGGCCGCGCGCCACGCATGCGAAACAAGTGGTTCCCCTCCCGGCCCCGCAACCAGACAGCCACCGCCTGACCAGCCACGCCACGCCTGCAACGGCAAGTTGCTCGTCAGGCACCCACAAAATTGACGGGCACCCTGTCGGCGTGGCGTTCGTCAAGAATGTCCTAGGTCGCTGTTAGAATCGAACTAGGAGTTGATTAAGACCCACTTATCAGCATCAATGGTTTCTTACAGGGCTTCGCCGCGCCACCTGCAGGTACCCCGGAGGGAGGTGACGACCCGGTGAGCAGCGCCCAGGACCCGGCCAGAGTCGGGGATGTGCTGGCCGTGGTGCTGGACGGGCTGCGCTACCTGGCCACCGCCGACCACGCCGCCCTGGCCACCCAGGCCCAGGCCGACTGCCTGCTCGGCCTGGAGCGGGCCGCGGCGATGAGCACCGCGGCCCGGGCCGGGCTGCTCGGCGCGTTCGCCGCCAGCCGGGGCTACTGCGCGGACGGGGATTACAGCATCACCGGGTGGTTGATTAATCGGGGCAAGATGACCAAGGCCGCGGCCCGTGAGCAGGTCCGCTGGGCCCGCCGGGCCGCGGCGCATCCTTTGGTGATGGCGGCGCTGGCCGAGGGCGGCGTGCTGGGCGGGTCGCTGGCCAAGCTGGTGTGCGCCTGGTCCGACCGGTTGCCGGCTGATTGCCGGGACGCGGCCGATGACATCCTGGTTGCCGCGGCCCGGGCCGGGGCGGACCGGCCCGATCTGGCCGCGCTGGCTGCGGAGATCTACACCCGGTCGCTGCCGGATCCGCCCGGCGATGAGGGCGGGAATCTGGGCCTGGATTTTGAGGATCGCCGGGTCCGGGTGGAGACCACGTTCGGCGGCGCCGGGATCATCGCGGGCGACTTGACCGCGGAGTGTGCCGCCGTGGTCGCCGCGGTGCTGGAGTCGCTGTCGGCCCCGGCCGACGCCGACGATACCCGCAGCAAGGATCAGCGGTTTCATGATGGCCTGTTCGAGGCGATGCGGCGGCTGGTGGCCAGTGGGCTGTTGCCGCAGCGGGCGGGGCAGCCGGTGCGGATCTGGGGGTATTTGACGCTGGCGGAGTTGCGGGCGCTGGATGACGGCTCGGTGCTGGCCGATCAGTGGATCGGGGAGATGGCTGCCCGGTGGGCGGCCAACCGGGCCGCCGCCTCCGAGGGCGGCGGCGACGGCGCCGCCTGGCTGGACGGCCGGGCCGCCCGCGCGCTGGCCTGTGATGCCAGCATCACCCCGGTGGTCACCGGTGATGTGGATCCCGGCGCGCTGGATGACTTGGTCCGGCTATGCGTCCAGCTGAACTACCTCGACCACCCTGGCGACCCCGACCCCGCCCCGGCCCTCGCCCACCCCGGCGAAGCCAATCCTGGCCCGGCTCCCGCCGACCAGGCCGGCCGCGAGCACCCGGATCACGCTGACCCGGCCGCCCCCGGCGGCTCGGCCGCGGCCCCGGACGGGCTGCTGTCACGGGAGGCGCTGCGCAAGGCGATCATCGGCAAGGCCGCCGACCTGCTGTCCGGCCCCGGCGGGCTGGCCTCGTTCCTGCGGACCCGGCAACTCGGCGACATCCGCCTGGCCGGGCCCAGCCTGCCGCTGGACATCGGCTGGAGTGCCACCATTCCCCCGGCATCCGCAACGCGGTCATCCTGCGGGACCGGCGCTGCCGCTGGCCCGGCGGCTGCAGCCAGCCAGCGGCCGGCTGCCAGGTCCACCATGTCAAGCACAAGGCCCACGGCGGTCCCACCAGCCTCGCCGACTGCGTGTTGCTGTGTTCCTATCACCATCTGGTGGTGATCCACCGGTGGGGCTGGACTTTGGTGCTGAATGCCGACGGCACCACCACCGCCTGGAACCCCGACCGCACCAAAATCCTCCACAGTCACAGCCCCCCAGCACGCGCCGGGTAGATTCCAGCACCGGCTGGGTGCCGCTCAACGGGATGACCTTCAGGATCCCTTCCTGGCCTGCGCGATCACGAAACCAGGCTGGCCAGGCCGCGCAGGTCGACGCACGTGACTCCGCGGGCCTGGACGAAGACCATGAGCACGTTGCCGCAGTTTCGGCAGCGGACCACCGTACCCAGCCCCGGCCGGTACACCGCCAATTCCGCCACCTGGGCCACCATCCCGCATGAGCCGCAGGTGCCTACCGCCGTGGTCATCTCGGTGCCGAACACCTCGATCAGCAGCCCGCCGATCGCGTTGCCGTCAACCACGAGGTCTTCCAGCGGCTCCATCAGCCACCCCCCGTCGCGCCGAACCGTTCCGTCTTAACCTTCACCGGCTGATAGCCGAGCGCAACCAGGTCCGCCGCCACCGCCTCCACGAAGTTCGTCGGGCCGCACGCGTAGGCCACCGGCGCTCGCGCCACGGGCCACGCGACCTCGGCGACCATCGGCTGGTCCACCCGCCGGGCGTAGCCGGACCAGCCGGGCGGCTGCTCCCTGGTCAGCGTGTAGATGACCTCGACGCCGTCAGCCGGCTGGGCGAGCTCGGCCTGGTAGATCACCTCGCCCAGGCTGCGCGCCGAGTACAGCAGCCGCGCCGGGACCGAACTCCCCGTCCGGGACCGGTGCCGCAGGATGGCCCGCAGCGGCACGACCCCCGACCCGCCCGCCAGCAACAGCAGCGGTGCCTGGCCCGGTGGGTCCCAGACGAAGTAGCCGCCGATCGGGCCGCGTATCTCGATCTCGTCGTCCGGTCGGAGGTCCTCGGTGAGGTAAGGCGAGACCTCGCCGTCGTCGAGTCGCTCCACCGTGATCGCGAGCGGCTCGCCCGGCGCCGAGGCGATCGAGTAGGAGCGTTCGGCCACGTAACCGTCATCGGCGGTGAGCCGGACGTCTAGGTGCTGCCCGGCCCGATGCCCGGCCCAGTCCGGCACGGAAAGCGTGATCGTCCGCACCCTGGCCGTCTCGTCCGCCACCGAGCTGACGGTGGCGGTCTGCCACGTCAGTCGCCCGCGTACCGCTGTTCCCGCCATGGGTCTCCATACATGTGGTATCCGTACATTTCCCAGAAGCCGGGCTCGTCGACGTCCCGCAGCCGCAGCCCGCGTACCCACTTGGCGCTCTTCCAGAAGTACAGGTGCGGGACGAGCAGCCGGGCCGGGCCGCCGTGCTCGGCGGGCAGCGGGCCGCCGTCATAGCTGTAGGCCACCCAGGCCTGCCCGCCGGTCAGATCGGCCACCGGCAGGTTCGTGGTGTAGCCGCCGTCGCAGAAGGCCAGCACGTAGGGGGCGTCATACGAAACGGCGGCCAGCAGCGTATCCAATGACACGCCGGTCCAGGCGGTGTCGAGCTTGGACCACCGGGTCACGCAGTGGATATCCACGGTGACCTTCTCCGCGGGCAGCGCCTGAAATTCGGTCCAGGTCCAGCTCGCCGCAGTCTGGCCGCCATCAATGGAGAAGGTCCAGTTCTCCAGCCGCGTGTGCGGGGTCGGCCCGGCCGACAGGACGGGGAAGTCTTTGGTCACGTACTGTCCGGGCGGGACGCGGCCCGCGGGCTCGTCCGCCTGATGGCGGCGGTGGAAGCCGCGCGAGATGGGACTCATACCCGGCAGACTACGCCGGGCCGCCCGGGCCGCGTCCGGCAGGCTATCTCCGCAGGTCGCACGGTCGCGACTAGGTGCCGAAGAACTGCCTACAGATAAGGAAGATGTTCATCCCGACGATCATGACGGCGCAGCTCCAGGCGAGGATCGTGGTCACGCGGCGGTTGACCTGGGCGCCCATCACGTCGCGGCGGCAGGTGAGCATCACCAGCGGCACCAAGGCGAACGGGATGCCGAAGGACAGCACGACCTGGCTGAGCACCAGCGCCTCGGTGGGGTTCACCCCGATCGCGATGATGATCAGCGCCGGAATCATCGTGAGCCCGCGGCGGACCATGAGCGGGATGCGGAGGTTGACGAAGCCGCCCATCACGACCTGGCCGGCGTAGGTGCCGACGCTGGAGGAGGAGACGCCGGAGGCCAGCAGCGCGACCGCGAACGCAAGCGCCGCCGTGCCGCCGACCAGGCGCCCCAGCTCATGGTGGACTTGCTGGAGCGTGCTCAGGCCCGAGAGGGCAGGGGTGTGAAAGAGCTTGGCGGCGGCGGCGAGCATGGCCATGTTGACCAGGCCCGCGAGCCCCAGGGCGATGATCACGTCCAGGCGCTCGAAGCGCAGGACGCGGCTGCGCTCACTGTCGTCGCGGCACGGCATCCGGTCCTGGGTCAACGCGGAGTGCAGGTAGATCACGTGCGGCATCACGGTAGCCCCGATGATCCCGACCGCGAGGTAAAGGGAACTTGTCCCGGCCAGGCCGGGGACGAGCCCGCCAAGCGAACCGTGGGTGGAGGGGCCGATGCGCAGCGTCTCATAGAGAAAGCCGAGGAAGATGATCCCCAGAAGCCCCGTGATCACCAGCTCAAACCGGCGGAAGCCGAACTTGTGCAGTCCGAGGATCCCGAACGCGATCGCGCCCGTCATCAGGCCGGCGGGAAACAGCGGCACTCCGAAGAGCAAGTTCAGGCCGATCGCGCCGCCGAGGAACTCGGCGATGTCGGTGGACATCGCCACGATCTCGGCCTGTACCCACATGCCCCAGGTCAGAACGCGCGGGTAATGCAGACGGAAGTTCTCCGCGAGGTTACGGTCGGTCGCGATTCCCAGTTTGGCCGACAGGTACTGGATCAACATCGCGATGATGTCCGCGGCCAGGACCACCCAGAGCAGGAGGTAGCCGAACTGCGCACCGCCCTGGAAATCGGTGGCGAAGTTACCAGGGTCGACGTAAGCGATCGAGGCGACGAACGCCGGGCCGAGCATCGTCAGCGTCGCGCGCGCACGACCCTTGCTCAGCAACTGCTCCAGTGCGCTCGGAGCCTCGGCCCCCGGCTCGGGCAGCCCGACGGCTCCGGTTGCGGTCAAAACTCGACCGCTCCGTGCACAAGACGGGGCAGCAATGCTCCCATGGCGCGTCGCTGGCCATCGACCTCGACCCACAGCGGGCCGCCGAACGGCTCACGTTCCAGCACCCGCAGCACTACCCCGGGGCGGATTCCCAGCTCGGCGAGGTACTGCAGGGCGGCGCTGTCCTCGTCGCTGACCCGGTCCACCCGGAAGCACGAACCCTCGGTGACGTCGGCCAGCGCCGGTGGCCAGTCCTCGACGTGGTCGCCCGAGGGCTGCGGGATCGGGTCGCCGTGCGGATCCCGCCGCGGGTATCCAAGCGCGGCGTCGATCCGGTCGATCAGCCGGTCGCTGACCACTTGCTGCAGCGCCTCCGCCTCGTCGTGCACCTCGTCCCAGCCCATGCCGACGGCCCGTACCAGGAAGGTCTCGATGAGCCTGTGCCGCCGGATCACGTCCCTGGCATGACGCTGGCCATGCTCGCTCAACGCGATGCCGCCGCTACCCGATGCGGCCAGCAAGCCTGCCGTACCGAGGCGGCGCAGCATCGCCGACACCGAAGGCGGGGCGACGCCCAACCTGGCTGCCACGTCAGAGGTCGAGACCCGCGGAGTCTTGAAGCTAAGCAGGTATATAGCCCGCAGGTATTTCCCCATCGCCTCTGAACGGGCCGCATCACAGCATGACGACCCGCGCCCGGCCACCGCCGACATCATGCGCTGAGCCTAACACTTGGCTTAGATGCGTCTAATCTCAGATGTAGACACGCCTAAAACGCGAGGTATGCGGTGTTCGGGGTCAGCCGACGGAAGCGCCGTACCCCAGCGTCAGCCGACGGAAGCGCCGTACCCCAGCGTCAGCCGACGGAAGGGCCGTACCCCAGCGACTGCGGCATGCTGGCATCGGGCGACGGCTGCCGAAGGCCCTCGTCCAGCGAGCCGTACTCGGTCATCAGCGCCGGGCTGCCGCCCCACGGCGTCTGCTCCTCGGCCACCAGCGTGTTGGTGGTGAGTAGCAGGCCCGCCACCGACGCGCCGTTCTGCAGCGCGGAGCGGACCACGCGGAGGGGGTCGATGATGCCCATCTCGATCATGTTGCCGTGACGGCCGGCCAACGCGTCGAACCCCTCGTCGGGTCCCATCCGCGCGGTCTGCGCCACGACCTCCTCGGCGCGGTAGCCGGCGTTGGCGGCGATGAGATACGCTGGCTCGCTCAGCGCGCGGCGGACGATGTCGACCCCGGCGGCGTAGTCGCCGCTGGCCTCGAGGTCGTCAAGCGCGCCGGTCGAGTGCAGCAGCGTGGCGCCGCCGCCGGCCACGATGCCCTCGGCCATCGCGGCCCTGGTCGCGGCCAGCGCGTCCTCGACCCGGTGGCGGAGTTCCCTGAGCTCGGCCGGTGTCGGCGCGCCGACCTTGATCACGGCCACCTTGCCTGACAGCGCGCCGATCCGCTCGGTCAGCACGTCCTCGTCAGCGCCGAACGTGGCCCGCGCCAGCTCGGCCCGCAACTGGTCGAGCCGGAACGCGACCGCCTCGGCTGATCCGCCGCCGCCGATGATCGTGGTCAGGTCCGCGGTCACCCGCACCTGGCGGGCCCGGCCGAGCTGCTCTGCCGTCATCGTCTCCAGGGTGAACCCGGAATGCTTGCTGTATACAGCGCCGCCGGTCAGCGCGGCGATGTCCTCGAGCTTGTGCAGCCGCCGGTCACCGAACCCGGGGGCCCGCACCGCGACGCACTGGAAGATCCCGTTCACGTGGTTGTGCACCAGCATGGACAGGGCGGTGCCCTCTACGGTCTCGGCGATGATGACCAGCGGGCGCGGCGCCCGCATGATCTTGTCGAGCAGCGGCATCAGCTGCTGTACCTTGGTGATCTTCTCGCTGCAAAGCAGGATGTACGGGTCGTCGACGATGGCCTCGAGGCTGGCCGGCCTGGTCACCATGTAGGGCGACATGTACCCGTTGTCGAACTCGAAGCCCTCCACGAAGTCCACCGTCATCCCGGGCACCGGCGCGTCCTCCACGGTGACGATGCCGCCGTCGCCCACCGTGTGCAGCGCCTTGGCGATGACCGCACCGACTGCCTCGTCGTCGTTGGCCGAGATCGCCGCGACCCGGGCATAGTCGGATTCGGTGCTGATCGGGTGGGCCACGCCTTGCAGGTGCTCGACCAGCCGCCAGACCGCCAGGTCAATGCCGCGCTTGACCAGGACCGGGTTGGCGCCGTCGCCGATGGCCTGCATGCCCTCCCTGACGATCGCCTGGGCCAGTACCGTGGCGGTGGTGGTGCCGTCGCCGACGATGTCGTTGGTCTTGATCGCGGCTTCCTTGACCAGCTGCGCGCCCATGTTCTCGAACTGGTTCTTCAGGTGGATCTCGCGCGCGATCGTGACGCCGTCGTTGGTCACCACGGGCGAGCCGGTGATCTTCTCCAGGATGACGTTCCGCCCCTTGGGGCCGAGAGTCGACTTGACGGCCTCGGCCAGCTGGTCGACGCCAGCCAGCAGCAGGCCGCGAGCTTCAGCGCCGAAGCGCAGTTCCTTGGCCATAACAGCTCCCTAGGGGTCCGGGAAAGGGGTTCAGGTAAAGGTTCAGGAATGGGGTTCAGGACAGGGATTCAGGAAGGGGTTCATGAGATCACGGGACGAGGATGGCCCGGCCGCGGACCCGGCCAGCGTCCAGGTCGGCTAGGGCCTCGGCGGCGTCGGCCAGCGGGTAGACCTTCGTGTGCAGCGTCACCTTCCCGGCCTGGGCCAGGTCCATCAGCTCGGCCAGGTCGTTGTAGGTCCCGACGATGTTGCCGATGACGTTCCGCTCGGTGGAGATGACGTCGAGCGTCGGGATCTCCAGCGTGCCGCCGTACCCGATGACGTAGTAGGACCCAGCCTCCCGGGTCATGTTCCACCCGTCCATCTCGGCGCCCTGCTCGGCCACGAAGTCGAACACCACGTGCGCCCCGCGGCCACCGGTCAGGTCCGCGACCGCCTCCCTTTGGGTACCGTCGGCCACGACGGTGTGCGCGGCCCCAAGCTCCGAGGCCAGCTTGAGCGCGTCCGGGTTGGCGTCCACCACGATGATGTTCGCGGCCGTGAGCGTGGCCAGGCACTGGATGCCGATGTGGCCGAGGCCGCCCGCTCCGATCACCACTGCGGTGGTGCCGGGGTAAAGCAGCGGGATGGCCTTGCGGACCGCGTGATAGGCCGTAATGCCCGCGTCGGCCAGTGCCGCGACGTCCTGCGGCCGGGTGTCCGGGTTGAGCTTGATGCAGGAACGGGCCGAGGTGAGCAGGTATTCGGCCATGCCGCCGTCTCGCGACAGCCCGGGGAACGCGCCGTTCTCGCAGTGCATGTCGTCGCCCGCCCGGCACGCGTGGCAGAACCCCTCGGTGACCAGGGGATGCAGGATCACGGTGTCGCCAGGCTGCACGTTGGTGACGCCGGAGCCGACCTCGTGCACCCAGCCCGCGTTCTCGTGGCCCAGCGTGTACGGCAGCGGCGTGTGCATCCGCGAGTCCCACTGGCCAAGCATGATGTGCAGGTCGGTGCGGCAGACACCGGCACCGCCGATCTTGACGATCACGTCGAACGGCCCGCTGATCGTGGGATCGGCCACGTCATCGACCACCGGCATCTGGTTGAACTCGTGCAAGCGGACGGCCTTCATTGGTCCTCCTCAGGGGAAAGCAGGGTCTCTCCTTGTCCTGGCGTTGCATATCGGTGCCGCAGCATGCCGCGGCAGATGCCGGAGTTCGCCTCGATGCTGACCCGCGTGACCCGCGCCCGCCGAAGATGCAGCGGCAACGCCTCCTCGGCGACCGGGACACCCGTCATCGGGTCGACAAGCAGCGGGGCGTCGTCGCCCGCGGGCAGGCCAAGCTCGGCCCGGCGCTCCCGCAGCCGGGAAAGCGCGTGCGACCGTGGCACCTGGCCCAGGGTCATCCCGATCAGGTCCGCGCCCGAGGCGCCCGCCTCAAGCAGCGGCCGGCCGACCTGGTCGGTGCCCGCCATCACCGCCTTGCGCAGGAAGTCGGCCCGCAGTTGGTCAAGCTCGGCCACGGCCTCGCCGTCGAACGACCGGACGAAACCGGCCTTGGCGGCCACGCCGCCGTTGATCGCGTCCGACGCGAAGTGGTCCTCGAGGACCACAAGCGCGCTGCGTACGCCGGACAGCGCCGATACCGCGTCGTAGGCGTCGGCCACCATCAGGTAGGCGAAGTTGGGGGCGCAGAAATAGGTGGGCAGCCGCAGGCTCACCTCGGCGTCCCCGTCGGCGGAGACGGTGCACGAGGCCACGAAGCCGAGCGAGGTGATGGGCTCGTCCAGCTCGGGGTCGCGCACCGTCTCCAGCGCCTCAAGGAGCCGCTCCTGCGAGGCGATAAAAGCCGGAGCGCTCATGTACCCGCGACCGGCTGCTCCTGGCCCAGGACCTCCTGCGCGCCCGGGGACCCGGCCGACGCGGGCAGCTGGAACTCGTCGGGCACCTTGATGTCGTAGAGCTTGGCCGCGTTCAGGCCCAGGATCTTCTTCTTGCCGGCCACGCCGAGCCGCGGGTAGTCGGACAGTTCGGGGTCGTCCGGCATCTCCCAGGCCACGAGGCCCTCGACCTGCCACTTGGGCTCCCAGATGGCGTAGTCGCTGCCGAACAGCATCTTGTCCTCGCCCACCCAGAACAGCAGCTCGCCCATGACCTTGGCGAAGAACTTGGGCCGCGCGTGCATGAGCCCGCCGATGACCACGGCCAGGCCGGCGTAGACGTTCGGCTCCTGCGTGGCCATGAAGCAGAAGTCCTCGATCCGCGGCAGGCCCACGTGCTCGACGATGAAGTTGAGGTCGGGGAAGTCGGTCGCGACGTGGTCCACGTCGGCCACGTCGAAGGCGTCCTTGTCCAGCGGCCAGATCGTCGGGCCCTT
>Ga0335075_10005682_pt1 | contig 19312 bp, 11 predicted proteins | sample Lox_Sample_24_FD_206723 | JGI IMG/M metagenome (GOLD analysis project Ga0335075, IMG submission 206723) | Soil microbial communities from Loxahatchee National Wildlife Refuge, Florida, United States - Lox_Sample_2.4 | ecosystem: Environmental > Terrestrial > Soil > Wetlands | place: USA...
GTCGCGTTCGTGGTGTTGCGAACAGGGATTTCTTGCGACGAGAGAGAACTGCTGAGTTTTTGTGAAAGTCGCCTCGGATTATTCAAGACGCCGACACGAATCCATTTTGTATCGGATTTGCCGAAGGGACCTTCGGGGAAAGTGCAGCGTCTCCGGCTGCGAGAGGAGGCCGCACAGCTCTCCACGGCGAATGCGAAGGGACGGGCAAACGAATTCAAGAAGACGGGTGAAAAGGAGATCAGTACAGCGGGCACCGCGCTGTCGGTCGCGGCAATCGAGGGAATGATTATCGAGGTTTGGAAAGAAGTGCTCTCCGACCCCAGCGTGGATCGCGACAGCAACTTCTTTGCATTGGGCGGTCACTCGCTGCTGGCAGTTAAATGTGTTTCGTTGCTGCGCGAAAAAATCGCGACGCCGCTTTCACTTTCAGATTTTTTCGAAAACGCCACCGTCGTCCATCAAGCCGCGCTCATCAAACGGCGGCTCGAGTCCGGCGGTGAAGGCGACGCCGCGGCCGACAGCATACCGGTGCGCGACTCCGAACAGGCGCTCGAGAACGTGTCGTCGTCCGTCAGTCCGGTAGCAATTCCTCCGCGCGATCGTAAGCTTCCCTGCCCACTGACGTCCGCGCAGCGGCGCGTTTGGTTTTTCGAGCAGCTGGACCCGGGCCAACCTCTATACGACGAGGCGGAAGCCGTGCGCCTGGCCGGCGATCTGAACGTCGACATGCTGGAACGGGCAGTCAACGCGATCATCGACCGGCACGAAGTGCTGCGAATGACAATCGAGACGCGGAACAACGAGCCGATCGCTGTTGTGCACGACAGCTGGCCTCTGCGAATCAAGAGAATCGACCTTAGCGGCTTGCCGGCTGCGCAGCGTCAGGCCGCAGTGGATCGGTTGCTTGTCGAAGAACCACGCGAACCGTACCGCCTCGAGTCCCAACCTGGAATTCGGATGACGTTAGTTCATCTCGCGCCGAAAGAGCATGTGCTCATCCTGATGATGCACCACATCATCTGCGATTGGTCGTCGGAAGGCGTGTTCTGGCGAGAGCTGTCGTCACTGTACAGGTCGCTGTTGCATGGAGAGACGGCCGCACTGCCACCGTTGCCCATCCAGCACGGCGACTACGCAGCCTGGCAGGTGCAGCACGACACGGAAGCGGCTTTTTCCGAGGATCTCGATTTCTGGGAAGATGCGCTTCGCGGCGCGCCACAGTTGCTGGATCTACCCGCAGACCGTGCACGTCCGCCGGTGCTGTCGTATCGCGGGAAACGGCAACGTTTCGTTCTGAGCGCGGAGGTCACGCAGGAGTTGCGCAAGCTGAGTCAGCGGGCGCAAACAACTTTATTTACGGTTTTCGCGGCGGCGTTGAACACGCTCTTTTACCGCTACACGGGGCAGAAAGACATTTTGGTGGGAATTCCGATCGCCGACAGGGATCGGACGGAAATGCAAGCCATGATGGGTTTCTTGCTGCACACGCAGGTGCTGAGGACCCAGCTTTCCGACGAGATTACGTTTCGTGAGTTGCTTGGGCGCGTTCAGAAAGCGGCGCTGGATCTGTACCTGCACCGCGCGGTTCCGTTCGATCAAGTGGTGCGCAGAGTCCAGCCGGAACGCAATCCTGCGTATGCGACTCTTTTCCAGGTGATGCTGAACTGGCGCGACCGGGATCAGTTGCTCTCCTTCATCGGGCTGGAGGGCTTGAAGGTGGAGTCTCTGATCGGGGAAAGCAGGACTGCGAAGTTCGACCTGACGCTGTTCGCGACCGATTGCGGCGACGAGATCTGGCTAGAAGCGGAATATAGCACTGACCTCTTCGACGACGATCGCGTCGCGCGAATGTTCGGCCACTTTCAGCTATTGCTGGAATCTATCGCCGAGAATCCTGACCAACCTTTGCAGGAGCCGGCGCTGTTGAGCGCCGCGGAGCAGATCCAGCTAACGCGCGATTGGAACGCGACGGAGCAAGTCTATCCGAGAGAAACATCGCTGGCCGCCCTCGTCGAGGCGCAGGTTGCGCGCACGCCGGATGCGGCGGCTGTCGTGTTTGAAAACTCTTTAGTGACCTACCGCGAGCTAAATGAGTCGGCCAATCAACTCGCGGCCGAGTTGCGGAAACAGGGAGCCGGGCCGGACGAACTCGTGGGCGTATGCGTCGAGCGCTCAATCGACATGATTGTCGCGCTGCTCGCCGTCGTTAAAGCCGGCGCTGGTTACTTGCCTCTAGATCCTGATCTTCCTGCCGCCCGGCTGTCTTACATGATTGAAGACAGCGGACTGCGAATCCTGCTGACCCAACGAGAGCTGCGGGCGTCGATGCCGCAATTTACGGGAATGGCGATCGAGGTTGACGGGCAGGAGTGGCGTTCGAATAGCCGCGAGAATGCCAGCGTACAGGTGAGCCCAGAAAACCTGGCCTATGTGATTTACACGTCGGGATCGACGGGCAAGCCGAAAGGCGTGGAGGTGCCGCGCGGCGCGTTGACGAATCTTCTGTGGTCAGTGAAGGATTGGCTGAAGCCGCAAGCGGGACGAGCCGTTCTAGCAGCGACTACGATCTCGTTCGACATAGCCGGGATGGAAGTGTGGTTGCCGCTGCTCGTCGGCGGGCACTCGGTTCTGGTGAGTCACCAGACAGCGATGAACGGCGAAGAATTAGCGGCCGTCATTCAGAAGCACGACATTGGTCTCGCGCAAGCTACACCGCCGACGTGGAGACTGCTCCTAGGTTCGGGCTGGCGAGGAAAAACGGATCTAGTTGCCATCTGCACCGGGGAGGCTATGCCGCAGGACTTGGGACGACAACTGCGGCCTTTGGTGGGGTGCTTGTGGAACCTTTATGGACCAACGGAAACGACGATTTGGTCCACCGGCACGATAGTGTCGGCAGGCGAAGGCCCGGTGCTGATCGGGCGTCCGATCGCAAACACGCAGTGTTTCATTCTCGATGAAAAAAGAAGGCTCCTGCCGACTGGTGTCGTGGGTGAGCTATATATCGGCGGTGATGGTCTCGCGCGAGGGTATCGAAACCGGCCCGAGTTGACTGCCGAGCGGTTTGTGCCCAATCCGTTCGCACGGGGGCAACGCCTCTACCGGACAGGGGATTTGGCGCGTTACCGGAGTGACGGCCGTATCGAATGCCTCGGACGTGCGGACCACCAGGTAAAGATTCGTGGATATCGGATCGAGCTTGGGGAAATCGAGACCTTGCTAAGCGCGCATCCGGAAGTGCGGCAGAGCGTCGTGGTCAAGCGGGAAGACCGCGCCGGCGATGCGCGACTCGTGGCGTACTTTGTCCCGCGAGCGGCCGCGGTGCCGGATCGTGGCGAACTGCGGGCTATGCTGAAGCAGCAGTTGCCCGATTACATGGTTCCATCGGACTACGTTGTGCTCGATTCAATTCCAGTCACGCCGAGCGGCAAGGTCGATCGGTTGTCGCTGCCGGCGCCAGAGCCGGTTGTCTCGGGGCCAAGTTCCTCTTACGTGCCGCCCGAAGACGCGTTCGAACGGCTCATATGCGAAGCGTGGGCCGAAGTTCTGGGGCTGCAGCAAGTCGGCGTTCGAGATAACTTCTTCGAGCTTGGAGGTCACTCACTGCTGGCCGTGCAACTGATGCTTCGGTTGCAAGAGATTATTCCCGGCGAACCTCTGCCGCTCAGGGCTGTTCTAGAAGCGCCAACCGTTGAGCAGTTTGCTGTTTGGCTGCGCGATCATAGGTCTGAAGGCCATAAACTTCTGGTGCGGTTGCGTACAGGCGAGGACTCGCGCCCGCCGTTCTTTTGCGTTCACGGCGCAGGCGGGAATGTGCTCAACATGCGCCCACTCGCGATGGCAGTGCCTCCCGATGTGCCGTTCTACTGCTTTCAGGATCGCGGACTGGACGGTTCGCAGCCTTTCGACAGTATAGAAACGACGGCACAGTGCTATGTCGAAGAACTCCTGCGAGTGCAACCCGAAGGCCCTTACTATATCGGCGGAACGTGTTATGGCGGCGCGGTGGCCTTCGAGATGGCGCGCAGGCTCGAAGACTTGGGCAAAACTGTGGCGATCGTCGTTTTAATTGACAGCTTGAATCACTCGTTCGTCCGATCCTTATCGAGCGGCGAGCGGCTGATTCGAAACCTGAGGTTTTCTGCCCGACGAATTGCTTGGCACGTTAAGAATGTGCAATCGGCAGGAGAAGGCGATTTGCTGGGGTATGCGCGTGGGCGTTTTGGTGCAGTGCTAAATCGGATGCGCAACTTTACTCCGGCTGGACCCACGATGGACGTCTTTGATGTCCCTGTGGGTACTCGCCTTGGAGATAACTTGCGGCGCGTCATGGAAGCCAACATTCTGTCTCTGAAGAAATTTACTCCGCAACCATACAAAGGGAACGTCTTGATTTTCAGGGCTAGCGCGAGAAGTTTGTCGCCGTACGACGATTTTTACTTGGGCTGGAAGTCAGTCGTGCGCGGTCACATCGAATGCTGCGAAATCGAAGGCGATCACATGAGCATCCTTGAGCAGCCGGCCGTGCAGCTCATCGCCGACAAACTCGATGCGACACTCCGTGAGCTAAGTTCTGAGGCAGAAGATCCTTCGCGCAAGCCAGTGTTGCAGACCGCATAGCGCGGTCATCCACGAACAACCCGCAGATCGATACCTGCCAGTTGGTCCGTCTGACCCTGCCAACGTTTTCACTTCGCCGGCCGAGATAGAACGACATCCTCGCGACTGACTGTTTCTCGACAATCGCCAGCAACGGGAGTTGCTCGGGATCGATTGTTCATCTTCGCGGATGCCCCGATGTCATTGTGTGAAAACTGTTTTCTGTTGTCTTCAGCCAACTACAAACGTAGAGTGTCAGGTCTTCCGGGCGGAAAGTACCCGAGCGAGGTATAAATTACCCAGTACGAATAGGCCAAATTTGACCTGAAGAGTTGAAAACAGCGGACATATCATCTGCAGGAGATGGCGGTGATCGTGCTAACGTCGCGCTGTTTCAGCAGCGGCGGTATCCTTCCTGTTTTTCTGGGGTCCTAGCAGTTTCGGTTACAGTTCAAAAGTCTCTGAAGCGTACTGTACCTGATTTGTCCTTCCGGCCAGTAGCGGGAGATGGAGCAGCACTCCTAGACTGGCGCAAGATTTACGAAGACGCGTAGTAGCAGTCCGGGCCAACGGATTCAACAGTTCCTCGCGCAGGTTACTGAAAGGAATCACGATCATGCTCGCTCGGCTCCACACGTTGTTCGCCGGTAATCGGTCTAAACACCTCGCCATAGGTGTTTTAGTTGCGTCGCTTGCGATATTAAACGGATGTGCAGGCGTCACTGCTAACACCAATACGGGCGGCGGGTCGGGCGCGTCCCTGGCAATTTCTACGGCTTCTTTGCCGGGCGGCAGCGTGAGCACGGCGTATTCCGCTACACTGCAGGCGACGGGAGGCACTGCACCATATACGTGGAGCATCAGCAGTGGTTCGCTTCCAGCCGGCCTGACCTTGAACGCATCGTCCGGCGCGATTACAGGCACGCCGACAGCGTCAGGAACTTCAACCTTCACAGCCCAAGTGCAGGATGCGAGCAGCAACACGGCGACCCAATCCTTGAGCATCGCGGTCGCTGCAGCCGGGCAATTGGCGATTTCTACGTCAAGTCTCGCGGGCGGCACAGTTGGCACCGCGTATTCAGCGACAGTGCAGGCGACTGGCGGCACCACGCCGTACACGTGGAGCGTCAGCACCGGTTCTCTGCCGGCTGGCCTGACCTTGAATGCATCGTCCGGAGCGATTACCGGCACGCCGACGGCGTCGGGCACTTCGACCTTCACCATCAAAGTCACCGACGCAAGCAGCAACACAGCCACAAAATCCTTGAGTATCGCCGTCTCTGCGGCCGGGCAAACGTTGGCGATTTCCACTTCGAGTCTAGCTGGTGGCACCGTCGGCACCGCATATTCAGCGACATTGCAGGCTACTGGAGGGACCACACCTTATACTTGGAGCGTTAGTAGCGGCTCGCTTCCTGCTGGCCTGACCCTGAACGCGTCATCCGGGGCGATTACAGGCACGCCGACAGCATCGGGCACTTCGACCTTCACTGCCAAAGTTACCGACGCAAGCAGCAACACGGCGACGAACTCCCTGAGTATAGCGGTTTCCGCGTCCTCTCAGGCTTTGACCATCACAACAACGTCCGTCCCGAACGGATCCACAAACACGGCCTACTCCGCTTTCTTATACGCGGGCGGGGGCAAGACGCCGTACACGTGGTCGATCTCCTCGGGTGCCTTGCCAGCCGGCTTGACGCTGAGTGCGGCGGGGGACATTACGGGAGTGCCAACAAGTGCGGGGAATTCATCATTCACAATAAAAGTGACCGACTCGAGTTCGCCGGCAAATACGGCCACGGCGTCGTTTAGCGTGACCATCGCTCAGGGAACCGCGTACTCGGTGGCGTTGACATGGACTGCCAGCCCGTCTACCGGGGTTGCCGGCTACAACGTGTACCGCAGCACGGTGAGCGGCTCTAACTACGTTCGTATCAACACCAGCGTGGTCAGCTTGCTGACGTATACGGACGGAACAGTGCTCGACGGAACCACTTATTACTACGTGCTGACGGCCGTCGACGGCAGCGGCAATGAAAGCGCCTATTCGGCTCAAGCGCAACTGGCGATTCCATAAATTGGTCGCAAGATGATCAAACATATTGATCTATATGCGGTCTTAAAGGCGGCGAAACGGTGCGGCCCGGGCGCTGTTATGCACGCCAACGAACAAACATTCCCGAGGAAAACCATGAACCGACTCGTTCTAGTACTCGTTTTGATCGCAGTGGCACCGATGTTCGCCTTCCATGAAGGCATCGCGCAGGCACAAACGGACCCGCTGAATAACGCGTATCAGCCGACTGTGGACTGCACTCCAGCCGATTACCCAACGAACATCGATCTCAGCGGGCCATTGGTGAAGCTGCGCCAGGATTCCGGGACGCCGGGCGGCGTGACAGGGGCAGCGCCGTGCATTACGGTTATGGCGACACAAAATGAGTTTCAGAGCTTCCAGGTTCACGTGCAGGCGCCCAGTGGCGGCTATTCCGCATTGAATGTGACAATGTCTGCTTTGACCAAGTCCACTGGACCGGGTAATAGCTTTACGATCCCAGCGCCGTCGGCTAGCGCAAACGATATCGTGGTGTACCGGGAAGGCTATATCCACATCACGAAGCCTTCGTCATCGGCTTCGGTATTCTACGGCTCAGCCGGTTATTACCCCGACCCGCTGATTCCGGCCATCGATCCCTACTATCACCAGACAACGGCGGCGTTTCCTGTGAATGTCGCTGCTGGCGCAAACCAAAGCGCATGGATCGACGTTTATATTCCACAAACGGCACCGAGCGGATGGTATCAGGGCACCGTGACGATCTCGAATGGCGGCACAACGCTTGCGACAATGCCGGTGATTTACGGAGTCTGGCAATGGCCTGCGAATGCCGGCGGCTACATGCCGTCTACGGCGACGCTGAGAACGATAGAGGAAGCTGGGTACAACTCGCTATGCAGTGCTTCCTATACTAACGCTTCGACCTGCGATTCTGCCTATCCGGGAGGCAACGGGACGATCAACGCGGTGGACGATCTCGCAGTACAACTGCTCGATAACCGCTTGGATCTGTCCTATCTTCAGGAAGAGGCAATTGCTGGCGGCCAAGTAACTACCGCCGAACAAGACTTGCTCAACGGGGTCGCAACCAACCGAATCCAGCGGATTATGCCAGGTTCCAGAATCGGTCAAGTCCAGTTTGATAACGGATCGATCGGTTCTTCTTCGGCAGTATCCAGCTGGATTAACCTCTTCAATACGAATGGCTGGTACTCCACCGATCAGACCTTTGACTACCTCGTGGACGAGCCAGGCTCGAGCTGTTCTGGCTGGAAGGTCAGTACGGCGAACGCCACGCGAGGCTTTTCCACGCCGAACATGCCAATACTAGTGACCGGCGACATCACGGATATGACAAATTGCGGTGCGCAGAACTCCGTGGATTGGCTGGTGACGAATATCTATGATATGGACCCTCAGGGCGGCACCGATCAACGGTCGAACTACACATCCTGGCTCTCCGGGAACTGCTGCTCCGGCACGGGCCCAACGCGCGAACTGTGGTCCTATTTAAGCTGCGAGCCGAACTGCGGAGGAGGCCAGAATAACGACACGTACCCAAATTATGACATCGACTCGTATCCCGTCGCGAATCGCGTCATGGAGTGGATCAGCTTCCAGAACCAGCAAAGCGGGGAACTGTACTACATGTTGGATGGTTGCTTTTGGAACAACAACGGCTGTGGAACAGATCCATGGGCAAGCAACATCAGCGACGGGAACAACGGCGATGGAGACTTGCTATATCCGGGTTCGAATTCTTCCGTAACGTCCGCTGGGGCCGCACAGGTTGGGGTCACCACTCCGATCTGGATCCCGTCGATCCGAATAAAGATGATGCGGGACGGGATTCAGGACTATGAGTATATGACCCTGCTGACGAACCAAGGGAAGGGGACGCTTGTCCAGACGGAGCTCTCCAGCTGGGTGACGAACTCTTACACGTTTAGCGTGAATCCAGCAGGACTCACTGCTGCGCGCCAGGCACTGGGAACGGCAATACATGATCTGACATATTCGACGTCCTTGTTGCCGCCGCCCAGCGTGAACGCGACGCTGCAACAGTAAAAGAGCCTTAAAACCAATAACCGTTCAGAAGAGGTGATGTAGCCAGTCGCAAGCGAAAGCGGGCGAGTGTTTCGGCGTGGTCAATGCCGCAGCGTGCGAGATTGTATTTATTTACCGCTCCCGGACGATTGATGCCACCGTAGTATGAGAAAGCTGCCCGGTATCCGAGGCGCTCGAGCGCAACGAAGGTGTCACGATTGAACGAGTCCGGATTCCCGTACGGATCGGCCAGCACGTCGATGCAGCGGTTAAGTCTACCTTCTAACTGTTCGCGGCACGTACGGAGCTCATCGATTTGATCGTCGAGCGAGAGCCGACCCAGATTGCAATGGCTGTGTGTATGAGCCCCGATGTCCATACCCCCTGCGATCATTTCGCGCGCCTCATTCCAGTCCAGGAACAGCCTTTCGGCACGCTTGAGGTCGAATTGCACTTCGGATCTATCTCGGAGATCGGCGAGCAATCGGGGCCCGTCGGGACACCGTTGGTACAAGTTGATGAGCTCTCGAATTGCTGTGTCCCGTCGGCCCGCTCCCAAAGGCAGGGATTGCGGCGCGGGATAGTCGAGGTTTAACACGTCGAACTTGCAGTGGCGAACTATGAAAGCAATTTCGTCCCACCAGGGCGGCTGCGATGAACCGACAAACGACGTCGCGAGAAAAAAAAGTCCCGGCACTCCAGCGCTTCGGAGGATGGGAAATGCCGTCCGGTAATTGTCGAGATACCCGTCGTCGAAGGTCACCAGCGTAACCGTGCCTTTGAACGGCTTTCCCCGAAGCAGCAGCTCGAGAACCTCGTTCAGGCATAACACCGAGGTTTTACGCTTAATGATCTCAACCTGCGCTGCGAACATGTTCTCGTCGGCCGAGAAGAGATCGTGGTAAGTAGTGGCCTCGTGGTTTCCAACGCGGTGATAATTAAAAGCTAAGACCGTGTTCGGTCGGGGGCAGAACTCCAGCAATCGCACGAGCCCCGTCCTGGTTGCGATTTTCGACAGCTGATCACGCTTGCTGATGGTGTTATCCACGTAAGTCAGATTCCTAAGATGGGGTTGGATGGCTGAGATTATAGACGAGAGCACATGGGAAAAGAAGCTGCGGCTTGCCGAGCAGCACACTCCGTCAGCCTGATTTCAGTAAGTGAGCCCGCACGATGGCCGTGGTGAATTCGCGAGTCAGCGGGTTGTGGACATGTCGCAATTTCCTGATCGGGACGAATTCGAGGCCGCGCACTTGAAATGCAGTTTCAGTCAAGAGGGACTCGAATTTTCGTATCGTCATTTGGTTCAGGCCGCCTGAAACCTCGCTGAATCTGGTCGCGCCATCGGAACGGATCGTGGACCGCCACCTGATCAGAGCTTCTTCGGTAAAGATGATGTGCGCCCAGGGGAAGACGGAGAACAAATGGCCCCCCAGCGGGTGATACCACGGCGGACCAAAACTTATAAGCACTTCTCCGTGCGGGAGGAGGAGCGTGTCCATTGTGCGCAATATCGCAGCGGGATCAGCGAAGTGCTCGAAAGCATCGATGGACAGGATGATGTCGGCCCGCTCCATGGTAGACGAGACGAACGTACAGCAGTCCGAGACGCCTGCTCGCAAGGCATTCGCTCGGGCAACTTGAAGAATTTCCTCCCTGTTGTCGATACCGATCACGCGCTTGGCTCCCCGGCGAGCCAGGTCTATCGCCTCGAGGCCGTCTCCGCAGCCGAAATCAATTACGAGCCTGCCGACAATCCTACTGACCAACTCCCGTCCGAATAGGGTGTCCAGCTTCGATTTCCGCGGATCGGAGTCAGCGAGTGGCTCGGGCCGGGTGCCGGCCAGCGCTTTCAGAATTCGGTATTGCAACGTCGTGAGCACGAGATGCTCCGGTCGGGAGTTGGCAGTCGCAAAGGACAATATGGGCCGCACCGGCCGCACATAAAACTACAATCGGCTATGGCGCCCCGCCGGTGTCGTTTCGGTTAACTCGAGCGTTGGAATTGTCCCCATGGGATCAGTCCTCGCGCGCGACGCAATAGCTCAGAAAAGCCGGACAGTTCGGCTTCGAAATCGATTTTTTCGATGTTATCGCCGTCCAAAAACCGTTTGAGGCCCAACGCAGGAGTGTCGCTGTAGTTGAGCCCGACCTCGCACGTGGTAGCGGATTCGATCTGCACTTCCTGCAGCCACGGCCAATGATCTTGGGAATAGATGCCGCTGGGGTAACAGAGATGGTTAAGCTTCCTTCCGACGAGAGGCTCGAGATAATCGCGATTTTGTTCGACCTCGCGCTGTGCGGCCTGTTTTTCGTTGGGCAAGCAATGGCGATGCGTATGAAGCTGAACATCCAGCCCGGCCTCAGCCATCTCGGTAATCTCACGATGGGTCATGAGGTTCATCATTCGACTCTGCGTAATCTGTAAGTAGTCGATACCGGAGCGGCTGGCTATTGCGGCCGCGAGCTCGCACCGCGCGGGTTCGTCGATTTCAGATTCGCCAAAACGAATGAGCTGCCACATAACGCGGTCCCTATGCTCGCGATTTGCAATTGGAGCGGTTGTGATGGGGGCCGGCAGGCCGAGTCCGGAGAGGTCAATTTCTTTTGCGCACTTCCAGAAAACATACTGGACCACGAGCCGGAACACCGGAGTCTCCTTGGCACAATAATAGGAGGTCACGTAGACGGTGGCGGGAAACGAATACTTCAAGAAGACGGGCTGAGCTAGCTTAAACGTGCTATAGAAACCGTCGTCCACAGTTATAACGACCGGATATTTCGGCAGCTTTTTCTGTCTTAGGAGACGATGTGCTTGGTCCAGCGGCAGGACGCAGCAGCCGCTACGCTTCAGGAATTGCATTCGGCTCTCGAACTTGCCGGCATCCATGAAGAGGCCTGGGCGAAACTGATTTTCGTCCGAGATGGCGAATCCGTGATAACAAAGGATGCGCAGATGTCTCCGCGTAAGAACCCGGGCAACACCGAACAGACCCAGCAGTTTGGCCGTTTGATAGAGAGCGCGCTTAATGGGTCGTATACTTGAGTTCATACCGATTCTTTCCGCGTTCTCGACCGAGATAGCAAGGTTCTCGCGAACCGGACCAGCTCCAGCCAATATAACTTTGTGTCCCCTGGAAACCACAAGTCGGATCCGACCTGTGGGTTCAATCCTAGCAACAGAAACTCGGCCAAAGCCCATAGTTTCTGCGGCCAGCCGAGCGACGTGTCCTTCCAACGCGACCGCACGAACATCACTTCGCTCGGAAACGTATACCGGCACATGGCGTTGTGTTTTGGTGCAGTGAACGAGGCGGGAGCTTGACCGTGAAAGCAGTCCAACAACATAGCGGGGAAATCGACCCCGGCACGCAGGGCCAGATGCAACGAACCCCAAAAGCGCCCATTCATCTCCATAAAATAGAACTGATCGTGCGCGTCGTCCCATCGATATTCCATCATCGCAACACCCTGCCAATTGAACGCCCTGAGTTTCCTAAGGGCGTCATCGCGGATGGCTTGATGCCACCAGGATTTCCGATATGAGGAAACGCCGCCGGTGTGGGGTACCTCGTGAAGCCGGATATGCATAAATTCCGCACGTACTTCGCCGTTCCAAAGCAGGAAGAAGACGCCAACGCCCCGGCCGGGGACGTGGCCCTCGACGAGCACCTTCTTGTATTGGCGGACGGCGCCGGCTGCGACCCCGGCAGCTTCCTCCGGCGACACCTTATAAACACGCCCGGGTAATCCAGTGCGCGCGTAGGATCCATCAACCTTGATATAAAGTGGGCTGCCGAGATTCGCCAAAGCCGACTCCGGCAGAGGCATGGGTGAGTTCTCGTCGAGGAGCAAAAAAGGCGGTAGATGTTCTGCCTCTGTTCCGGACTTGTGAGCCGCCAGGCAAGCGATCTGGTCTACCTTGCTCATTCCGGCATACACTACTTCCTCGGTTCGTGAATATGGCAGAAGCGCCGAAAATTCCTGGAAATACGGCCGGATCGCCAGAAGAAGCGACTCAGAGGGAATGATGGCCCTAATCTTCTTGTCATCAATCAAACGGCGGATCCACGGAAGGAATTCGGAGCTATCGTATTTTGGCGAGAGATATCTTTGATGCAGATACCTTGATTGCAAGCCAAGCGCGTCGGCCATTTGAGCACTGGCATGCACGGGATAGCCGGCGCGGCCAAGCGATCGAATCACAGCAATGGCGCCGAGGGCGTGCGCCTCGGTGACAAGCACGGGGAAATCCGTTCTCCAGTTAAATTTCTTTGACCGGCTCACACTCGCATCATCCGCGCGAGTCGTGCGACGGCTTCGTCAATAATCCCGAAGCAAGTTTCGAAATACTCGTCGGACAAGCCGAACGGGTCCTCCAAATGCGGCCTAGGCGGGCGCCGCCACAACCCCAGTACAGTGACTTGGGCACCGCAGGCTTCGGCAAGATTGCGGACAGCCTCGCCCTGAGCCGGTTCCATCACAGTGATGAGGTCGGCGCCCGAGATTACGACGGTTTCGGGTGAAGACGTTCGATGAAGGCTCAGGTCAATACCTCGCCGCGCAGCGGTCTCGACTGCTGTTTGGTTAGCCTGCAATCCGGGGGAGGCGTTGAGACCGAAGGAGGACGCATTAAGTCCCAGGCTCCTCGCCTTGCATTCTGCATAGGCGCTTCTACAAATGTTGCCGCTGCAGACGAACACTACGCGACGAGCTCTGGTCCAGTCCACGCGCTCGAAACGAGAAAAAGCACCGGACCAATATCTTGCCACCTGAGCGTAATGGCGCAGAGCACCGCTGTGCCGGCCATACCGGCTACGAATATTGTGTGAGAAACCATTCACATCGAGAGGATCGAGTCTAGCACAGTGCAGTTCGAAAACGGGTGCGGTAGAATTGCTGCCGCTTGGCGCTTGCGCGCTCCCCACTGATCGCGGACGCCGCATCACGCGGAATCGTTCATGCACCGGGCGATGTCAGTGAGTAATCCCAGCGCCGAGCTTGATGGCTCCTGGGCCGTGGCGTGTAGGGTACAATATACAGCATTACTTTGTGCCGATGAATCGGGATATCCAGCCGCCCCGGACGTTTTCAGCCGCATGGGCATCAAAGGAACGCCTACCTCGCGCGCAGGAGAGCAAGGATTCAAGCCGGCTAAACTCGCTTCAAGTCATAGGCTTCTATTGCGCCTTCGCATTAGTTTTTCTCAGGTTTAGCTTCTTTTCGGATTTCCTGACATATCTCACAGGAAAGCAGACGTATGTTTTGTACGTTTTCGGACCGCCGGCGCTGCTTGCGTTCTTGATGCGCCGCGGCCTACAGCGAACTTTCCGCGAAGTGGGGCCGAAACTCTGGCTTGGCTTTGTGGTGTGGATGTTCCTGAGCGTGCCATTCAGCATTTGGAGAGGTGGATCCTCCGCAGAGGCTATTTCATACGTGAAGACGATTTTCGTTCTGCTGCTGTTCACGGTGGGCTTGACCGTGGACTGGGCGCAGTGCCGGAAGCTGGTGTATGCGATTGCAGCAGCCGCGGTGTTTAATGTGGCCGTTGGAATCTATTTCATGCGATCTGGCGAAGAGCGGTTTTCCTTCAGCTGGACGACATCGATCGGGAATTCGAACGATTTCGCCGCGCACTTGCTGATGATTTTGCCATTCTTGCTATTTGTGGTGTTGAGGCCAAGCAGCCAGAAATTGGTTCGAGCGGTGTGTGCAGGTGCGATGCTTTTAGGTCTGTACGAAATTCTGCGAACGGCGTCGAGGGGCGCCCTGATCGCGATCGTTGTAGTAATTATCGTTGTGCTGCTGCGGGGCTCAGCCCGGCAGAGAGTTCTGATCGGAGCGATGGCATTGATTGCGCTGGCAGTTCTAATCAAGTTTCTTCCGAGCGAGACGTGGAACCGGATGCTGTCGTTTTCGGATGATGCTGGCGCGAGCAAGGAAGCGCTGGAGTCCAGCGATATTCGCAAGCACTTGCTGGAAGAGAGCATTAAATGCACGTTCGAGCACCCGCTGCTTGGAATCGGCGTAGGGCAATTTGGCTACTACGAATCGGGTGTGCGCGGCGCGCAGCCTGGACATGTCGATTGGCGGCCGACACACAACTCCTACACCGAAATCTCCAGTGAGTGCGGTCTGGGCGCTCTTTTCTTTTACCTGGCGGCTCTGATGTGGGCGTTTCGGCTCTTAGGACGCGTCGAGAAACAGGCAAACGGCCCGGACAAGGACGAGATGGTGAGAGCGGCTTACGCAATCAGGCTCGGAGTGATCGGCTATTCCGTCGCAATCTTTTTCGTTAACTTTGGCTATGCGTTCGAATTCATCCTGGTGTCTGGCCTGATCGAAGCGATATGGCGCGTAGTCCGCGAGAACGGAGCGCCAGCGACTGTTGCTGTGGGGGCTGGGCCCATAACGACGTACTCGCAGCGGCTTGCAGCGTCGAAGAGCTATCGGCCAGTACCGAAATTCGCGAAATTGAGGTAAGCCTCGGAGCTTCAGTTTCTCGGAACGTCAGGGGCGAGCTGTTTGCGCGGCTGTAACATGTTCCTGAGGGCGTCAATCAAGCGAACAACGCGGCGATAGTGAAATGCGAAGAGCGCACCGGTATAAGAAACAGCTCCAACTACCACGATTAACGCAAGATTGAGGATGGGTCGGCTGGCTGGATTAAGGAAGTGGTACGTGACAAGCACCGCCACCGCCATGATGATAGAAGCATTTAGTGCGGGCATAACAGCGTAGGCATACTCCCTAAGCTTTAGGTCGGTTTTGCGGAAAGCCCTGACATAAAAAGGCACCATCATGGGCGGATAGGCGACGGCCCATGCTGCCGCGATCCCCGTGGTTCCCCAACGGCTACCGATGAAAAAGGCCGTCGGCATAACGATGGCCGACGCGACTGAGGCCCACATCACAAATTGTGCATCGCCGATTGCTGTGAGGAGATTCGGGAGGATCGTGGCGATTGAGCGAACGGCGACAAAGAGTCCCAGCAAACGAAGAGGGCCGATTACATGGATCCACTTTGGCCCAAGGACCGCGGGTACGAGGTACGGAGCTGAAACGGCGAGGCCGATGCTTGCGGGAATCGTAACGAAAGAAAGCAGCTCGGTTAACCTCAGAAGGTAACGGCGCAGCTCGGCTTTGTTATCCTGGAGGACAGAAAAATACGAAGGCGTTACTCCCATAAGGAGATTTGAAATTTTTTCGACCGGAGCGGACGAAATCGTCCAAGCTACTGTGTAGTTACCGAGGGGAACAGAGCCAAGAACTTTTCCGGCGACACCGAAATCCGCGTTGTCATAAGCATAGCTTGCAATCCGGCTGAGCATAACCTGATATGAGAAGACGATCTCTCGTCTTAGCCGTCGGAACTTTGGCCATCGGAACGGCTGGCTGGCGTAGTAGACACACATTACCGAGACTGTGATGGAACTCACGAGAAATCCGACTACGAAGCTCCAGTACCTGAAATGGAGAAGTGCGAAAACAATGGTGGCGGCGATCTGCAGAAACGCTCTTACAGTTTCGATCCAGGCGAGCAGTTTGAATCGGAGATCTTTCCGCAGAATAGCTCTGGGAACGATCTGGAAGGCGTTGAAGAGGTACATGGTACTCGAGACGAGCAAAACGGCAGTAAGCGCAGGCGAAGCGAAGAATTTCGCGATCGGAGATGCCAGGACGCACGTCAATCCTGTGAGCAGCAGACTAATAAGCAACGCGAAAGAATTCAGTTCGGCGATCTGATCCGAAGTTAAGTCGCGGAGGGCAATGATAGCGTCTGCGATTCCGGCCTGACTGAACAACAGAGCCAGATTCAGGTACAGCCCCGCCATGCCGACGATTCCGTAGTCATAGGGCGTAAGAATGCGGGCGATGATGATGGTCGAGGCCCAGCTCAGTATCTGGGATGCCCACCGGGCTGCCGCGCTCCAGGCGACCGCGCCGGCCATAGAGCGGTCAAGAGACGATTCGCGAGTCATCTCAAACCCGCTCGGACGAGGAGATAGACTTGGAGGGTTCCTGTCGCCGTTGGTGTGGACTCGCCCGCAAAATGGACTGGCCAAGCGACGTATGAAAAAGCAAATCGATGCATTCTGTTGCGCTTCAGCCGTCGCCTTACGGTTTCGCCGTCAATTGCACGAGAGAGAGCAAGCATGTTTGTGGCCATCAGCTAGTGCCGTTTGACTTTGCGTGCGAGCCGCAAATACCGAGTAAATCCCGCCCGTCAGGTTCCGAAATTCTCCTGAGGTCACGTGAGTTTGTTGACCGGACCGTACAGCACCAAGCCGGCGGAGGACTCATGTTAGCCGATTTGCCGTTTGCGAACCCGCCCCGGCTTTGATATTGAAAAGAACAAGATCGGTTGGCTAGACTAGCTGAATTCCGTGTTTTCGTGGTACTTGCGTGATACGAAAGTATAGGTGCGTTGTATCGTGACGATAACTGAGGCTCTGAAAATCCTTCGTAACGCGCCGAAAGACGGGAAGGCGTTTGAAGTAACTTTGGCATGTGGCTTCACACCTTTGCACGTCCAGACATTTCTTGCCGCCCATTTGCAGGCAATGCTGGCGGAGCGTCGAGTAGTTGTTTCGACAGGACTGTACGGAGACCTGACAAATACCGTCGAAAAGGCGGCCGAACGGGATGTGCGGAACCTGGCAATCCTGATCGAATGGCCGGATCTGGACGGCCGACTAAGTTACCGTGCTTCTTCCAGGTGGGACGGAAACACTCGAAGCGAAATCGTGTCTTTCGTTCATGCAGCGCTCAACCGGCTCGGCCTTGCGATTGAGAGAGCGTCGAATAACGCCAAAATAGCTGTGGCGCTGCCTAGTTTGCCTCTGCCACCGTTCTTTCATACGCCCGGATGGCAGTTAAGTGAGGCTGAAGCTCAGCTCAACGATCTTATCGGGGCATTCGGCGCGAGAATTGCGGGCTTTGGAACGGCGGTGGTGAACGCGGAGCGCCTGAGCGAGTCATCGGGAGCCAGGCACGATCTGAAATCCGACTTACTTTTGGGGCTGCCGTACACTCTGAAGCATGCGGATGTCATCGCGTCGTGCATTGCGCGTCTCTTGCATCCAATGCCTCCCAAAAAGGGAATCATCACAGACCTCGACGACACATTGTGGTCGGGTCTCGTTGGAGAACTGGGGCCCGACGGCGTGCACTGGAGCTTGGAACGGCATAGTGGGCTCCACGGGTTGTACCAAAGGCTGTTGTCGTCGCTGGCGGCGGATGGAGTGCTAGTGGGTGTCGCGAGCAAGAATTCGCTCGAGCCTGTAGAGGCAGCCTTTCGCCGGCCCGACATCCTCCTTGCGCCGGAACGCGTGTTTCCGATGGAAGTTCACTGGAACGCGAAATCTACATCCGTCGATCGGATTCTGAAGGTGTGGAATATCGCCGCCGATGCAGTTGTTTTCGTTGACGACAGTGCAATGGAGTTGTCGGAGGTTGCGGCAGCGCATCCGGGAATTGAATGTATTCAGTTTCGGGGAACGGATTACGAAGCGGGTTCGGCGATGCTCAGCCGCCTGCGTGACTTGTTCGGGAAACAGAGACTTACAACGGAAGACTCCATTCGATTGTCGAGCATAAGGCAATCGGCCGAGTTTGCAGCCAACACGGCGGGCTCGACTCCAGAACTGTTTTTGGAGCGGGCCGATGCGACCATTCACTTCGATTTTTCAAAATCAAGGAACGATTCACGAGCTCTTGAGCTGGTAAATAAGACGAATCAATTCAACCTGAACGGAATTCGCTATACGGAATCAGACTGGGAAGCGGAGTTGAGGCGGACGGATACTGAACTGGCTGTCGTCACTTATGAGGACAGGTTCGGACTTCTAGGCAAGATTGCCGTATTGCTGGGAGAACTTAACGGCGACAACTTCCGTTGCAAGGTATGGGTCATGAGCTGTCGGGCATTCAGCAGGCGCATCGAGTACGCCTGTCTGAAAACTTGCTTTGAGCGATATCAGATCCGAGGGATTGAATTTGAGTTCATGCCGACCAGCAAGAACGGGCCGCTGCAAGAGTTTTTTGCGTCACTGCTCGAATCGGGATTAGACGTTCCACTTATACTGACGCGTGAACGGTTCGAGCAGGTCTGCCCTCCTCTTTATCACAAGGTTACCTCGACGAACGGATTGGAGTTCGATGGACAACATTCAGGATCGGTTAGCACGGTGCTTTGAGACGGTATTTCCGGACTTACAAGCAGCAGATATACCGAAGGCTTCGCAGGAAACCATGTCCGCCTGGGATTCTGTGGCGGCGATCACGTTGGTGAACGTGCTTGAGGATGAGTTTGGCTTCCAGATAGATTTTGATCGTTTGTCCGAACTCAATTCGTTCGACCGCATTTTTGATTACATCAAGAGTCAAGTTCAGGCGTGAGACGGGTGAGAGTAACGGCTGTTTCGCCGGCTTGGGAGATGGTCGGGTTGAGTCGGTCGAGGTTGACGGTGAGAGCTGACCGGGCACCCGATTTTCGGGCAACGTAGTCCCTGGGAGTGGTCCGCCAGGTGATCGAATCAGTCCAGGCGAGTCGGTATCGAGATCGCCCGTCGGCAGAACAAAAATTCTAAGGCGAGAACGAAATTG
>Ga0335075_10005683_pt1 | contig 19311 bp, 12 predicted proteins | sample Lox_Sample_24_FD_206723 | JGI IMG/M metagenome (GOLD analysis project Ga0335075, IMG submission 206723) | Soil microbial communities from Loxahatchee National Wildlife Refuge, Florida, United States - Lox_Sample_2.4 | ecosystem: Environmental > Terrestrial > Soil > Wetlands | place: USA...
GGCCTGGCGAGCTCCGGCGAGATCGCGCGCACGCCGCCGCGACTCGGCCAGCAGCGTGCCGAACGCCCCGATGAACTGCGGCTCAGACGAGCGCGCCACGAGCGGTTCGATCTCCTCCAGATAGCCCGCCGCCCGGTCATCATCGCCCATGCCGAGGCACACCTCCGCCTCGGACAGGCGCCGGAGGATCAACTGCCGCCCACTCGGGTGCGTCGGGCTTGAGTCCAGGTAGGAGCGCGCCGCCTCCCACTCGCCGGTCTCGAACGACAGGTCCGCGAGCGTCAGCATCATCCAGTCCCGGGTGCGCGGACCCGGTCTCCCGATGGCGGCGAGACCCGCCTGCGCCGTCTTTACCGCCTCCTCGGTGCGGCCCGAGAGGTTCAGCGTGTCGGCCAGATTCGAGTACGCGGTGCCCAGCCCGTCGATGTCGTCGTCCTCGTGCGCAATCTGGATCGCCCGGCGCATCCGCGCGATCCCATCCTCGACTGCGCCGAGGAGGATCTGGGACATCGCGATCGTGTTCAGGACCTCGCTCTCCGCGCGCCGGTCGCCCGCGGCCAGCGCCGTGTCCAGCGCCGTCTCGCCCTCCTTGAGCGCCTCGCGGTAGCGCCCGCGCAGGTGCTGGGTCCGCGCCAGCCAGGCCAGCAACGAGGCGCGCTCGCGCGTCGGCTCATCGTCCGGGAGCAGCTCGAGCGCGCGCTGCGCGGTCTCGAGCGCCTCCAGCCCGCGGTTGAGCGCCCATTGCACGCGCGAGAGGTCGTCGAGCAGCGCCGAGTAGCGGCGCGGATCGGAGTCGGCGTCGAGCTCGCGCAGGGCGCGCCGGATCAGCGTCTCGCCCCGGGCGTTGTCCCCCGCCACCCGCTGGGCGGCGGCGGCCAGCGTCAGCAACTCGATGTGGTCGAGCGGAATCGAGTCGCTGGCATCCGGAACCCGCGGCCACAGCTCGAGTGCCCGCTCGGCCAGATCGGCGGCGTCGCCGTAGGCGTGCGCCTCGCGTGCGGCGAGCGCCGCCTGAACGGTGGCGCGCAGCGCGGCCGGCTGGTCGCCGGCGACCGCGTAGTGGTGGGCGATGGCCGAGCTGAGCTCGAGCCCCCGGTCGTCTTCAAGCGCCGCTCGGGCCTCGAACGCGACCGCCAGCGCCAGGTGCAGCTCGCCGCGCTCGCCCGGGAGCAGATCGTCGTACATGGCCTCGCGCAGCAGGGCGTGGCGGAAGGTCAGACGGCCCTCCTCGTCGGCCACCAGAACCTGCTCGGCCACCGCCTCGCGCAGCGCGGCGTTGAGCGCATCGGGCTCGATTCCGGTCACCTCGGCGATCGTCTCCTCGTCGAGCGCCCGACCGGCCGAGATCGCCCGCGCCGCGGCTTGGGCGTTTTCGCTCAGGCGCTCGATCCTCAGCATGAACGCGTCCCGCAGCGACTGGGGAGCGGCGCCGCGACCATCCATCCCGGCAGCCAGGAGCTCCTCGATGTAGAGCGGATTGCCCTCGCTGCGCATGTACAGGCGGTCGATCAGCTGCTCTGAGGGCGGCTCGCCCAGGATGTCGGAGAGGACCTCGGCGAGCTCTGAGCGGTCCAGCGGCTCGAGCTCGATTCGCCGCACCTGATCGAGACGCTCGAGCTCGGCCAGGAGCGAGCGCAGCGGATGCCGGCGGTGCAGTTCGTCGGTGCGGTAGCTCAGCACCAGGGTGACCCGCTCGTGCCGCAGGCTGCGGGCCATGAAGTCAAGAAACATCCGCGTCGAGCGATCGGCCCAATGCATGTCCTCGAGCGTCAGCACGACGACCCGCTCCTCGCTCAGGCAGTCGATCAGCTCGAGCACCGCCTCGAACAGCCGCAGCTGCGCCGAGGGGTCGTTGCGGTCGGCGCTGGCGGGCTCTTCGTCTAACCCGGGCAGGAGCGCAGCCAGCTGCGCGCGCGTACCCCGACCGAGCTCCGCCAGAACGGGGTCCCGGCTTCGTACCAGGGGGCGCAGTGCCCCGATGAGCGGCGCGTAGGGAAGCTCCCCATCGGCCTCCTCGACCGCCTCGCCCCGCAGGGCGAGGACGTCGTGTCGGTCAGACACGCGGCGCTCGAACTCCCTGACGAGCCGGGTCTTGCCGACGCCGGACTCGCCGCCGAGCAGCACCACGAATGGGTGCTGCTCGGAGGCCTCACGTAAGACGTGCTCCAGCTCCGCCAGCTCGCCCGCGCGTCCGACGAAGCGGCTCGAAGTGACCCGCGCTCGCACGCTTGAAGTATCGCGAGTTGGCGTGAGCCTCGTGGACGCGTCGGCGTTGCTCGGCGCTTCGCGCCACGTCTGCGATCTGCTGTGAAGCGAGGGCTTGTGAGATGCTGGGCTGCATTGCTCGTTCCTCTCGGTCGAATCCTGCTTTTCCACTGCAATGAGGATGAACTGAGACACCCGATCTGACATCGGGAGAACGCAGCCGGTTTGGCCCCCGGACCCCTTACTTCTGAGGGACTAGGCCTTACCCCGCACGAGCCAGGCAAGCCAGGCCAGGCCCCGCCCCTCAGTGGCCTCGAGGTCAACCCCGGTGAGCTCGGAAATGCGGGCGATCCGGTCTCGCAGCGTGTTGCGGTGCACCGGTAAGGCCGCGGCGGTCGCACCCTTCTCGAAGTTGTTTTTGATTAGTACGTCAAGGGTGCGCGCGAGCTCGGGGTGATCCCCATCGAGCGCGCTGTAGACGCGGCCCTTGATCTGGCTCGCGGTCCGGGGCGAGCGGCGCAGCAGGAGCTCGGGCAGGTGGTCGCCGGCATCGAGCACTCCTCGCTCGCCGCGAGCGAGCGCGAGGTCCGCCACGTCCCTTAGCTCGTCGAGCGCGCGGCCGCGCTCGGAGCCGATCGCGGGCGGTCCGACGGCGATCACCGCTTGCTTGGCCGGATCAAGGTGCAGCTTGCGCCACGGCGCCCCGGCGGACAGCCCGACCACCCGGCGCCCCTCGGACGCGGCCAGCGCGCCGGCCTGGCGTAGCTTGGCCGCAAGCTCGGCGTGCCGCTCGGGCGAGCGATCGGGCAGGGCGATCACGAACGGACGCGCCGCCCGCTCGAGCGCGAAACCGAGCCGCTCGGCCAGGCGCTGGTCCTCGGGCAGTGGCGACTCCTCGGCCTCGATCCGGCGCAGCAGCGCGCCGGCGGCGATCTCCTCGGCACCTCTCGCCGTGGCCCGTGCCGCCGCGGCATAGCCCTCCGAGTAGATGCGCGAGACACGGTCGACGTACTCGAACAACAGATCCGCCGATTCGAGCAGCGCGGGTTGCTCGTCCTCAGCGGCCGCCTCCAGCATCGCCCGCCACGCGAAACGGGCGCCGCGCCGGAAATTGGCCGCGATCACGTCCGGCGGGAAGCCCTCGTGCGCACGGGCGCGCGCGTGCTCACGGAACACGTCGAGCTCCTGTTCGCTGGGCGGCTCGCCCTGGACGAGCCACCGGATCATCAGGTCGAGGTTCCAGCGCACCCATGCGCGCACGTCCTCCCGAGGCGGATGCAGTTGCTGGAAGCCCGGCTGCTCCCAAAAGCTGTCGAGCACCCGGTCGGTGAACTGCTCGAGGTCGGCCCGCTCGACGATCCGTCCCAGCACCTCGCCGCGCGTGAGCGCCTCCATGCCCCGCAGTATGGACTGTGCAATTGCACAATCCGCCGGTTCGCACAGCGTGCGGGGTGACGGATTGGCGCGCTCGTTCGGTGGGCACGATTTGCGACGGAATGAAGCTCCTGGCAGGGGTGCTAGCAACGCTCACCGTCTTCGCCGCGCACGCGCTGCCGGCGGCAGCGAACCCGCCCACCACGTTCAACCCGGTGGTCGAGGCGGAGAACTTCTCGATCACCCAGCAGCGCCAGACGATCTACGACACTCCCCAGTACCAGGCGGAATTGGCGGCCGACAGCGCGGCCAGCACCGCTCAGGCGCTCGCCACCGAGGCCGCCGACCCCGGGCGATTCTTCACCGATGACCTGTGCTGGAACCTCTCGAACGGCTGCGCCGGCGACATCCGCCTGAACAACTGGGCGACGGACGGCTACGGCCTGGTCCGCCCGGTGTTGTTCACCGCCCGGGACGGGGCCACGATCTCAGGTCATGTTTGGGCCACGGTGGCCGGTCCGGCTCGTCGACCCGGAATTGTGATCACCGACGGCTCGGTCCAGGCCGACGAGAACATGTACTGGTACGCCGCGCAGGCGCTGGCCAAGGCCGGCTTCGTGGTGCTGACGTTCGACCCGCAGGGCCAGGGTCAATCGGACACCTTCGGGCAGGCGCCCGATCAGGACGAGGGGGTGCCGGCTCAGACCACCGGGACGCCGTTCTACGACGGGACCGAGGACGCGATCGACTTCTTCCTCTCGACCCCGTCGCATCCCTACGAACCCGTGCCTTCGTGCACGACCGGCACGAGCCACGCCGCCAAGCAGAACTCGCGGGTGGCAGCCGGGCTCGACGCGGCTTACAACCCGTTCTGGCAGCTGCTTGATCCCTCCGAGATCGGGCTCGCGGGCCACTCCTACGGCGCGGCCGGCGTCTCCTACATCGGCCAGTGGGACCCCCGGGTCAAGGCGATCGTGGCCTGGGACAACCTGGGAGGACCGGGCCCCGATGACTCGCCCGTGCCGGGCGCGGCGCCGGGAGCACCAGCGCAGACGATCGGCGAGTCTTCGTGCCCCGCGGATCCGGCGGACCGCACCACCGTCCCGATCACCAAGCCGGCGCTCGGCATGTCCGCCGACTACGGCCTGCCGCCGGCCCCCAACACCTCGCTCCCGAACCCGGAGGGCAAGTCGACCTGGTCTTTGAACTACTCCAAGGCGGGCGTCGACACGGGCGAGATCATCATCCGCGGCGGCTCGCACCTGGACTTCAGCTTCATCCCCAACCAGGCCTTCGGCGCCTCCCTGCGCGGCGCGGACATGATCGCCTGGTACACGACCGCGTGGTTCGACAAGTACCTCAAGCACTCACCCGGAGCCGACGCGATGCTCCTCACCAAGCGCTGGCAGGACGACCCGATCGAGGCCGCGATCGACCCCAACCACGACGGCAACGCGTTCTCGTTCTACTACTACTCGCGGCTCGACATCCACCTGGCGAACGGGCAGGCGTGGGACTGCGAGGACCTGCGCGACGGCTGTCCCGGCATGGTTCCCGAGAGCCAGGACGGCTTCCCGGGGTCGTATTCCTATCTCGCCGTCGACACCAGCCCCGACGCCGTGACCGGTCCAGGCGCCTCGTTCAGCGCGACCAGCAGCCTGACCCCGTGCCTCGCGAGCCACGCGATCGTGTTCCGCCTCGCCCGCTTCCACGGGCGGCCGATTACGCGCGTTCAGGTGTATCTCGGTCGGCGTCTGGTGATGACCCGCCGTGGCCGGTCGTTGGGCTCGATCCGCCTGGCGGGCCTGGCCGGAACCGGGACGCACAAGGTCCGGGTGGTCGAGTTCACCCGCTCCGGCCGCGCCCGCACGACCACCCGCACCGTCCGCGGCTGCACCTAGCCCCGCCCGTCGTCCCCTCCGACGCCGCCCCGCCCAGCCCCGCCCCGCCCACCCGGACCCGAAATTTCCGCCATTTCGGACGGCGGCGCGTCGTATTTCCGGATTCTTCGGCTCCAGCCCGAAGTATCCGTCAGCAGCGCTCCGGCCATCCCGGAATGGCGGAATTTTCGGTGTGACGTGGCGCCTGGCTACCGGGAGTCGAGGGTGAGGACGGCCTTGCCGTTCACGCGGCGGTCCATCAGCGCCTCGATCGCCTGGGCGGCCTCGGTCCAGGGGAGCGTGAGGTCGATCTGCGGGTCGAGCCGCTTTTCCGCGACGAGATCGGCCAGCCGTCGCAGGTCGACCGCACCGCTGCGGGTGTGGTCGATGATGTCGAACAGGTAGAACCCGTACAGCTGGGCCCGGGGGGCGCGGGCGAAGAACTCGCGGGCCGGATACGAGACGGGTTCGGTCACCGTGGAGGCGAAGCTGACCACGGTCCCGCCGGGGGCGACGCGCCGCAGCGCAGCGCCGAGCACGGGTCCTCCCACGGCGTCGAGAATTGCCTCGTAGACCGGCCCGTCGAGGTCGATCTCAGGCGCCAGCTCGTCGGCGCCGAGCTCCTTGAGGCCCTCGGTCCGCCGCGAGATCCCGGTGACGTGCGCGCCGGCCAGCTTGGCCAGCTGGATCGCGAAGCGCCCGACGCCGCCGCTCGCGCCGGTCACCAGGACGCGCTTGCCGAGCACGAACCCGGCCACCTCGAGCGCCCGTAGCGCGGTCAGCCCGGCCACCGGTAGCGCGGCGGCCTGCTCAACGCTCACACCATCGGGCAGCTCAGCCAGGCGTTCGGTCTTCACCGCCGCGAGCTCGGCCCAGGCGCCGGCGTTCATGAGTCCGACCACGCGCGCCCCCTCGGGCGGGCCGCTGCCGTCGGCGGCCGCCCGGCGGACCGTGCCCGCCAGGTCCCATCCGGTAATCGTCCCGGGCTCGAGCTGCTCCAGGCGCCGCGTCTCGCCACGGTTGAGGCTGATCGCCTCCACCTCGACCAGCGCCTCGTCCGGGAGCGGCGTCGGGTCGGCGGCCTCGGCCAGCTCCGCGAACGGCGCCGACTTCATCGATACCAGCGCGCGCACGGCCCGACAGGCTACTGTGCCCCCGTGGCCCGGCTCGCCAAGGCTCTTCTGCCCGTCCTCGCGGCCCTGGCGCTGCTCGCCTCCTCGGCGCAGGCCGCCACCCTCCACATCCACTGGATGCGCGGCTACAAGGCGCCGGGCACCCCGGCTCGCTACGACAAGGTGGGCGTGCTCAAGGTCGGACCCCGCAGCGCCCACAACGTACTGGTGCTCGAGCCGGGGACCTCCGCCGGCGCGGCCTACTTCCTGCCCCTCGCCCAGTGGATCGTCTCCCGCGCGCACGGCTGGCAGGTGTGGTCCGTCGAGCGCCGCGAGAACCTGCTCGAGGACCAGTCCAGGTTGAACCTGGCCAAGAGCGGCCGCGCCAGCGCCGCCGAGGTATTCGACTACTACCTGGGCTGGCTCATCCCCAGCGCCTACACCGGGCCCCACATCCGCCTGCTCTCCAACTCGAGGGTGGAATTCGCCAAGCGGTGGGGGATGAAGGTCGCCGTCGAGGACCTCCACGCCGTGGTCGAGGCCGCCCACCGGCTCGGCGGCCAGGTCGTCCTCGGGGGGCACTCGCTGGGTGGCGCCGTCGTCACCGCGTACGCGACCTGGGACTTCTCCGGGCACGCGGGCGCGGACGACCTCGCCGGCCTGGTCTACATCGACGGCGGCAGCCCGCCGGCGGTGAACGCCCCCACCGCGCAGGAGGGGCTGACCGTGCTCGACTCCTCAGAGACCTCGCCCTGGCTCAGCTTCGGCGGGATCGCGGCGCCGTTCGCCGGCCTGTTCAGCGCCACCGGGGCCACTGCCGCCCTGATCGATCCCGACGGCGCCTCGCTCGGTCAGGCCTCCGGGCTGCTGAACGCCTTCCACCTCACCCCGGACGTGCCGGTCACCAATCTGGCCCAGTTCGGCTTCGCCCTGAACGTGGGGAGCTCGCCGGCCAGCCTGATCGCCGCCCAGGCGCATCTCGGGGCCGGTCTCAGCACGACCACCCCGCTGCACGGGTGGGACGATGCCGGCGCCCTGACGCCGATCACCCGGTACGCGGCGATGCTCGCGGGCATCGGCGTGGACGGCGCCGACGGTACCGAGTGGTACTTCCCGCAACGCCTGACGCTGGACACCGGCGCGGTTGGCAACGGCATCGCCAATCCAGCCCAGCAGGTGCTCGGACTCGACGCCACGATGGGGCGACAGCTGCCCAAGAGCCTTCAGATCTACGCCTTTGCCACCAAACTGGGCGGAACCGGCGTCCTGGCCGACGCGGTCGGCCTCGCGCAGCAGTCGAAGATCCCCTTGAAGAACGTGCTTCTGATCAACCGTGTCTCGACCTACGCCCATAACGACCCCGCCGGCGCGTACCCGCACAACGCCTTCTTCAACGGTCTCATCCGCTTTCTGAGGCGGTTCAAGCCCCCGGCGACCAAACCGCCGCCCCCGTCCCACCACTAGGGCTCGTTCCACCACCCGGGCATGATGGAAAAAGCCCCATATTGGGGCCTGTTTCGACACGGCCCAACACCGCTTTCACGGGTTGCAATTCGCACAACCCGCTGGTAGCGTCCGCTCTACCTGGAACGTTCCAGCCGCATAAGCACGAACGGAGGGGTCGAGGAGATGAGCAGCATCACTGGGGCGGCGACCAACGCGACCACCGAAACCCGCGCGTCCGCCGGTCTGTTCACCCGTCAGTCGTCGGGACTGGTGCGCGAGCTCGGGGTGCTCGCCGCCACCGGGATCGCGCTCGCGTCCGTGGCGCTGCCCGACACGTTCATCAACTTCAACGCTGGATTGACCGACTTCAGCCAGGTCGAGTTCTACCTGCCGCTGTTCGCCGGCGCGTTCATCTGGTTCGTGGCCATGTTCGCCTACCGCTACCTGGTCGAGGCGATCCCCCGAGCCGGAGGCGAGTACGTGTTCCTCTCGCGGATCGTCTCTCCGGTGGCCGGATCGATGGCCGGCATCGGGCTGGCGGTCGTGTTCACCTACGTGCTGGCGACCAACGCGCACTTCTTCGCCGCCTACACGCCGTTCATGCTGACCGGCCTCGGCGACGCGTTCAGCAGCAGCTCGATCGCCAACGCAGCCAACCACGTCACCAGCGAGGGCGCGATCGCCGCCATCAGCGTCGGCGTGATGCTGGTGGTGGCCGCGTTCTCGTTCTTCTCGCTCAAGCGCGTGGCCCAGATCATCATCGCGTTCATCGTCCTTCAGTTGCTCGCCTTTCTGATCCTGGCGCTGCTGCTCGCTGACCACTCGCGCAGTGACTTCATCACCGCGTTCGCGCGCTACAGCAACCATCCGAACGCCTACCAGGACGTGATCAGCGCAGCCAAGTCCTCCGGGGTGGTGTTCGGGGCCTCGATCGGCGCGATGGTCGCCACGATCCCGTTCATGGTCGTCAACTACAACGGCGTGCTCTACTCCTACTACGTCGGCGGCGAGCTGCGCCGGCCCGCGCGCACCTACCTCTACGCGTCGGCGATCAGCATCGGCCTGCTGGTCGTCGTCTGGGTCGGCGTCTGGGCGCTGCTGCGCCACACCGCCGGCCTTCACTTCATGCAGGCTCAGGCCAACCTGGGCAACAGCGACCCCACCACATACGGCAAGATCACGAGCCTCCAGTCCTCGGCCGGCGGTCTGGGCTACGGCCTGGCGCTGTCGGGCGACCCGATCTCGAAGATCCTGCTGGCCACCACGATCCCGCTGGCCGCGGTGGCGGTGAACATCGCCTTCCTTGCCTGCACCACCCGCGTACTGTTCGCGCTCGCATTCGACCGCCTGCTGCCGGTGCGCGTGGCCCAGGTCAGCGAAAAGAACCACGCCCCCACCACCGCGATCGTGATCGTGCTGGTCATCAGCATCCTGTTCTGCCTGCTGCTGGCGTTCGTGAACATCTCGAACATCGTCGCCCTCGAGGCCCTGTTCTTCGCGCTGATCCTGCTCGCCGGCGGCGTCGCCGCCACCTTCCTGGCCCACCGCCGGCCCGAGCTGGTGACCCGCGCCGGCCAGAAGGACGTCGATCGTTGGGCGGGGCTGCCGGTCGTCACCTGGTTCGGCGGCGCGACCACCGCGCTCGCCCTGTTCACGGTGATTGAGGTCATCGCCCACCAGAATGCATACGGCAAGTTCAGCTTCGAGTCGGTCACCGCCCTGGTGGTCGTGCTCGTCGCCGGCCCGGTGATCTACGCGATCGCCCGCGGGATGCGCAAGCGCCAGAATTCGCTCGACCTGAGCATGGCGATGCACGAGCTCCCACCTGAGTAACGGATGTTCGGCGGCAAGAAGGCGCGCAAGGAGCGCGGACTGCGGATCTATTTCGCGACCGACGTTCACGGTTCGGAGCGCTGCTTTCGCAAATTCCTTGCCGCCGCCAAGATCTACGAGGCCGACGCACTCCTGCTCGGCGGCGATGTGGCCGGCAAGGGGCTCGTCCCGGTGATCGCCGAGAACGGCACGCTGAGCGCGACCGTTCGGGGCGAGCCGGTGACGCTGCCGGCTTCCGAGCAGGAGCGCCTGTACGCCGAGATCAACCAGCTCGGCTTCTATCCGGTGCAGATGGAAGCGGACGAGATCGCCGCGCTCGAAGCGGACCAGGACTCCGTCGAGCGCCTCTTCCGCGAGGAGATCGTCGCCCAGATCGGGCGTTGGTGTGACCTCGCCGCCGAGCGGCTGGAGCCGAGCGTGCGGTGCATCATCACGCCCGGGAACGACGATCCGGTCGAGATCGATGCGGTCCTCAGAGAAGCCGAGCGAATCGAGTGTCCCGAGGCCGAGCTGTGCGAGCTCGGGCCGGTAGTGCTCGCGAGCCTCGGCGACGTCACACCCACGCCGTGGAACACCGAGCGCGAGTACTCCGAGGAAGAGCTCGGCAACCGGATCGCCGCGATGATGGATCAGATCCCGCCCGGACAACCGAGCGTGATCAACTTCCACTGCCCGCCGTACGGCTCGGGCCTTGATACGGCGCCCGAGCTCGACGAGACACTCAAGCCGGTAATCCGGGGCGGACGCCCGAGCTTCGTGTCGGTCGGCAGCCATGCCGTCCGCGAAGCGATCAGGCACTACGAGCCCGTGGTCGGGCTCCACGGCCACATCCACGAGTCGCGCGGCGCCCAGAAGATCGGCAAGACCCTGTGCCTGAACCCCGGCAGCGACTACACCGCCGACCTGCTTCGCGGCGCGGTGGTGGACATCGCGCAGGACGGAAGCTACCTTGACTTCCTCCTGACCGCTGGATGAATGGGCATCACCTCTTCTGACGCCAACGCCCTCGCCGACCCGATTGCGGAAGCTCGGCGCGTGGTCGCCGGCGCCGGTGAGAAGGGCGTGGTTCTCCGTCTGCTGGGCGGCGTCGCCGTGTGCCTCCAGGCACCCGAAGGCAAACCACTTCTCTCCCGCGAAATCAAGGACATCGACGTCGTCACCCCGCGCGGAAACAAGAAGGCGGTGGCGGAGGCGTTCCAGTCGCTCGGCTACGTCGATGACGAGGTGTTCAACGCCTTCCATGGCGCGCACCGCCAGATCTACATCGATATCGCCAACGAGCGCAAGGTGGACGTATTCGTCGGCGCGTTCTCGATGTGTCACGAGATCCCGATCGCCGACCGCCTGGACCGCGATCCGCTCACGGTCCCGCGCGCCGAACTGCTCCTGACCAAGCTCCAGATCGTCGAGCTCAACGAGCGCGATGAGCGCGACATCTACAACCTCTGCTTCCACCACGACATCGGGGACGCCGGCATCGAGGGCGGCCTGATCGCCGAGCTATGCGCGCGCGACTGGGGACTCTGGCGGACGTGCAAGGGAACGATCGAGCGCTGCCGCGCCGACCTCGCAGGCTACGGGCTTGCCCCGCAGGAGCGCGAGCTGATCGACATCCGCCTGAGCCGCCTATGGGACACGATCGACGCCGCGCCGAAGACGTCGAAATGGCGCTGGCGCGCGAAGGTGGGCGAGCGCGTGCGCTGGTACGAGGAACCCGAGGAGGAGGCCCCGGGCGAGTAGCGGGCCGCGAGGCCGAAGGCCTCGTCGGTGCGGCCCGCGAAATTAGGTCAGCGCGAGGCCGAAGGCCTCGTCGGTGCGGCCCGCAGAATCCATCATCTTCGGGTTATCCCCACCCCCGACCCGGGTGGCTGCTGGATGTCGCGTCGCCAGCCCGTCGGCTGGTTGGTTTGGCGCCGGATTGAGAGCTTGCCAGTCAGCTCTCAACGCCAACTCGACGGAGGTGCAGGTCATGGAAAGGAAAGGCATTGCAGTCCGCGCCGGACGGTGGAGCGCACGGCATCGGAAGCGGGCGATCCTGCTGTGGTTCGCGTTCGTGATCGCCTCGCTGGCGGTCGGAAGCGCGATCGGCACCAAGCAGCTCGGCAATAACCAGGACGGCACCGGCAGCTCGGGCCGGGCCGACGCCGCGGTCCAGAAGTTCTTCCCGCAGCCCGATCAGGAGGATGTGATCGTCCAGCCCCGTGGGCACGGGGTGACGGCACATAGCCCGGCTTTCAAAGCCGCCGTCGCCGACGTCGTGACGAGGCTGAACAAGCTGTCGGTCGTCAACGGCGTCGAGTCACCGTATGCCCCCGGCAACGGTGGCCTGATCTCTCGGAACGGTCGCTCGGCGCTGGTCCAGTTCAACCTGCCCGGCGACTCGGACCAGGTGAACGACCACGTTGATCAGGCCCTGGCGCAGGTCGCCGCCGCGCAGCGGGACCATCCGCGGCTGGTCGTTCAGGAGTTCGGCGGCGCCAGCGCGAACAAGGCGCTTAGTGGCGTGCTCTCGAATGACCTGCATCGCGCGGAGCGGCTTTCGCTCCCGATCACGCTGCTGATCCTGGTCGTCGTGTTCGGCGCGCTGGTGGCCGCGGCGGTTCCCGTCCTGCTGGCGCTCTCGGCGGTCGCCGCGACGCTCGGCCTGATCGCCCTGCCGAGTCAACTGGTCGCTTTCGACGGGTCGGCCTCGTCGGTGATCGTGCTGATCGGCATGGCGGTCGGGATCGACTACGCGCTGTTCTACATCCGCCGCGAGCGCGAGGAGCGCGCGGCCGGGCACTCCAGCGAGGAGGCGCTCGAGCGTGCGGCGGCGACCTCGGGACGCGCCGTGCTCGTGTCCGGCATGACCGTGATGATCGCGATGGCGGGGCTGTTCCTGACCGGCAACGCGACCTTCACCTCGTTTGCCGTCGGGACGATGACCGTGGTCGCGGTCGCGATGCTCGGCTCGGTCACCTTCCTGCCGGCGATGCTGGCCGCGCTCGGGGACCGGATCGACAAGGGTCGGATCCCGTGGCTGGGCCGCCGCTCGCGGCGGCGTCGCACCGGCGTGTGGGCCCGGCTGCTACGCCCGGTGCTGGCACATCCGTGGTTCGGAGCTGTCACCGCGTTCGCGCTGCTGGCGGCACTGGCCGTGCCCGCGCTCGGTCTCCACACCGCGGAACCGGGCGTCAGGGACGTCCCCGCGAACCTGCCGGTGATGAAGACCTACGCACGGATCCAGGCCGCCTTCCCGGGCAGCCCGGCCCCGGCCCAGGTCGTGATCCAGAGCCAGAACGTCGATTCGCCGGCAGTGCGTTCCGCGGAGGCTCGCCTCGAGCGCGAGGCGCTGCGCAGCGGCGAGATGGGCGGGCCGATCTCGGTCGTCGCCAACCGGGCGCGGACGCTCGCGATCGTCCAGCTCTCGCTCAACGGAGATGGAACCGACACAACGTCCTATCGGGCCCTGGACACGCTGCGCAACCGGCTGATTCCGGAGACACTCGGACAGCTCCCGGGGGTCACCGCAAACGTCACCGGTACGACGGCCGGGTCGCAGGACTTCAGCAGCCTGCTCTCCCGGCGGGCGCCGCTGGTGTTCGCGTTCGTGCTCGGGCTGGCGTTCCTCCTGCTGCTGGTGACGTTCCGCTCGCTGGTGATCCCGATCACGGCGATCGGGCTCAACCTGCTGTCGGTGGCCGCCGCCTACGGCGTGCTGGCGCTGGTCTTCCAGCACCACTGGGCGCAGAAGCTGCTCGGCTTCACCTCGGTCGGCGGGGTGACGAGCTGGCTGCCGCTGTTCATGTTCGTGATCCTGTTCGGCCTGTCGATGGACTACCACGTGTTCATCCTCAGCCGCATCAAGGAGGCGCACGACCGAGGCATGTCGACCCGGGACGCGGTGGCGCATGGCATCGGTTCGACCGCCGGCGTGGTCACCAGCGCCGCGGTGGTGATGGTCGCGGTGTTCTCGATCTTCGGGAGCCTGAGCATGCTCGAGCTCAAGGAGTTCGGGGTCGGACTGGCCGTGGCCGTCCTGATCGACGCCACGATCGTCCGCGGCGTGCTCCTGCCGGCGACGATGACGATCCTCGGCGAACGGAACTGGTACCTCCCGGCGTTCCTGCACCGGCGCGTCCCCGGGCGACGGGTCAGCGCTGTGGCCGAGCCGGTGGCCCGCGCCTGACCTCCTCGAGCGACACCCAGCGGCCCTGGGCCGCGGCGCGCTCGATCGCCTCGCAGCCGGCCTGGACCTCCAGGCCGGCTGCGAAGTCGGGCGCCCACGTCCCGCTGGGCCACTGCTCGAGCAGGTCAGCCGCCTGGTTGACGAAGCTCGCCCCGTAGCCGATCCCCTGCCCGATCGGCCACCATCCCCGCGTCTCCTGGTGCAGGGGATGCTCGGCCCGGATGCGCCGCATCCCGTACAGCTCGGGCGGATCCTCGGCGTCGCCGTACCAGAGCTCGTTCAGCCGGGCGTAGTCGAAGCGGAGCGTCCCGCGCTCGCCGTTGACCTCGACCGTGAAGTCACACGGCCGGCGCACGCACGTCTTGGCCACCTCGAACACCCCCAGAGCGCCCGAACCGAAGCGCAGGAGCGCCGAGGACGCCTCGTCGACGTCGACCTCGCGGTCCGCGCCGCCCGTCCCCGTGGGGTTGGGCCGAGTCTCCGTGAAGGTCTTCGATTGCGCGCTGACCGTGTCGATCTCGCCCACCAGCCAGCCCGCGAGATCGATCAGATGCGCCCCGAGATCGGCGATCGTGCTCGCACCGACGCTTCGCTCAAAGCGCCAGTCGAACGGGATCTCGGGGTCGACGAACTCGTCTGAGAGCCAGCTGCCCCGCCACAGTCGCACCTGGCCGATCCGTCCCTCGTCGATCAGCTGCTTCATCAACGCGAGCGCCGGGAGCCGCCGGTAGTTGAATCCGATCGCGTTCTTGACCGGGGCGCGGCGCACGGCCGCCGCGGCGCGACAGGCCTCGTCCCAGTCGGCCGTCAGCGGCTTCTCGCACACGATCGCCTTGCCCAGCTCGGCCGCCGCCTCGATCACCGCCGCATGCGCGCCGGGCGGGGTGCAGATCTCGACGATGTGGACGTCGGGCGACTCGACCAGCTCGCGCCAGTCGGTCGTGAACCGCTCGGCGCCCAGCTCGCGCGCTGCCCGCTCGACGGCCGCCCGGTTGCGACCGCTGATCGCGCGCAGCCGAGGAACGCACGGAAGGTCGCGGATCACCGGCGCCGCGGCGTAGGCGTAGGCGTGGGCGCGGCCCATCGTCCCGTAGCCGACGATGCCGATCCCGACTTCGGGCAGGCTCATGCCGGAACGCTCCCCCGGCTTGCGCGCATGGCGTCGCGGGCCATCTCGGCGGCCCTGAGCGCGGCCACGGCGTCGGTCACTCCCGCCCCCGCCGGCTCGGCTCCCCTGACCGCGGCGGCGAATGCCTCGGCCTGGGCGGCCAGGGCGGCGTGGAACACCTCGTCGCCGGCCGCTCCCCACACAAACGGGATGCGCTCGTAGCCCTTGGTTCCGAACACCTCGACCCAGCAGCAGTCGCCCTCGGGGAAGATCCGGCCCAGCGAGACGATCAGTACGGCGCCTGCGGTGAGCCGGGCCGTGATCGCCGCCACGTCGGGATCGATTTCCCGCTGATCCCCGCTCCCGCCGGGTACACCCGTCGCCGACGCGACGTCCTGCCCGGTCAGCCACCGAGCCTGGTCGAACTCGTGCACGCCCATGTCGACCGCGATCCCGCCGCTGTGGGCGCGGAACTGCGCCGACGGCGGCTCAGCGTCCCACTGAAGGCACGAGATCTGAACGATTTCCCCGAGCTCTCCCGCCGCCATCCGCTCGCGCAGCGATCTGAGCTCCGGCACGAACCGCCGCCAGTATCCGACCTGGAACACGATCCCGGCCCGCTGCACCGCATGCGCCGCCGCGATCGCATCCACCGCGGCCAGCCCGACCGGCTTTTCGCACAGGATCGGTATCTCCGCGAGGGCGAACGCCTCGACGAGCTCGACGTGACGATCGGTCGGCGCCGCGATCAGCACGCCGTCAAAGCCACGGTCCTCGAGCAGCTGGGCCAGCGTGGCGAACGTGCGCAGCCCCCGCTCGGCCAGTCCGCGACGCACCGCGTCGACCGGCTCCAGAACGGCGACGACCTCGACCTGGTCCGAGCGCGTCAGGGCGTCGAGGTGGACGCGCCCCATCCGGCCGGCGCCGACTACGGCGATCCGGAACGGCCCTGCACTCACAGCCCGCGGGCGCGCAGGTACTCGCGGTTGCGGCGCTGCTCTTCCGCCGGCCGGTGCGGATCGTCCGGGTCCGGCAGCACGTCCTGTTCGACCACGAGCCAGCCGCCGTAGCCGATATCGGCCAGCGCGTCGAGCACCCCGGGTATGTCGATGTCGCCCTCGCCCAGCGGGCAGAACGCCCGTCGCGCCCAGATCTCGCGCACGGGGGCCGCCTCAGCGACGATCTGCTCGAGCGTCTCCAGGCGCGCGTCCTTGAGATGTACCTGGTTGATCCGCTCACCCCAGGCGCGGATGGCAGTCACCGGGTCGCCGCGTCCGAGCAGCAGGTGCCCCGTGTCGAGGCACAGCCCGATCTCTGAGAGCTCGAGCAAGCGCTCGATCTCCCACTGCGCCTCGACATAGGTCGCCGTGTGGTGGTGGAAGGTCGGCTCGTAGCCGCGCTCGCGGCAGCGCGCCACGGCCAGCGCCAGCCCGTCGGCGAACCGCGCCCAGCCGGCGTCGTCGAGACCGACGCTCCGGTCCAGGGCGGCGCGCCCGGGGAGCGCGGCCCGCTGCGGCGAGCCCGCGTCGGCGAGCGTGGGCCGCGGTGGACGCTGCTCGCTCCCGGCGCCGTCGAACAGGTCGAGCAGCGCGTCGAGCTCCGCGAGCGCCGGCTCGAGCTCGGTCGGCTGACTGAAGGGAAGCTCGAGGTAGCCGCCGGCGAGGCCCAGCCCGCGCTCGGACAGCCGGCCCGCCAGCAGCTCGCCGGTGCCGAGATACCCGGCCGGGCCTAGATCGATGCCCTCGTACCCGGCCGAGGACACGGCGTCGAGCAGGGCGAGGGGATCGGGGACGTTCGGGTCGATGCCGACGGTGATCTCGAACGCGCCGTAGCTGACCGGGGCGTTGGCGAGCCACAGCTCGCCACGCGCGGCGCCGGGGGAGGTGGTCGGAGTCGTCCGCGGTTCGGTCGTCATCACGACACCCCGGCCGGCGCGTCGACGGCCGCGCCGCGGTGGGCGCGCGCGAGCGCCTCGGCCAACCGCATGTCGCGCACGCCGTCCGCGCCCGAGGTCCGCGGCTTGCGGCCGGTGCGGATGCACTCGGAGAACTCGACCAGCTCACGCTTGAACGCCTCGTCGTAGGAGGTCACTTCCTCGCGCTCCCAGCTCTGCGCGCTTCCGGGCGTGCCGCCCTCGATCACGAGTCGCGTCGGCATGCTGCGCAGGAACGGCGAGGGAAGCTCGAGCGTGAGGCGCTGCGCGGGCGCGTAGAAGCAGAGCTCCTGCTGGTAGCGCGCGATCCCCGGCAGATCGACCCACGACAGGCGGCAGTCGGCCTGGCCGAAGCGCATGTCGATGCCCACGCTGCGCGGCGAGAGGTGGACGAAGCGAATCTCATCGGGCTCGCCGAGCAGTCCTTGAAGCATGTTCAGCTCGTGCACCAGGTTGTCGAGGAGGATCCAGCGATAGCACCAGCGTGTCTGCTCGTCGGCGTCGCCCAGCGCGGCGTCCAGCACGTCGCGCTCGTGTTCGTCGAGTGTCAGGTCGGGGGCAGGCGCCTGCCCGTCGATACCGATCAGCGGGTAGTGCGCGACGTAGGGCGCCCACGGCGACTCGAGCGTGGTCACCCTGATCAGCCGCAGGTCCTCGACCCCCGGGAGCAGCTCGCCCAGCCGCTCGTACGCCGGGTCGTAGCGCTTCATCGTGCCGACCAGCAGGCACACGCCGGCGTCCTGTGCGGCCTGCGCCATCCGCTCGGCGTCCGCGCTGCACAGCGCCATCGGCTTCTCGACGAGCACATGGAGGCCGGCGCGCGCGGCCTCGATCGCGATGGGAGCGTGATCGCCCGAGCTGGCGATCACGACCGCGTCGAGCGGCATCGCGAGCAGATCCTCACAGCGCGTCGTCACCGCGGGCACGCCGTAGCGTTCGGCGCAGGCGGCGACGACGGTTGGACGGATGTCACACAGCGCAGCCAGCTCGAAGCGGTCAGACAGCTCGGCCAGGTACGGGATGTGCATGACCTGCGCGATCAACCCGCACCCGATCACTCCCACCCGTGTCCGCTCAGCCACAGCTCTCTCCTCGATTCGCGCCCCGCTGCTTCCGGCTCGGCGCCGGCCCGTCGAGCCGCCGGTTCCTTTATCTGGAACGTTCCACACGAATCATACGGAGGCCCGGTGGCTGGATCAAGTGCGGCCGCTCGGCGTAGCCGGGCCCGCCGGCGCGGGCGGCGCGTCCGACCTGCACAACCTGCCACGCGGCGGCAATCGTCGAGGCCGTGGCACCCTCCACACGCCCCACATGCAGTACATGCCACGGCATCCTCCACCGCGGCCCGATTGTCAACTTATGCACGTCGCCGCCGCTATGTTCGAGGGCGGGGCCTGAATACGCCTTCCCACCCGGGGTAGCCCATTTTGGTGCGCGAAAACGAGACAGCCACAGCCGACAACGGGCCGCTTGGAGCCGGCATCAGCCGCTCGTGCGTCCTGCTGCTCGCGACGACCTGCGGGGCCGCGGTGGCCAGCCTCTACTACGCCCAGCCGCTGCTGCACACGATAGCGCGTGCGTTTTCGGTCTCCGAAGGCACGGCCGGCCTGCTGGTCACCATCACGCAGGCCGGCTACGTGATAGGGCTGGCCCTGCTCGTCCCAGTGGGCGACCTGCTCGAGCGCCGGCGCCTGATCGCCGGGCTGCTCGTGGTCACCGCGGCCGGCCTGGGACTGGCTTCGGCCGCGCCCACGTTCATCCTGTTCGCGGTCGCCCTGGGCGTCGTCGGCATCACCGCGGTGGTGGCCCAGATCGTCGTGCCGATGTCCTCGTCGCTGGCCGGGGATCACGAGCGCGGGAGCGTCGTCGGGACGGTGATGAGCGGCCTGCTGATCGGCATCCTCCTGGCCCGCACGATCAGCGGCATCGTGGCGCAGCTGTTCGGATGGCGAGTCGTGTTCGCGCTCGCGGGCGTCGGCATGCTCCTGCTGGCGGCGATCCTCAGCCGCGCCCTCCCCAAGGTCCCGGCCACCGAGCGGCTGGGCTATCCCGCTCTCCTGCGCTCGGTCCTCGCGCTCGTGAAAACCGAGCCGCTGCTGAGACAGCGGATGGTCCTCGGCGCCACGGCGTTCGGCTGCTTCAGCGTCCTGTGGACTTCGCTGGCCTTCTTGCTCTCCGGGCCGCCCTATCACTACGGCAACGCCGCCATCGGCCTGTTCGGGCTCGCCGGACTGGCCGGAGCCGTGGCCGCG
>Ga0335075_10005684_pt1 | contig 19308 bp, 14 predicted proteins | sample Lox_Sample_24_FD_206723 | JGI IMG/M metagenome (GOLD analysis project Ga0335075, IMG submission 206723) | Soil microbial communities from Loxahatchee National Wildlife Refuge, Florida, United States - Lox_Sample_2.4 | ecosystem: Environmental > Terrestrial > Soil > Wetlands | place: USA...
GGCGTGATGGCAGCGCTTGTCACGCCGCTTCGCGAGGACGGCATTATCGACACCGATGGGCTCGCCCGCCTAGTGGAAACTGTCGTGGGCGGCGGCGCGGACGGCATCAGCCCCGCCGGATCCACCGGCGAGGGCGCGTTGCTCACCAGGGAGCAGCGCCTCACGCTCACCGCGCAAGTCCGCCAGCTCGCCCCGCCCGGCATGCCGGTCATCCCCGGGGTTCCGCTGGTCACCGTCGCCGACGGTCCGGCCGAGCTGAAGGCGCTTGCCGCGGCGGGCGCAACCGCCGCGCTGGTCGCGCCGCCGGCGTACTACCCGCTGTCCGACGACGGCGTGCTGCGGATATACCAGGCTCTCGCCGACGCCGCGCCCCTTCCGCTGGTGCTTTACAACATCCCGGTCTTCACCAAGGTGCGGCTGAGCCCGGCCGTGGTGGCCCGGCTCGCCGCGCATCCGGCGATCATCGGGATCAAGGACAGCAGCCGGGATATGGAATACCAGCAGCAGCTCATCATGGCCACGGCGGAGGCCGATTTCAGCGTGCTGACCGGCACCGACACCCTGCTGGTAGCCAGCCTCGCGCTCGGCGCGGCCGGCGCGATAGCGGCCAGCGTGAACCTGGTACCCGACCTCGCCAGCGGCATCTACCACGCCTTCGAGGCCGGCGACATGACCACCGCGGTGCGCCTGCAGCAGCGCCTGGCCCGGATCGTCGCGGCATGCCGTCGCGGTTACTTCCCGGCCGGCTGGAAGGCGGCGCTTGAGATCGCGGACGTCTGCCAGCGCCACCCCGCGCCGGGGGGCACGCCGCTGTCACCGGAGGAGTTCGGGCAGCTGCGGTCCGAACTGGCAGCGGCGGGCGTTGGCGGCTGACAGGTACCCCCGGTCGTTCGGAACGATCAGGGGTGCCTGTACTCGCCCACGCGGCCTCAGGGCAGTGGCACCGACAGGCGGGCCGCCCATCCGCCAAGATCGTCGAGTACCTTTTCCGGTAGCGTGAGCGGCGCCTGCTTGTCCATCTCGCCGGGCAGTACGCGGCGCGCCCCTGGGACGCGCCCGCCGGCGGCCGATACCTGAGCGGCAAGCCGGTCAAGCCGGGTGCCGCCGCCAGCCGGGCCACCCTCGCCGACGTCAAGCAGGGCCGGCGCCAGCGCAAGCACGAGGTGCGCGATCCGCTGCGGCCGGGCCGCGTCCGCGGACGCGAACATGTCGGACACCGCTGTGCTCAGCGCCGGGCCGACGAGCCCGCCGGTCAGCGCCTCAACAAGAAACGCGAGCGCGAACCCCTTCGGGCCGCCCAGGGGTGCCAGCATGCCGCCAAGCGCGGCCTCCGGGTCGGTGGTCGGCTCGCCGGAGGCGGTGAACGCCCACCCCTCTCCGAGCGGCTCGCCGCGCTGCGCGTGCGCCTGGATGCGGCCGCGGGCGACGGCGCTGGTGGCGAGATCGACGATGGCCGGATGCGGTGCGCACGGTATGCCGGCCGCGATGGGGCTGGTCGACACCACGGGAACCGAGCCGCCCCACGGCGGCATTACCGCGGGGCCGTTGGAGAACACCAGTCCGACCAGGCCCGCCTCGACCAGCGGCAGCGTGTAGACGCCGAGCGCCCCGCAGTGCGACGACCGGCCGACCGCGACCACGGCCACGCCGAAGTTCGCGCACCGGTCGCGCGCGACCTCCGCCGCCCGCCACGCCTGCCAGTGCCCAAGCCCGTCTTCGCCGTCAAAGGTCACCAGCGGGCCGGTATCGCTGACCGGCGCCAGCCGCGCGGCCGGGTTGCACCCGCCGGCCGTGAGCCGCTCCAGGTAGAAGGGCAGCCGCAGCAGGCCGTGCGAGTGGACGCCCCACACGTCGGCGAGCACAAGCGCCTGCGCGGTCCTGGCCGCGGCGGCCGCCTCGACGCCCGCCGCGCCCAGCAGGCCGCGCGCCAGGTCCGTCGCCCCGGCTACCGTGAGCGCGCTCATACCTCACCCCGGCAGCTCGAGCTGTGTGCTCCGGCGGCGTGCGCCGCCGCCTTGCCGTCCAGCACCGCGATGACGTCCTCGGCGATGATGCTCGCGATCCGCTGCTGGCTTTCCCGCGTGATGCCGGCCACGTGCGGCGTGAAGATCACGTTCGGCGCGTCGTCAAGCGGGCCGGGCGGCGGCGGCTCGGCGGCCCGCACGTCGAGTCCGGCACCGCCGACCTGGCCGGAGCGCAGCGCGCTGGCCAGCGCCGCCTCGTCCACCACCTCGCCGCGGCCGACGTTGATCAGCAGGGAGCCTGGCCGCAGCCGGGCGAGCGTCTCGCTCCCGATGAGGTTGCGGGTGCGCGGGGTCAGCGGCAGGTGGATGCTCAGCACATCCGCCGTGGCGAGCAGGTCGTCCAGGCTGACAAGCTTGATTCCCGCGGCGCGGACGGCCGCGGGGTCAGCGTATGGGTCGTACCCGAGCACCGGCATCCGCAGCGCCCCGGCGATGCGCGCGACGGCTCGCCCGGTCGCGCCGGCGCCGAGCAGTCCCCAGGTCCGTCCGGCCAGCTCGCGACCTGGCGTGCGCTGCCAGCGGCCAGACCGCACCGCCGCGTTGTGCTCGGTCAGCTGGCGGCTGAGCGTGAGCGCGAGCGCGAGCGTGTGCTCGGCCACGCTCACCGCGTTGGCACCCGCCGCGGCGACGACCACGACGCCGCCTGCGTCCGCCGCGGGCATGTCGATGTTGTCCAGGCCCACGCCGAACCGGCCGACGACCTCCAGCCGCGGCGCGGCCGCGAGCAGCTCGCGGTCCACCGGCGTGCGGTTGCGCACGACGAGCGCCCGGGCGCCTGCCGCAAGCGCACACAGCTGCTGACGGTCGGACCAGGCATCGGGCTGCCGCAGCACGCTGCGGTCACGGAAGCGCTCCGCTAGCTCGTCCGCCCACACATCTTCGGTTATGACGATGTCGTGCGTCATGCCATCGTCGCCGTGTAGTGCGTGTGCTGGAATTCGGCGAGCCCTTCCCAGCCGCCCTCCCGGCCGAGGCCGCTCTGCTTTACCCCGCCCATCGGCGCGAACACCGCCGAGGGCAGCGGATCGTTCACCCCGATGATGCCCGCTTCCAGGCGGCTGGCCACCAGGTCGGCCCGGCGGAGATCGGTAGTGTAACAATAGGCTGCCAGGCCCATCTCCGTGTCGTTGGCGAGCGCGATCGCCTCATCCGCCTGGCTGAACCGCAGCACCGCGGCGGCCGGGCCGAACACCTCGGTGCGCGCGATCGCGGTGTCGCGGGGCACGTCGGCGAGCAGCACGGGGGCGGTGTAACTGCCCTTGTCGGGGACCGTGAACTCCCGGGTCAGCCGGCGCGCGCCGGCCCGGATCGCCTCGCCGACCAGGTCGCCGACCGCCCGCACCCGCCCAGCGTCGATGAGCGGCCCGAGGTCGGGAACCGGGTCTGCAAGCGGATCGCCGATCGACATCGCGTCCACCGCCGACGCCAGCTTGCCGGTGAAAGCGTCGTACACACCGTCCTGCACCAGGAACCGGTTGGCTGCGATGCACGACTGTCCGTTGTTGCGGAACTTCGCGACAAGCGCGCCGTTCACGGCGGCGTCGACGTCCGCGTCGTCGAAGACGATGAACGGGGCGTCCCCGCCGAGCTCGAGCGCGGGCCTGACGATCCGCCGCGCCGCCAGCTCCATGATCCGCCTGCCCACCTCGGTGGAGCCGGTGAAGCTGACGACGCGGACCGCCGGATGCGCGAGCAGGCTCTCGGTGATCTCGGCCGCGGGACCGTGCACGAGGTTCGCCACGCCGGCCGGGACGCCGGCCCGGTCCAGGCAGCGGAACAGCTCCACGACCGCGAGCGGTGCCTTCTCCGAGGCGCGCGACACGGTGGTGCAGCCCGCGGCGAGGGCGGCGGCCAGCTTGCGGGCCTGGATCGAGACCGGGAAATTCCACGGGGTCAGGCACACCGCTACCCCGGCGGCGCGGTGGCTGACCTGGTGACGGCGGCCGCTGGCCTCGCCGGGGATCGCCTCCCCGGTCGGACGCCTTGCCTGCTCGCCGAACCAGCGGAAGTACTCGGCCGCGAACCGCACCTCGCCCGATGCCTCCGGCAGCCGCTTGCCTGACTCCCTCGCCAGCACGGCACCGATCTCGTCCGCGCGGGACACGAGGTCGTCGGCGACCGCCCGGAGCAGGTCGGCGCGCTCCCTGGCGGGCCTGGCCGACCATGCCGCAAACGCCGCCGCGGCGGCGTCCGCGGCGCGGACAGCCTCCGGCGCGCCGCCATAGCCGATCGCGCCGACCGGCGAGGAGTCCGCGGGGTTGAGCACCTCGACCAGCCGCGCCGGATCGCGCCACCGGCCGTCGATGTATGTTGTCGCGGCGCCGGTAATGGAGCCCGTCATGCGCTGGGGTAGAGCTTGGTAAGGACGAACTCGCGGTGACCGAGGCTCTCGGCGCAGGTGAGGCGCCCGTTGACGGTGCGCTCGACCACCTCGAGCAGCTTTTCGCCGCTTTCCGCCAGCGAGTACTCACGGCGCAGCAGCCCGGAGCAGTCCAGGTCGATGTGCTCCGCCATGGTCTGCGCGGTATGGGGGTTGGCGGTGAGCTTGATGACCGGCTCGACCGGGTGCCCGATGATGTTCCCCTGGCCGGTCGGGAACAGGTGCAGCACGGCGCCCGCCGCCGCCATCAGCGTGACGCATTCCGCGGCGGCCGAGGAGGTGTCCATGAAGTTCAGGCCCTGCTTGACCGGGGCCTCCGCGGGGCGGAGGGCGTCCACCACGGGATGGGATCCGGTCTTGGCGATGTTCCCCATCGCCTTCTCCTCGATCGTCGACAGCCCGCCGGCGATGTTGCCCTGGGTCGGCTGCGAGCCGAGCAGGTTCGCGCCCTCGCGCTCGATGCGCTCCAGGTACTGGTCATACAGTGCCTGGAACTTCTTGCGAGTCTCGTCATCGACGCAGCGCTCCGCGATCAGCTGCTCGCCGCCGGTCAGCTCGCTGGTCTCCCCGAACAGAACCGTTCCCCCGGCGTCGACCCACCGGTCGACCACCTGCGCGGTGGTCGGGCACGACCCGAGCCCGCTCGTGGTGTCCGACTCGCCGCACTTGATCGACATCATCAGCTCACCGGGCTCGACCGGCTCCCGCTGGCACTCGCTTGCGTCCCTGACGAACTGGGCGAGCCGCCTGGTGGCGCTCTCCAGCGTGCGCAGGTCCCCGTTGCCCTCGATCCACAGACCGTCGGTCGGCTTGCCGGTCGCGGCGATGCCCTCGACCACCCGCCCGGTCCAGTTGGGCTCGATGCCCACCACCACGGCGGCGGCGACATTCGGGTTCGCGCCCGTCCCGATAAGGGTGCGGAACGTCAGCTCCAGGTCTGCACCGAACTGCAGCCGGCCGTAGTGATGCGGCAGGGCAAGCGCGTCGGGGACCACCTTCGCCGCGGCCTCGCACACCGCGTTCGACAGGTCATCGACGGGAAGAACGACGACCTTGTTCCGGATGCCCACGGCCCCGTTCGGGCGGCGGTAACCGGTCAGCCCGCGGTGCTGCTGTGCCAACGGATGCTCCTCAGGTTGTGGACGTGAGCGTGCTGTCCCGCCGCGATCGCTTCGGTCGCCACGGCAATGGGGACCCCGTACTCGATGACTTGCTCACCAGGAGCGATGTCCCGGAGCGCGAACTTGTGGCCGAGCCGCACCGGCTCGGTGAGATGCGCTTTCACCGAGCCAGTCCCGGCCACGTAGCCGCCTTCCGCCGGGCCGGCAGACAGGTCCCGCATCGCTACGGCGACGCTGTCGCCCTCCTTGTGCGCCAGGAAGTCCGGCGGGCTCGCAACTGCCATGTCACTCCCAAAGTATTCAGAGGTCTTACCTCTGACGTTATCGAGCGTCTATATTTCCGGTCAACCCCTCCGGACGCGTGGGTGCAGGTAGCGTTACACCGGTAACAGAAGGTAAAATGGCCTGACCAGTATCTCGGCTCTAGGGGTAACCTGTGGCACCTGATGCCAGCCTGTGGATACCGCTGCGCCAGGGCAGCGTGTCCGAACTGATCGCGCAGCGCATCCTGGAAGTCATTTCCGCCGACAAGCTCAAGCCGGGCGACCAGCTCCCCCCCGAGCGGGAACTGGCCGCGCTGCTTGGCACAAGCAGGCCGTCGCTGCGCGAGGCCCTGCAGTCGCTCAAGGCGCGCGGCTACCTGGACATCAGGCACGGGTCGGGGGTCTTCGTCGCGGAACCGGCGACCACCCGCAGCCTGCGCGAAGCACTGTCCGCCGAGCACCTGAGCCTCACCGAGCTGTTCGACATGCGCGAGGTGCTCGAGCTACCCGCCGCGGAATGGGCGGCGCGGGCGGCAGACCGGCAGAAGCTGGCCGCGGTGGAGGAGGCTTACCAGACCCTGCATACCGCGAGCACGCCGCCGGTCACCAACTGGGAAGAGCTTCAGCGGCTCGACGCGCTGTTCCACATGCGCATCGTGGAAGCGGCCGGGAACCGGTTCCTCACCCGGACCCTGGGCGTGCTGCAGGAGATCCTGGCGCGCGGCATGGAAACCACGCTGCGGATACCCGGGCGGCTGGAGAAGTCTCGCCGTGACCACCAGCGCATACTCGAGGCACTGCTGGCCGGGGACCCGGCCGCCGCCCGGCGGGCGGCGAAGGCGCACGTCCGCGGCGCCCGGTCGGCCGCCTTGTCCTTGTCACAGCCGTCCGGCGGATGAACGATGCGGTTTTGGCGCATTGCGCTCCTTGCTGACGGTCAGCGGTGTATGCGCCGGAAGACGATCAGCAGGATGACGACTGGCACCAGCCAGCCGAAGCTGACGTGGACGGAGCCGTGGCCGGCGTTGCCCGCCACTCGGCGTCGGAGACCCGGATGTCTCCCGCCGGGAAGGCCCTGTTCGAAGCGTTCATGATCCGTACCCCTGCCCTGGGCGAGGAGTTGATTTCGCGGTCTCAACCCGGGGGTGGAGATCTCAATCCGGCAACGCGATGCCCTTGCGGAAGGCGTAGCCCACCAGCTGTGCCCGGTCCCGCAGCCCCGTCTTGGCGAAGATGTGGTTGACGTGGGTCTTCACCGTGGCCTCGGACACGAACAGCGCCGCCGCGATCTCGGTGTTGGACAGGCCGGCCGCGATGTGCGTGAGGACTTCGGCCTCGCGCGGGGTGAGGTCGTCCGGCGGCGCGGCGGCCGGGCGGGCCGGGCCGCCCGGACCGGAAGGCGACGCGACCGCGAACCGCTGCCCTCCGCTCAGTGCCTCGAGCAGCCGCCGCTGCACCGACGGGTCGAGCTGCGCGTGCCCCGCGGCCACGTCGGTGATCGCGCGGTGGATCTCGTCCGCGCCGGCGTCCTTTGTCAGGAACCCGCGCGCGCCCGCCTGCAGTGCGGAGAACACCCAGGAGTCGTCGGAGTACGTGGTCAGCACCACGACCGCGGTGTCTGGCAGCAGCGCACGCAGCCGCTCGGTGGCTTCCACCCCGTTGCAGCGCGGCATGTTCAGGTCCATAAGCACCACGTCCGGCCGCAGCCGCGTGGCCTGCGCCACCGCGTCATCCCCGTCGACCGCCGCACCCACGACAGCGATGCCCGGCAGCAGGCCGATCAGCGACACCAGCCCCTCGCGGACGACCTTCTGGTCATCGACGATCAGAACCGATACTTCCGAACTGTCCCGGTCTTCCGCCTCCGCGCTCACACCGCCTCCGCCCCACGTGGGACCTGGCTGGTCGGCAGTTGCAGCAGCACCCGGAAGCCCTGCTCCGTCGGGCCCGCGGTCAGCTGGCCGCCGAGCAGCTCGGCGCGCTCGCGCATTCCGGTCAGCCCATACCCGCCGAACGTGAGTCCCTGGGACTGCGGTGGTGCCGCGCCCGGGGACCTGACGTCCTCGATCTCCAGCTCCACGCTGTCGGGGCTGTAGGCCAGCCTCAGCTCGGCGGAGCCACCCCGGCCCGCGTACTTGGCCGAGTTGATCAGCGCCTCCTGCGCGGTCCGGTACAGCGCGAGCCCGATCTCGGGCGACAGCGGCCGCTGCTCGCCGGTGAGGGCGAGCGTCGCGTGCATGCCGGTCGCCTCCGACGTCTGCCTGACGAGCCGGTCAAGCAGCGCAGGGCCTGGCAGCTCGTCGCCGCGCAGCGCGGAGATGGCCCGCCGGGTGTCGGCGAGGCCGTCCCTGGCGATCCGCTGCGCGCGTGTCACCTGCTCGAGCATCCTGCCCATGGTCTCGGCATCGGCGTCACCGCGCCGACCGAGCAGCTCGGCGGTGTCGAGCGCCAGCACGAGGCCGGACAGCGCGTGCGCGAGAATGTCGTGGACCTCGCGAGCCAGCCTTGTCCGTTCGGTCAATGCGGCGGCCTCAGCCTGGGCGGCCTGCGACGCACGGAGCTCGGCGAGAAGCTCCTCGGCCCTCGCCTTGGCGATGATGTTGGACCGGGTGAACGCGCCGATCGCGAAGAAGAACGCGCCGCCGATGTCATCGCTGGTGACGTCCCCCACGGTCAGCCCGCCGCCCAGCAGGGACGCGAGGTTGGACGCGGCGAGCACGACAAGGGCGGCGGTGAGCGCGGGCACGAAGTCCTGGCCAAGCCCGAGGGAAATCAGCACGACGAAGATGACGAGGTACCCGGGCGAGCTGGGGAGCAGGCCGATCAGGGCTACGCCGCCCAGGCCGGCGGCGATCAGCGCGACGAGGTCGGGACCCTGGCGATGCAGCCGGTTGAAGACGACCCAGCCGATGCCGGCGATGGCCGCCGTCAGCGCGACCGCGGCGGCGGCGATCACCGGCGCTGACTTGCCGACCATCTCACTTCCCGCCCCGGCGGCGACAAGGGCCAGGATGAGGGCGCAGGCTGGCGTGCCGATCTGGCGCAGCATGTCCCTGTTCGGCCGCTGCTCGTCTCCGGCCGGTCCGGCTGGGCGATCCGTCATGTGACCAGGGTAGATTCCGGCAGGCGCGACTGCATCGACGCACGGGTTGAGATCCTTAACTTCCTGTCGGCCGGAGGGGGAAGTGAAGCTGGCTCGGCGAGAACCTGAGGAACCGCGGCGGGCGGCGTTACCTCACATACTTCACCATGACGACGAAATCCTTCATTATACCTTTAATTTCAACCCTACCAAATTGGTCGATATTATGGGATAATCGCGGATGTCGCGCGGTACGCGCGGCTGGAGTGCCTGACAACCGAATCGAGGTTCAGCATGGGTGGGACGTCCCGGACGCCCAGACGTAAACGACGCGGCATCGCCGCCGCACTAGCAGCCGCCGCCACCGTGGCCCTGGCGACAGGAGGCGCCCTGACCTCGACAGCCGGGGCCACATCCGCGGCGACGCCGAGCGCATCGGCCTCCGACACGGGCGCGACCACCCAGTGCCCCTGGCTGAACCAGAAGCTACCGGTCTCCACCAGGGTGAATGAGCTCCTGTCGGTCATGACCCTTGCGGAGAAAACCGACCTGCTCGGGCTCGCGAACTCGGGCGACTACGAGAACGTCACGACCGCCATTCCGCAGCTGTGCGTCCCGCAGTTCGAGCTCAACGACGGCCCCGCCGGGATCATCGCCGGCCCCGCCGACTCGCACACCCAGCTGCCGTCGCCGATCGGCCTGGCCGCGACGTTCGACCAGTCCGCGGCCAGCGAGTACGGCAAGGTGCTAGGCGGCGAGGCCGCGGCCAAGGGCATCGACGTGGTGCAGGGCCCCGTGCTCAACATCGACCGGGTGCCGCTCGACGGCCGCACGTTCGAGACGCTCGGCGAGGACCCGTACCTGACGAGCCAGACCGGGGTCGACATCGAGCGCGGCATCGAGAGCCAGGGCGTTGGCTCGATGCCGAAGCACTTCGCCGTCTACAACCAGGAAAAGAACCGCAACACCCCGTCGGATGACGCGATCGTCTCCCAGCAGGCCCTGGAGGAAATCTACCTCCCGGCGTGGCAGGCGACCGTCGCCGAAGGCCACCCCTCAGCGGTGATGTGCTCCTACGCCAGCCTCAACGGAGGCGGCTACGACTGCCAGAACCCCGATCTGCTCACCACGATCCTGCGCGACCAGATGGGCTTCACCGGTTTCATCCGCAGCGACCTGGACGCCGTGCACGACCCCGTCACCGGGTTCAACGCCGGAACCGATCAGCTCAAGACCGCGGAACCCACCGCCCTGCAGGACGGCGTGATCGACGGCCAGATCCCCGAGGCCCGGATGAACCAGGCGGTCAGCCTGGTCCTGACCCAGATGTTCGAGCTCGGGGTCTTCAACCGGCAGCCCGCGGGAAACGCCGACAGCGACGCCTCCACCCCGGCGCACGTCGCCTTCGCCCGGCAGCTCGCGGAGGAGAGCACGGTGCTGCTGCAGAACACCGGGTCGATCCTGCCGCTGAGCGCGCAGACCGGGTCGATCGCGGTGATCGGCGCCGACGGCGGCTCCGGCGCCCTGACCGCGTCCCCGTCGCCCAGCTCCAGCTACGTCAGCTCAGACGAGGTCGTCACCCCGTATGAGGGCATCTCGCAGGCCGCCCCGGCAGGCACCACGGTCACCTACAACGATGGCAGCAGCCCGACCGCGGCGGCCGCGGCGGCGCAGGCGGCGAGCGTGGCGGTCGTCTTCGTTGACGTTCCCGAATCCGAGGGCACTGACCTGACGACCCTGTCGCTGCCCGGTAACCAGGACCAGCTCATCGAGGCGGTGGCGGCGGCCAACCCGAACACGGTGGTCGTGATCAATAGCGCCACCCCGGTGCTGATGCCCTGGCTGTCGCAGGTCAAGGGCGTGCTTGACGCGTGGTACCCGGGCCAGCAGGACGGCAACGCCATTGCCGCGGTCCTGTTCGGCAGCGCGGACCCGGGCGGCAAGCTGCCCCTCACCTTCCCGACCAGCCTGTCGGAGGACCCCGTCTCCACCCCGGCCCAGTACCCCGGCGTCAACGGCCAGGTCGACTACTCCGAGGGCCTGGACGTGGGATACCGCTGGTACGACGCCAACGACGTCACCCCGCTGTTCCCGTTCGGTTATGGCCTGTCGTACACCACCTTCAGCTTCAGTCACCTCACGATCTCACCGGGCCGGACGACCTCGCTCGGCAACGTCCGCGTCACGGCCACGGTGACCAACACCGGCACGCGGGCGGGCTCGGACGTAGCCCAGCTCTACCTGGGCGATCCTTCCTCGGCCGGACAGCCGCCGCGGCAGCTCAAGGGTTACCAGAAGGTCACCCTGAAGCCGGGCCAGTCCACGCGGGTGCAGTTCACCCTCACCACCCAGGACCTTTCGTACTATGACAGCGACGCCAGTGCCTGGACCGTGCCCGAGGGCGGCTTCCAGGTGTACGTGGGCGATTCCTCGGCGCTCGCCGACCTGCCGCTCAGCGGCAGCTTCCAGGTAAGCGGCACGGCGGGCACCCGGCATGTCACCCTCAGCGCGCCGGGCACCGCGGAGGCCGGCGTGCCGTTCACCGTCTCCGCCACCCTGACCAGCGGCGGAGACATTCCGGTGAGCGACGCGCAGCTGCGGCTGTCCGTGCCCACCGGCTGGCGGGCCACTCCCGTGCACCCGGCCGCCGCGGGCACGCTCGCCGCCGGGCGGGCGCTGACCACCTCGTGGCAGGTCACCGCCCCGGCCTCCGCGCAGGACAACATCAGCCAGCTCACCACGACCGCCACGTACCGCGGCGGGGCCGGTACCAGTACCGCCTCCAGTTCGCTCAGCACCCAGGTCACCGTTGACCCGCTCGTCACCACCACGGTCACCCCGCAGTCCGCTATCACGGCTCCCGGGCAGGCGACCGCGGTCACGCTCGAGAACACCGACACGAGCGGGTTCCCGGTGACGGTGACGTGGGGCGCGGCGCCCGCGTCGGGGTCCGGCATCACCACGGCCCCGGCGAGCGGGTCGGACACCCTGGCGCCAGGCGGTCACGACAGCACGACGCTGTCGGTGGCGGCGGCCGCCGGGTCCGCTCTGGGCACTACCACCGTGCCCGTCTCGGTCACCGCCGACGTCGGCCGGATCGCGCTCCCCGCCCCTGGCGCCTATCTCCCGGTAGCGATCCCCGCCTCCTCACTGAGCGCGCTGTTCAGCAACGTGGGGATCACGGACAACTCCGACCCGTCCGCCGGCAACTTCGACGGGGCCGGCAACAGCTACTCCGCGGAGGCGCTGGCGGCGGCCGGCATCACACCGGGCTCGGCTGTCACCGCGGACGGGGTGACCTTCACCTGGCCGGACGTCGCGGCCGGGCAGCCGGATAACGCCCCGGCAAGCGGGCAGTCCTTCGCGCTGTCGGGATCCGGCAGCACGCTGGGCTTCCTCGGCTCCGCGGCAAACGGCACGCAGACCGGTACCGGGACCATCTTCTACACCGATGGCAGCACGCAGTCGTTCACGCTCAGCTTCGCCAACTGGACCACCGATACCCCGGCGAGCGGCAGCGTGCTGGTCACGACCACGGCGTACGAGAACCGCACGAACTCCGGGCACGTCTACTCGCCGAGTCTGTTCGCGGCCTCGGTTCCGCTGCAGCCCGGCAAGACCGTCGCGGCGGTGCAACTCCCGGACAATACGAATATCCACATCTTCGCCGTCAGCACCGGGTGAGGCCTTATCCGCCAGCGCCGCCGGTGACGGCGGCAGGATTCCCGTCCCGGGACACGCGCACCCTCGCAGCGGCGTGCCCCGGGACACGGGCCCTCATCACGGCCCGCCGTCACCGGGCGCCGCCCCACTCGACATACCGGAGGCCGCTGACTGCGGCGGCCGGCATGGGTTATCCGCTTGACCTGGGTGCTGGCGCTGCCGAGAATCGCTGGCATGCCGATGTTGGTCGTTAGGGCGGTGCCACGCAGCTGAGCCGCCCCCCGATCGTGCCGGCGGGACACCGTTCGCCAACGCCATGAGAGATGAAGTCAGTGGTGGTTGGTGGCGACGAGTTCGGCGAACTCGGTGGCGAGAGGACTGAGTACATTCCATTGGCGAACGGCCCAGCCGACGGTGAGCGGATTCAGGGCGGGGATGGGCACGGTGCAGATCGGGCTGCCGGGTGGAATAGCAAGTCTTGGCAGGGCAGGCAGGATGGCGTGCCCGATGCCGAGCTCGACGAGGAGGAGCGCGCTGTCCCAGTCGGCCACACCAATAGGGGTTGGAGGGCTGATCCCCAGGCGGGTGAAGTCTTCCTCTAGGCGCTGCCTGGAGGCGGAGTTCTCCGGGTGAGCGATGTAGCGGATCGTCGCCAAGTCGCCGGGATCGAGCCACTGCAGGGCGGCCAGCGGGTCGTCACGATGTACGACCAGCAACCATGGCAGGTCGATGACAGGCCGGTGCTGGATGCCCGTCAGCGGTTGACTGAGGGTGATCCAGGCGAGGTCCACCCGGCCGCTGTGCAGGAGCTCGATGCATCGCCGAGTCGAGTAGGCCGAGCGGAATTCCAGGGTGACGTTCGGGTGCCGGCTGCGGAAGCTTACGATCGCGTCGGCCATGAAGTGCCGTACCGTTACGCCGCCCGTGGTGATGCTGACCGTGCCGGCGTGGCCATCGCGAAGTTCGCTGAGTTGGCGGAGCGCGGCGTCCATGGAGCCGATGCCGCCAACCGCAGCTTGGTATAGGACCCGTCCCGCCGGCGTCGGGGCGACGCCGCGGGGCTGCCGTTCGATCAACGCCAGGCCGGTTTCCCGTTCGAGGCGCTTGATGTGCTGGCTGACCGCCGACTGGGTGCGCGACAGGGTACGGGCGACAGCGCTAAGGTTCCCGGTCTCGTACACGACGATGAACACGCGCAGGTCTTCAATGGTCATCACCATACCCAAGTTATCCCTTGGGTCAGCACTATGAAACTAGGGAATTGACTTGGGCTAATTCAGCATTGAGGATTGGCTTCAGCGGCCAGGACGCGCAGTTTCTGGCCCTTGGCGGCAACCCGTTCGCGGTGCTGGACCGGAGCCATCCGACGACCCGGGGCGTACGGCGCCGACGCCGGAGGAGTACTGCGGGCGGGTGCCGACCCCAGATGGGGTGAGGAGGCGCCACATGGCCAACGATCTTCGCGAACTGGAGAGGCTAAGCCGGGAGCTCGGCGGCGCGCACAGCGCCTTGGACAACCGGCTGGGCATCGCATACATCGAGGCCACGGCCGACCGGGTCGTCGCCCGGATGCCGGTGGATGGAAACACCCTCCCGCGGCGCGCACGAGATGCCGCATCCGGGCGGTACCCTGCTGGCCCATCTGAAGCGCGTCCACGCGCTGCTCGCAGAGTGGGGCGCCAGGCCGGTGGTGCGGCTCGCCGGGCTGTGCCATGCCTACTACGGCACCGATGGCTTCCCCGCCGCGCTGGGCGACATAGCCCAGCGGGAGGAACTGGCAGCGATGATCGGCGAGGAGGCCGAACGACTCGTCTACTTCTATGCCAGCTGCGACCGCCGCTTCTCCTACCCCCACCTCGGAGAGCCGGAAGGACCGTTCATGGATCGGTTCACCGGCACTGACCGTCGATCGCGTTCTTTAGCATGCGCTGACCTCGCCCGGCTCCGGTCGGGCTGCCGCTGGATCGGCGCGGTCGGGGGGAGTGCTCAGCACGCCGATCGGCCCCGCTCTTGCCGCCCAGGAATTCGTGTCAACCTAAGCCGCAGCGACGCTGCCAGATTCCGGCAGGGAATAGATGATGGGCCACTGCGTGGCGCGATGCCCGGGATGAAATTGGGGCGGCCTGCGGCCGGAAAACCCATAAGGATCTCCTGAGGCTCCATTCCTGGCTCCACGCCCTTCGCTATGGACCATTACGACCCGGCCTTCGGTCGGGCTTTCTATGACGGCACCTGGATGAAGGGCGTCGACCAGGAAGGCATGCTGAGAGACATCCGCTGCCTCGTAGGCTATCTCAAGGCGAGCACGCGGTACGGCAAGGATGGCGTCCTCTATGCTGCGAACACTGACGAGGACGCGGAAGGGTGCAGGTACTGATTTCCGGTTGCCAACGCATAGACATTAAGTCCGGACATGGCATCCACGCCGAGCATCCGGATACGTTCGTCTCGGCTTGTGGAAGACTGCTGGAAGGATAGATTGGGTAATATCGATGCCAGGGATGACATCCGGGACCTTGAAGTCACGGTGGATGATTCCGGCCGGGTGGATTCCCGCCAGTGCGGTAGCAGTTAAAGGCATGTTGACGGTTCGTGCCTGGGCATATCGTCCGTCTGTCGCAGCGGTCGGCACCGGCTTACCGGCGGATCATGCTTAAGCACGAGTTCACGCTCCCGCCCGCGCACCTGTACCCGCCTGACGACTGGCGGCTGGTGGAGGCGAAGTACGCCGACGATCACGCTCTCGCCGCGGAGACGGCGTTCTCGCTCGGCAATGGTTTCGTCGGTATCCGCGGCACCTTCGAGGAGGGACGTCCGGCGCGGTCGCCCGGTACCTTCATCAACGGCTTCCACGAGACGTGGCCGATCACGTACGCGGAGCAGGCGCACGGTCTCGCCCGGACGGGACAGACGATGGTGCAGGCCCCGGACGCGACGGTCTTCAAGCTCTACGTCGACGGCGAGCCGCTCTACCTGTCCACGGCGCGGGTGTACCCGTACGCGCGGGTGCTCGATATGCGGGACGGGACGCTGACCCGCGAGTTCGTCTGGACGACGTCGGCCGGCAAGCGCGTGCGAGTCCGCTCGTGCCGTGTGGTTTCCTTCGAGCACCGGCACCTGGTCGCCATGACATACGAGGTGACGCTGCTCGATCACGCGGCGCCGATCGCCATCTCCTCGCAGGTGGTCAACCGGCAGGACACGCGGCCGCCCGACGAACTGCACGAGAACCGGCCCGCCAACCCGCGGCTGGCGACGGTGCTCGCGCACCGCGTGCTGCAGCCGCGGGGCGCCGAGGTGGCGGGCGGCCGGATTCTGCTTGGCTACCAGGCAGCGAGCAGCCGGATGACCCTGGGTGTCGGCGCCCACCACGACGTGACGGCCGCGTGCCCCTTTGACACGGCGGAATCGGCCGGTGACGACGCGGCCGAGTTCCTGGTCACGGCCGACCTGCTGCCCGGCGTGCCGATCCGCGTCACGAAGTACGCGACGTACCAGGCGTCCCGCAGCGTCGCGGTGAGCGAACTGACCGATCGCTGCCGCCGCACGCTAGACCGCGCTGTCGGCGACGGATTCCGCGCGGTGCTGGCCAAGCAGCGCGACAACCTCGACCGGTTCTGGGAACGCGCCGACGTCCAGGTGGGCACCGGGGTTGAGCAGGTGCGGCTGCAGCAGGCGATCCGGTGGAACCTCTTCCAGGTCGCGCAGGCGTCGTGGCGCGCCGAGGGCACGGGCATACCGGCGAAGGGGCTAGCCGGGCAAGGGTACGAGGGCCACTACTTCTGGGACACCGAGATCTACGTCCTGCCGTTCCTGTCCTACACCCAGCCGAGGATCGCCAGGAACCTGCTCCGCTTCCGGCACAGCATACTGGGGAAGGCCCGGCAGCGAGCGCGCGACCTGAACCAGCGGGGCGCGCTGTTTCCCTGGGAGACCATCAACGGCGAGGAGGCCTCGGCCAACTTCCAGGTCGGCACCGCCCAGTACCACATCAACGCCGACATCGCGTACGCGATCAGGCGCTACGTCGACATCAGCGATGACGTGCGCCTGCTGGGGAACATCGGCGCCGAGATCCTGGTGGAGACCGCGCGGCTGTGGGAGGACCTCGGGTTCTACAGTGCCGACGGAAAATTCCACATCCACGGCGTGACGGGGCCCGACGAGTACACCACCGTGGTCAACGACAACGCCTACACCAACCTCATGGCGCGGCTGAACCTCAGCTACGCCGCCGCCACCGTGGGCCGCCTGCGCGCGGAGCGGCCCGGTGACTACACCGCGCTCGTCCGCGAGGTCGCACTCGAGCCGGACGAGGCGCAGGCGTGGGAGCGGGCGGCGGCCGCCATGCACGTGCCGTTCGACGCCGCCCGCGGCATCCATCCGCAGGACGACACGTTCCTCAGCCGCGAGGTCTGGGACCTGGAAAGCACGCCGCCGGAGAACTTCCCCCTGCTGCTGCACTACCATCCGCTGGTCATCTACCGGTACCAGGTGATCAAGCAGGCCGACATCGTGCTGGCAATGTTCCTGCTCGGAGACGAGTTCTCCCAGGACCAGAAGCGGCGCAACTACGAGTACTACGACCCGCTCACCTCGGGGGACTCGTCGCTGTCGGCGTGCGTGCAAAGCATCATCGCGGCCGAGATCGGAAACGAGCAGCAGGCCCTCGAGTACTTCAACTACGCGCTGTTCATCGACCTGTCCAGCATCGTCGGCCAGACCTCGGACGGGGTGCACATCGCCTCGGCCGCCGGGGTGTGGTCCGCGCTGGTCTTCGGGTTCGGCGGCGTCCGCGACCACGAAGGGCAGCTGTCCTTCGACCCGCGGCTGCCGCGCGGCTGGACGAGCCTGAGGTTCTCGGTGCGGTTCCGCGGCCGGCAGATCCGAGTGGACCTGACCCATGACGCGGAACGCTATGTCCTAGCGGAGGGCGAGCCGCTGGACGTCGTCATCCGCGGCGAGCCCCGCCTAGTCAGCGCCCAAACGCCCGCGGTGATCAAGCGATCGGCCGGGTGACGGCGCGGAGGCCTCCAGCCCGGAGCGGGCCGGGCACATCATGGCGTTCTGCCGTGAGCGGCTGGCACCCTACAAGCGCATCCGCCGCATCGAGCTGCGCGCTCGCGAGGCCGACGAGTCGATCGGCCAAGCCCCGCGGCACCATCGAGTTCCGGGGAGGGGACTTCACCAAAGAGCCTCGCTTGTTACCAAATGGCGGCTAACCAATCCCGGCCGGGCGATGTCTAAAAGCCGTGATCCCGACAGGCGGGCCAAGGTCGCCGGGGGCGCTTCCGGCGGCGGTGCGGTGTCGGCGAGCGACTACTGGCTTAGCGGCCCGGCGCGGCCGGGCTCGTGCATCACGTCCTCGACGGCCTGCGTGATGCCGCCAATTCACTGTCATCATTCCCAAGTCACCTGTAGCCGAACAAGAGCGGCAAATTTGGTGTATAAGGAGAAAGCCGGTCGTAGCGGACACCGGCCTTTCTCACGCAAAGGAGCATGATGAGACGGTTCATCGTTCTGCTGGCGGCTGTCATGCCGGTGGCCCTGGCCATCGGCCTGGCTACCGTCGTTGCTGGCCCGGCTCCCGCCGCACTGGCGGCCAGCACCTGCCATAACCCGGGCGAGTGGTATGACCTTTACAACTCCACCAACGGCACGGCCCAGTACTGGGAGGCTGAGGGTACCGGGACGGGCGACCTCGTTGTCTCCGTGCTGCTCTACACCGAGGGCGTCGACCCCACGACTTGGTGCCAGGTGGCCGGCTCGTTCAGCGGCTACGTCCTGTTCCGTGAGGAAGGCACCTCCGAATGTGCCACCTACGGCGGGTCGCCCGGGCCGGGAACGCCCGGAGGCATCGGCGATGTCTACCTGAAGCCCTGCGACAGCAGCATAGAGGCGCAAAATTGGTATTACGAGGATAACTTTACGCTGACGACCTCGTATCAGCTGGATAGCAATTACTATAACACGTGCCTGTCAGCGGATAAATTGTCCGAGGTCTCTACCGAGACGAATCTAATAATGGTGAACAGCTGCTCCGGCGACGGCGGCCAGAGTTGGTACTACACGGGTGCGTCGGCGCCATGACATGGCGCGAGTACTCGTGAATCACGCGCCCGGGCATGCCCGGCCCCGCGAAGGGGCGGCTTGATGGCACGGCACCGCCGTTCACTGATGGGCACAACGGCGGTGGCTTCTCTCCCCCAGTTCATCGACTACGCCCGGCAGGCACGCCCGGCAGGCACGCCCGGCTTATGACATCGTGTTCACGCCTGACCTCGCCGCCACCGCGCTGTCGGTATCCGGCCTGATGGTGGCGCATGAGCGCCGCCTTAGCCGGGCCGAGGCCGGTCGTACGCCGGGACCGGTACTTCGCCGAGGCTCTGCCACTACTGGCCGCCCGATCACGCCGGTCAGCGCAGCGGCTGAGCCGCCTGCTATTCCCCTCAATCCTCGTGTCCGAAGAAACGATAGAAGTCAGCGTGGACTATACAGACACTGGTGTCATCGGGACGGAACTGACCGATCAAATCGCGATCATGCGTCGGCGCCTTGCCGTCCGGACACGCATAAACAGGCACTCTGAGCGCAGCTAGACGTCATGCTGACGTGATCTGGTGTTTCGCACTTATATAGGTTGCGTGCTCCCTTTCCCCTTCCTCATACCTGCGGGGGGTATCCGGGAAGAGGTGACATCATGATCACGGGTTGTTACCTGCTAATAACGCGGTGAACAACCCATGATCATGGAACAGCCGGCCGCGCCGGCTGC
>Ga0335075_10005685_pt1 | contig 19306 bp, 15 predicted proteins | sample Lox_Sample_24_FD_206723 | JGI IMG/M metagenome (GOLD analysis project Ga0335075, IMG submission 206723) | Soil microbial communities from Loxahatchee National Wildlife Refuge, Florida, United States - Lox_Sample_2.4 | ecosystem: Environmental > Terrestrial > Soil > Wetlands | place: USA...
CGTACTGGCGGCGTTGTCGGCGTGGTTCGTCTTCGCGTCGCCCTTGCCAACCGATCCCGGCGCGCGCGCCGTGGGGCAGGCGCGGCAGGCGGTCATCCTCGGCGCGGTGCTGCTGGTCGCCATTTCGCCGCATTATCCGTGGTATTTTGCCTGGCTGGCCCCGCTCAACTGCCTGGCGCCGCTCGCCAGCGTGAACTGGCTGCTGATCGCGGCACCGCTGCTGTCGCACGATCCGGTCGCTTACCTGTCGCTCGCCGCCCTGGTCTATGTACCAGCCGCGCTGCTTGCCGTGCTTGATTGTCGCCGTGCCCGTCAAAGGAGCCTCTGATGACCGCCACTGTACTGAAGGACCCGCGCCGTTATTTCGAGGCGGTCGAGCACCAGGACCAGGTCGCGGACGCGATGCCGGTGTGCCTCTATCTGGAGGTCACCAACCGCTGCAACCTGCTGTGCGAAACCTGTCCGCGCACCTTCGAGGAACTCGAACCGCCGGCCGACATGAGCTGGGAGTTGTTCCGGCGCATCGTCGATCAGGTGCCCGACATCGCCCGCGTGGTGCTGCATGGCGTCGGCGAGCCGATGCTGGTGAAGGCGCTGCCGCGCATGATCCGCTATTTGAAAGACCGCGGCGTTTACGTGTTGTTCAACACCAACGGCACGCTGCTGGCACCGAAGAAGCACCGCGAGCTGATCGACACCGGCCTGGACGAACTGCGCGTGTCGCTGGACGCGGCGGATGCGAAATCGTTCCTCGCCGTGCGGGGCAAGAACTTTTTCGACCGCATCGTGCGCAACGTGCAATCCTTCACCGCGCTGCAACGCGAGCAGGGCTTGACGGCGCCGCGCGTGTCGCTGTGGCTGACCGGCTTGCAGGAAACGGTCGACCAATTGCCGGCCTTCGTGCGCCTTGCCGACACGATGGGGGTGAAGGAGGTGCACCTGCAGCGGCTGGTCTTCGACGAAGCGGGTTACGGACTCGCCCGCCCGGAATCGTCCTTGTTCGAGCAAGTGCGCGAACGCGAGGGCAAGGCGATTGCCGAAGCGGCTGACGTGGCGGACGCGCTGGGCATCACGCTCGATGCGTCGGGTGCCACCGAACCGGGGCTCAGCTTGCGGCAGCAGACGCCGGCGCAGCCCTGGTCCACCTGCCGCCGGCCATGGTCGCTGATGTATTTCACCGCGCATGGCCGCGCCCTGCCGTGCTGCATCGCACCGTTCTCCGCGCGGGGATACGAAACCTACACGCTCGGCGACGCGACGCAGCAGACGCTGCGCGAGATCTGGAACGGCCCGGCCTATCAGCATCTGCGCCGCACGCTGGTCAGCGATACGCCGATGAAGCCGTGCCAGAATTGCGGGTTGCGATGGAGCCTCTGACAACCGCGCCCGCCTTCAAAACCTCTCCCGCGGTAGCGGGAGAGGTCGAGATGCGAAGCATCGAGGGTGAGGGCGATCGGGAGGGCAGGAAGAATGCCGTGTACCGACCCGATCACCCTCACCCTCGTCGCTGCGCGCCTCGCGTCGATCCGCTTCGCGGCTCAACCCCGCGCGAAGCGCGGGAGAGGTTAAGGGCCGCCGCCATCATCCCCACCCTGAACGAAGCGGCCACCATCGCGGCCGTCATCGCATCCCTGCCCCGCGACCTCGTGGGCGACGTCATCGTCGCCGACAGCGCCAGCCGCGACGGCACGCCGGACATCGCCCGCGCCGCCGGTGCCCGCGTGGTTTCGCTGACAGAACGCGGCTACGGCCGGGCCTGCGCCGCAGGCGCTGCTGCTGCCGAGCCCGCCTGCGACATCGTCTTGTTCCTCGACGGCGACGGCGCCGATCGCGCCGACCTGGCGCATCTGCTGGTCGCACCGATCGCCGCCGGCACGCACGACTTCGTCATCGGCTCACGGGTGTGCGGGGAGCGCGAGCCGGGTTCCATGAGCTGGCACCAGGTGCTGGCCGGCCGCCTCGCCGGTGCGATCATGTCGGTGCTCTACGGCGTGCACTACTCCGACATGTGCGCCTTCCGCGCCATCCGCCGCGATGCCCTGCAAGCGCTGGACCTGCGCGAAACCACCTATGGCTGGAACATCGAGATGCAGATGAAGGCCGCGCGCGCCGGGCTGCGTATTCTGGAAATCCCGGTGCCCTATCGCTGCCGCGCCGGCGGCAGTTCGAAGGTGGCCGGGTCTTTGTCCGGCAGCCTGCGTGCCGCGTGGCGGATCGTGCTGACCATCGCACGCGTGGCGACAGCAGCACGGTAGCCACCGGCGGGTTGGCGAGTGGCGGTGCTGTTGGTTGCCGGGGCTTGTGACGGGCGCGATCTTGAGCACGCGCGAACGCTTGTTCCGGCACCGATCCGCCCGCATGGTTGCGCAGGAAGATCGTCAAGCCCTGGCTCGACGGAGGTCTTCCCCGCAACGTATATTCATAGTCAATCACCGGCGACTGCGCGGCCTCGATGCCGAACATCGGCAGAAGGGCCAGCGATCGGTTAACCAGGTGCAATGGTGGAAGGAACGCGATGACCATGACGGCCGGCGAAGTCACCCTCGCAAAACCGAGCGCCAGCCAAACACGCCGGTCACGCTGGGTGAGCCTCGCGATCATCAGCGCGACACATGCCGAGCAACATGCGGTCGTGGCGATCCAGCCGCTTATCTTCCCTTACGCCATGGCGGCTCTCGGGTTCAATTACGCTACGCTGGGCGCTCTCCTCGGCATTGCCAATCTTGTCAACGGCCTGTGTCAGGGCGCGCATGCCTGGACCAGCCGTTACCTTCGCCGGCGCACCATCATTGGTCTCGGCGGCGTCGGCATGGGCCTGTCGCTCGGATTCATGGCGCTGGCGCAGACCTTCGCCCAGTTCGGCGGCGCGATGATATTCGGGCGTATCGCGAGCAGTGCGCAGCACCCATTGGCCAATTCGCTGATGTCGGACTGGTACGAACCGGAGCGCCGCGGACGCGCGTTTTCGATTCATTTCTCGGGTGGCAATGTCGGCAGCGTTATAACGCCAATCATCGCCGGCTACCTCATTACGCGTTTCGGCTGGCACATGTCGCTCTTTGCCCTGATGCTGCCTGGCCTCGCCTTCGGCCTGATCGCCGCATTTTTCGTCAGGGACGATCGCAAACCGATCCGGGTTGCAACAGCGGAAGCGAAGCACTCCGGAGAGCGGCTCGACTACCTGGCGCCACTGCGCGACCGCGGAATCCGACTCGTTATCCTGGCATGCTCCGTTGCCGCCGGCGGCCGCGGCCTGGGCATCGTGATGGTCTACGTGCCGCTCTATCTTTCACAGGGGCTGCACTACGACATGCTGACGACGAGCGCTCTTTTCACCGTCATGATGGTGGGCAGCGTCGTCGGCCCGATCCTCGCCGGCCATCTCTCCGACCGTTTCGGGCGCAAGCCGCTAATCGTCGGGTCGCTTATGGGAGCCTCGGTCGCCACGCTCGCCCTCATCCTTGTGGGCAGCACGATGCCGGGCGTTGTCTGGGCGCTGCTTCTGCTCGGCTTCACCGTCTATAACGAAAGCCCGCTCATGCAGACCTTCCTGTCGGATCATGCCAGGCGCGAGAACCGGGACGCGGCTTTCGCCGTGTTTTACGTGCTGACCTACGCGGCCGGTGCCGCATGGGCGGCGGTCCTGGGCCTGCTGGTCAACCGCTTCGGTTTCGAGGCGGCGTTTCTGTCGATGATTGCATCGTATGTGCTCGCCTCGCTCGTGACCCTTCTCATCAAGACCCCGGCGACGGTGCCGGCGTCCGCAGCTTCGGTGAGCCCGGCTTATACCAGACCGCCAAATGGCTGACTCGTGGCTGCCGCCCGCATGGGGAGCGCAGCCGCGTACGTCGGTCATTCAGCGGGTTGGTATTAGAACGGATCGCGTCCGCTTCCCCTCCCGCAGGCCAACCCGGTTTCCGCCATTGCGTGCCGATTGGCTCCCGGTTTACCGTTCCGTTGCGGCGGATGGATGCGGCCGCTTGAAGGCCCAAAGCGGCTGCCCCTGACGACCGGTCCACCGGCCGCCCGTGCACTGTCGGCACGGATAAGATAGAATAAATAACGTCCACTAACGACAGGCCAAGCGGACTGATCGCCGCCAGGCAGGCGGCTCACAGGGAGGTACCGCCATGCTCGAATTGCTCGACCGGCAAAGGAAGCTGACCATCAATCAGTGGAAGATCGTCATCGCCGCGACGCTCGGCGACATGCTGGACTTCTTCGACTTTTTCCTGATCGGCTTCGTGCTGGCCTTCATCGTCAAAGGCTGGCACCTGACCTACGGCCAGTCCGGCATGATCCTGCTCGCCTCCGGCATCAGCGCGCCCTTCGGCTCGCTGTTCTATGGCTGGCTGGCCGACAAGATCGGCCGCCGCAAGGTGATGATCGCGACCGTGCTCAACTTCTCGGTTGCCACCGGCGCAATGGCGGTGTGTCCGAACGGGGCGTGGGTCTACCTGGCGATCTGCCGCCTGGTCGTCGGGCTTGGCGTGACCGGGCTCTATTCGGTCGACATCACGATGGTGCAGGAATTCGTGCCTGCGTACAAGCGCGGCTGGCTCACCGGGCTGACCACGACGATGCTGCCGGCCGGCGTGCTGCTGGGCGCTCTGCTGGGCGGCTTCGCAACTCCCTACATCGGCTGGCGCGGTCTGTTTGCGTGCGGGCTGCTGCCCGCCGCGCTGACACTGTGCATCCGCGCCTGGGTTCCGGAATCGCCGCATTGGCTGATGCGCATGGGCCGCATGGAGGAGGCGCGCCGGTCGGTCGCCTGGGCCTTGCAGGTCGATCCGGCAACGATCCCGCTGCCGAGCGTGGCACCGATCGTGGAACACACGCGCTGGCTCGAGATATTCAAATATCCGCGCAGCATCGTCGCCGGTTGCCTGACCGGCCTGACCCAGACCGGCGGCGTGGCGCTGGCGTTGTGGATGGTGACGCTGTTCGTGATGGTGCTGCGGATCACGCCGCCGGAGGCGTCCAGGATCGCCATCTGGGTCAGCATCTCGGCGATCGCCGGCCGCTTCTTCTGTTCTTGGATCTCCGACGCGTTGGGCCGCCGCGGGTCCGGCTTGCTGACCTGTCTGTTGTCGGCGTTGTTCATGTCGCTCGCCGGCTACCTGCACAGCGCATTCATCGGCGGCGTTTCGCTGTTCGTGGTGATGATCATCCTGCAGAATTTCTTCGGCAGCGGGAATTACTCGATCGTCGGGCCGTACATGGGAGAACTGTGGCCGCAGCGGCTGCGTGGCAGCGGCATGGGGCTGGTCTACGGGGTCGGCAACCTGGGCAAGTTCATCGGGCCGGCCGGGTTGGCATTGATCGCCGGGTCGTCGAATTTCGTCGCACCGAAGGCAACGCTCGACGCGCTGGTTCCGGGGTTCAACTACTTCGCGTTCTGGTATGTGCTGGGGGCGGTGGCGTTCTGGTTCATTGGCATCGAGACGAGCGGACGGACGTTCGAGGCGATCGATGCCGAACTGAACGGGGCAGCCCCGGCGGCGGCGGCGCGGATCACTGCGGGGTCCGGCTGAAGAGTCAGCACAGGAGGATGCGGCGGGGTAACCCTTGCCGAACGACAACTCGCGACCTTGAGCGGCTATAAGGTAATGGCGCCAACCGCCGGAAAATGGACCGGCGGCTCTGGCGGGTTGCAAAAATTGTTCACTTCGTGGTTGTCTCCGTAGCGCGACCGTCGGGGGATCATTGCCATAGTCGCCACCTACCCGCGCGGCCGGTTCCGTCTCGTATTGATCAAGCCGTCGCATTACGATGACGACGGCTATGTCATTCAGTGGTTCCGCTCGTCGATGCCCTCCAACAGCCTGGCCGCGGTGTACGGGCTGGCATTGGATTGCGCGGCGCGGCAGGTGCTTGGCGCTGACACCGCGATCGTCGTCGATGCCTATGACGAGACCAATACCCGCATTCGGCCGGAGCGCATCGCCCACGACATTGCGCGGGCCGGCGGTGGACTGGTGGGAATGGTCGGCGTCCAGTCCAATCAGTATCCGCGCGCGATGGATCTCGCGCGCCGGTTTCGGCGGCTGGGCATTGATGTCGCGATCGGCGGGTTCCATGTCTCGGGTACATTGGCCATGCTGCCGGGCATCACGCCGGAATTGCAGGAGGCGACGGATCTCGGCATCGCGCTCTATGCGGGCGAGGCGGAAGACGGGCTGGAGGACCTGCTGCGCGACGCGCACGCCGGCACGCTGCGGTCGGTGTATAACCACATGGCCGCGCTGCCCAACCTGGCCGGCGTGCCGATTCCCCGTTTGCCCGTCGATCGGATCAGCCGCACGGCCGGGTTCATGACCACGTTCGATGCCGGGCGCGGCTGCCCGTTCCAGTGCAGCTTCTGCACCATCATCAATGTCCAAGGCCGTATCTCCCGCCGGCGCACTCCCGACGACGTGGAGGCGATCGTGCGGCATAATGCCGCGCAGGGCGTGCACAGCTTCTTCATCACCGACGATAATTTCGCACGCAACAAGGACTGGGAACCGATCTTCGATCGGCTGATCGCGCTGCGCGAGCAATGCGGGTTCGGCATCAAGCTGACATCCAGGTAGACACGCTGTGCCACCGCATTCCGCGCTTCATCGAGAAGGCCGGGCGCGCCGGCGTGGTGCGCGTGTTCATCGGACTTGAGTCGATCAATCCGGACAGCTTGCTCGCAGCGAAGAAGAAGCAGAACCGCATCGCCGAATATCGTGACATGCTGCTGGCCTGGAAGGCCATCCGCGCGGTGATCTGGGCCGGCTATATCATCGGCTTCCCGGCGGACACTCCGGCGACGGTGATGCGCGACATCCGTATCATCCAGCGCGAACTGCCGATCGATTTCCTGGAGTTCTTCGTTCTGACTCCGCTGCCGGGATCGGAGGACCATCAGAAGCTGGCACTGGCAGGGGTCGCGATGGATGCCGACCTCAACCGCTACGACACGTTCCATGTCGTGACCGGCCACGCAACGATGTCGCGGGACGAGTGGGAGCAGATTTACTGGGCGGCGTGGCGCGGCTACTACACGTACGAGCATATGAGAACGTTGCTGCGCCGTGCGGCGGCGACGCGGATCTCGCTCGGCAAGATGGTGACCATGCTGCTGAGCTTCTGGAGCCTCAGCCTGGTAGAGCATACGCACCCGCTGGAAGGGGGCTATCTGCGCCGCAAGGTGCGCACCGAACGCCGCCCCGGCTTGCCGATCGTTCCGGCCTGGCGCTTCTGGCCGGCCTATGCGGCCGACCTGCTGGTGAAGCACGTGCACATGGCGGTGATGGCGGCGCGCCTGCTGATGGTGCGCCACAGGTTGAAGCGGGACTCCGCGGCGCGCGGCTATCGCGACCTGGCGCTGACGCCGGTGGGGGACAGCGACCAATTGGAGCTTCTCTCGGTGACCGAGGCTGCACGAAGCGCGGCGCGCTCGCGGTTACGGCCGCTGGCGATTGCCGGCAAATACCGATAGGGGCTGGATTCGAGCGGGAGCGGACTACCGCCACGTCGTGTGCATCGTTGCTGGGAAACCAATGCTCACATTCGACGAATGTTGTCGCTCTCGTTGGCTTCAAGAAGAAACCTCTGATGGTTGCCATTGACGGTCTTCCGTTGTCTGGAAAGACCACCTTGGTGCTGCGGCTCATCAAGGAGCCTGGTGCGGAATGTCTGTAGCTGGACGACTTCGCGACGCCCGAGGCGGAGCGGCCTTCTCGGGACATACCAGCGCGCCGTCGGAAGCTCCGGCCCCGCCGCCCTGGGACATACAACAGGCTTGGGCCGCCATTCCGGCAGCAGAGCAGGGTCGCGTCCGGCGCCGGTTGCCTTGCGCAGGGGCAGGTGACAGGAAAGCAACATGCCTGCCGACCTCCACGCCGCGCGGCGAGCAACCGCCGGCCAACGAAACGTCCAAGCAGCCGCCCAAGCCATCCCGATGCCGCAGGTCGCGGCGCGGCGGTCGCTTGTGTTGGCCGCGTGCATCATGGCCACCTTCATGGCCGCGGTGGAAAGCACCATCGTCGCCACCGCCATGCCCACCATCATCGCCGATCTCGGCGGCTTCAAACTGTTCTCATGGGTGTTCGCGGTCTACCTGCTGACCACCGCGATCAGCATCCCGATCTATGGCCGGCTCGCCGATATCTACGGCCGCAAGTCCGTCTTCCATCTCGGCGCCGGTCTGTTCTTGCTCGGCTCCACGCTGTCCGGCTTCGCGCCCAACATGGTGTGGCTGGTCGCGTTCCGCGCCTTGCAGGGCCTCGGCGCCGGCGGCGTGCAGCCGATCGCGATGACGATCTGCGGCGACATCTATACGCCTTCCGAGCGTGCGCGCGTGCAGGGGCTGATCTCCTCGGTGTTCGGCGTCGCGGCCGTCACCGGCCCGTCGCTCGGCGCGTTCCTGGTGGAGCATGTCGGCTGGCGCACCGTGTTCTGGGTGAACATCCCGATCGGTGCCGCCGCCATCCTGATGATCTCATTGTTTATGCAAGAGAACGTGGAGCGCCGCTCGCACAAGGTGGACTATCTCGGCTCGCTGCTGATGATGCTGGCGATCGGCGCGCTGATGCTGGTGCTGGTGCAGGGCAGCTTCCTGCCCGCGGCAATCGCGTGGACCGCGGGCACGATCGGCGTGGCGGGATTGGTGGCGCTGATGCTGCACGAGGCACGCGCGCCGGAACCGATGCTGCCGCTGGAACTTTGGCGCGACCGCGTGATCGTCATCGGCAGCCTGGGCGGCGGCCTTGCGGGCGCGGTGATGATGGGCGTGTCGGCCTTCCTGCCGACCTACGTGCAAGGCGCGCTGGGCCGCAGCCCGCTGATCGGCGGCCTGGTGCTGGGATGCATGTCGGTGACCTGGGCCTTCGCCAGCATTTTTGGCGGGCGGTTGATGGTGCGTACCACCTACCGCCTCGCGGCCACGCTGGGGGCATTGTCACTGTTGGCTGGCAGCCTGATCCTGGTGACGATGACGCCGGAACGTGGCGTGCCCTGGGCCAGCGCCGGGTCACTGGTGATGGGCATCGGCATGGGACTGTGCAACACGGCGTTCATTGTCTCGATCCAGGCGGCGGTGCCGTGGCGCCAGCGCGGCGCTGCCACGTCCTCCTGTCTGTTCTTGCGATTCATAGGGCAGGCTTTGGGGGCCGCGTCGTTCGGCGCGGTGTTGAACGCGACGATCCAGCACCGCGCGCCACAGGCGGTGACGATGGTGAACAAGCTGCTGGAGCCGGGCTCGCGCGACATGCTGACGGACGCGATGCGGGTGCGGCTGGTGGACCTGATCTCGGAGGGGCTGCACAACGCGTATTGGCTGGCGGTGGGCATGTCGGTCGTGACGCTGCTGCTGGTGCTGCGCCTGCCGGCGCGTCTGAGCCCATCGCAACAGACTCTGCGCTGATAAACCTCTCCCGCGCGCGCTTTTCGCGGGCGCGGGAGAAATCGAGACGCGAAGCGTCGAGGGTGAGGGCGATCGGGTCGGTACACAACGATTTTCTTCGTCCCGTTGTTGCGAAGCGAACGTCAGTGCCGCAAACTCCCCTTGGCAGGAGCAGATCGCCGCGGCGCATCGCTCCTCGCAGCGACGGAACATGAAGGCGACCCATGTATCTGAACGAGTTTGCCGAGACCACCGCGCCGCTGGACCTTGCCGCTGCGGAGGAGTTTCGTTCGTTGCTGACCAGTGCGGCCGATCTCGGCATTCCGCATGCGGCCGCGACGCCGTATTGCTCGCGCAACATCGTGCTGCGGCAATTGCGCTTTCATTTCCTGGAATGGGGCGCGCCGGAAGCCCCACCAATCGTGCTGCTGCATGGCGGGCACCAGTCGGCGCATTCCTGGGACCTGGTGAGCCTCTATTTGGCACAGCGCTACCATGTCTTCGCCCTGGACCAGCGCGGACATGGCGACAGCGAATGGCCGCGCGATGCCGAGTACACCAACGACGCGATGTCGCGCGACGCCGAGGCGTTCATCGGTGCGCTGGGCTTGCAGCGGCCGATCTTGATGGGCCATTCCATGGGCGGTCGCAATGCGCTGCTGCTGACGCGGCGCAATCCGTCGCTGTTGCGTGCCCTGGTGGTGGTGGATGTGGGGCCGGAACTGTCGGATCGCGGGCGCGAGGTGATCGCAGGTTTCGTGCAGGCCAATCAGGAGTTCGATGGGCTGGAGCAGTTTGTCGAGAGCGTGCGGAAATATGATCCGTATCGGTCGCGCGCGCATATCGAACGCACGGTGCGCTACAACATGCTGCAGCGGGCGGACGGAAAATACATCAGCAAATGCGATGCGACGCCGCGGCGGCTGGGGCTGGTGCGCGGCACCGGGCCGCTGGAAAACATCACGCTGGATGATGCGCGGCGTTTTGCGCTGCCGGTGTTGCTGGTGCGTGGGGCGAACTCGCGCATTCTGGCAGCGGAGGCGGCGGAACGGTTCCGCGACGCACTGCCGCAGGGGCAACTGGTGACGGTGCCGGACTGCGGACACAATGTGCATGGGCAGAACACCAGCGGGTTTATTGCGGCGATCGAGGGGTTTCTGGCGCGCCTGGCGTAGGCGGCCGCCTCTGTCATTGCGAGACGCCCCTCTGTCATTGCGAGGAACGACCCGACGGAGCATTCCCGTTCGCAGCAGTGCCCGCATCGTCCGTGCGTGCGGTCGACCGAGATAGCCTCGCCGCTGCGCGCCTCGCAACGACGCTATGACGACGAACTACTCCGGCCGGCTCGGAGGCCACAGCACCTTCTTCAGTACCGCCGCCATCATGTCGATCGCCACGTCGGACGCGCGGATGATGCGGCCCATGCTGACGAAACCGTGGATCTGATCGGAGAAATGCACGTGCGTCACCCGCACGCCGTCGCGCTCCAGCCGCTGCGCGTACGCGATGCCTTCGTCGCATAGCGGGTCATGCGTGCAGGTCAGCACCAGGGCCTGCGCCGTGCCGGACAGATCCGCCGCACGCAGCGGCGAGGCGCGCCAGTCGCGCGCATCCGCGGCGTTGCGCATGTAGTGGTCGATGAACCACCGCATGGTCCTGGATGTCAGCGGCACGCCGTCGCCGATAGCCTGCGACGACACGGTGGTCATCATCATGTCGGTGGCGGGATAGATCAGCAATTGGAACGCCAGCGGCGGCAAGGCGCCGTCGCGCGACAGCAGCGCCATCACCGCGGCCAGGTTGCCGCCGGCGGAGTCGCCGCCCACCGCGATGCGCTCGGGATCGATGCGCAGCGCGTGCGCCTGAGCCGCCACCCAGCGTGTCGCCGCGGCGCAATCGTCCACGCAGGCAGGGAATTTGTGTTCCGGCGCCATGCGGTAATCGACCGATATCACGCAGCAGCGCGCCGCATTGGCGAAGCGCCGGCACACGCCGTCGTGCGAATCGAGATCCCCCAGCAGCCACCCGCCGCCATGGTAATAGACCAGCACGGGAAGCGTTTCGTCCGCCGTGGTTCCGCGGCCGCGGTACAGCCGCAACGGAATGTCGGATACCGGGCCGGGCGTTGCAAGGTCGCGCACGTCAGCCACGTCTTCCGGCGGCGGCTGCAGCACCTTGCGACTGTTCGCATAGGCGGCGCGGGCTTCATCCGGCGTCAGAGTCTCGAACGGTGGCCGGCCCGCCATGCGGATCATGTCCAGCACCAGCATTACATCAAGGTCTAGGGGCATGTGGCTCTCCTTAGTCCTTCGTCATGGCCGCGCTTGACCCGGCCATCTGCCCGCGTGCCGTTGCAAGGCGACACGATTGGCTGCGCGCGGTCGGCCGGATCAAGCCAGGCCATGACGACCGCTACTTGATGAACTCCAAGATGGCGTGCGCCACCTCTGCCGGCTTGTCGAATTCCGCCAGGTGGCCGGCGCCTTCGATCACCCGGATTTCGGTCTCGCCCGCAATCCCCTTGGCCAGCCGGTCCGCGTAGCTGCGCGGCATGATGCGGTCCTGCGCACCCCAGAGCAGGAGCGTCGGCGCCTGGATCAGGCCGAGGCGCTTTTCGAGTTTGGTATTGCCCAGCGGCCAGAAAATCCGCGCCGCCGCTTCATTGGCGCGCACCTGCTCGATCGGCCATTCGACCGAGTTCGCCCCTTCCGGCGTCGTCTTCAGCGCGGTCCAGATCGCCGGGTCGGCGCACATCAGCCCGGGCACCGCATCGGCGCGCTGCGCCCAGGGATCGGTCGGCGGATCGGACTCATCGAACAGACCGAACGGCGCGATCAGGGCCAGGTGCCGCACGGACGCCGGCCACAGCGCCGCCATTTCCGCGGCCAGCGAACCGCCGACGGAACTGCCGGCGAGGTCGGCTCCCCACAGCTCCGCCTTCTCCAACAGCGCGCGCACGGCGAGCAACCAGTCCAGGTGCGTATCGAGCACGCTGTGGCCGCGATCGCCGCCGGGAAAGCCTGGCAGGGACGGCACGATCACGGTACGGCTTTTCGCCAGTTCCTCGAGAAACGGCACCCAGCGCGGCAGCCCGCCGAAGCCGGCGAGGAATCCCAGCTTCGGGCCGCTGCCCTTGCGCCAGATGCGCGTGGAAAAACCGTTGACTTCGACGGTCAACGTAGTGGGATCGGTCACGCTTCGCTCCGTTCGTTATTCGGCGGCCAGTTTCGGCATATAGGCCGGCACCGCGGCGCGTTGCGACTCCGCCATCGGCTGCGGCCACCAGCGGTCTTCCCATTCGCTGAACAGGCCCCGCAACTTCGGCATCACGTGCTCGGCGAACATCTGCGTGTTGTAGCGGCACAGTTCCTTCCGCATGTTGCCGAACTGCAAAAGCAGCATCAGGTGGCCGACGTTGAGTTGGATTGCGACCTCGCGCAATTGCTCCGCTACCTCGTCCGCCGAGCCGATGATGACGTAGCCCTTGTCCACGATGGCGTCCATCTCGCGCGCGACCGAGGCGAAGCGCTCGCCGGTGGATTTACCGCGCACATTGGCATCCGCCGCCTGCCTGATCTGCGATTCGATGCCGGCGCGCTGGCTGCCCTCGCTGGTATAGCCTGGCGGCGTGGCCCAGCGGGCGTCGACGTGGAGGCAGCGGCCGTAGAAATACTCCGCGGCTTCGGAATAGAGGTCGAAGGCGTGCTGGCGCGATTCGCCGACGCCGATGAATTGCAGGAAGCCGGCCTGGTAGGGGTTTTGTTGTTTGCCGAGGCGTTTCATCTCGGCCCAGAATCCGTCCATCGTGGCGCGGCCGGCCTTGTAGCCGTAATAGGACAGATAGCAGTAGACGTAGTCGCGTTCGGCGCACCATTGCCAGGTTTCGACCGAGCCTCCGCCGGGGATCCAGATCGGCGGGTGGGGCTTTTGCACCGGGCGGGGCCAGATGTTGACGTAGCGCTGCTGGTTGAAGCGGCCGTTGAAGGCGAAGGTGTCGGGGGCGGTCCAGGCGCGGAGGACGAGGTCGTGCGCTTCGTGGTAGCGCTGGCGGAGCTGGCTTGGGTTCGTGCCGTAGGCGTAACAGGTGTCCATCGGCGTGCCGACCGGGAAGCCGGCGATGAGACGGCCGCCGGAGATGCAGTCGATCATGGCGAATTCTTCGGCGACACGGGTGGGCGGATTGTATAACGCGAGCGAATTGCCCATGACGCAGATCGCGGTATCGGTGGTGCGCCGTGCCAGCGACGAGGCGATCAGGTTCGGCGAGGGCATAAGGCCGTAGCCGTTGGAATGGTGCTCGTTGACGCAGATGGCGTCGAAGCCGCACTGGGCGGCGTATTCGAGTTCATCCATGAAGTCGTTGTACATGTGGTGGGCGCGGTGCGGGTGGAAGAGCGAGGAGTGGATGTCCACCCATACGGAGGGGTTGGCGTCGCGGAAATCTTCCGGGAGCTCGGTGTAGGGCATGAGGTGGAACCACATCAGCTTCATGGGCGGGTCTCCGGCGGGGATACTGGGGAGTATGGGTGGAGGCTGGTGGGTATGTCAATTCGTGGGGGCGGTGTGGGTTTCGGCTTTCGACGCAAGCGGTCATTGGTTCGTCCGTCCGCGGTTGCATGAGCCTGAGTATTGTTGCTATCGTATCGATTGAACGCGAGCGGCCACCGACTGTTGCATCGTCAGCAAAGGCGTCCTGACTCTGTCACCGTTAGCAAATGATTCTGACGATAAGTTCTGAGCTCGGAGCGGAAGGGGCGATGGCAACCGTGAAATTCAACTATCCCGAGCACTATTGCAGGACAGCCGCTAGCGCTGTCAAGCTTGCCGAAAGGCTGAAAAAGAGCGGAGACTTTGATTTATTTCGAGGACAACGCCACACCTTTAGAATCACGCCCTCCATTTTTCGTCCTGGTGTAGACCGTGTGACAGCGCGCCGGAAATTAAATAAATTCGCTGGATGGGTGCACAACACTCCTGACCTCGGTTCGCTACATGGCAACGACGACGCTATTCTTGCAGTGGCACAGCACTATGGCATAAGGACACCCTTGCTAGATTTTTCATTTTCACCTCAGGTTGCCGGATTCTTTGCCACTCACGGCGGCGTTGAAGGGGACATGGGAACGATAATTTGCATAAACCGCCGTCGTTTTATTGAATCATGGTCGGACATTAATGAACGTCACGTTGCTTCCGAAGGATTTCCTCTTACGAGGGTCGTCGAAATCGATGTAAGAAACCTTTGGAGACTCCAGGCTCAAAGCGGGTTGTTCATTTTGTGCCAGGTCGACCCAACTATGCTTGAGATGTTTTCTTACATGCTTCATATATATTTTCCTCAACGTTCACACACGACGATATTAGAGGAAGATCGTGTCTACCCGAAAGAAAAAAGCCACCTAGAAGTCTTGCTGGACCAGTATTTCCTTATAGATACCTACGAAGAACGCTCGCGCGGACTGGAATTGATATTTGGACCTCCAGTCATAACGATTTCAGAGGAAGAGGCTGATAGCCACGTCCAGTCGTATTTTCGACCTGAGGGAGGGCAAGGACACCACGACTCGTGGACGAGTGATTATGCCAAGGCTTGGCAGATTGAGCCGGACGAACGATTCCTACCCGATAACAGGTATCGAGCGGTGACCATTGTGATAGATGATTGCTCTACTACCGAGAAGCTAGAAAACTCGATTGGCAGCTTTATAGAGGAAACAATAAATGTTTCAGCAGTCCCATATAGGGGGCATATCAATTGGTCCGTAGTCGGCGCGGATGGATCGGTTCTATATATCGACGGCGAAGGAAGCGTATCTACGGTCAAGGATGAATGGACCCTGTTCAAAGTGTCGGATATGGTAAACACGATCTACGCTGGCATGCGATACCTGCCTTACACTGGGGCTCAGGTAGCGCGTTCAATAACGCGTTACATACTTATGATCTTTTTTGGGTGCTATCAGGTCATCGGGGACGCGGAGGGCGTCGAAACTTCTGGCGGCAGTATTCGCGGACGCGGATTCTGCAGTCGTGTAACGCTGCTCAACGCAATCCGCGATGACTTTTATGATTTGGTGAAGCCCGAAAAGCTAAATGACCTGAAAAAGATGGACTTTCGGGACACGATATTCGCGGCAAGCAGGATCAAATCATCGTATGTGTTTGAGCGGTTCGTGGATTTGTTTGTAGAAGACCTAATACCATCACAGGCCGCGGTTGCCGTTGAGGGTCTTACAATCGTGTTAAACCCGATGAGAATTGACGTCCTCGGGGAAAGCTAATGCATCAATGCCGGCGTCGTCCTGCTGGAAGCCGGCGGCGACGAATGGGATCGATGAATGCGCTTGTTCCTAACGATTTCGTCACGATCAGCAGCAGATCTACAGACGCCGGGCTAGACCGGCGCACGCACCGTCCCGCGCGACTTGTCTCCGCCTCATGTGAGGCACAAAGCCATTTTGCATGAGGCAAGGACCGTAATGACCCTCCGGACTGCCACCCATCGAGAACCTGCTGGGCGTCAACACCCAGGCGGCCGACACACGCCTGGCCCTCGCGTATTCCATCGAGGCGGGCTTGCCCGTATCTGCTCTCGACCATCCGGCCGAAGCGGTTGCCCCGAAGGACGCAAGCTTCAAGTTCAGGCTGATCCCCAAAGCGACCCTCGAACGCCACCGGCGCTCTACCAAGCGGTTCACCGCCGAGGAAGGCGACCGCTGGCGTGCATCGCCAAGGTCTACGCGATCACCCTCGACATCTGTCATGACCCCGAGAAGGCCCGGGACTTTGTGGATCAGGTGTCGGATTAGGTAACCGACACCAAGCCTACCCGCCGCGGCAGCCTCGCTATGTCCGCACCGGCGAACTCGGCCGCGCGGCGCAGCTCGTAAGCGGTTTGCAAATTAAGCCAGAACTGCGGGGACGTACCAAACCAGTGGCCGAGCCGCAGCGCGGTATCGCCGGTGATCGCACGCCTGCCGCGCAGGATTTCCGATATCCGGTTGGCAGGCACGGCGATCTGCCGCGCCAGTTCCGCCGGCCTGACACCGATTTCGGCGAGTTCATCCGCCAGAATTTCGCCGGGGTGGATGGGCGGGCGCGCCATGCTGGACTCCCTAGTGATAGTCGACGATTTCGACATTCGAAGGTCCGAGCGCTTGCTCCGGCCATTCGAAACAGATACGCCATTGCAGGTTGATCCGGATGCTGAACTGCCCTTGCCGGTCGCCACGCAACACCTCCAGCCGATTGCTCGGCAACTGCCTGAGATCGTCGAGACTGGTTGCGGCGTCCAGGATCTCCAGTCGCTTCCAGCCCTGCCGTTCGAACCCGGTGAACGCCCGGACACGCTCGCCGCGGGCGAAGGCGGCGGTTTGCCGGTTTCGGTACGACAGGATCACACCGGACCATTGGCTGCGGGACGAGATACGTCAAGCGTATTTCCATAGATCCGAAGCGGCAGAGACAGCGGCACACGCACCGGCCGTTCGCCGCCTGCTCTCTCCACGAAGCACCAAACCAGCCCTTGCGCTTCCCCGCCCATCCCCGATATACCGCCCGGCTTCCGTGAAGCGTGATTGGCGCTCCCTGTGTGGGACCGCACTCCCGGAAATCTCATTCGCAACGCGTTCGCCCCATTATCGCGCGGGCAGGCGGACATTTCAGACGGCCCCTCGCCGCCACAAGCCAGCGGCAGGCCGCGTTGGAGTTTCCCCACCCCATGACATCTCCCACTTTCGCGGCACTCGGCCTGGCCGAGCCGCTGTTGCGTAGCCAATCCGCGCCGGGACCGCCGCGCCGGCGGGCTGGCCGTGGGCGCCGGCCAGGCGCGATGCGCGCCGCGGCATGACGGACATCTACGTCGACGGCGATGCCTGTCCCGTGCGCGAGGAGGTGTTTCGCGTGGCGGACCGTCTCGGCCTCGGCGTGTTCGTGGTGTCGAACGGCTCGCGGCCGATCCGTCCCAGCGGGCGGCCGAACGTGCGCATGATCACCGTCGCCGCCACGCCGGACGCGGCGGATGACTGGATCGCCGAGCATATAACGGCGGCGGACGTCTGCGTGACGGCGGACATTCCGCTGGCGTCGCGGTGCCTGGAGAAGGGCGCGCGGGCGCTGGCGCCGTCGGGGCGGGTTTGGACCGGCGACAATATCGGCAATGCGCTGGCCGGGCGGGACGTCTCGCGCCACCTGCGCGAGCTTGGCATCGCCACCGGCGGCCCGGCGCCGCTGAGCAAGCAGGACCGCTCGCGGTTCCTGAGTGCGCTCGATACCGCGGTGCAGTCGGCACGGCGGGCGAAAGCGAGCTGAAGCAGAGCACCGCTTCCCACGCGGCATGCGCAGCCTTCCGTGCCGGCACGAGACACAGTCCGTTGCTACGGTACAACCACAAGCGGGACGAAGCGCGCCCCGCGAAGCGGGCCGTCGGCCGCCAGATCGCTCACTCCGCCGCAGCCCCCACCGCCTTCCGCGGCACGCGCATCATAAACAGCAGCAACCACGCCGGCACGGTCGCCATGATCAGCAGCAGATAAATATCGGCATACGAAACGATCTGCGCCTGCTCGTTGATGATCCGGTCCAGCAATTCCGCGCCATGCCGGGTCGCCGGGTCCAGCCAGCGATGAATCGGTCCCGCCACCTGCAGCGCCCGGTTGAACGGCGTGACCGACGCGCCGATCATCTCATGCAACGCTTGCGCATTGCGCGCCAGCATCGACGACGCCACCGAAACCCCGATCGCCGCCCCCAAATTGCGCAGCAGCGAGAACAATGCGGCGCCCTCGGTCCGCATCGACGCCGGCAGGGTGACGAAGGCCAGAATTTGAATCGGCGTGAACAGCAGCCCCATGGCACCGCCCTGGATGATGATCGCGACGATGATCTCGCGTTGCGACACGTCGGGTGTCCAGCGGCTCATCAGGAAATAGCTGTAGCAGAGCATCACCAGTCCGATTCCCACCAGCAGCCGCGCATCGATGCGCGATGCCAGGCGGCCGGTCGTCAATGTGGTCACGCAACTGCCTAGGCCGCGCGGCGCCATGATCAGGCCGGCGGTTTCCACCGGGTACTGGCTCAGGATCTGCAGCCAGGGCGTCATCAGCGCCAGGCTGGACACCATGAAGATGCCGACCATGAACATCAGCAGCACGCCGGCGGCGAAATTGACGTCGCGGAACAAGGCCGGCCGAATCAGCGGCTGGCGGGCCGACGCTGCGTGGACCAGGAACAAGTAGAACCCGAGGCCAGCAAACACGGCCTCGGTGACGATCTCGCGAGATGTGAACCAGTCCTGGTCGTGGCCGCGGTCCAGCATCAACTGCAACGCGCCGATGCCGATCGCCAGCACGCTGAAGCCCAGCCAGTCGAAGCGCTGCGGCCGATGCTCCCGCCCGCCCGGCAGGAAGATCATCAGGCTGGCGGCAGCGAGTATGCCGAACGGCAGGTTGATATAGAAGACGTAGCGCCAGTTATAGGTTTCGGTGAGCCAGCCGCCGACAGTCGGCCCCATGATCGGCCCGAGCATCACGCCGACGCCCCAGATCGACATCGCGAAGCCGCGCCGCTCCGGCGGGTAGATGTCGAGCAATGTGGCCTGCGACAACGGCACCAGCGCGGCACCGAAGATGCCCTGGAACACGCGGAACACCACCATCTGGCCGAGCGACTGCGCCGCGCCGCACAGCATCGATGTCGCGGTGAAGCCGATGATGCAAACCACATACAGCGGCTTGCGGCCATAGCGGGAAGCGAGCCAGCCGACCGGCGCCGTCATGATCGCCGAGGCGGTGATGTATGAGGTCAGGATCCAGGTGATTTCGTCGAAGCTGGCGGAAAAGCTGCCTTGCATATAGGGCAGCGCCACGTTGGCGATGGTCTGGTCGAGCAATTGCAGCACGGTGGCGAGGATCGCGCACGCCGTGATCATCC
>Ga0335075_10005686_pt1 | contig 19304 bp, 13 predicted proteins | sample Lox_Sample_24_FD_206723 | JGI IMG/M metagenome (GOLD analysis project Ga0335075, IMG submission 206723) | Soil microbial communities from Loxahatchee National Wildlife Refuge, Florida, United States - Lox_Sample_2.4 | ecosystem: Environmental > Terrestrial > Soil > Wetlands | place: USA...
AGAGATCCTAGATGGGGATAAATAGGCCACGCTAGCCGAGGAAGGCCAGCGGTTCACACTGTCTTTAATTCGTACCATTGTATCCACATCGGTGCTGTCCTGACTCTTACAATCGCTAGTTTTGCTTCACAATTACGCCGAAGTTGGTGGAATCTTGAGATCTTCCGCTTTATATCGAAATTAAACTTTATTCGCCTTGTCGTTCTAGAGTTCTTCGTGTGAAATAGTCGCCAACATCGTCTCGTTTTGGAGCTTTCGACGTTCGTTGACAGGCACATACCCTTGTCATTCCTACGAAATTAATACCGAGGAACATATGAACGCAGCATCAAAGTGGCAACACAAATACATACTTGCCGACAGCAAGAAATTATTTGTACCAGAAGGATAATGCTAATTTCCACAATTCAGCAATGTCTCCAATTTTTATTCTCTACAGCTGAACGACTTGAAAAATGTCTGACCGCATTAGTTACGGTAAAGGGAATGGCAAGAACTCTGATCCTTATAGGTGGGGCAAAACATTTCGAAACGTGAAACCGATCTTGCAAGTCACTATTTGTAAAGTCTACCGAATGGTTGAAGCCGCCGAGGAGCACGAGCTACTCACATGGAACCAGATGGAAGCTAGGAGGAACAGGTGATCAAGACTCTTTGCTGCGGATGGTTTCCGTCGAAAACTTGCACCATTTGGACTACAGGCGAGTGGAGAACATCTGCTACATAGCAACATTCGTATGGTGTATGACGGAAATATGACCTCAATCCCACTTTTTCATACCTCTCTTCTAAATGTTCCATTCTGCCTCAAAACTGCCATGGGTCGAAAGACCTTCCATCAGCCAAGGGTCAAATAGGTTATAACCTCCTTTGCCGTCAGCCTACCTTCAGGCACCCAGCAGAGCATCTTACTTATGAGTTGCAGTAACCCGTCCTTGTCCGCCCCTTCAAGTCTCCTTTCGAGCTGTTCCAGACTGATGTCTGGAATTGGTACCAGACACCTCCATACACTTAATCCACTCGTCAGCACCATCGGACAGTCTCATTAAATGGCCTCATATAATCACACACACCCCGCACCGTGCACATGAATCTGGCTCGAAGTTCGGCTTGAGCCAAATTTGGACATGATCCCCTGCAAAGATCAAGCGGCTGATAATGGAATGTGCTTGCCACTTGTGTAATACTGGTAAGCTCACCGCGCTTATCTTGAGCTGATTGGAACTATGTCGGACATCAAGCTGTGGGATTTGTCAATCTACATCAATTGAATTGCAGCGTTCATGCCTCGAAGGTTCATTTGTAGTTTAGTCTGTCAGCCAGAACGACTCTTCACCATGGAATCTCATGACATCCGAAGAAATAAGCCCGAGGGCGGCTAGAGTACGTCAGGGCCGCCAACATAGCTGACTTGATGACTGCAGACTTCAAAGTTGTCGTCAACAAGATGCTCCAGATCCTCAAACTCTGGTCGCAGAATCTTGGCCAAGCCGTTTCCGGGATTTGGGAAGTATGCCGGCAAGCATGACATCTGTGGCAAGTGGTTGAACTTTATTAGATTCCAAGATCGCAGGGGCTTGGATATATTATGGCAAAGGTAAAGTGGATGCACTCTGATATTAATCATCAAATGTGACGGTTTTCTTAGAGGGAGCAATACATGCTTTCCAAATCTGCGAGTGAGCCGGATACTCTCTATAATATCCAAAGCTGAATGAAGTTCTAGTGGGCCATAGCATCCTTCTCGACATCATCCCCATTTGGAAACCCAGCAGCTTTCCTTTTCCTCCTCTCCTCTTCCAACCGCAGTTTCTCCTCCCTCCTCTCCTTCTCCATCTCCAACCCCGTCTTCGTCTGCTTGTGCTGCCAAGTCAACTTGTTTCTCCTGATTAAGAAGCTGCACAGCAATCCCGTGGCGGAAAAGCACACATACATGATCCACATGTAGTGCAGACTTTGAGTAAACGCTTCCCTGGCCACCTGCCGCTGCGCAGGCGGCAAGCGATCCACGACCTGCGTTGAGGCACCGGCACTGAAACCGCCCAGGTTCTGTGCGACCTTCGGTCCCAAAGCCGCGACGAGTTTGCCAGACTGCTTCAACATTTCGTTTTGGAAAACGACGCCGCCGACGACGATGGAAATGCTGGTCGCTAGGTTGCGGATGAACTGGAATGTCGCGGTCGCTGCGGCGATGTCGCGCGGGTCGATGTTGCTCTGGAGCGCGATGAGAGGGGCCTGAAAATTTGGACCAACTCCAATACCGGCGATGATTTGATAGAGAATGATCTTGGCCGAGCCGCTGTTCATCCGGAGGTTGGTGAAGAGGCCATAGCCCACGGTCATCAAGGTCAGGCCGAACCAAATTGGTGGGAGGTACTGCCCGGTTTTGGCAATGAAGATGCTGGTGAAGAGGGAGAAAAGGGTCAGCGAGAGAGCTGTTACGAGTGTGTATACACCAGAGAGAATCGGCGTCGCACCGAGGCAGGCCTGGAAGTATAACGGCAGGTAGTAAGTGCCTCCAATGGAAACGAAGCCGTGCGCGAAACAGACGAGTAAACAAACGATGTTGTGCCTCTTGGAGAAGATGCGCAACGGAATCACCGGATAGATGGCCAGCTTCCACTCGTTGAGAGCAAAGAGTACTACCATCACCGCACCGAAAATGATGAGGCAAATCACTTTCACGGACTTCCACGGATAGGTGATGCCTCCAAACTCGAGGCCCAAGAGGATCATGATGGTGCCGCCAACGATGCAAATGCTTCCGTGCCAGTCGATCGCTTTGAGGCCGGCCCAGGTGGGCGTTTTTGGCGTGTGTAGGTTGTTGAGGAAGAACAAAATTACTACGAATGCGAGCCCGTCGCAAGGTAGGTTAACGTAGAAGCACCATCTCCAGGAGAGATTCTCGGTAAAGGCACCGCCGACGAGAGGGCCTATGGCGCTGGCTAGTGCCCATACACCGCCGGTCATGCCATAATAGGCGCCAAGGCTGCGAGGGCTGAAGATGTCTGCAATGCAAATGTGGACCAGTGTGATTAGACCTACACCGCCGACGCCTTGAATAGCTCTTGCGGCGATGAGCGTGCCGATGCTGGCTGACACCGCAGCTGACAGGGAGCCGACGAAGAAGACAATATTCGCGATTAGCAGAATAGGCTTGCGGCCAAAAATGTCGGAAATTTTCCCCCATATTGGGGTCGAAGACACGGCTCCCAGGAGATAGGCAGAGCCTATCCAGGTGTAACCACTTGCAGAGCCAAAGTGTTCAGCAATGGTTGGGAGAGCAGTCGTAATGATCGTCTTGTACAGCGAACCAGCGTTAGCGCATGCTTTATGTTTGAAACTTGACTCAGCTTACCGTGTCGAGAGCAGCAAGGAATACGGTCATCTGCGCATATTCAACATGTGCAACTATAAAACTGAGCTGCAACAACTTACACAAAATGCAGACATGATCAAAGCGATCACGCCCTTGCTCTTCTGATGCTCAGGCTTCTGTGGCTCCTGAGGCGGGCCGCTCTGCGCGGCCTTTCCCTGAGTTGCTGATCCGCTTGCAACTGTCTCTGACGGCGCTGAGCTCGAGCCTAGCAGGGTCTCGGAGGTATCCTGAGTCTCATTTATGCTTCTGGAAAGCAGATCGTATGGACGCGAGGGAGTTACGGTGCTATTAGCCTCCGTAGTTTTATGCAAGGCGAGGTCGACCTGCAGTTTCTCAAACGTTGACTTAATATCGGAGAAAACTTTCAAAATCGGTAACATATGGGCGTAGGATTCTCGAGGGTATACTGCCACAACCATACCAATGAGCGTTGAGCCCTGAACAACCCACGAACCTGATATTCCCGGCTCTGAGAACCGTAAGTGGATGCCATAAAGGAAGTAAACCAGTGACAAGTAGGCACTGACCAAGGGGATATTTAGTTTGGAGTTTTTTGGTCCAAAAAACTGCGCCTCTCTGCATGAATGCGGCATCTCCGGTTAGCACGAAAGCCGTTTGTACGCCCTTCGTTCCGGATAATATTTTAACCTCTCCAGATTGCGGGACCTCGGCGACGTTATCAACATTCCATTTGATCGTTCTGGTCGGCTCTTCTGACGTCCCCGCAGTAAATATGTCGGCGCTCTCGTACGTATTGGACAACGAGGGGTCGGTGAGACTCATTTCAATGAGTGCGAAATCACTGCTCAATGGCGTGTGATAAACATGGTCCATGTATCTATCAGCACCAAATAATCCGGCGTAGCTGACGGGCCCCAGTTTCCCCTCAGACCAACGGTTAGACCATGAAGCCTCAGCCTGATAGGTGCTTGATATAAGCCGATCTTCTGCTGCTGACGGAAGCGGAGGCTGAATACTAGGGGTGCGCTGGGCATTGTCTTGAAGAGACAGACTGCCACTATCCGAGTCATCTCCGTCATCAGATAAATCAGAGGTGTCTTCTGAGGAATTTGGTAAAAGGGAATCAAAGATTGAATGACCAGTTGTGAGGCCATACACTATTCCATCTACCCTGATGAGACCTCCAATAACGCAGTTGTGCTGTTGGAGGCGACTATTCTGGATGGAGGTGATTCTGGCTCTCATGCCACACGCCGAGGAGTTCTCTGGTAGCATTATCCGTATTCGTAAGCTGGCCCGTCCTTCAAATGATGGTGGGATTCTGTTGAAACTGTGACGTTGAGATTCGCTGGCCTGAGTTTCGCTAACTGGCTCTTTGATTGCTGACGAGAAGACTTCATCGAAACCGTTGCATGTAGTTATGGCAGCTGGCCAAGGAGCATTAAGGTGTACGCGGACGGGTCCTGAACTGAACACATGAATGTAACTCAAATCCTTCACCGCTTGACGTACCGCCTTCTTGCATTTTGGACTTCCGCATCGGATCCATACGGTCGGCTTCAGTTGTACTGTCCCAGATTTGTCACTTGCGTCTCCAGCCATGCATAGTTCGGGTTCACATCTTGTCTGGGCATCAGACAAGGAACGAGGCAGAGAGTTGATGACAGGGCTAAGATCATTGAGCAATTGCCTTCGACGCTCAATCCACTCTTTCTCCAGTGCTCGCGGCGGCGGCATTTCTTTCAATTTGCCAACGTAGATCTTTCTCTTCTTGTCCCTTAGGTAGATGTGATCGAAATTGACGGGAACAGTGATTGTATCCTCTTCAATGCTTGTCTTGGAGCTCCGCAAAGAAGTTGGCGAGAAAACTGATGCTGATTGCTCGGAGGCATTGCTGCTCGTTGCGTCGACGCTAACAAAATCACGTCCTGGGAAAGTCACAGTGATGCCGTTATCGGAGTGCTCTGTTGCGCATTGATCCTGGAGTGGGGGAAGTTCTTGGGTTGATTCCAACGTTTCTGGGTCACTCTCAGGCCATCCAGACGTTAACGCTGGCTCTGAATTTCCGGAGTGACAGGTTGTTGCACTCTGCTCTAGCGAGCTCGCGATTTCATCGGTAGACTGATCGAAGTGGTTCGTGTGAATAGATGCGTAAGGATCCTCAGCCGTTAGAGTTGCTGGTTTCTTTATAGCGATCCTCGATTTGGTCCTCGTTTCCTTTCTTGCTCCTTGGGTTTGAGCACCCCCGTTTTGCGTTGTGGCTGGGTTGTGTGATGGTGCTCTCAGACTTGGCTTAAACAACTCCTCAACTCTGGTCCTGACGACTGCGAGCATCTGGGACATGCGCTGTGCTGGAGGATATACATGAGTCCGGGAAACGATAGATTACTTAATGGAGAAGCGATGGAAGAGGCGTGTCGAGCTGAAACATTGTTGGGAGGCTGCCCATTCTTTAATTGCTTTTTCAAGAGCTGAGGGCAGATCCTGCACATATTCGCCCGCCCCCGACCAGTTTGGCAAAATGCAAGCGAGAAATCGACACTAATACGCCTCATAAGGCATGATTTGCTATCACTTACATAGTTACAGGCCACCATTCAGCCCTGTTCTAAGGGCTTTTAAAGCGCAGCATACGCCTCCATTTACGCCCGAAAATCCTCACGTTCAACCCCACCGAACGTGATGACATGGCACTGTTGCATTCGTCCTCATTCTTTATAAAGTCTATCGCTGAGGCACTCAATGAATTGTCTAGAGAAGAGAAGTACAAGCTTGTTAGCAAGTTTTGGCCCCACTCTGGCCTGTTGCTCGAACAATTCAATGAGGACGATTACAATGCCTTCATACGTTACCTGGGCGGCGAATTGAGCCTTTTGCATCAGCATAGGCACAAATTCGCAGTAGAAACATTCGATGCTACGATCGAACTCGTCCAATTCCTAAAGGACCACCGCTCGAAGTCGCTTTCCTCGCTTATTCAAACCCTTAATGAACGCTTTCTCAATTTTGACGAAAAGGCGATCCAGCGCTCACTGGAGCTTTCCATCCGGTTGGGCCTAACTTTGAATGTGAACTCTCCATCCGTTGCCGTGGGATCTATATTTCGGCATGAAAGCAATTTTGAGTGGCCTGCCGAAACATCTCTAGACAGCCTAATCCAAAATCAGTTTTCGAAGACCATTCTTGGTGGAGATACAAAGGCACGATCAAGAATTGATCCAGCCTTCACTGCAGCCTACCTGGTCAACATCTGTGGCATCAAACTCCACTGGACCAACAATTTGTCCAACCATCTAGAGTTCGATCGAAAAGGGCAGATATTGACTATCTACCAGCACAAGATTTGCCTGATTAACCACATTAAGGCGGAAGAAGACACTCTGGTACCCAAAGATGTCTTGGAAGAAGCTCTTGATACCCTAGTGCTTCTTTTCCCGTTCGGAGATTCTTCAATCAAACAGCTTCTAGCGAGGGATGGCCAATCGGCGTTTTATGGGCTCGGAAACTGCAACAGGAATAGGTCGCTCGACCTGGCACGATACAAATATTGGAACGAAGAATTGCAAGACTTGATCGATGCGTTCAACGAACCACCTCGCAGTTGGAAGCAATTGCTCACCGACCGTCGGAACATGATGGATTGGGCCGCGTTTTGGATAGCGGTTATGGTAGCTGTTTTGACCCTTGTCAGCATTCCATGTAATATAGTGCAGGCCGTGTATAGTGTCAAGGGCTATCATCTCACCTTGATGCAAGCGAATATTACCAGTCAGGGTTGAGAAATATGCGTAAGGTTGGCTTCAGCGGGCCTTCGATCGCAGCAACCCATTCACGGTCGCCTGGCTGTAATTGAGGTGGTTTAGGTTATCACGTCGGTCTGACGCCGTTACCACCCGTGAGGTACTCGCAATACCCATCGCAAAGCCGGTCTCACCCAAGTTGTATGCATGCGCTTCTTTTGGACTCCTTCGTAGTAGGCCGCGTACGTTCGGCAGGCTCCTTTCTGCCATGCCGTGGGGCTTGCCACAGTTGCTGCAGGATATCCTCTCCTTTAGCACTCTTTTATTTAATGCGGGCCGGCGCACTCCGCGCACCGTGCAAATGTCAAACAACGAAATCGGTCTTGAAGAACTTCTAGAAGCGCTAGAGGACAAATCGGAATTGTTTTCATTTCTTGATGGACAACCGTTCCGACGGTCTCTACCATTAGTCCAAGATGCAGGAATTGTCGACGTCCTTCTAAAGGTCCTAAGCACTGGAAGTATCGACTACTACCCGGCCGATCCAGGAATTCGGACTTGTTTCGAGATGGATGGGTTCAGCCGGATGTTAAGGAAAACAAGCAAATGTTTTGCTTCTTCCCTACAATGTTGTATGCAAGGTAAGATTATTCCCTCTTAATTTGGATTAGGTTCTAATGTAGTCCTAGATATGTCGAACATTGTTTTGGTGAAAGGCTCCTTGAACCGTTCCCGTATCAGAAATATCCAACACTCTCAGAGCTTTGCTTGGCCGTGTTGCGAAGGTTCTCGAAGTTAATGCTGTGCCAATCCCGAGATGGCTGACGAGTTGGCCCTGACAGCAAATTCAAAACATACAACGCCTGCCACAAGCCAATACCTCCGGATACGACCCACGATTGTTCGAAGAAAAGATGCCACAAATGCAGGAAGAGTTCTATTCCCATGGATGGCTTCCAGCAACATATGCTTCAGTGCAAGTTCAGGAAATGCGACACCTGTAGCAGTTGCTGGAGTCACCAGTGTGCTTGCTGGCGGCGAAACGGCTGTGGCTGCGTCCTCAATTGCCATGCAATCTTCTATCTCTTTCTGCTGTGTGTGTATTCTGCTGGGGTAAAGGATCGATGGAAGTAGGCTCAAGGTAGTGGCTGAAGAGATATGAGTCAATCAGGATACCGAATTCATTGCCATCGGAGGGTCTTGGACCATCGAACCCAATCGTATAACATCCGACCTTGCCGACTCCACTTCTAGCCTTCCCGTCATCCCTTCTGCTATCCAGTCGCTACCATCCACATCACCGTTTCGAGCCCTAGGCCCCTTACCCTTTATACCCGCCAACACCGCACCGTCCGACTAAAGAAAAGCATACATTCTATTGGGTTGCATATGCATACCTTCCAGATCCAACGCCGATGCCGATCGTCTTCCCCGACACGGCCGAACATGACGGCCGATACTCTGAGGGTAGCCACACCCAGTTTCTCTGAATTATGTGTTTCCACGTTTGCCTGGGCTTAAACCCCAGCCTTGATATCGAGGATTTTGAGGATCCGTAACACCCGGTGTCATATTTGACGATGATGATGCACCAAGAGCAATGGTACCAATTTCAGTGTAAAGATATGAGGCGGTGGTATCGAGTGATATGTTGAAGAGTACCCTGCCAATACCGAGCCTCTGCAAGCAGTCACTCCATTTATCTCCCATAGGTGGCCTTATCGTGATCCATTTCGGCTCTTTCTCCTTGAGAAGGCCCCTTATCAGGCTGTGGGCTGGACTGAACACGAGTGCGGACGCATATGCCTGAAGGTTTCCTGGGCTCTTGTCTCAAGCTGGCTATTAACTTTATTAGTTAGGAGAAAGCCGGAAACCGATTATTGTGCAATCGACTCTACCATACCAGCGAAACATAGAGGTAATAGCCTCCTGAAGCTCAGCGCTGCTTGACTTGTCGATACAAAAAGTGTCACCGAAAAGAGAGTCTAGAATCATTTGTCCCATCATCTTGCTATGGCTCAGTGGTTACTTCGGTTGTTGCTGTTATTACTGTTGTTCCTACTACTCCTATTCCTACTGCTGTCTCTCCTTCTTCTTCTTCTTCTTCTTCGCCTTCTTCTCCTTCTTCTTCTCCTTCTTCTCCTTCTTCTCCTTCTTCTCCTTCTTCTCCTTCTTCTCCTTCTTCTCCTTCTTCTCCTTCTTCTCCTTCTTCTCCTTCTTCTCCTTCTTCTCCTTCTTCTCCTTCTTCTCCTCCTTCTTCTTCTTGTTGCTGTTGCTGTTGCTGTTGCTGTTGCTGTTGCTGCTGCTGTTGCTGCTGGTGGTTCTGGAGTATTTGCTGAGTTCCAGATGGGCCATCCTGTTTTCCTTGCGCCCACCAGACCGCACCAAACAGTAACACGGTGCCCACGAGTACTCCCCACTGCCCGATATGTCGGAATGACTCTTCGCTAAATCCAGCCCACCAGATCGAATATTCTTTAACAGCGACAAAGAAGAGACTAGCGATTATGCTCGGCCACTGCGCCAATATCACCACAGTCAACAGCCAGCCCCTGGTGATAAGTCTCCAATATCTTGATAGAGCAGGGTAATCACTTAAGGACCATGCCTGGTAAAATTGGTTGCGTGCAGCGCGAAACCCAACTCTTCGCAAGTCGGTTGATCCAAATACAATAATCGAAAGGAGTAAGTTCGCTCCGGCAAACAAGCCCACCATGACACACGCGGCGATATATAAGACGATGACAGATTTATAGCTCCACGGAGGATGGCGTGACAAGGACATCTGAACGAACATGATATCGGTTTGGTCCCGGAGAGGCCAGGAGAATTCAGAACAGGGATATACGCAGTTGTTCCGAAATAGGGCACTCGAGTTCTTGAAGATGAAATGGTCCCGGATTGTGCGATTCCATCGATACCAGTCCTTCCTGTCCCAGTTCTCCACTCCACTAGGAGGACCATTGCTGAACGTAGGGAGTGGATCTGTTTGATTGAATGGACAGAATCCAAGCTGGGGAATGGACCACATTGTAGCGTAGATGTCAACCAGAAATGCACTGACAAGCCCAAAGAAAAGCAAAATAGTCCAGGCGTAAAGAATAGTCTTCTGCGCGGGCTTAACGTTCCTGATTGTCTTCGACTTGATCAGCATCGGAAGGAGGAAGAGGAATGCAAATCCAACAGTAACTAGAACCGCATTTGCATCTGTTTCATACACCATGGGAATTACAGGAAGCCAGATAGGCCCAGCCGCTGATCCCTGTTCCACATTGCCGGTTAGAGACGTCCCCTCGATCAATACCACTTCATAATTCTCACGTATTGCAGCCAACCGCGTGGTGAGTTGCATCAGGGCAGCTCCTGCTGCGACCATGGCATGAATAGCTGCTGTTGAACTGTATAACATGACCGAAGCCAGGGCTACAGATACAACCCAGGATTTTCTCCTAGCTCCGATGGAAAGGAGGGTAATGGCGTAGAATATGTATCGAGGAGTGCGGCCATAGCTCCCGCTCGGTTGGTACGCGCAATTAACCCATCGTGTCCGAAAGAACGGGTTGTGAAGCGTGTGATCAGCACCGGTTATCCAGAGATCTTGGTCTGTGGTGTAAAAATCGTCATAAAAGGATGCAATGGACTCCCAAAAAACAAGGGTTTTTAGAGGCGGTTTATTCTGATAATTCACCATGAGTAACGATAAACAGAACTGAGAAGTGGTTGTCGAAGGATTTGCACCATTTGGAAATTTGAAAGAGTCCCTCATATTAACTAGTTAGTTTATATCTTATTATCCTTTTTGCCTTGCAGGCAGCAGCCTGCAAGGCTCGTCAACGCAAGGCACTGTCATATATGGTTTTATTGGGCCCGTGCGGCCGTACCCACTGGGCATGGTGGCTGAGTCACATACAGGGTAAACGACCAAGCAGCCTTTGGGAGTGTCAGATTAGGAGGCAAGTGAACCCAAGGCTGAGAGGGTCCCGGAGTCACCCTTTCTGAGCAGGGGTGCATCCGTCACCTCTACCAGGGTACTGGTTCACGCGGAAAGAAAGGGCTAAATGGATTCACCCACCCGTGCGTAGAAGATAAGAAGCAGGAATCCTCCCTAGAATAATGATCAGTTTCGACAAAATGCTGCTTTCTCCGCTATTCAACCGGAGCACGTACCAACCCCGAGCTCGCCTTATAAGATGACAAATAACTGATAGTAAGAAAGGTCACGTTATTCGTTACTGCTATGTTGACTTGCTGTTAACATGACTGAGAACCAAACTCCGGTCCATCCCAAACGCCTACATCAGTCTGATTCCGACCGCACCTGATCACTCATGATCACCGTGGTTCCCTTTCGTTCCTCAGTGATCATGGGTGATCATTGTGACGGGCTAGCACGCAAGAGGAGAAAGTGGATGAGAACACGATCTATTGCGGCTATATTTGTAAGAACACTAAGATAAGGAAAAGAGAGAAGAGAAGAAGAAGAAGAGCAGGAACGCCTAATACATATCCTCCTAAGATGCTGTGATGAGTCGTTCGATAAAGGATTGTGATGTGGGCCCGTTTGCTAAAGAAGTCCGTTTGCTATCCGCACCTCACAATCTATACCTCACAATGTGACATCGTCACACATATCGTGTTGAAACGGTGTCATTGTATACACTATGTCATAACCGTGTTGCTGTGAAAAATTGTGTCAGGACGATGTCAGTGCGCACACCATCATAGGACGAAAAACTGGTATTTAAGAACACCGTGTCAACATTATATCGCAACGCAGCACTATATATACACCAGATATCACGAATCACGGTTTCAGGTGCACACACATATTTATAGAGACACGTGTAGTATAGAGACACCGTTTTAACACGGCGTGCGCGCTTCACACTATGCTAACACGAGTTTAAGAACCCTTATTCCTACGCTAAGGTAGTCTTCGAATTGTACCACGAATGCCAGCTTATACCTATGACCCTTGCGCATAGCGTGCTGTGTCTGACCGTAACATAGCTAAGCGATGCTTTCTCTCTTCTCCTTGCAGACGCAGTTATCCCTGTGTGCCGGAACCAAAAACGCTGGGCCTTGATCGACGGTGAGAGAACGCCCGACCATCGCCAACGTGCTCGGATGATGCTGTTGACGGCTATTCAATGCAATACCTGATGTCCTCCGATCTTCTGAATGCAATGTCTGCCATGGGCATGGCCACGGCTATGCCGTTGGCACGATGGTCATGGCAAAGGCACAACGATGACGGGGGCCAATGACGGCGGAAACAGCTACCGCGAAGCATGACAAGGCATAACAATAGCGCACACAATGACGGTGGGCATGACGACGGCGGCAACAGCCACCGCAAGACATGACAAAGCATAATGAAGGCGAGCACAACGATGGCCAGCAGCACGACGGCGAGCGCGCCGGAGGGGACGAGGGCGGCAACGGCCATCGCGAGGCATGACAAGCCCAGCAGAGGGACACCAAAGGCCGGACTCTATTTGCTTGTCTGTACCGCCGTTGCACTGAAAGTGCACCGACCGATCGCGCTCTCTCCTTACCGCGCAAACGGCCGTCGTCGCGGCTTGAGTTCCTCTTATTCTCGCTCCCCGGAACCTGCGTAGCACCCGCTGCGACGACTCCCGCAGCCCTCTCCATACCACCGTCCTCACCGCTACACTGGGTCGCACTCGCGCAGCTCCTCTCCACCGCCTCCACGCCGCCGCAGTTGGGAGCCGTGCGCGCCGCAATTCGAGTTCTGTGGAGGGGAGTCCAGTGCATGGGAGACATGGTAGTCGGAGTGGTGAGCCGCGGAAGGAGAGGCGCGAGTATGGTGAGAGAGATTATGAAAGTAGGCTTTGCCTTTCGAAAAAGTCTTGTGTGGAAGCCTGGGTGCATGGAATTGGTTATGGGGGGATGGGAAATGGGCAATTAGTGGAGTGGCTATGAAGTGAGTCCATCAGAGTAAAGTAATGACTGTTTCGGAGGACAAAGACCCAAACCATTTACTCTCTTCCCGCGCTGGAGATTTACTCATGACACTAACGATACCGCATCTTTCGAAGCAGTTGTCTCCGGGCTCAGCTTGGCGAAGGAGAAGCGACCATTCTTCATATAGTCCAACGAAGAATATGCATCCAATACGTAGAGCATAAATTTCGCAGTCCAATCTTAGTTCTCCATTGTCGTGTTTCCAGAATGCAGAATCCGAGCTCATTGACGCTTCTACACCATTGACTATCAGGTGCTGCCCATGAAGTGTGTCGCTGTTCAACGGAAACAATGGCGATATCTCCTTCGTAACATCCAGCAGAAATCCCGCAACCTTCAGGTAGCCGGAACAAACAGCGCCTGTAAGATCTAGTCCAGCTGGTGAGCAGTTGGCCTCTAAAAGCCGGCATGAAGTGCCTTCAATCGTGGCAGCAACTCCACCGGCAGACTGCATGCTTCCTCCAGAGTCACGCATATAGATGGTTTTAGGAGCTCCGTCCTTTTCCAACACCATGGTTTCAGAACCGACATATTTCACTGCTCCAATCATCGACGCCCATGACCATGATGGAGCTTGCCATACTTGCTGACGCCTACCACCACCTATAGGTACTGGTAGCCAGAGCATATCATGGAATACTGTGTCTTCCCACAGCCCAGCAAGATATCTGGTGGCTCTGTGTCGCTTCATCTGTTTCGCAAGACCGGAGAGCGCCGGTAACCGATCAGAAGGCTTCGTAATGCCCAGCCCGGTGAACTCTGTAATCATCTCCCGCCATCTTATCTGAAGGAGCTTCGGCTCTGGTATATACTCCGCGACAAGCGACTCGATGATATCTGCTGGACGGTCTGCCAAAGCTACGCGAGGGTTTCCTCTAAATAAGCAGCGTGCATGAGCGCTCTTGCTGTCCACACCGAAGTTGAGGTCGAACATCGAGCTTGCATCATTGGCACAATTGAGGTATGAACACTGGCACCTGAGGGTCTCATTGCATTCCCAGAAGATCTCTTGCGGACCAAAATGGAGCACGCGCTGCGACAAGTATCGCTCTTGGTATACCCAAGCTCGGCTGAGCAGCGGGAAATGTTCTGGATTCCTCCAAGGTCGTCGGGTGATGTGATCAATACGATCTCTTACGTGTATTGTTTCTGTCACATCCGGCTCGTCGTCGAGGGGGACCAGGAAGGTAGAGTTCTTAAAGTTTCTGAACATGCCATCGGTGCCGGTTCTCGCGTGAGTGGCCGCTATGGTCAGCACTGCGTTTTGGTAGATGTCAGCCATCTTTGCAGATTCGAGTTCCCAGTCCGCTTGGTCGTCCTGTATAATGCAGAGGGAATCGATCCAGATGTATTTGCCTCCCATTGTCTGGGTGTAGGTGATGGCATCCTTGAACACTCCTGATAAGCTGTCCCAGTCGATAGCCCGAATGTGGCTGTCGATGTTCTTTCTTGTCGTGGTACACACTTGAGAAGTCCCCCAGCAATGGCTAAGACACACATATGTCCCTCGCTCTTCACCACTACTAATATGTAGCCGTAAGTTCTGCCCATTTATCTCAAGAACACGGCTCGGAAGGAGTGGAAGCTGAGCAGGGCCGCAAAGCAGATGATGAGCGTCGCAGTCCTCCATCCACTCAACAACTTGCGGCAATGACCTTGCGCCACCTGTATTAGGCGGCACATAAGGCGCTACCGGCACTTTGTTCCACCTCTTACACACTTTGAAGGTCAACATTGATCGCTTGCAGCTCGTAAGTACTCGGACTTACCATAGGGTGCGTATAGACGCAGGTCAAACAGACACTCAGACCCTCTCATCAGCCAGATCCGGAGCTGCTTCTCTCGACCGTTCAACGGATATGTAACAACCACTTTCGTTTCCTTCAGCACATTTGGATCTTTAATCTTGGCCTCGGTCAACACGAGCAACATGTTGCACGCATCGCAAGTCTCAGCGGATAGCCGAAGCCCTTCGATATCAGAATGAAAGGCAGAGTAGCGGAACTTAACCGATTTGGGTGGCGAGTCTCGATCATAGAGGGTTGGTGAAAATAGACTCAGGTCAGAGAGGACCATTATATCTGCCTTACCACCAAATGGATCGTTGTCAGATACATCTTCGACGCTTTGATTCTCGGGAAAGGTCAAGTCGTGGCAAACTCTACAAAGACTATCATTTGATGCTGGAGCAGACATTACTCTGATAAAGGCAAACTCTCTAGATGAAGACTGGATTGTTTCTAAGGTTGTTACAGTGCCTAACGAAATCGGTTTCACCCTTTGGCTACGCACGCAGACTTTAGTCTAGCTCGCTTAGTGTGGGGGGCCCAACGTCAGCGATGTGCCATTTCTGTCGGGTAGTATGGATGCCCCAGGCGCAAGCGCTGTCACGTGGGGGGTGAAAACTCTTCAGTTAGTGCGCACATTGCAAAATTCAACAACTCCCTCCATTTCACAAGAATTCATTAAATCCACCGATTTATCCATCAATGCATGAATTTCATATAAGCTACGTGAAAATTTCCCTTCACCATCACCGCCGGCACGCGTTTTGTAGCCCCAACGTGGCTCAGACTTCACGTTCTGTTTCGCTGACTTGAGGGACGAAAAATCGGTTACGATCAAACACAATGCCGCAGAGCAGCTCCGCTTTGACAACTTTCAATCATAGTCCTGCCGATTCAGCGACGGCTTACGTCGGACTGACAAAAGCTGCCCTAGACCTCATCAACTCGTCCAATCCAGTCAACAAACTCGCGCTCAACATTATCAAATGGCTTGGCAGGGAAAGCATCGGCGAATCTGATTTCCAGTACTGTGTGGAAAAGTCTCGCGCACTCGCTCATCCAAATGATTACGGCCTGAACATCCGCGAGAACATCCTCAAAAGCGACAACAGAGTAGCCAAGCTTGGGGGGTTGCAGCTAATCATACCTGGGGCCATCGGCCGATGGATGGCATTCAGCCAAGACCATGCCTATATGGTAACGACGTTCGCAGCTGTCACTAAATATCAGTCAATATCATTCGCTAACGATGTGCTTTGTAATATGATCATGACGGGTTTGGACGGGTCTCTAAAGGAAGAAAACCATCACTTCTCTTACTCAGTTGATCGGGCCCGTTTGAACGGGGTCTTATCGAAAATTTCCAACAGCATTTTGCTCAATGTTGTCAATGCCGGACACACGCTCGGAGACCTCCCTTCTGAATTCCAATCGCTCTGTGTGCATCTTGTGAATGCGGACACATATGCCAGGGCGGCGCTGAAGATTTCCAAATCGAACGCGGATATCTTACTTCTTTGCGACAGATTTCAGGGGGATCTACTTCTATGGGTGCTGGCGCATTTCGAAGGCAGTATTGAGGTTTCCGTCGCTGGAAAGCAGATTTTCTCAAAGGCTGCGCAGCATGGTAAGAGGCGATTCATGATGATAGTGAAGAATATATGCAAAGAAGGAGATAACTGCCGTAAGCACAATCACTCTGTCGAGCTTTCGGAGCTTCTGGACGGGAAGTGGATTCGGATTCTTGACGGCTCGGACGATTGCTCAATGAAGCTATCTACTTGCCAGCGGCTTCCGCTCTACTCAATTGTGCCACCTGACTACAGCAGAAACAGAGACATTCTCAATAGGGAAGAGACGCTGAAAGTCAAACATCTGGCACAAAAGCTAGTGTTCTGGATCTTAGAAGTTCCCTTACAAATAATGCCGGACTCTACGACCGTCGGATTGAAAGCTGCATTTTCCTTGGAACCTGAAGAGGTCAAGTTGCGCGTTGGCGACATTTTATATCGGTGGCCAGGCATACTCCAAGAAGCATCCGCCAAAAGCAGAAACGCTTTCGATCTGGCCTTTAAGCAGCCCGAATCCAAAGAGACCCAAGGCTCAGACATCTACTACGAACCGGTTTTCGAACCCGTCTCTGCACTCTGTGACTGCTTCCCTGCCATTGTTGATCTCCTAGATGCCATTTCGGAGAGATGTAATTGCCGCATTTGTCGGAATAATGGCGTCATAGATGATTGTAGAGAAGGCTGCCTTCGCAATGCAACCTTAAACTATCTATTCATGTTGGTTGGCAACGCCATCGCTGACGGGTTTGGTGTCCAAGAAGTTTCAGGAATCATCGACCTTGAAGAGTACGCCTTTGAGGTCCGGAGATTAGTCACAACTCTTGCCGTCGACGGGCTTGTGTGGTGGGACAATTGGTTCAACGTTGCTGCTTCCACTGCCCTCGGGTATGAACCCAAAGGTGGCCTTGGCACCAATCACCTGGACGATGGTGGAGGCTCCCTGATAGCTGTTCAGTATGGTGCAAGTGTTGTTGTTGCGAAGTGGCTTGACCTCACCAAAAGGATTACACCGAATCAATGCTTCGCCCTTGAGATCGTCGAGGGTCAGATCCCTGGAACACAGGGAGATGTCACTTTTGTCTTCAGCGAGGCAAAAATGGAGCTTCATTGTGATCTCAATGATGCGATACAACGCCGTTCAGACGAATCGAATGATGCATGGGTACAGAAAGTGTCAGATCGAGACCAAACTCAAGTTTCCATCGGCCACTCAATGATCGGCATGCGGGACCCTGCACAGTGTCGGCTTATCACGGTCGTGAGCACAGAGACTTCCCAACGTATCATCAACCCTGGTGATACTGTATTAGGAGCACTTCGGTCCTATTTCATGGACTCAGCGACGCTCAATTGTCAGCACCGTACGGGTTCACAAAGGGAAGACAGCAGAGCTGCCGAAGACGCTCCGGATGCATCCTATGTCTGGTCATTTGATAAATTGCTTGCGAACTGGGAGATCGAGAACCACGGCATATTCTATACAATGGGATTGGACACCGAGTTGAAAGTCAATATTGCCCTGAGTCTCTCTACGTTGGGTTGCCTGGTGAAAGATAGTTCGACATGCCTGTTGTGCACAGCCCGTGATGTGAACCAATATATCGATAAATACTGTCGGCGGATCATTTATTTTGACAATAACACGCAATCGCTTGTCAGGAGGCAGGTCAGCGAACGACAGGAACATTAACTTCCAAATAGGAAGCTATAATTTAGCATGTGTCGCATTGCTCCTGAATGAGGTTATATCGAGAATGCTCGCGAACGATGTCTATCATGCTCAAGCCTATAACTTGAGCCTCATACCCAGTTCGATGTAATTTTATTCTATGCTAGGACGTATTTGACTGCCTGATCCTGGCTAGATGGCTAGCCAGTTACGGTTTAGAGCAATGCATTGCCCTAGACTAAAGTCTGTGTGCGCAGCCAAAAGGGTGAAACCGATTTCGTTAGGCACTGTAACGAGTTGTTGAGCTTGCCACCTGTGCGGTGTGAATTCGTGGAGCCATCTCTGTGGGCTCTGGATAGTCTTTGCTACGAATTTGCTCAAGACGCTCACGTGCTTCGGCAGGTGAAATACCACACAGCACGATGGCGCAGAGATTGGCTGCAGTGACTGGCGAGGCTTTGGCTCACGGCGCGGCGCCTACAGCTCGTCGGCCTTGCCCTGACATTACGACGATATTCCGTTCAGCAAGCTCTAGCCAGCTTACAAGGCGTTTGGATACTCGGCATGGATGGGCTTAGTGTTGCGGCGAGCGTCATCGCCGTTTGGCAGCTCACGAACGAAGTGATTCAATATCTGAATGATGTCAAAGACGCTCCAAAGGAATGCCAGCAATGTGTCATCGAAGCCTCGAACCTCCTAGGCCCTCTGATCAGCCTTCGATTCCGCTCCGAACAGGCGCAAATTGGTGATCCCTGGTTCGAACAGCTTCGGAAACTGAACGCAAAAGATGGACCTCTGGACCAGTACAAGGAAGCCCTCGAATTACTACGAACAAGAGTGGAAATCGGAGATAGTATACAGAAGGTTAAGAGGCGGCTATTGTGGAGATTCAATAAAGAGCAGGTCGCAGGGATTCTGGCAAGAATGGAGCGGCTGAAAAGTCTCGTGAGTATCGCACTGGAGATGGATCATAGGCAAGTGTCGCGAAATGGGAAGGAATATGATGTGTTGACTTATGTAGGAAGCTATCCGAAGCGATCAAAGACGACACGGCCTCTATTCGAGCTAGCCTTCCTCCTCTGCAAGCAAGCACTGTTGCTATCGAAGCAGGCATCCACACTCTTCATACTGAGACTCGTTCAGTGAAAGATGACACTTCTGCCGTCAGAGATGCTCAAAGCCTGCAGCATCATCAAGATGTTATTGAGT